>Ga0209979_1000070_pt1 | contig 182680 bp, 187 predicted proteins | sample AnhtaG_FD_183114 | JGI IMG/M metagenome (GOLD analysis project Ga0209979, IMG submission 183114) | Deep subsurface microbial communities from Anholt, Denmark to uncover new lineages of life (NeLLi) - Anholt_01485 metaG (SPAdes) (version 2) | ecosystem: Environmental > Aquatic > Marine >...
ATAACGGTCCTGAATTCACTGCAAAGGCTGTGCGCAGATGGTTGAACGATCTAGAAGTAAATACGCTCTTCATTGAGCCAGGAAATCCCTGGGAGAATGGATATATAGAGTCGTTCAATGGAAAACTGAGAGACGAGTTACTTAATCGGGAGATATTTACTACATTGCTTGAAGCAAGTATATTGATTGAAGAGTGGCGTAAGGAATACAACCAGGTAAGACCGCATAGTGCTTTAAATTACCGGCCACCTGCTCCCGAGGCTATTATTGCGTTGACTCTAACTTAACAAGTGGTGCTATTAATGGGGGCAGGTCACTTAGTTCTCTTAATTGGACTCATCCATTGATTGTAGCAAAAAAGCGAGTAATTAGGAAGCCCTTAAAATTCGCCTTCGGCGAATTTACCGTTTTCCTCCCGCCAGTAAACTGGCGGGTATCCAACGGTGCTTTTTTAGTGAAAAAAAATCACTGAGCCTTCACGATGGAGCTAGCCGAAATACTTATGATTACTTAAGCTTTTCCCGCTTAATAGTGTTTTCGGTCATCACGCCACATTGGGGACGGAGTTCCGAAAGGAAAGTTCCATGAAAATTCGGCCTGCTCTTACTCTTGTTAAGTATAACTCCTCGCTTCAGCGAGGAGGACTTTTTAAGTATCTTTTTTTCTCTCAATCTCGCATCACAGGAGCAATTATGGGGAGTGAAAAAAGTAATAGATTCCTTATGCGACCAGCTTATAACTTAGACAAAATAAAATTTGCCACAGACGGACCGACATTTGAGCGGGCGGTTAGTTTGTATGAAAGTGGAAAAGTAACGCAGTTTAAAGAGGATTTTGGTGGTCATTCAGCTGTCGTGTCAGGCACGCAACCTTATGGAGTTTTTGTCTCTGCTCGTCATTACGACTGCGGTAGTTGTGACTGTTATCTTGGCCAGCATGACACGCTTTGCAAGCATATGGTGGCTGTGGCTATTTATACGGTTATGGATGGCAAAAAACTGAGCGAAGAAGATAAAAGAATAGTCAGTAATGCTGTATGCAGTAGGCAGTTGGCAGAATTAAGTAAAGAAGAATTAGCAGCAACCAAAAAAGCCATCACTTCAGCAATAAGATACATCAAGGCATATACTGGACCTTCTCGGATCTGGTTTGCCTATCAGAATTCGCTTGATGAAGGATGTGCTCGTTTGTCAAAACTAGTTTCAGAGTTACCGGTAAGCGAACAGACAGCAAAATTATTAATTGATACCCTTTTGCGGCTTGATAAAAGATTATGTCAGGGAGGTGTTGATGATTCCAACGGCACAGTTGGCGGATTTATTTATGGGGTAGTTGATATGCTTCAAGAGTATGCCAAGCTTGATCCAGCTTGCATTAAAGCTTTTAGAAAACTTTGTAGCCAATCAACCTGCTTTGGCTGGGAAGAACCGCTTGTAAGAATATTTGACGAACAGGATGTTGGCTAAGCTCAGGCAGAATCTCGGTACGTCCCCTACTTTAGCTTTCTGATATAGTCTTACAACCCAAGTTTAAAAGCAATTTCTTCTTCCACAAGACCTTCCATAAAATCTCAAAGATACTAGAGCTTGTCAGCTAAGTTTTGTAGGAGACGGGTGCTATCAACTAATGTCTTTTTCACAGATGTTGAATAGAATTGATTCTTAGATTTCCAAATAAGTCGTGAAAAAAAGATTCATAGATTATCTGAGTTGTTATTCTACTCGGTATTGTGGTCAATTTATTCCACTACTTTATATCTTCCGATAAGACATAGTTTCACTTTATCTGGCAATTTTGATTAGCGACAATTATTCTTATCATTTTTTTCAAGAAAATCAATGGTTTTATCTCCTCACCGGGAACTTCCCATGAATGATATCGTTTATAGAACTTTACTGGCGTTAAAAAAAGCTGATGGTCCGTGGGTTTTTTGTAAGAAAAATGGCGAGCGGTATGGAAATGTAAGGAAAGCTTTTGAAGGGGCGAAAAGAAGAGCCGGAATAGTTGATTTTAGATTTCATGATTTGAGGCATACATTTGCTTCTCATCTCGTTATGGCGGGAATAGATCTGAGAACCGTCCAGGAACTTCTCGGCCACAAGAGCTTTGAGATGACCCTAAGATATGCTCACCTTTCTCCAGAACACAAAAAGGCGGCTCTGGATACCTTGGGGAAGAGGATGGCCACAATTTGGTCACAAGATCGTTCAAGATAAACCTTGCTTCTAGGCTTCATCCGGAAATGCCCATTATTCTTCAAGGAACGTCTATTCCAAAGTATAATTCAAAATTAGGAAAATTGTCACTCAAGATTCTATATGTTTAGAAAGATAGAAAGGTCGTTTAAAAATTCCATTTTTTGGCAGAATTCAGGAGGGAGACTATTAAGTATGTTTGAATAAAGAAAAAAGCTTTTGCTCAAGACTATTTATTACTATTTCAAATGACGGCAATTCAGGGACTAATGGACCCAACCACTGCTCCCAAGTTTTGGCAGTATAATCTAATAGAGTTTCATTAAAGAACTCTTTTGGCCCGCCAAACTTAACTCTTCGAACTTTACACTTTTCCAAGAAGAGACTTGGTAGGGTTTCTAGTCTCAGCCGTTCCGAATAATGATGCAATATTCTCCAAAGATCATAATAATCCCTTGCTCGTGATCGACTCCAACCGCGTTCTTCAAGTTTTTGAAGGTGTTGGAGTATAGCCCGCATTTTCTCAGCCATTATCTCTTCAAGTGAACACACAAAGACTTCCTGGGAAATATCTTCCCCATAACCGTGAATTATTTGTCTTCTTACAGGTTCGATTTCTATCGGCTCATCTAAAGTAATCTCAATCATTACTCTAGCTAGAAATTGACGATGCCAGGGAAATTTACCTCTTATAATAAAGGCTTCTTGATTACCGGGATGAGGTTCCCTTTCTCTATATCTCTCTACTTTCAATTCAAGGGGAGAAAAACTCTGAGCCAATTCAGCAGCCAACCCGCAAGGCCGGTTTATCTCTTTCTCAAGTTTATCTTGTCTTGGCGCACTGTCCCTAGCGGTAAAATCGAGGTCTTCCGAAAACCTGTACTCACCAAAGTAGCACTTCTTCAGAGCTGTTCCGCCTTTAAAAATAAGTGTCTTCTGTAACTTCTCATTAACTCCAATGCCTGCTAATACCCATGAAAGAATATAATCACGCTCGATTGTTTCCCAGGATAGTCCTGTATTTTTCCTTGCTTCTTCGAGTCTTCTCCTTAGTGGTTTTATCTGGCTACCTTCCCAAAAATATTTTCCTGAATCATCCATCTCCTGTTGCAAGGCCCCTTTCTAGGACCATTAGGATCAAGAATACGGTAACCTCTGATAGGGACAGCTTCAAGCCTTTGCAGTATTGAATCCTCTACCCCCGCCTTTTCAAATATCCACCCTAATCTCTTAACAACAGCAGTATCAAGTCGTGTAGAATAGTCAACCATCTTATCTAAATCTAACCTGGGAAGTTGTGACTCAAAAGCGGAATAAACTTCTGCCCAATCCCCACAGTACTTAGGAGCAACAAGCCCATCTATGAGCGTTCTTTCAGGATTCATTATTATTACCTTTGCCTCTCCAACCCAATAATCCTTAGTGCCGAAGAATCTTTTGGGCTTCACTGTAATGAATCTATAAAGGATACCATTTATTTCTTGACCGGTGACCCTTCCATCCTTCTTCGTCCTCTTAGTTGGTCTCGACAAAACAATTTTCTGGGTACTCGTAACATATATTCTTTGCGGTATCTGCTCTGTCATGTTATGGAAATGCATAGCAGACCAGTGACTTATAGCAGCAGGATGAACCAAGGCCATGGCAATTTCAAATTCGTGGATAGGAGTCATTCCCGGAAAAGAAGAGGAAATAACATAAAGACCTCTCTTAAGTCGGACTATCCAGCCAGTATTTGAAAGATGGTGTAAAGATTCAACTACATAACTATCTGCAACTCCACAAGAAGACGCAGCCACTCGTGCGTCCCGTATGGTAAATATACGCTTCCCCTCTTCGGATAACTTTCTCAATAACTCCACGCCTTGTCCAGTATACTTTTGATTATTTTCTGCATTCATTGGAATCTCTCCAATTATTAAAAGAAAATAGCTAGTGTATATAATTCTTAGATATTATAGTGCAATAATTGGACAATGTCAAATTATTTCTATAAAATCTCTAGATCCAAATTGGTACACTTTCAATTTTAGTAGTGCATTGACCTCTCAAAAATGCAATTTGAAAGCAAAATTACCCCTAATGTCATTGCGAAGGACAAAGTCCTGAAGCAATCTCAAAATCAGACTCACAGGAGATTTGGCAATTTCAAAAAGAGATTGCTTCGTTTTGCTCGGAATGATAAGGATGGTCACAATTTGCATACTTCAAAGTATTATGCTCCTAAGTATGCCATCTTGGGAACAAAGGTCAATTTAACCATGGTCATATTTCAAAGACACCCACCTTTATACGACTTTAGGCATCATCATCGCAATGATCTAAAATCTTGAACTGGAAATGCCATCCTTCCCATGGTTCAAGCATTCGTCCAAATTCTTCCATTGTGATTCTCTTACCGTCGATTACGAACACCCTGTCGTATTCAGTGTCAGAAAAATCATCATTCCACTCTATTCTGCCGCGGAGCATGCTGCTTTTACCGATCTTCCACTCACCATTCTGTTTTTTCAGGTGCCGCCGGTTGATCCCTCTTTTGATCTTCCTTATAAGCCTTTCTTCGGCAACTTGGGAATCTGTATCAGAATCTGAGAGGATGTTGAACATGTATCCAACCGAGTTGTCCTCTTTCGCTTCTATTGCTTCTGATGCCAGTCCTGTTGGTACTGGAAATGACGCTATTTTGAAATGATACTCTCTCTTCCATTGGTCCTTGATAATAAGATCCTTTCCACTTTTTAAAGTGCTATGGACAACTGTATCGCCATTAATATGTTCGTACATATCGTTACCCCTTCATATTGTTATTCTACTTGGTATCGTGGTCAATTTATTTATATAGATTCTATTATACTCTTGTTTTGAGTTCCTCTTTTACCCTTTCGGCAAGATAGACCTTCATCAGAGACTGGTAGGGGATGTCTTTTTGATGAGCGATGTTCCTCAATTGTTCAAATAGTCTTTCGGGTAGCCTAATTGAAATGTGTCTGGAAGAAGGATGTAAGTTGGGAAAATGTGCTCTTTCTGCTTTTGACCAGTCAATATATCCAGTAGAATCATGGGTGCTCCAAAATTCACGTTCCTCATCCTCGTTCTTAAATTCTGGTATCTTTCTTAATTTTTTCATCGTATATCTTCCTTTCTTTTTTATTCATATCCCTTGCAGAAACAACCCTTATCCTTCCCCTTCGGATAGTAAAAACAACAAAAAGAAAACGACCTTCGTTTGTCACACCTAAAGCAGAAACACGTTCTTCTTGGGAGACTCCTCTCTTTTCTACTTTTGTTACTATTGGTTCGTTAAAGAAAATTTCTTCGCATTCAAGATGGTGAACCCTGTGCTTATCCCAGTTTTTGTTTATGTTGCCCTGGTCCCAATCAAAGCTTTTAGATTCAGGAAAGGATTTCATTTTTGTATATTTATATTATATACATTTCATCGTCTTAGTCAAGATCCGCACACACGCAAAGAGGTTGCTTCACTTTGTTCGCAATGACGAGCTAAGGTGACAGGGATGGTCACAAAGGGGGGAAGTGGGAGAGACGGGAAAAAGAGTGGATAGTGAAACCCTTTATAGTAAAGAGATTGCTGGCGCGCCTGGCAGGATTCGAACCCGCGACCCGCGGTTTAGGAAACCGCTGCTCTATCCTACTGAGCTACAGGCGCATTTCTAGAAACGCTTGTGGTTTCTGCATCAGGGAGGGTGAACTTTTCCGATCTCTCTTTGCCTCGGTGGCTGGTGTCCATATAGGTGTCCATTCTTTTGCATAAAATGTCAACAGCGACCTTCTTATGGTCAGGGGAAAGGTGAGCATACCTCACGGTCATATCGATAGTTTTATGTCCCAATAATTCTTGGACAGTCTTTAGGCCCACTCCTGCCATCACCAAGTGAGAAGCAAAGGTATGTCTTAGGTCGTGAAAGCGAAAGTCCTTTATGCTTGCCTTCTTCTTGGCCGTTTCAAATGAGCTTCTCACATTGCTGTAAGGAGTTCCGTCTTTCTTACAGAAAACATAAGAACTAGCAGGATTCTTCCTCACACCAAGCAGGGTCTTAAATAGAATGTCGTTCACCGGTACTTCTCTTCTCTCGTTGTTCTTAGTGTCCAAGAGACAGATAACCCTTTGCCTGAAATTAATATCCTTCCATTTAAGGCCTAGTATCTCGCCCTTTCTCATGCCTGTGTTAAGAGCAGTGATTATGATAGGTTTAAGATGACTGGGACATGCCTCAAGCAATGCCTTTATTTCTTCCTCTTCCAAGTATCTCGTCCTCGTATTTCTTTCTCTCAACAGCCTTACCTTTGAGACAGGACTACTGCTAATCTTCCCCCACTCTACTGCTTTCTTAAAGATATGCTTCAAACACTGTAACTCTCTATTCACTGTAGCATTACTGACCTTTTCCTTCCTCTTCAACTTATACTTCTCCACGTCCAAAGGAGTGATCTCATGTAAGTACCTTCCACCGAAAATCGAGTTAAGACTTCTAATAGAAGTTTCATCTCTTCTAGCTGACCTCTTGTTCGGCCTGGAGTAAGTTTCCAAATAAACTTGGGCCATATTTCTAAACAAGACTTTCTCATCCTTCCTTACGTCCAAGAACTTTCCCTCAGCAATTTGCACCTTTCTTTTCTGAAGAACCACCCTAGCCTGCGCCTTACTAGGCCCAATTTTCTCCCGCTTCCTTCTTCCCTGAACGTAGTAGTCAATATACCAGTTATTGCCTTTCTTAAAGATTCCCATACAGGCCCTCCCAGTTAAATACTACCGTCATAACCCTAGAAAGTCAATCTACCTCTCACCCTCAAATCTCTCCTCCTGGACGCTGTTTTCCTCAATCCATTTCTCGATTTCTTGAAGGTCAAATTTCGTGCAACCACCAAGTTTGACGAAGGGTATCCTTCGCTGGCTCACCCAGGCATAGACAGTATTCGTGCTGAGACCTGTTAGTTCTGATACTTCCTTAACATTTAGTAGTCTTTGATTCACTGTTTTAGCTTAACTCCTTAGGTCTTCTTCATCTATATCTTCAAACTTAGAGAGGGGAGCATTAAACCGAAAAACTATCTTTTTTTTACGGCCCATTCTCTTTTTTACAATTCGCAAATCAACAGTTCTTATGTCTTCGTTTTGTTCAATTTCATCGGTAAACATACGAATAGCAACGTCAGCCGAATATTCTATACTTCCCGACTCCTTCCAGGCTGTCATATCAAGCTCTTCTGAAGTTTTGTCTCTCGCTCTAGCACCATAAGCCTCACGGGAAAAAGAAGATATTACCCAAATCGGAGAGTTCAATCGTCTCGCCATTCTCGCAAGTTTCGACAAGATCGCATTAACCTTTAGCCTCATATCCTTAAAGTCCTCTTTATGGGGTATAACCTGCAAATAATCTATAATAATCAGACACTTATTCTTATGGTACTCTGTATTCTTATAATCGTATTCCTTTATAACTCTCCTGGCATAAGTCTCTATCCTAGTCAGGTCAGTCTTATCGTCAGCTTCTATAGTAGCAATATAAGGAGCATACTTTTCTCTGTATTCTTTCTCCTTCTCTTTGAGTGTTTTTACCTTTTCAGGGCATTTCTCTTTAATACTCCCATCTAGTAAGACACGACTATCTATCTCGGCTAATCGAGAAAGAGCTTTAATAGCAAGCTCATCCCTTGACTGTTCGTAGGACACGAAGATAACAGGAATCTTATTGATAATCACTACCTGATCGCCTATCTGCTTACTGATGCCAGTTTTACCTGCATAGGGCGCACCACCCAACACATGCAAACCCACCTCTAGCCCACTAATATTCTTATCCAGAAGCGGGAAGCCTGTTTCAAGGCCACTAATCTTTTTCCCCTTTTCATATCTGTCCATTCGCTTATCAAGGCCTTTACAAATACTGTCAAAAACGTCTGCATCATACTTAAACTCATCAAGTTTAATATCGGCCCTAACTTTATCAACATCCCCCTCGATTAAGTTTATAATATCTGTGCTTGATTTACCCTCCCTGACCGCTTTCTTTATCGTTGAATCAACCCTACTTAATTCCCGTATTGCACTAGCTTCTTTCACTCGTCTAACATAAGCAAGAATAACCTCCGGCTCAGTGCTAGTGACTGTCTTTATTAAGCCAGCTAAATGTGTAGCAGAAACGCTCTTCCCCTTTAGACAACTTCCAACTGTACTTGGCTCAATGCGGTCTCCATTCTTATCCATCTCTACGATTGCCTGGTAGATTAGCTGGTGTTCCCGTTTATAAAAATCATTCTTCCCTAACAATGACCTGACTATGGGAACTACTTTCTCTGCTTCCGTCAGCATAGCTCCTAAAAGCTGTTCTTCTATCTCTACTTCACAAGGTACATCTTCCATTATTTCCCCCTTTCTCCTGAAATTTCTCTATGTTAACTTGCTCTCACGCCAAGAGAGGCCCCAAATTGCTTGACCTTTACCTTCGGTTGATATATATGCCCTATAAGAAATCAACGTTTCCAACATTTCTTCTTCTCTTAGTGGCTAGGGGTGGGCGATCTTAAGAGAAGCCCACCTACCTATATATGAATATATAGAATACAGTTGTTTTTCTCCCTCTGTAAAATGTCGCTATTCCTTACTGGTAAAGTGTTTCGTAACATGACGGAAACTGGACTAGGTGCTTTCTACTACCCTTTAAGGTGCTTTCTACTACCCTTTAAGGTGCTTTCTACTACCCCCCCTAACTGAGTTTTCTTCTTTCTTGTATGCTGTAAAAACCAACTCTGGTGTAGTTTTTCCAGGTTCTATCGTATAGCTTTCTAGGAAACCAATATCTATTAACACCTGTCCTGCTTTCTCTATTGTTTCTCTCTTCCTCTTGCCCCGTAGATTTATGTGGTCAGTGAGCTTAGATAGTTTTCTATGATACATTCTACCTTTCTGCCTTTTAATAATAGGATATAATAGTTGTGCCGTAGGACTGGTCAGTACAGCTAATACTCTAGCATCGAGGAAAGTGACATATCCTCGTTGGATATTGTTACCGAAATAGGGATTAAATTGAAGTTGAACTGTATCATGCTTCCCAGGTCTTATTTCCTGAAGTATTATTTGAATAATACTTATCCTATAGACATCTTTCCTTTCTCCTGTCCTTCTGCCCTTCCTTCTAAGTTTCCCCTCCTCGTCCTTTACCCATATAGAAGTAGTAAACCAAGTATTGTGTAGCTGATATAGGGCTTCACGAACAAGTTTACGATTGTTTCTGTTGGATGGTATATGTAATCTTTTACAAATCCCACCTAAAGAAGTCCAAAACGTAGGAGGATAGTCCTGATTTCGCCAAATTCCCGTACAAGCACCAACCACCTTAAAGGCAAAAGTTCCAAGGGGGATAAATTTTTCCATAGACACTTCAGTTCCAATAGTTGTAGTCCTTCGTATAATTTCTTTCTCAGATATTCCCTTCCGGCTTGGTGTCCATATAGCAAGGTCTATTAGGTTAGTTTCTTGTGGAAGCCATTTAGGGCAGCGTTCTAAAACTTCGAGCAGCTTTTCTTTCGATGGTTCGTCAGGGTAGAGGGGGGTTAATATGTCATTTAATTCAAGTCGTTCAGTGCAATCCTGCTGGTAGTATTGTTTGAAATATATTATGAGGGCAACACGAGACCTAAGAATAGTGGTATTGGAGCGTTCAACATACGGGAGCTTAAATTCCTGACACTGCTTCTTATCGTATTCTCGGTCAGCTTCAAAAAAAGAATTGAGCTGTGCTGCGGTCTTTTTTGTTAGGGTTTCGTACAGTATCAAAAAACAATACCGCCTGTCCCTTATTGTCTTAACGTAATCTGATATGTAAATCGCATCTACTACGTCGTCTGCTCTAAGAGAACGATCAGGTATGCCAACTGCTACTGTCCACTTTTCTCTCCACTTTCCTGAAGACCTCTTTAACCTTTGTGCTATCCATTTATAGAACTTATCGTGGTCTTCCTTCGTCCACCCTTCAGTCAGCTTCGCCAGTGTCATACTTTCGCTCTTCCTTCCTATAGTTTTTCTCTAATTTCTTGTCTCCTTGCATCATAAAACTCCTCCAACTCCTTCCTTAGAGCGTCAGGCTGAACCTGGAAGAGAGTAGCCAGTTGTTTGGTTGCCTCCTCACCAGGTCTTACTCCGCCCCCTTCCCAAAAAACTACACTTGGGACAGACATATTCAACAGTATGCTAAGTTGAACTTGAGTCAGTCCTTTCTCCTTCCTGTATCGAGTGATAGGATTCATCATTTTTCTCTCCTTTATTTCTAATAAAACAGGTGGAACCTTAGACGTAAGTGGTACAAACTTCACGCTTACGTTATTAAACTTCCATCTTTAGCTCTCCAAATTTGTAACTGGTGACTCTATCATCAACTTATCCCTCTCATAAGGTCTTGTCCATCTAACTGTTGCCTTCCACGCCCCTATAATGGAAGGCGCATATAACATACGAGACGCATAGGTATCAACGCCATCCTTGTAGGTGAGATAGAAGGATGGAACAAAGAAGCCTAAACGTATTTTCTTGTCAATCCAAAGTTTTTTTGCCCTTTTCGGCAAACGAATCTTGGCATCAATAAGAGGTTGTGCTATGTGAGTGTGGCCTACAAGGACAAGGTCAGCTAGAAAGTGATCCATAAGTCTCTGAAGTTTGGCTACATTTCCTCCCTTGGTACGTGATGCACCATATCCATGAGCACAGAATATATCACAATCAAGTGTCTTCTGTCTAACTGGATGGTGGAGGTTGAGACGGATGAAGGCTTCAGTCGTCAAGTGATGCCAATGGAAGTAATTACACAGTTCCCACATCATATCAAACTGACTCGTCCTTAGACTTACCTCATGATTACCTTCAAGTACTCCCAGACACCTATCCTTAATCGGTTCAAGCATCTCTTTCAGCTCTAGTACTTCTAACTGATGGTAACGAGGAAGCTCATTTCGATACTCTTCCCTAATAGAGTCAGGATCAAACCGCCTGTCCGTTACAGCAATAGCCTCACCAAAATCACCCATACCTATCCAATAGCCATTATTCTCTTTAATCTCTTGGGCAAGTTTCAGGAAGGCATCTTTTTGGAAGGCTTTAGATGCTATGTGCAGGTCGCCAAATGCATAGAGATTGATGGCGTTGTCTCTGGTCTCAAGTTCGTGTCTGACAAGTTGCATAGTTGTTTGATATAGCCCATAACATCTTTATTATAACGATTATTTGTAGTAGTCAAGCCCCACTAGAACCCTATTAACAGAGCATCAGAAGGAATGTCTATAAAAAGCATCTATCATTGACAAGTTCCCTAGAGATGTCAGGGGTAGGTGAGAAGATGTAGGCAGAGAGAGTACCAAGTCTTTCCTTCATGGAGCTTTTGAAGCTCCCCTTAAGAGCTAGTGGGTTTCACATTTTTTCTCATTTTTCTGCAAGTAAATTGCAGCTAACTGGGATACTTTTTTTCTCACCTTTTCTCAGAATATCCCTAACTAGGCTACTTGTCTTTTCACCTTTTTCCATGTACTTTCCAAGTAAAGTACTAGGAAGGGTAACGATAGAGTTACCATTGGAAGGCGTAAAATAGGAAATGGTTATGTTTATGTAAGTGTGGGGTTAAGAGAACAATTGAAGATGGCTGAAAGAGTTTACTGCTATGTGCATAAAAAGGGCAAAAAGCTGTTACTTTCATTTTCGTACCTTTTCGAAGTAACTTAGCAGGAAGGAAAGCCCCTACTCAACCTCCGTTCTCCGTCTCTAGCTTTTTCACACTTTTGCTCAGTGGGTGAGTGGGATAATGATAAGGTGCTCGATCCCTCCTTATTAAAATACCATAGCTGCATATAAATCTCTTGTCTCCACCAAAAGCAGGACGCACAGAGCGAACCCCCCTCACTCCCCCCATTCTCAGGCCCAAATTTTTGTCTGTACCTTTCTCTAAGGAGATCATAATTGTTACGCCCATCAAATCCCATTTCTACCTTCATCAGCCCATTGTTGAAAAACATATACACCACACGGAAGAGTTTAGCCTTGCCTAAGCTAAGGGGGTCATTGGGTAACTCATAGAGAGTGAGACCAAAGTTTGTTCGCTTAAGCAACACCATCTCCTTGGTCGGAGGGTCGTCCCACTTGAGACCTCTGAAACCCTTTATTTCATTCATATACAAGCTCCCCTGTGGTTCCCAGTTTTTCCCAGTAACTTCCAAGTAACAGACTGCTCACACCAGCTCTAGCACTTCCTCTTTCTCATTGTACCTAACCCTATACCGTTCCTCCTCTTTGACCGAGAAGGCGAATTGATCCAAAAATTCCTTTGCAGGAACTACCATACCACTTCCGTTTCCAGCAAGAGATAGGCGCAAAGTGCCCAGTGCATCATAGGAAGGACTGAGACCAATCACCTTCCTCTCCTCATCATAGAGAAGAACTACCCTGGTAAAGTCCTCAAGGCAATATTCTTCCACAGCAGCAGCATTGATAGACATTACCCCAGTCGGCAAAATAGTTATTGTTGCCTCCCGATCCAAGGTTTCCTGTGGGACATACTCTTTGAAGCCCATCTTCCCCCTCCTTACTTTACTCCCTAGTCATTGTCTCGAAGTTAAAGACATAACATCTCTTGGTACATCGTTCCTTTACACTTTCTGGGTATTCCTGGTCATAGTCAACAAGTATCTCTAACTTACCCCCACACTTAGGACAGGTCTCGCCGGTGTCTAAGTCCTTCTACTTTTTCATCTCCCCTCCTTTTCATTGGTCATATAGTTCACCTTCACTTGAGACAAGACCACTTTACCCCTTCTATGGTCTTCACTTTAACTACTTTCCCCACTTAAACTATTCTAACTGGTATTTCTTTAGCTGCTCGTGGGACATGAGGAAGGGGCCTACTTTAACCTCCCCGTCATAGAAATAAGCCAAAAGCCCTCTTTTCACCATTCCCTCTTTAGGAGTGAGAAGGATCACTACGTCAGTCTCAAAATGCTCATACACCCCAAGAAGGTGTAAGCGAAGGATTGAAACAAGAGCCTCAAATCTCTCCAACATTTCTGCTTTCGAGATGGTAGCAGGAAATACGTCTCTCGTATCTAAAACCCTAACAACAACCTTACCCTGGGTATCTAGCTTGATGTGCGGAACCAGTTTCCCCTCGTTCCCACGGTTATCATAAATGAAATCTACCTTAAGATACTCGTGAGGATATTGGAGTATCAAATCTATTGTAATCTCCAAGAAGTGCATCTTTATAGCTGATATTCTAGCATCTCTTAAGTTCCCTTCTTCATCAAACCACGTTTCTTTCAGCATTTTATATTTCCTCCTGTCTAACCATATCACCTACCACTAAAATAGTGGCCCTAGTTCCTGTTTTGCCTCCCTTCTTCTATCTTCCTCCGTCTCTCCTAACTTCACAACAAGCCTCTCCGCCTTGTTTCGGATTTCTTTCTCAAGCCCCTTATTGCTTACCAACTTACTTAGAAACTGCATAGCCTCTGCCAAGTAGTAAGGATCAATTGTTATCATTCCAATCCCAACCTTTATCATACCTGAGTCTTCACCCTCAAACACTTCATCCCAACAATACTCATCATTCAACCTTTTCATAATGAAGTCGAGTGGAAGCATATTACCCTTTGATGGCCTACAGCTAGAACAAGAAGCGGTATAATTATCAATGGATCGTTCTCCACCTTTACACTCAGGTCGAATAGGAGACATACCGTTTGCCTCTTTCCCACAGTAACAGCACTTATGACCATCTCTCTCAAGAACCTCCGCCCTAACCCGATTACAAAACGCTGCTTTTGATGATCCATCTCTTTTGCTAGTGTCCTTCCTTGTCCACTGCCGATTAGCTTCCTTCCCCTCAACTCGCTTCTTCCTACACCTCTCACACAGCAGAGTATAGTCTGATACCTGATGACTGTCTCCATTCCTACTACTCCTGATAGCCCTCAGTTCGCCTGGCTCTTTCTTCTTGTGGCACTCAGTACACAAGTAACCATTGTAGTAGCTCTGCTTTTCTAGCAACTCCTTTCTGATGAGGTAGGTTGAGAGTCCTTGACAATTTGTAAGAGTTCTGACATTTTGTAATACGGAGAGGGTGTTCATTGGGACACTCCTTTCTGGGGGAGCTTGCTCATCTTGCCTGGTGAAAAGCTCCCTCTTTTTCTTATTCTCTCAAACCCAGTATTCAAGGGGCATAGAGCTTATTTCGCTTTTCATACCTTTTGCGAAGTTCAAAAGCTCATTTTTGCGCTTCCAACTCCCTTTAAGGTACCTTTTCCCTACGGTGGTGAAGATATAAGCAATTTGCCCTGTTTCTGTCTGTCAAAGAACGTATATCAAGGTCAAATAAGATTAACTGCCCTCTCTAACTCTTCCCTATCTACATGAGTATAGATTTGAGTAGTAGAGAGATTCTTGTGTCCTAAAAGCTCCTGTATTACCCTTAGACCTGCCCCTTTTTTCATTAACTTGGTGGCGAAGCTATGCCGGAGGGTATGAGGGGTTATAGAAACGTCAATCTCTGAGTCCTCCCTTAGTCTTTTAATGATGTTCTCAACTTGCCTAGAGGATATTCGTGTCCCCCTCCTCGATACAAAGAGAGGGGCATTTTCACTTAACTTATATCCTTTGCTTTCGTTAAAGTCTAGTAGCTCCTTGATAACCTGCCTTGCCTTCTCATTCAAGGGAACGATCCTCTCTCTCCTACCCTTAGCTATCTCTTTCCTAACCTCTAGCTCTTTCCTTATGTGTCCATTCAGAACGTCTCCTACGTCTAAGCCTGTAAGCTCAGATACCCTCAACCCTGTATTAAGAGCAAAGATAACTATGGCTCTGTTCCTGATGTGGAAGGGATCGTCTTGCCAGAATGAGGATAAGACTTTCTTCACTTCCTTGTCTGTGAGATATTTGACGGGCTTCATTTCTGCCTCTCTCTTTCCAGAAAAGCGTCAATTTCCTCTTGAGTAATTCGATACTCTTCCTTTAATCTAACTGCCTTCAAAAGACCTTCCTTTATGTAACGTCTAATTGTTTCAGGGTTACACTTGAACAGCTTTGCCACTTCTTTAACGGTAAACATTTCTGACATCTTCTTCCTCCCTTGTAAGTTGTTCACCCTTATTATAATACATTGTTGGAGGTTGTCAAGCCCCCCCATCTCATAAGAAAAGCCTTGCATTATGTATGTTCATAACACAAGGCTGAGACTGAATATAAGTAACTCCCTATGAGACTGACTGACGTTCTGTTATTCTTTTCATTATCTTCTCGATACGGGTAGGACTTTTCCCCTCTAAGAAATCTATGTAATCCATCGGTTTCACCCTCCACTCCCTATCCCCATCCAACTTGAAGGCCCTAATCTTCTTTTCCCTAAGATACTTCCTCACAGTATCAGCATGAACATTCAGTAACTCAGCAACATCAGAGACAGTCAAGAGACGAGACAGGCTTTGAGTCGGATCAATCACTGCCAATACCTCATAGACAGCCAGCATCAATTCCATACGACTAATCCCTGCTCTTGCTAGTGGGCCAAACACATCTCCCTTCATTCCTTAAACCTCCTTTCTCACTTCTCTGTCGTGAATTAAGTCCCTCTCTCTACCCAATTCTTTTTGTTTTCTGAACCATTCTATCTCTATCGCGACACAAGTCCTTCTAATCTGTCTCCCTTTTCCCTTTCGCTTCTTCCATTCCCAGGGATAGGGACTACTTCGATCCCACGTCTCCTTCCGTTTCTCACATCGAACACGAATATGGTTTGCATCTTCTAGCCCATCGAGGATCTTCTCTAACTCCTTGGCATTGAAACGGTGGGAGAAGTCTCTTTGGAGTTGTACTAATGAGACTTTTTCTTTCTTGAATATGTATCTTAAAACTTTCTCCTCATTCCTCATTTTTGTAGCTATCATTTGTAAAATCTTGCTTGCGCTCAAAATGTAAAACCCCCCCAAGCCCTTCCTATTATGTTTTAGCTTCGCCTCTATTTTCTAGACCAAAATTTTTTGAGGTGGAGGACTCTGAGAAAGTGTGTATAATCAGTGTGTATTTGAGTGTGTATATAATATATTTGATAAATGACGTATGTGTATTACCCATGTAGAGGTATGAGCAATTAGTATAAGGATTAATCCCGCCCATATATCTCTTCCTTTAACTGCTCCATCTCCTCATAAGTTGGTCCCCTTCCGAATTGCATAATGAAGCGTTGTAACTCCTTTATCCTACCTCTCCTATCCCACTCCCAATATGAGGACGCTTGCTGTTTATTCACGGGCATAATCCCTATTCCCGTCAGATAGGTAAGTCTTCTCCAGGGAGTGCGAGCCTGTTCAATGGGTAAGGGTTCAGGGCGAAGTTTTGCCCCCTCAGCTAAGGTAGGGATGAAGGAGTAGAGAAGGTGGCGATACTTGGCAGGCATCCCCATAACCCATAAGCCCGTTCTCCTGTCTCTATAAGCGTCAACTTTGAGAAGTTTTTGTATCAGCTCAGGTGCATACGCTACCATCCAGGGGGCAGGTACCATCTCTCCCTTAAACCTCTCTACAGGTGCTCCAATTGTGGGGAACATCTTGATATTGAAAGCAGCTTCAACTAATCCCCGCAGAGCCATAGGATTCATCATATTAACAAATCGTTGCAGGTCAGGTGTAAGCTCCCCATAGGGAAGGTCAAAGTGGTAGTAAACCGATTCCTTCTGTCCCATCTTTTTAGCAATCCAATCAGGGGCTTTCATCCACATATTCCTATCCATAAACTCCGGCTTCAACATTCTCTCTTCTCGTGTCTCTGGTGCCATGTCATAGAACATCCTAAATACTTTCCCTGTGTTGGCAAACTTCTGTGGCTTCGTAAAGAGCGTGTGAATCATGTGGGGAGTGTTCTTTCTGATCCATGTGTAGAAGGGAATTATACGCTTCATCGCATTTCTTTCAAAGTCAGTTAGAGCGATTGCGGGTACATAATCATATAGACCTTCAAAGACCTTAAGAGCTGCAGTTCTATAATCGTCTCCCTTCACAACTCTATCAATAAAGAGGGCAACCCTAGCCTGGTCTTCAATCAGCCCCCCTAGTTTCCTCCCCCACTCTATCGGATTCAGACCTGCCCGTAGTCTCCCATACTTACTAAAGTAGGACATCTCCTTCCATACACCTGCCCTTTCTGCACGCATCCACCCTATTGCTACCCCCATCTTGTCCATCATCTCTTTCATCTGGGGGATTGAGATTAGTTTGCCTGCCTGTGTTACAATTTTTGGCTCTTTCCCTGTAGCAATAGCAATTGCCTGGGCATATCGAACAGGAATCATGTGGGGCTTAACATCCATAGCATAGAGAAGGAAGGTGTTGGAGTAGGCGTTTCGGAGATGGAAGGGGAGGCGGACTGCGGTGGCGAGTCCCATCCAGAGATGCCTCCACTTGTCAAAATAGTGTACGAGGTGGTTTGTTGCGGGGTCGCCAAAGAAAGCGGTGGAGACTCTATTTAAGCGTTTAGCAATATTTTCATCCAAAAGATAGGTGGGGACTTTTCGTGAAATTCCCACTTGCTTTTGCCCCAACGTAACCATCTCATCAAGCATTTTTTGTACTTGAGGAGTTACTTCAATAAGTTCATCCGCCCCTTCGAGGCCGGCAGGGAAGTATTTATCTACAATCTTTAAAGCACGTTCATCTGCAAAGAAACGAAGCTGGCCTCTGGGAAAGAAGAGACGTTTTGCCCGCAGGTGCTATGGGGGCATCAAGTACATTGGGAACCCTCTCTCCAAACTCCCCAAGAACCTCTGTAACAAATCTATCTCTTCTAAGGAGGTGGTTAAATTCTGTCTCATAGGATACAGCTAGTTTAAAGAAGTTCTTCTCGGGTGTGTGGCTTAATTGAAGGGCCTTTGCATAACTCTTTATATCCTCCACATCATCTAAAACTTGGATGGCTTTCTCTAAGTTGCCTGGTTGGTCTGCAACCTGCCTAAGTCCTTTAGCAACTTCAAGTGCCTCATCCTTACTAGCTACGTCTTTAAAAGCATCGAGCTTCTTTACAAAGTCTGTAACCTCGTCCATGTTGGCGAAAGTTTTAGGACGTACAAAAGAAGCGTTCTTTATAAGCTCAAACTTGGATGGGGGGATACGCCCTGAGAGTTGGCGAGTAAAGTGAGGATAGTAGGCATACATGTAAGTGTCTTTCCACTTGTTGTAGGCACCAAGCGTGATGTACTTCCTAGCTACTAACGTCCTTCCTATGTCATCTATCTCACCAGAAATTTGCTGAAATACTTTTTGATTAGCAGCACTGAGGGATTTTAACTCAGTCGGATGTTGTTTAACGTAAGTCATAACTTCTGCAACTCTTTCTTTACTCCCATGTACCTTGTTCCACAAACCTTTAAACCTTGCCATGAGCTGCCTATCTTCTGCATAACCGGCACGTCTTGTAAAACTTTCCATGATGTTATATTCTTTGGGAAGGTCAGCTCCAGGAACAAAAAGTTTTGCCATAAGTTTAGTGAAAGCTGCTTTACGAATAGCCTGTCCACCCCTTTTAACCCAGGGAATAGCTCGCATACCCTTTATCATCCCCTTCCACAAGAGGCCAAAGGGGATATAGTTTACAGGATCAAGCCCCATATCTAAGGAGAGGCCAATAAATGAGGGTATCCCCTCTTCCTGTGCTAAATTCATATATGTAGTCTTGTCCTGACCTGACAGACCTTGCCATAACGCCTCAGCTCCCTCCGTATCTTTTCGCAGTACAAAGTCAGTAAGGGCCTCTAGTGCACCTATGCCCATCCTATCTAACTCTTCTTTATAAATCCGACTCTTCCCCAATGCTTCTGAAAAACTATCTTTAACCGCAGGATCAGTTTGTAACTCTGGTAGGCGGGCCTTTATCCTTTTATGAAACTCGTCCCTTTGTTGGCGAAAAACATTTGCAGAGGTAAAGTTCCCCCGTTGGAGGTAATCAAATAGAAGTTTTTGCAGGAAGGATTGAGTCGGAGGATCATGTTCCTTATCTGAAAGCTCCTGTTTTCTAAGTGATATTTTTAACCCCTCAAGTGAGGCCAAATCCTCCCTTAACTTCGGGGGAGCAATAGACATTTCTTCAGAAGGTCTAAGTGAGAAAGAGCCATCTGGATTACGTTGAAGGCCAAAGTTATTAGGCATTATTTCATCCCCTCAAGTTTATATTCTAGCTGCCCCTTGTTCCATGCTTGTCTAAATGCTTTTGCAGTTTTATCATCCCAAAGTCCAGTAATGTCTTCTTGACGTAAGAATCCCTTACCTACCAAATCTTCTTGCACTGACCTAACGGTGGCTGCAGAAGACCCACTAAATCCACCAACATACCACTCTCTCCAATCACTAGAGGACATCTTTTCACCCTTAAGTGGCGTAGGTAATGAAGGAGGAGTAAAGGGTAGTGGTTGTTGAGGCACACCACTTACTGCTCCTATTGCTTCCTTATAGCCTAGAAGTTCCTCAGAAAGCGTTGGCCCTTCCCCAACTGCGAATGTGGGGGCCTCCAAAAACTCACCTAAGTTTTGAAAGGTCGCTATACCAGCGGCCTCATCGGGACTATAACCTAACCAATTTTCAAGAATGTCTTTGAAACAGGCAGCAGTAGCAGCAGCCTCATTACGTTGTATCTCTGGTGCATAGTTCAGGAAGAAACCACTCCCCGTCTCAACCATTCTGGCAGCATCGTTAAATGCAACATGTAAAGCATCTAGCTGTTCCTTCGGGTCTTTAAATTGATGCTCATACTTTTTCTCTGCTTTGAACTGTTCTAACTCAGCCATCCTTCTCTCATCCATTGTCTCCTGTGTGTTGAAAAGGAGATTCTTGGTAAAATCACTTAAAGCATCTATGCCATCAGTCTGAATGGTAGAGAGTGCTCCCCACTTAAGCACATCTTCAGGAGTCATGTCAATTCCACGTTGAGCTGTCTCGAACCGTATCTTCTCATCCGTTCTAGCACCCTCCATAAAGAGATCAATACCTGTCTCTCTCCATAACCACTCATAGACATGGTCTTCATTCATCATATTAGGTTGGGTATATGGAGCGTACATCGCCTTGATTTTCTCCTGCCCTTCAAACAGCTCCCAAGCTTCTTCTTTTGTCTGCGCAACATATCCGACCTCGTACCATTTCAACACAAGCCCTTCTTTTGCCACCGCTAAATTTTCTTTTTTAAAACCAAGCTCCTCCAATGTTGAAAACTTCTCAAACTCGAATTTTGCTGTATTCAAATTTAGCTCTTTCCCCCTCAAATCAATTCCAGCCTGTCCCAGTACGAAATCAAGATTTTGTTTTCTCTGTATCAACTTCGTTTGCTCAACACCAGTCAAAGCTTCCATCCTCTCTGTAAGGGCATTAAATTTTTCTATATCAATACCTTGCTGCTGTAATCCAGCAAGTATTTCTGTCTTCCATACTTCCAAACCTCTGTTTAATCCTGCCAATTCCCGTTCTCGTAAGTCAAGTTTATCCGCAGCATACTTACTAAATATAAGCCTACCTCGGTCAACCTCAAGAAACCCCATCTGAATAGCTGCTTGAACCCCCGCAATCTTTTCCCTTGATGTAATTCCCCACTGTGCAACTTTCTCTGTAGATGCTATTCTTGCCAAGTCTATTTGTCCACTGAATTGGGCTATCCACTTGTCAGTTAAATTCTCATTTTGAGACATAACAAATTGTATGTCTTGGCCTCGTCTTTCAGTTATATCTCCCATCTGTGCAATAGCAAGTGTGAAAGCATTTTTATTTCTCTCATTTTCGAGACCCTGTATAGCTACCCAAAAATCCTGTTCAACTTCTTTCTCCTTCGCTCCTGCAATTTGCTGGTCTGCATACGCACCAATCATTTCTGCTTTAGAGGAAGCCTTAAAGTCTGTATTGTAGAGGATGCGGGAAACGTCATTTGTTCTTTTATCATAGAATACAAAATCCCCTGTCATATCATTCCTTACCATATACTCACCTGGTTCGGGTGCTATCTTAGGGATGCGCTCTACTTCTCCACTAGGGTGGCGTTCAATTATCTCATAGTCAGTTTCATAGGTATTGGGTGAAGCAGCAATAAGGTTTGCTGTAGGTTCTCCTGAGTAATGCACATACCAATTCTCGTCCACCTTCTCATACGTCGGTTTCATCAATTCCAGTTGAGCACTCTCGTAGCGTAGATCCGTCTCGGAGGGTGCTGCTCCTACTCTTTGTATACCTCCACCTCCACCTAGCATCTCAGCAAGACCCGTCTGTACTTCCGTTTGACGTGTCTGCGCCTCCATCTGTCTTGCCTGTGCCCTCATCAAAGCATCTGTTAATTCTTCTCTCTCAGGACTTAAATAGCCCCAGTAGGGTGCTGGCATCTTCCCTCACCTCCATCATATTTTGTCGCTAGGTCGTTACAAGTTTAAATTTAAACTTCTACACTATCTATTATACACATAAATTACATTAGTCAAGGGCGACTAAATGCCCAAAAAACCTATACTTCGTAGCTCCCCTCATTAAGGTGGGGATTCACAACCTATTTACAACCATTGGCATTGAAACCCCCATCCATTTTTTCCTTCCCCTCTACTAATAGATAAAAGTATAGCCACTTTATAACCATTCCCCCCTACTGGTAGTCACAGGTGCAACTATTATGCAACCATGTCGTCTGAAACCCGCATCAATTCATTCATCAAACTACCTTGTCAAGACCCCCCCAAATACCCTTAAACCACATAATTTTTTAACTCCCTCTACTGTATAAGGCACAAAATATGCACCTTTTTTTGAAAAATCTCAGTAATAATAGGAATCTCGCCAATTTTCGTTGCATAATTTTTCATTGCCCTCTACTAATAGGCGAGTTAACAACCTATTTACAACCATATACGCTTTACAGCCGTATCAATTCAATAGATATTCGTGAATTGAGTCGCAACAGTCGCATAATCGTAAGGTATCTGGAAACACTTAAGAACACTCAAAGACAGCATATCCGTCAATCCTCTTATCTACTAACTTGATGTAGTTTTTAGGAGTCAGGAGAAAAGTGTCCCTCCCTTATTTAGTATCAAGACCACTTGGTTCTCGCTCCTTGTCTCTACCCAAATATTTTGTATGTGTAGGAGTATAAATCTAACCATACAATACAGAAAGGACAAAAAGCTCTCTCCTGAGAGGGGGCAGTGGTAGGGAAGTGGGAGGATTGTTTTATTGTAAACAGAGGGCGTGGGGTGGGCCTATAGGGCAGAAAAACTGGCAAGCAACAGCTAAAGGAGTTGGTGCTCTTTTCGAGGATCTCTCGCCTGATCACTTGAAGCAGACAGCGGAGAGGTTGGAGTTCTAATCAAACATGCATACTGCTGTATTGTCTTGGCGGTAACACTGTACTTTTTAGCCTGCTCGTCCGTTGATACCCTTGCGTATATTGCTGCTTTCATTTACTTGTCCCTCTTGTTTGTTGTAGTATAGCAGAATACCGTTGCATATCAAGCCGTAGCATTAGATTCCGATAATCGTGTAAACCAACGCTGCTATAATATCTATTTATCATTCTCTGTTGTCCAATGATTGACAGAAACTACCTATTCACTAAACTAAAAGTCTGAGGAAGAATGGAGGAGGTAGTGCGGTGAACAAAGCAGAACTAATAGAGCAAGTAGCTAGTCAAACAGGGCTAACAAAGAGGGCAGCCAGAGAAGCAGTCTACGCAATTACCTCGGTCATCACGGATGCGCTCGCCAAAAGGGAAAAGGTAACCTTGGTAGGCTTCGGGACTTTTCAAACTGTAGAGAGACGAGCAAGGAGGGGAAGGAATCCTCAAACAGGAGGAACTATCCAGATTCCAGCGAGGAAAGTGCCTGTGTTCAAGGCAGGCAGAAGTCTAAGGGGACTGCCAGGTCGCCCTGAGCCTCCCGTATAAATCTGGCTAGAAATGAGTTAGCTGTATCCGACAGAGCCTCTGCCGAAATGAGTCTGTCGAGTCTTTCCGCAAGAGAGGTGATCAATGTGGTCTAACTCGGTTCTACTGATCCCAATTTCAGCAATAGTCGGTGGTATAATATGTAGTGCACTTGGTATCTATGCAAGGTATAAGCAACGGATGGCTATGATAACAAGGGGCATAAAACGGGAAGAAAAGCCCTATAAACGAGGACGTTTGTTAATTGTCGGATCCTGTATGATGGCCATTGGGTTTGCTCTTTTGCTGGGATTACGATCCGGAAATGTGGGACTCGGTGGCGCTCTTGTTATCCTTTTCGTAGGCGCAGCATTGACAGTATTGGCGGGTTTTATTCTCAGAGAACCTGCTCCTCTGTCATGCCAAATAACCCAAAGGGGGGAGAGAATGAGAACGTTACTTAATCGGCTCAATGCGTTCAGGAAAACGGACTGCGAAGTTACGATCCGAGTGACAAATGGTGAGCCGGTTGAAGGAAAAATCAAAGCGATTGAAGACGATGAGCTTCTCGAATTTAAGGAAGATAGCAAGGACAACCCTACGTATATCCCTGTTGACAAGATCGTTTCGATACACAAGATAAAAGACAGTTAGAAAGAGGGCGACCGATGAAGAGAAATTGGTATTGGTTGATACCTGTGGTTGTTGCGTTCATAGTAGGCTACTTTTTGAGAGGAATAGGACAAGCAGGATTGCCAGACGAGACGGTAACGGGGTATGATGTTTTTCGTGATCTTCTCAGCATCCTTTTGGCCCTCCTAGTAGGAGCTGGAGCGCTTCTGTATCTGGTCATCCGGAGAGAAGTAGGAAAAAAAGTCACGGAGGATGTGGAAAAGCGATTTTTCAGACTAGAGGGTGAACTATTCATCCATGAGGGCGTAATGTATTTTCTTCACGACATGTATGAATGGGCAATAAAATGTACTAAGACCGCTTTGCGCCTAAAGAAGTATTTAAGAACACACCATGTGATTGTTGCAAAGAGCAATCTAGCCTATTATTATGGTGCAAGGCATAAACATGAAGAACACTGGGAAGATAAAGAGGAGGCAATAAAATTAGCTAAATCAGGATACGATAAATATGATCCCCTCGTAGAGGAATTCAATAGACCGCACTGGGTGGATAACTACGTATTCGTTCGAGCAAGTTTTGCAAGGACAGATAAAGAAAAGGCGGAGGTGAGACAACTTATTGATCGCTTGCTCCCCCGCCTTGATCTTCAAACAATCAAGCACGAGCTTTTCAGACACCGAGATTCTCTAGGAATCTAGGCGTCATAAGATCGTGCTGTTATGGAAGTCAGACACCAGGCCCGAACGGTCTAGTATTGACCTTGCTCATATTTCTCATGGCTCCCTCCTCGTCGAGTTCTTTGCGCCACACATACAACCCAAACCACCACTCGACCTGTTTCTCACTGCTCAGTTTAGATTATATATATTCTTGTATATTTGTCAAGTTTTTCTTTCTTTTGTTTTCTACTGTTTATATCGGCATCTTCATACAAAACTTTATCGCCTTGCTAGTTTTCTCTGAATTGCATCGTGGGAAAATTCAGCATAAGAGCGTACTGCTTTCGTAGATTCAATTATTGAACTTGCGATTGCGGAAAGGATTATTAATACAGCTAAAATTCTTGGAAGTAGGTATTATCGGCAGACTTCGTTTCCTCCTTGAGGGGCTTTGACCCTCTTTATTTTTAAGTTACGCCTCTTCCGCTATAAGCTCCGAGTTATAAAACCTCTCCAACTCATAAGACCCACTCTTACCATTATACCACCTACACTCATACACGATATAACCATGCTCTGTTTTTTTTGAAGTAACAACTAATGGTTCACCACCCTCATTTGCTTTGTGCCTGACTAAACTACCAACATTTATTTCTTCTGCCACCTCTCTCACCCCCTTCGCAGACGCATAGTTTCCCCCGCAAGAATAGTAGGGGAAAATGTGTCAAAAGTTTTATATCTGCCTGGAATCATTATTAGCACAAAAAGAGTTGTGCGCAATAGTTCGTAATCGGTAGAAATCCCTGTATCCTAGCGTGCCGACTATTTCAAACAACTTGCTACCTTAAGCAAAGGCTTACCTAGAGGTAAAGAGGATGACCTTATTCGTTCCTTGAAGGAACTCTATATGCCTCGTTGGATGCGCAAATTCACCGCATCATTTTTGTCCAGGCCATTTTACCTTCAGGACTTTTCGTTAGCACATATACAGTACCAACTTCTCCATCTACCAAGAATGTATCAGAGCGAAGGTGGGGACTGAAGTAAATCTTAAATCGTTTTTCCTCTAATGCTTCAGAAATAAGTGGGGTAGGGCGCACTGAGAACAAACTACCAGCAATGAAGACTAGTCCTACAACAAGTATTAACAGTAATCTTTTCACCTTCTTCACCTCCTCACAGATAATCCTAAGACTGCTTTCCATGGCAGCAAATCTTATCTCTCCCACAGATGATATTCCCCTCGGTAGAAATAGCCCAGAGGGATTCCTCCAATTCGCTGTAGAATGCAGCCACTCGCTAGATAACCTATTTTGATTTAACAACATGAGCCCATATACTCCCAACCAGTGCTCCAACTAAGGCTCCACAGATTATTGCAGATACTCCGAACAACCACTTGAACATTATCGCTCCCCAGATCGCCCCAAACAGAGCCCCCACTGCTGAATGACGTAGAACCCATTCCAATCTTTCCGTTCGTTCCCACCGTGATCGTGCTGGTAGGTTTCCATATCTTAACTCAGCAAGAAATGCAAGAAGCATAATCCATATGGGAGCGAATCCCAAAAATACAATCCAAAGTACAAACAGGTAGATATATAATGGTCGTACATATATTGACTCAGTAAGAAACGGAAGAATCACAGCCCCTATAAGAGCTAATCCCGCCGATAGAATCAGGAAGGTAACTAACAGCTCAACTTTGATTCTCATCTAGCCTCTTTTCCTCCGCTAAGGGCTCTCACCTAAAATCTCTCTATCCCACAACTGGCTTGATGACAATCTCTTGATAGAGAAGTCCTAATTTTACCCAGGTCAATAGGTTGCTTTAGCCTGAGAAAGTGGCTATATGAGTCTTTATGGAAGTCCTTTTTCTTGCCAATCGGCATGAAATCTTGTTTACTCAGGTCTCAATAGCATCATTATTTTTCCCTACAAAGGTCTTCCCACTTTTTTTTTGCTTTTTTTTCGTTGTCCAACCTTCCCCCAAGTCCCATTGCTGCGACAAAGAAGAGGTAGACCACACCGAGTTTAATGCCCACCAAGGACACAAGTGAAAGTTTAAACTCAACGGCACCAAATATTGAAAAAATGACTGGAATAAACGTTGACAAACCTATTAAGAACAAGAAAAAGATAGTCAGGGTTTTTGTATATCCGAAGTACTTTTTTTCTCTATATCTCTTCCAATCTTGCTCCCAATCTGATTTATTAGTTACTATTAGATACGTTGTATAGATCCGAAGCATTCTCGTAAGACAATGGCTAACTATGAAAAGCATAAAGAGTAGTGAGGTCAGCAATATGGATCCAAGGACAGTAAGTGCAAGGAGGACAGATTCATCATTTGGAGTACTTGGAGTGTTCTTAGGGATCAGCCATGTGCCGACTACACCGAATATTGCAACAGCAATCGTTATGACTAAAAAACGCTGATTAACTATCTGGTTAATCTCAGCATGGATTTTTTGCACATCTCCGTTGTTGGGTCCTTTTAGAGACATACTGACCTCCTTCTTTACGAGTCTTGTTTCCGTCGGTTAATCCCCTCTGATTTTTCAAAACATGCTACATCCTGCGTGTCAGGTTTACTTATTTGCTTGGCTGCCCCTTGGGGCTGCCTCCCCCTCCCTGTTCACCCCGCTTTCCTTTCGTTACTATCGGCCTCTTGGCTCCCTTACAAACTGCCACTCTGGACGCAAAGAAAAGCCGAAAGAGAAGGTAAAAAACCGACCTAGGATCACAATTCCTATTATTAGTCTGCTCCATAATGTTTTCTTTATCAATTAATGTCCAGAAGCACTTTCAAGGTCTTTACTTCATGATAGCTATCTTCCCTCTTTTCTTTTCGGTGGCACCAGTAATAAGATAGATATAGATACCTCTTGCCACTACGTCCCCATCATCATTCCTCAAGTCCCACACAGCCGTTTTTGATCCCCCTTCTAGGGTTGCCTCATCTTGTCCTAAGGTTCGTACTAGACTACCCGCAACATCGTAAATGGATATTTTCACCTCAGAGGTTGAAGGAAGGTTGGCTATGGTAACTATCTGCCCTTGATTTGGATAACAGGGATTGGGATAGGCAATTATGGGTAAGGATACAATAACTGAACATCTCGCAGTACCGGGATCATCTTCTTGAGGATAGTTACCTGCCTCATCTTTAGCTCTCACTTTGAAGGTATAGTCTCCTGAGGGAAGCATGTAGATCTTAGTTGTCTCTTGAGTCCACTCTGACCAGTCTTGGTAGTCGAGATGACCATCCATTTTGTGCTGGTAAACCAGTCTTTCAACGGGAGTGATCCCACCGGGATCGGACCCTGCCCAAGCAAAGGTAACAGGTACTTTGGGGGTGTTTCCAGTAACTGTCTCAGTGGGACACTCCGTTAAGATTGCCTCAGGAGGATGATTGTCAACTCGTAAGGTTACCTTTGTTTGGGTCCAGTTACCAGCCAAGTCCCCGACGCTCAATCTCAACGTATAGGAGCCATCGCTGAGGGTGCTCGTATTCCAGGTGGCTAGTGCTCCATCTGTTGCGGAAGAGAAAGCTCTGACAATCTCCGTCCAACTAGAAGGTGAGCTTCCGTAACCATATTCTACTACGTATACCTCGAAGTTCTCATCAGAGGCTGTACCTCGTATAATGACTTCACCTCTTACTGAGACACCGGAAGAAGGGGAAGTAATGCTTGCTCTCGGGGGAGCAGTGTCCAGTATGATCACATCTGAGAACACTTCTGACATATTCCCGGCACCATCTTTAAATTTAACGTAGACAATCTTTTCCCCCTCACCGGAGGAAAGAGTCCAGGACTTTGAAGTGGTATACTCTTCCCAGGAAGCACCATCAAAGGATGAGCTGTTAGATATCATCATCTGGGAGATCCCCGAGGAAGGGCTGTCGGAGGCAGAAAGGTTTAGAATAACTGAGCGTGAATTGGCAAAGGCAGCGCCACTCTTGATGGAGACAGAACACATCGTAGGTGAGGGTGGGGTGGTGTCGAGTTCGATAGTATCTGAGAGGATACCTGAGACGTTGCCTGCACTGTCCTTAAACTTCACATACACTGTCTTAGTTCCATCACCAGAGGTGAGGCTCCAGGTTCTTTCTGTGGCGTAGGTCTCCCAATCACTCCAGGAGGAGGTGTCATTACTGAACTGCATCTGAGAGGCACTAGTAGCAGATAAGGTCAAGATCACAGATGTAGAGTTACTATAGTCAGCACCGCTGTTGATAGAGACGGATCCTGTTGGTGCTGTAGTGTCTATGGTAGTGTGAGTGTCACCATCTCCTCCTGGATAGCTTTCCCAATTGCCAGCATTGTCCTGGGCGCGGCACTGGAAGTAATAGGTACGCCCATCCTCTCCAGTGTAGATTGCTGATGTGTCGGTAGTCTCAGTTATCCAGTCGGTCCAGGTTCCCCCGGAGCCGTCTTTGACCTGAACATCATAGTGCTTGATTCCTGATCCACCATCATCAGAACCAGACCAACCCACACTGAAGGAAAGACTGGTCGTGAAGGTGGGTAGCGCATCAACCGAGGAGACCGGTGGTATAATATCTATGAACTGATCCGTCATCGAAAGGTACTGAGCTTTGATCCAGTCCGCACTTCTCGCTCTATTTGAGATGCGAAACTCATCAGTTTCCCCCTCGTACCAATGCTCTGGAGTACCACTACTGCGACCTAAGTAGAAGACAAGAGCGGTAGCCATCGAATCCCCTGCTTTGAGATTGTTTTTGGTAGATTGTGTAGTAGGTTCGCTACCATCTACATAGATCTTGAGGCCGGAAACATCTCTCGATCCATCATAGGTTATTACTATATGATGCCAGGCATTATCTTCAGCTCCCGCATTGACACGCCGACTTAGCGCCCGGCCCACGCCGCTAGCTTCCATCCCAACCTCGATATCTCCGTCCTTCTTCGTTTCAACGCAATAGCCTTCTTTTCCATCCCCTTTGGCAATTGCAAAGCCACTCCCCATATCAGTTTTCTGCCAGTAATCCAAGGTGAATGAGTCATCATAATCGAAGTTGCAAAAAGTGCTGGACCACTCAACTCGTGATTCACCAGAGTCACCAAGGAAGCCATAGGCATAACCGATCTGACCGACTTCTAGATATGAAATGTTGACAGCATTCCCGTCATTATCATTATATGTAGAGTCTTCAGCGCCTCCACTTGACTCGTTCATATGCTGAACCACTATGAAATCACTATCCCAGACATCGTGAGAACTGTGACAGGAAGACTGGGCCCCACTTGGATTCCCATAGTAAAGATAGATGAAGTCGGTGGTGCTTCCAGCATCTATCTGGGGTACTTTGACCCAGATCAAGGCATCTTGGCCTGGATAGTCAATCTCTTCTGCTTCAAAGAAGAGTTCGGCAGAATCATCAGCATCTACGAAACGTAAATCCTTGGTATCATCTGTAGCGATGCTGCTATTGATATGATCCCAGAAATCCGATTGTGTTGAGGTGAGATGAACGAGGACCGGGAAACTAGTCAGATTTTCACTAGAAGCCCAATTATCAAAAGTGAGCTTTGTTCGGTATTGCCAGCTTGAATCCCACCAGCCCCAAGCCAAAGTAACAAGAGAGAATAACAATCCAAGAACCACTAGTGCAGAGAGTACCTTGGCCCAAATTGTACCGACGTCTGTTTCCAAATGTAACTGTGCCTGCTTCACTACTCTTTCTTTTTTCCTTTCTCAAGAGACTTATCGATCTCATCTGTCCCTTGAGCCTTGAAAATATGCCGTATCCTGCCTGTGGGGTTTCGTCATATCTGGAGATCTCATTTCGGGCATGCTCCCCCTCTCCTCTAGCTTCGTCTTAGATTAGCACCATTGAGAGCAAAAAGGTGCCGACTAGAAGAGTAAACGTCGTCACTGCCGTTTGCTTCGTTGAGAAGGTCAGAGTCTCTTATTTTGGCTAATTTTGCGTCTTTTTTTGGAGCCTAGGAGTGTACTTCAGAGAGGAACGCTAGCTTCCGTGATCGATTCGGATTTGCCAGGGTTGGTTGGACGAGGGAGTAGAGTAGTATGGTTGGATTTGAAGTAACCAAAGGGCTCGTGTTGATTTCTCATGAAGCAACGTCTCCCTGTGAGAGTCAATGCTCTGAGCCTAACGACTTAAGAAATCCCTTCTACTTAGCAGTCCTCTACCAGTTTTGGGTAATATGTCTCTATGTCGGTGGGATTGTAAGGTAAATATACCTGACTGTCAAGGTGAGAGCAATAAAGGGGGGAAGCTTGAACAGCTAGGTTTCAACTAAGCCGCAATCTCGAAGGATGGTATCTAGTTCACTGGTGAGACAAAAGTTGCGGAAATCGTTCACTGTGACGAGCCAGGATTTTGGTGTCCAAATAGTGTCCATGTGAGGTACAAAATCATACAGATTGGTACAAATTGGTGAGGAAAGAAAAACTTTGAAACCAAGATAATGAGACGGTTTTAGCTATTTCAAGCGGTTCTTAGAAATGGCCTGCATGGGTTTAGGAAACCGCTGCTCTATCCTACTGAGCTACAGGCGCGTTTTGTCGTATCCGTCAACAATGAAGTTAAGACCCCGGAGGGTAAGCTCGGGATTTACCTCATCAATCTCATCCCATTCTCTGGCCAGCAAGGTCCCCAGTCCTCCTGTGGCAATGACCGAAACCTGTTTTCCCAGTTCCTTCTTGATTTCCCTCACTATCCTCATAGTCCCTCCCAGGGAATAGTAGAAGTTCCCTGAGATCAGGGCTTCTTTGGTGTTTTTGCCGATCACCGAGGCAGGTCTCTTAAGTTCTACCACGAACAGCGCTTCCGTTTTCTCGGCCAGGGCCTCCAGAGAAGATCTTACCCCTGGAGCAATAGTTCCACCCAGATATTCTCCGGCCTCTGAGATAACATCAAAGGTAGTGGCTGTTCCAAAGTCCACAACTATGGCTGGAAGTTTGTATAATTGGACACAAGCAGCAACATTGGCTATTCTGTCTGCTCCTACTTCGCCAGGATTGTCAAGGAGAATAGGAATTCCAACTTTCTGAGCTTGCACCTCAAAAGGGGTTACGCCAAAGTATTTGATCACCGCTTCCGCCAGGGGGGCAAAGGTAGACGACACTACGGAGGAAATGATGGCTTTTTCTATTCGGGCGGACCTCTGATATTCTCTTGCCCAACGAGAAAGAAGGATTCCCCACTCATCTATCTCTTTCCTGGGTCGAGTGGCAAACTCACCCTTAAAGAGAAGCTTGGACCCACGGAACAGTCCAGCTTTGACCAGGCTGTTACCTATGTCCAGAGCTAACTTCATTTTCCTGCCTTGCTCTCTCAAAGCCTCAGATATCCTTCTTCAGGTGTTATTCTTGTCTGGATTCCGCTCTCCAGCCTCAAGATGAGGTTCCCTTCCTCGTCAAGATCCTGGGCGAGCCCCTTGATTTCCCCCTGCCTCATCTGAACTGCAACCTGCTTTCCCAGTAATGACGATAGGAGCCGGGCCCTCTCTAAAATGAAAGAAAAATCCCGTTGAGAGATTATATATAATTCTTCCATTTCTTCCAAAAGAGTCTGAAGGAAAGCCTCCCTTTCCACCGTGTGTCCTGACTCTTTCCTAAGAGAGGTAGCGGTATGGCAAAGAGACGGGGGGAACTCCTCTATATTCAAGTTCACGCCTATCCCCATCACCACAAAAATGGCTTTGTCCTTTTTGCATTTCGCCCTGCAAAGAACACCACCCACCTTCCTATCTCCTATGACAGTATCATTGGGCCAGCGAATTTGAGAGGAAAGAGTGGGAAACAGCTTCCCGCAAGTTATGGCAATTCCCAGCGCTCCCAGTAGGTTCAAAGCGGGGACCTGAGAGGAAAGAATCTTTTGAGGATACAGGATAAGAGAAAACCAGAGGCCCCCGGGTGGGGAAAACCAATAATGATTCCCTCGCCCCCTTCCCTGAGTCTGCTCTTCGGCCACTACAACTTCTCCTTCCTCTCCTCCTTCAAGAGCAATTTTGTAGGCAATATCGTTAGTGGATGCTGCCCTGGAATAGTGATGGATCCTGTGACCAAAAGTTCTAGTTCTCAAAGTATCAGGCATGATGACTTTCCCGAGAGGGCTTCGTGCCGTCGAATATCTTCTCCGTTCTCATCCTATCCGCCTCTAGCCTTCTTGAAAGCTGACTTGGGGAAGTGAACTCCGCAACTGATCGGATCCTGCTGGCCAGTTCTATCTTGATCGTATGTCCATAAATATGTCCGCTAAACTTAAGAATATGAACCTCCACTCCAAAGGAGGAATCCTCGAAGGTGGGTTTAGCCCCCACATTTATCATTCCTTTGTAAAATCTCCCTTTGAGATTGACTCTTCCCGCATACACCCCTGAAGGAGGCAGAAGCTTCTTGGGATCCGACTCCAGGTTTGCCGTAGGATAACCTAGAAGACGGCCCCTTTTCTTTCCTCCTATTACCTTTCCTATGATGGTGGGATATCGCCCCAGGCTCTGGGTAGCTTTCTCTATTTCTCCTCTCTCGATCCATTGACGAACTAGAGAACTTGATAGTTTCTCTCCTTCTACTTTCAAAAGAGGAACTATCCGGAGTCTAAATCTGAATCTATTCTGATTCTCCTGCAGCCACTGTATGTTTCCTTGCCGCTCGTGCCCAAAAACAAAGTTCTCTCCCACAATAAGCTCATCTAGCTCCAAGCTCCCAAGGAGCTTCCCCAGAAAGGCCTCGGGAGAAAGAGAGGCCAGATGAGTGGTGAATCGAAGCACTAACACCAGATCCAGACCGAGCCCTTTCAAAATTTCTTTTTTTTCCTCCCAGGTGGTGAGTAGAGACAGGACCCGGCCACGGAAGAATTCGGAAGGATGGGGGCGGAAAGTAACCAAGCAGCTCCTCATTCCCCGTCTCTTGGCTTCCTGGACAACCTCCTTGATAATTTTCTGGTGTCCTCTGTGGATTCCATCGTAGAAACCCACTGTCAGAACAACCTTTCCATATCCTATCTTTCGAGGAAAGCCCTGTTTGACTTCCATCTTAAATCAATACTCTCAAATATTTGAACCCTACTTCATCTTTGGAAAAATGAGATGCTTTTTGAAGGCTAATGGCCACAGCAAGAAGTCTTCCGTCTGCAGCACATAGACGAACCCTATCTCCTTTATCCAGGTCCGGCGGTAATGAGGCCAGATGCGTAAAATAAAGAGGTCTACCCCAGCCAACCACCCTCTCAGCCCCTTTCTTTACCTTGACCAAAGGAAAGTGCGGCAAGACATCCCCCAAAGCCATAAGGACACTGTCGGCTCCCTTCTCTGCCACAGTTTTTTCTAAATCCTGAAGTGTTTGTGCCCTATCCAAGGAAAACGGGCCAATACGAGTTCGCTGAAGAGAAGCTTGATAGGCTCCGTATCCACAATCTTTTCCCACATCAGCGCAGAGGCACCTCACATAAGTCCCTTTTGAACAGTGAGTTTTGAATTTTGCCTGAGGATGACGGGCCGGAGTAAAATCCAAGAGGGTTAACTCGTAAATTTCTACCTGTCGCGGGGAGGGAGTAGCCTGGCGTCCCTCTCTAGCTAGCTTATACAGGCGCTCACCCTTCCAGTGAACCGCCGAAAAGGCAGGAGGCGTCTGAGCGATCTTTCCTCTAAAAATGGCAAATAAATCCTCTACCTCGCTTCCTTTGAGAGCTGAGGCGTCTTTCTCCTCCAGGATCTCACCTTCTTCGTCCAGACTGGAAGTGGTAACTCCAAAGATCATCACCCCCTGGTATTCCTTATCGAGACCCTGCAGGAATGAAGTAAGCCGGGTGGCCTTCCCCACGCATACTAGGAGTAGTCCAGTGGCTGATGGATCCAGGGTTCCCGTATGGCCCACCTTCCTGGTATTGAGAATTCTTCTCACCCTGTCCACCACATCATGAGAAGTCATTCCCTTTGGTTTGTCTACGAGCAGTAGTCCATCCATCTTCTCTAGATTATCTCTATTTTTGAGTCAATAAGGGTAATATCCCTGTGTCTTTTCACAAAGTCCACAATTCTGTTTAGTACACTCTGGGCAAACCTCACCTCTGTGGTGAGGAACGCTACCCCCAGCTGAGACCTCTGCCACAGATCCTGGCAGTTGATCTCCGAAATGGAAACATTAAAGCTGTTTCTTATTCTAGTCGTCAAACTCTTGATAATGCGCCGCTTATCCTTCAAGGAATTGCTGGATCCCACCCGAACGTCTAGTGATAGAATTCCGATAATCATCTCTATTCAGAATGCCTAATACGAAAAAGCTCAATTCAAAAACGGGCTAAAGGAATTTTGGGGAAGGAAAGCGATGAAAGACTGGGCGGTCTTTCGAACTGAATATCACAATAAAAGGCATGCTGAGCTAACTGGCTTTTCTTTCTTCGTAGATATGAATGGCATCTCCTTTTTCTATCTCATTAAATCCCTCTATATTTACCCCACACTCCAGTCCTGCACTTACCTCGGATACATCCCTCTCGAACCTTCTAAGACTGGAAATGGTTCCCTCGCCTAAAATATCATCTCCTCGAAGAATCCTTGCTTTGCTTCCCCGAACCACCTTCCCTTCAGTAACATAGGAGCCAGCAATCACACCGCTCTTGGGAATTCTGAAGGTGTCCCGTACTTCAGCCTTTCCAATGATGACTTCCTCATACTTGGGCTCCACCAGGGCCTCTTGGGCCTTCTTGATATCATCCATAATCTCGTAGATCACCCTGTATTGTCTCACTTCCACATTCTCTTCGCTTGCCAAATTCCTATTTTCCCCGGTTATCTCTGCATTGAAACCGATTACTATACCATTGGAGGCGGAGGCCAAAAGTATGTCTGATTTATTGATCTCTCCGATTCCCCCATGAGTAATATTTATTCTGACGTTCTCGCTGCCCAGGTTCTTCAAAACGTCTCCCAGAGCCTCGAGAGAACCCTGGGTATCGGTCTTAATAATGACGTTGAGAGTCTTGGTCTCCTCTTCTTTCTCTTGATAAAGAGTCTCCAGAGTAACCTGTTCTCTTTTCCAAAGATTCTTCTTTCTCTTTTCCTCCAGAGCCTGCTGTGCTAACCGACGGGCTTCTTTTTCATCTTTTACCTTTCTAAATATGTCACCGGGACGCCCAACATCAGAGAGTCCCAAAACCTTTACTGGTGTGGAAAGGCCCGCTTCCTTTAGCCTTTCTCCTTTCCAATTAGTCATCGCCTTTACCTTCCCACAGATGTGGTCTCCAACCAGCATATCTCCAATTCTCAAAGTTCCTTCCCGTACCAGAAAAGTGCAGCACGGACCCTTCTGCCTGTCCATCTCCCCTTCTATGACTACCCCCTGGAAATCACCCTCCGGATTCTCTCCCAGCTCCAGCATCTCGGCCTCCAGAAGAATCATCTCCAGAAAATGATCCAGACCTACACCGGTTACGGCTGAGACCTCCACGCATATGGTCTCGCCTCCCCATTCCTCACAGGACACGCCGAGCTTTGCCAGTTGCTGCTTGACGCGATCTGAATCCGCCCCATCCAGATCAATCTTATTGATGGCCACCACGATAGGTACCTTGGCTGCCCGCGCGTGGTCGATTGCCTCAATGGTTTGGGGCATAACACCATCATCACCGGCAACCACAAGAACAGCGATGTCCGTGACTCTAGCGCCATGCGCTCGCATGGCAGTAAAAGCTTCGTGGCCCGGGGTGTCAATGAAGATTATTCTCTTATTCTGAAACATAACTTCTGAGGCTCCGATAGACTGGGTAATACCCCCCACCTCCTGCTCGGCCACACGAGTTTTGCGGACGGCGTCCAGCAGGGAGGTCTTGCCGTGATCTACATGTCCTAAGAAAGTCACCACCGGATCCCGAGACACCTTTCTTCTTTTGCTGGGCCTCCGTTTCCTCTTAGCCACTAACCTCTCTTCTATCTTTCGCACCTCCTGAGAAGACAGACTTCCCAGAGGACCCTTCACCTCAATTCCTATTTTGGAAACAAGGTCTGCAAGGTCCCTGGTGGACATCTTCAGTTTTTTGGCTAGCTGGTAAACTCGCATCTTTTCCATCCAGGTCTAGTCAGTCATTTCTTTAGCCTTGTTGAAAATCCTCTGGGCTGTCTTGGGTCCGATCCCGGGGACTTTCAACAGACCCTCGGCTCCCTCTCTTACAATATCCTTTGCCGTCAAGAACCCGTACTGATTGAGGGACTCCACGATTTTCTCTCCCACTCCGGGTAGATCCTTAAGAAAAATAGCCTCCTCCTTAATCTGCCCCACCGATCTAATATCAATCTGCCAACCAGTGAGTTTGGCTGCTAGTTTCACATTCTCCCCGCCACTGCCAATAGCCAGAGAAAGTTGATCATCTGCCACAATAACCTTTGCTCTTCGCGAGGTCTCATCCAGCTTCACCTCCAATACTTCGGCTGGTTTGAGAGAATTTCGTACAAACATGGCTGGGTCCTCACTGTACCTTATTATGTCTACTCTTTCACCCTCGAGTTCAATTAGGATGGCTTTGATACGCGAACCCCGAACACCTACGCAGGCCCCCACTGGGTCTACCTTCTCTTCTTTTGATTCCACGACCACCTTGGCTCTTCGACCAGCGTCCCGTTTTATCTCTCTTACCCTGACGATCCCCTCACCAACCTCTGGCACCTCGAGTTCGAAGAGCTTCTCGAGGAAGCTGGGATGAGTTTGGGAAAGGATAATGCGAGGACCCTTGGGCTCTCTGGTTACCCTGAGGATATAAGCCCTGACCCTCTCTCCCTGACGGTATCTTCTATTGGCTAATTGCTCCCTCTCTGGCAGGATGCCTTCGGTTCTACCCAAATCGATGAGAACAAAATGGTCAGCTCGATACCTCACCGTTCCACTAACCATCTGGCCTTCTTTCTTCTTAAACTCCTCGTAAATCGTGTCTTTTTCTACCTCAACAATCTGCTGCATCATGACATATTTGCCCGTGCTAGCAGCAATTCTTGAGAACTGGACAGGGTCGATCTCAACTTCCACCTGATCCCCCGGGGAAAGCTTTTTGTCGATTCTCCTTGCTTCTTCCAAAGAGATCTCCCTTGCAGGGTTCTCTATCTTCTTTACAATCTCTTTGGTTACCATTACCTGAATTCTTCCCTGGGCCTCGTCCACAACAACCCTAAGATCGAGAGCAGGCTGATTGTATTTTTTCTTATAAGCAGAGCTCAAAGCTTCCTTTACACTCTCCAGCAAGGTATCCAGAGAGAGTCCCCTTTCTCTGCCGATCCTGTCCAGTAGAAAGAAAAATTCACTATCTTGCATCCTCAAGCAGCTCCTTCAGGCCTTGAGAGACTTTGTTCTTGGTCATCTTCTCAATTGTTCCCTCCCGCCTGAGCTTTATCTCAATCTTGCCCTCCTCGAGGAAGGTATCTCCTATGATTATTTTGAAGGGAATACCAATAAGATCAGCATCGTTAAACTTTACCCCAGCACTCATGTTCCGATCATCCCACAGCACCTGGGCTCCCGCCTCTTTGAGGTGATAGTAAAGCTCCCTGGATGGGGCAAAGGTTCTCTCAGTTGTAGGTATGATGACGGCGTGAAACGGGGCAATTTCCTTTGGCCAAATTATGCCAGCCTCGTCGTGGTTTTGCTCGATAACTGCCGCGGGAAGCCTGCTAACTCCGATGCCATAGCAACCCGTGACAAAGTACCTCTGCTTGCCCACCTCGTCCAAGAAAGTCACATCCAAGCTCCGAGAGTAGCTTTCACCAAGATAGAAAAGATGACCAACTTCAATTCCTCGCCGGAAGCTAAGAACATGACCGCAGTTAGCACAATCGTCCCCCATGATTGGATAACCGATGTCGCCTACTTTTGTAGCCTGGAAATCCCTGTCAGGATTGACATTCACCAGATGAGTGTCCTTCTTGTTCGCTCCCGCTACAAAATTTCTGCCTCGCATCACTGCCCCATCGGCTATGACCTGATATCCATCAAGACCCACTGGTCCTGCAAATCCCACTTCTACTCCGACCTTCTCTTCCACCAGATCATGAGAGGCAAGCTGGAGTGTCCCCACTTTCAGAACAGATTTTAGCTTCGACTCATTAATTGGACGATTACCTCGAATCAAGGCCATTACTAGGCCCTTCTCCGTCTGATAAAACAGCGATTTCAAGACATCTCCCGGATGCGATCCCAAAAACCGGCTTACCTCTTCAACACTTCGAGTACCCGGAGTTGGAACCTGTCGCATCTCTTTGACAGAATTATTTCCCTCCTTTTCTATCTTGAATACCGCTCTTTCCAGGTTGGCTGCATAACCGCAAGTGCTGCACTCTACCAGTTTATCTTCCCCGGATGGGGATATAGCGATAAACTCCTCGGATCTCTTGCCGCCTATGGGACCAGTATCGGCTTCAACTACCTTACAATCAAGACCGCACCGGGAAAAGATCTTCCCATAGGCCCCTCTCATCTGTTGGTAGTTGCCATTTTCCTCCTCCTCACTTCGGCAAAAACTATATGCATCTTTCATCAAGAACTCTCGGGTTCGGATCACTCCACCCCGGGATCTCAGCTCATCCCTGAACTTCGTTTGAATTTGATAGAGCGTAACCGGAAGCCTCTTGTAAGAGTTTATTTCTGCTCCCACCAGCTGGGTGACTACCTCCTCGTGGGTTGGTCCTATCACAAATTCCCCTTTCTTTCGGTCCCGGAATCTAAGAAGCTCCTCCCCGTAGCTTTCCCATCTTCCACTTCTTTTCCACAGAGACGCCGGCTGAACAGAGGGAAGAAGTACCTGTTGGGCTCCGATTCCATCCATCTCCTCCTCTATTATGGTGCTGATTTTGGCCAGGACTCTATATCCCAGGGGGAGGTAAGAGTAGATACCTGCAGCAAGTTGCCTCACCAGACCGGCCCTCAGCATGAGTTTATGCGATACACTCTCCCCTTCCCTGGGGATCTGTTTGGACGTAGACATGAAATATTGAGAGAGTCTCACTTTACCCTTCCCTCACCTTCTACCTAATAAACTCTAAGGGTGAAAGACCGAAATCTTCCACCCCTTATACTATAGCCCACGGATAAATAATGTCAAGAACACCCGTATAAGTTAAAACAGGTCGAGCTGCTCTTCTTTTTTCTCCTCATACAATATGCTCACTTTCCCATAGACTCCGTCATAGCCGCATTCTATATTCACCCTCTCTTCTCTCACTCTCATAATTGCTTCATTGATTTCCGGAGAAACTGAGATGGAAAGTTCCTCACGAGACGCCTCCAGAAGTACCCTGAATTCTCCTCCCAGTCTCTCGACTATAGCTCTGTATCTATCCTCTACCCCCTTGGAATCCCTACCCTGATTCATGACTTCCGCAATGATCTCGGCCAAGGGAACGACCCTCTTAAAAGGAATACTTCCCTCGGAAATAAATCCTTCCTCCCTATCTCCCAGGTCCTCTACCCTGTGCATTACTCCGATGGTCAATCTCTTACCACATTTTGGGCAGATGTCTTTGTGCTTTCGGCTCTCACTGGGAGAAAAGGAAATGCCACATTGGCGATGACCATCATAGTGATATTTTCCTTCCTGGGGGAAAAACTCAATGGTATAAAGAAACTTCTTTCTATCCTGCCCCTCAAGAACTTTCTTGATTTCGTCGAAAGTCAAGGGTTCGGAAAAGACATTGGCTTCCCTGCCCAGTCGAGATGGAGAATGAGCGTCTGAATTGGAGATAAGCGTCAATTTGTCCAGACTGGAAACTCGCCAGTTCATTTCCGGGTCGCTGCTCAGGCCTGTTTCCAGGGCGCAGATGTACCTGGTGTAGCTACCAAAGCACTCCTCGAGGGAATCAAATCCCGAATTGGCTCCAAACAAGGAAAACCAGGGGGTCCAGATATGAGCCGGAACAACAAAAGCATCTTCACTCACCTTTAGAACAATCTCCACCAATTCCGACGCTGAAAGCTTCAGTATAGGGCGTCCGTCGGAATAAAGTTCCCCAAATTTTCCCAATTCCCGGTTCAGCTTTTCAACAACTGCAAAATCCGGAACGAATATCATGTTATGTATTCTTCGTCCTCTTCCCCCTTTATAGAAGATATTGTTCACCTCGGTGGTGAGAACGAACAGAGTATCCCCAAACCTATGAAGACCACCTTCCTCGGGAATAAGGGAAGCTTTAAGATCCTGGAGCCAAAGAGGGTGAGTGAAATCTCCTGTCCCTATCAAATTGATCCCTTTTAGCTTGGCCATTTCGGCCAAGTGTGGTATATCCATAGTCTTTGAGGTCGCCCGGCTATATTTGGAATGAATGTGGAAGTCAGCCACGAAACTCATCTCTACACCTTGATCACGTACAAAGGCAGGAGTTTAGCTATTTATTTCTCCCAGATCGAGTTCTTAAGACCTGCAGCTTTTTCTCTTTTTTCCAGCTTATCTGTGAGCACGGGAAGGAATCTGTGAAGATCAGCGACAATGCCATAGGTGGCAATGTCAAATATGGGAGCACCAGGATCTTTATTTATGGCCACAATTATCTCAGAGCCTCTCATTCCTGCCTGGTGCTGAATAGCTCCCGAAATACCGCAGGCCACATATAGTTTTGGCTGAACGGTCTTTCCTGTTTGTCCCACCTGATGGTAAGAGGGAATCCATCCGCCGTCCACCACGGCTCGGGAAGCTCCCACCGCTCCCCCCAGCAGATCAGCCAATCTCCGGATGAGGGAAAAATTCTCGGGCTTGCCTAACCCACGGCCACCCGAGACAATTATTTCCGCTTCCTGCAGGTCAGCCACGCTCTTCTCTTCTCTAATAAGGTCGAGAATCTTCACCATCTGACCTTGAGAAGCAAGATCAGGCTTAATCTTTATGACCCTCATCTGATTTTTTCCATCAGGTTCTGCTCTTTTCATCACCTTGGGTCTCACCGTAGCCATTTGAGGACGATGACGAGGTGAAATTATGGTGGCCAGTATGTTACCTCCTAGGGCGGGACGGGTCTGAAGCAGGTTTCTTTCCTCCGGCTCAATTGCTAGGCCGGTACAATCCGCTGTAAGGCCGGTCTTTAGTCTTGCTGCTACCCGGGGCGCCAGATCTCTTCCCAGACTGGTGGCTCCCAGAAGAATGATCTCAGGGCACTCGGCCCTCACCAGATCAACCAGGGCCTGGGCATAAAGGTCCGTGCAATAATGCTCCAGCAGAGGATCCTGGACCAAATAGAGCTTGTCTACGCTGTACCGAGCCAACTCCCTCGCCTTTTCCTCTATTTTCCAGCCCAGAAGAACCAGAGAAAGCTCTTCTTCAAGATCTTCGGCCAGTTTTCTTCCCTCCCCGAGGAGCTCATAAGTCACTGGCATTATCTCTCTTTGGCGTTGTTCGGCGAAAACCCAAACACCCCTATAAGAAGATACATCAACCCTCTTTTCCTCTTTTTCCAGAACGAGAGCCTCCTCTGGACAGACATCCACACAGGCTCCGCAGAAGGTGCAGGCGGCGAGAATTCTCACCTTCCCGTCCTTCAGCTCCAGGGCAGAAAATGAACAGCTGGAGATACATTCTCCGCAGCCATTACACTTCTCCAGGTCCACGCGCATCTCAGCCATAAATGTACCCTCTTCACCTAAAAAACTTCTCTTTCCCTAAGTTTCTCTATTAGTCTATCAGCCACCTCAGGCATCTCACCCGCAAGAACCTCCCCCTTGGGGGGAGGTTCAGGAGTGAAGATTTTGATAACCCAGGTTGGGGATCCTTCCAGCCCTATCCTCTTTCGGTCCAGGGTAAGATCATCAGCACTCCAAACTAAGACCTCTTTTTTTTTGGCACTCAAAAGGCCCTTCAGGGAAGGATAGCGGGGTATGTTGATCTCTTTGGTCACCGTGACCAGACACGGCAGGGTAGATTCCACCTTCTCAAAGGCATCCTCCAGGGCTCTCTCGGCTCTTATTTTATTCCCGTTGATTTCTATTTTTCGAGCATAGGTAATCTGAGGAATCCGGAGCCATTCAGCGAGTCCTGGTCCAACCTGAGCTGTATCTCCATCAATAGCTTGCTTTCCTAAAATGAGCAGACTAAAGCTCCCTATTTTTTTGATGCCCATGGCCAACGTATAGGAAGTAGCCAGGGTGTCTGAGCCAGCAAGGGAGGAATCTGAGATAAGAACAGCCTGATCTGCTCCCATGGCCAAAGCTTTTCTCAGTGCTTCCTCTGCCTGAGGAGGTCCCATAGAAATCACTGTTACCCGACCCCCTTTTGCATCTCTTAACCTCAGGGCTTCTTCAATAGCGTTCTCATCAAAAGGATTTATTATCCCTTTGGCACTTTCTCGAACCAGGGTGTTGGTCTCGGGATTTACCCTGATATGAGGCAACTCCTCCGTATCCGGAACCTGTTTAATACAAACAACGATATCCATAGTGGGTGTCTCCGGCTGTGAGTTCATCTTTCTTTGAGGATGAGGTTAGCAATGATGCCTCGTTGAATCTCTGAAGTTCCCTCAATAATTTCGAAAAGCTTAGCTTCTCTCATATAACGCTCCACCGGGTAGTCCTTCATATAACCGTATCCTCCAAATACCTGCACAGCTTTGGTGGTTACCTCCATGGCCATCTCCGAAGCGTAAAGTTTTCCCATGGAGGCTAGCTGCTCAAAGGCTTCTCCTCTGTCCAGGTGCCACGCAGCCCGATAGAGAAGGTATTTAGCTGCCTCTATCTTGGTGGCCATATCTGCCAGCATATGCTGTACAGCCTGAAAACTGGAGATGGGTCTGCCGAATTGAACCCTCTCTCTAGCATATGCTCTCGCTTTCTCAAATGCAGCCTCCGCTATCCCCAGCGCTCCGATGCCTACACCGATTCTTCCAGCAGCGAAGGTCCCCATTGCGACTTTGAAACCTCTCCTCTCCTTCAACAAAACGCTGCTAGTAGGAACTCTACAATCATTAAAGATGAGCTCCACATTGGGAAGGGCACTCAATCCCATCTTTTCAAAATGTTGCCCAAAACTGAATCCTTCGGTCCCTTTTTCCAAGAGAAAAGCGGTCAGACCTCGAGGTCCAGATTTCTTATGTGTACTGGCGATCACTATGTAAATATCTGCCACTTCTCCATTGGTGATAAAGATTTTGGTGCCGTTCAGAACAAAATGACCGTTTTCCTTCCTGGCCGTGGTTTGAACATTACCCGCATCCGAACCGGCTTCCGGCTCAGTCAAAGCGAAGGCACCTAGAGACTGGCCACTGGCAAGGGGAGGGAGGAATTTTTTCTTTTGTTCTTCGGTTCCATATTCTTCCAGAGGATAACTACAAAGAAGATTGGCCCCAAAAATCAAACCTGTGGTCGCACAGGCCTTGGAGATTCTCTCAGCAATCAGGGTCCAGGTTACATAGTCCATCCCCAATCCCCCAAACTCTTTAGGGATGGTGATACCAAACAGGTCAAGCTCGGCCAGTTTCTTCACATTTTGACTGGGAAATTCCCCCGTTTCGGAGATTTCATCCGCCCTGGGAGCAAACTCCTTCTCACACACTTCATCAAGCATTTCCAAGATCATCCTTTGGTCGCTAGATAAGGTAAAATCCATCATAACCTCCTTCCTTGAATCCCTCGACCAGCCTGAGATTGGGAGTCAATATATTTGTTTTCATCGCATTTGTCAAGAATTGCTCGGGACTTTTGGGTGGTGGGAACGAGAAACTCAACACCTCTACTGGAGGGTTTTCCTCAGCGGCCACCTGGAGTGGTAGTGACACAGGGCTACGGCCAGAGCATCGGCAGCATCGTCTGAGGGAAGCTCTGGTAGCTGAAAAAGCTCCCTGACCCTGTATTGCATCTGGCTCTTGGTGGCTCTTCCGTATCCTGTGATGGTTTGTTTCACCTGCAGGGGAGCGTAGCAGAATACCTTTGCTCCGTTCGAGGAGGCTGCTAGCATTATGACTCCCTGTGCTTGCCCGACAGAAATAGCGGTCTTGCTATTCCGGAAAAAGAATATCTCCTCCACAGCTATTTCCTCGGGCCGGTGCTTCTGGACAATATCCTTTATACTTTGATAAATTCTCCTTAGCCGCTCAGCGGGTTCCTTGTCGGGAGTTGTACGAATGACGCCATATTCAAGAGCTCGAGGATCAGCTTTTGTCTCAATTAAGCCGTATCCCGTACTGGCTGTCCCCGGGTCAACTCCCAGAATAATCATTGCCCGCACCCTTAACCCGAGCTTCCGAGGATAGCCTGAACCATATCCACTGCCCGTCGGGTAGGACTCACATCATGAGTTCTCACTAGTCTTGCTCCCCTCCAGACCGCCATGCAAGTAGCAGCCAAACCTCCTTCCAGGCGCTCCTCCTGAGGTAATCCAAGCACATTTCCGATGAAGGACTTACGGGAAAGACCCACCAGAATCGGTTTACCTAAACTGGCCAATTCTTCCAATCTTCTCAAGATTTCCAGATTATGAGCGGTGGTTTTTCCAAAGCCAATCCCTGGATCAACAATGATTCCCCTCCCGTCTGCCCCAGCTTCTTCAGCCAGCTTTATGCTGCTGTCCAGATAGGAGATTATCTCTTCCATCAGAGAGTCATATCGAGGATTATCCTGCATGTTCTTCGGCGTACCCTTAATATGCATGAGGACAACCGGCACCCCGTATCCAGCCACAATCTTTCTCAAATCGGGGTCGAATCGCAAGGCGCTGATATCATTCACCATCTCAGCGCCTTCTTCGATGGCCTGCCTGGCTACCTCAGCCTTATAGGTGTCAACGCAGATGGGTATGGAGAACTGTCTTTTTATCTTCTCTATCACGGGTATAACCCGGCCAAGCTCCTCATTAAGACCTATAGGGTCTACTCCGGGCCTTACCGACTCCCCACCGACGTCGATGATGTCAGCCCCCTCGCCTATCATTTCCTCCACTCTCGCAAGAGCCTCATCTTCGCCAGTGTACCTGCCTCCGTCATAGAAGGAATCTGGGGTCACATTCAAGATCCCCATCACCACTACTTTTTGTTCCAGATCTATATCTCTACTTCTTAGATGAAGCAACATTCCTCTTCCGGGACTCATCTCGACGTGAAGCCTTATGAAGAACTCTCTTTCTCACCACTTTTTTGGACTTGGGGACATCTTCACCCACCATCTTCTTACCAATAATTCCTTCTATTTCCTCCTTATCCAGAACCTCCTTTTCCTCAAGTGTTCTGGCTAAAGAGTCCAGCTTGTCTTTATTCTCACGCAGAATTTCCAAAGCTCGAGAATAGGACTCCTCAATGATGCGGCGAATTTCCTTGTCGATATCAAAAGCTAGCTCTTCACTGTAGTTCTTCTCCTTAAGGAAATCTCTTCCCAGAAAAACTTCCGTGTCCCCGGCGCCCAGGGTTACCGGACCCAGTTTCTCACTCATCCCGTAATCACAGACCATCTTCCTAACAATAATAGTAGCCTGCTTAAGATCATTCTGTGCCCCCGTACTCACCTCTTTTAGAGCAAGATCCTCACTCGCTCTTCCTGCCAGAAGTACAGTAAGTTTATCCAGCAGTTCTGACTTGGTAGCCAGATATCTATCCTCCAAAGGCAGCTGCAGCGTATATCCGAGTGCCACTGAACCACGCGGAATAATGGAAACCTTATGAATGGGATCCGCATAAGGGAGCACGTTTCCCACCAGAGTATGACCACTCTCATGGTAGGCAATGATCCTTTTTTCTTTTTTCATCATAACTCTTGACTTTTTCTCGGGTCCGGCGATCACTCTATCAATGGATTCTTCCAACTCCTCCATTCCAATTTCATTTTTGTTGGTTCGGGCTGCAAGAAGAGAGGCCTCATTAACCAGATTCTCTAGGTCTGACCCTACAAACCCCGGAGTCCTTCGGGCAAGAACCTTCACATTCACTTCCTTGGCCATGGGTTTGTTCTTCATATACAGGGCTAGGATCTCTTCCCTTTCCCTTATATCAGGCACATTAAGGCTAATCCGCCGATCGAATCTTCCCGGCCTGAGAAGTGCACTATCCAGAACATCAGGGCGGTTGGTGGCCCCGATGATTATCACTCCGCTACGAGGACTAAATCCGTCCAGTTCCACCAGGAGCTGATTCAGAGTTTGTTCCTTCTCATCATGACCTCCTCCAATACCGGCAAATCTTTGTCTGCCCACGGCATCCAGCTCGTCAATGAAAATGATGCAGGGGGCGCTTTTTCTCCCTTGCTCAAAGAGATCACGCACTCTTGCCGCACCAACACCCACAAACATCTCTACAAAGTCTGAGCCGCTAATGCTGAAGAACGCCACCCCAGCTTCCCCAGCTACTGCACGAGCCAGGAGGGTTTTGCCGGCTCCAGGAGGCCCCACCAGAATGACTCCCTTGGGAATCTTAGCTCCCAGCCTCTGAAACTTCTGTGGGTTCCTTAAGAACTCTACTATCTCCTTCAGTTCCTCTTTTGCTTCCCTCAATCCCCCCACGTCCGCAAAGGTTGCTTTCATCTTTTCCTTGGAAGTCAAACGAGCCCGGCTTTTACCAAAGGAAAGGGCCCGATTTCCGGTAGTCCGCATAGATCTGATAATATAGATCCACACCCCCACGAAGATAAGAATGGGCAGAAGACCTCCCAGAAGGCTACTTACCCAGGGGGAGGATTCTGGTTCAGCCCCTATCTCCACACCCTTTTCCCTCAGCATGCTGATCAAGTCAGGATCATTAGGCACATAGGTTTTGAACTTGGTTATTTCATTCAGCTCTCCCTCTATCCAGTTCCCCTTTATGAGGACCTTACTGATTTGATTCCTTTCCACCATGCTTAGGAATTCACTGTACGACAGTTCCGTTTGCCTGGTTCCGGAGCCAAGACGGACGAAATTGAAGAGGGAGACGATGACCACAAAGACAAGGAAAAGTAAAAAGAGATTCTTTGCGAATTTGTTTCTTCTCACAGGTCTTTGATGCTTCTTGTCATTCATACCTTTCTTCCTCTTGGTTTTTCTAGCAGTTCTCATATCTTTCACCCTCTAGATTCTAGTACAAAAAACAAAAAAAGCAAGTCTAGCTCTCGATTTGGGCCCTCTTTTGTCGTCGCTCCAGGCCTCTGGCAAAACCATAATAAATGGCCTCGGCCCCGATTTCTTCCTCTATTCGCAGGAGCCTGTTGTACTTGGCCGTTCTCTCGCTGCGGCTGCAGGAGCCAGCCTTTATCTGACCGGCCGTGAGCCCCACTGCTAGATCAGAAATAGTAGTATCTTCGGTCTCACCGGAGCGATGAGATACAACAGTGCCATACCCGTATCTTTTGGCCATCTCAACAGCCTGCACGGTTTCACTAAGAGTCCCCGCTTGATTAGGCTTGATGAGAATAGCGTTGGCCACCCCCATTTCTACTCCCTTCTTAAGACGAGTCACATTAGTTACAAAAAGATCGTCACCGACAATCTGAATCTTTTTCCCCAGCCTCTGGGTAAGAAGTTTCCAACCCTCCCAGTCATCCTCGGCCAAGCCATCTTCTATAGAAATAATGGGGAAATGACAGACAAGATCCTCGTAGAAATCGATGAGCTCCTCGGCAGTCATTTCCTTCTTCGCCTCAGCCTCTAGAATGTACCTACCATTACCATAGAAGCTACTGGCCGCAGGGTCCAAAGCCAAGGCCACATCCTTGCCTGCCTCATAGCCTGCCTCCCGGATAGCCTCCACCATTAGCTCTAGAGCTTCCCGATTCGAGGATAGATTTGGTGCAAAACCTCCTTCATCTCCCACCGCGCTGCTGTAGCCCCTTTCTCTTAGAGCTGACTTCAGACAGTGGAAAGTCTCAGCTCCCATGCGCAGGGCCTCCGAAAAGCTGCCAGCCCCCACCGGCACAATCATGAACTCCTGAAGATCTACATTATTATCGGCGTGCTTTCCTCCGTTCAAGAAATTCATCAGAGGAACAGGTAGCATCCTCTCTCCCCTTCCCCCCAGGTATCTATAAAAAGGAAGGTTGACGGAGCATGCGGCAGCTTTAGCACAAGCTAGTGAGACAGCTAAAATGGCATTAGCTCCCAGCCTCCCTTTATTCTTAGTTCCATCCAGTTTAATCATAATCTCGTCGATCTTGCTCTGGCAAAGGGGATCCTCCCCCTTAAGCTTTGGTCCTATTATTTCATTAACATTCCTAACCGCCCGAGTTACACCCCTTCCCATCCATTCCTTCCCCCCATCCCTGAGCTCGATAGCCTCGTGCTTACCCGTGGAAGCTCCGGAGGGAACGGCTGCACGTCCGGTTGCTCCACCATCCAGCCATACCTCTGCCTCCACGGTGGGGTTCCCGCGGGAGTCCAGAATCTGCCTTGCCTTTACGCTCCTGATTTTCTCCGCCACAGCTAACCCCTAAACTTTCTCCAGACGGATCTCATCCCCATCTTGCACCTTCTTAAACTCTTCCAGGCTTCCCTGGACCTTTCCCAGCATAACAACCGGGCTGGCTGCCCTTATTTCCTCTCCCTGGCTCATTGGAGTAGGGCCAAAGAATACACAAAAAGCCTTTCCTGGGGGCCAAAAGGCAATGTCGCCCTTCTCGACCACTTCCTTTTTCTCACCCCCGGCAGGTTCTACGGAGGTAGCAAAATAGATTTCATCTCCCCACCGGCTCACCGAGGAGCTTTGCGGGAGAGACTTCCATAAAGCCTCAGCCATAGAAGAGGAGTTCAGGACAGCTTTCCTCTGGACCTTTCCAGTCACAATTCTCATTTCTCTAGCCATAAATCCACCTTTCTGACACTGAATCTACTTCTCGCCACGGGCTAACCTCACCTTATAATTTCTCAGTTCTTCCTCTATCTTGCTCGACTCGAGGGAGAGAATCTGCGCAGCCATAATGGCGGCATTCTTAGCCCCCACTTTCCCTATAGCCATACAGGCCACGGGGACTCCTGTTGGCATCTGCAGGATAGAATAGAGGGCATCTAATCCTTCCAGGGGCGGGGAGGATAGAGGAATTCCTATCACCGGCAGAGTAGTATTGGCAGCAATAGCTCCGGGCAGGTGAGCTGCTCTTCCTGCTCCAGCCACCACCACCTTCACTCCACGCTTCGCTAGATTTCTTGCGTATTTCAAAGTGGCCTCAGGCATCCGATGAGCTGAGAGAATCCTCACTTCGTAAGGAATGGTAAACTCATCCAAGGTCTTGAGGCAATGTTCCATCACCCCTCGGTCGGAGGAGCTTCCCATAACTACACTAACTAAGGGTTCAGACAACATTAGGCCCTCCTTCAGTACACGACCTTGTTCAACGGATACTCCACAATTCCCTCTCCCCCCAATCTCTTTATCCCTGGAATGAGCTCCCGAGCCAGGAGCTCATCCACTATTATCTCCACCGCCCACCAACCTTCCTGGGAAAGCTTGGAGATAGTGGGCCTCTTCAGGGCTGGCAAGAGATCTAGAAGCTTTCCCAAATTCTCCTGGGAGATGTTCATTTTCAGTCCTACTTTCCCGTAACCATTTATGGCACCTTCCAATAGAAGAGCCAGATTCTTAATTTTCTCCCTTTTCCACTTATCCTCCCAGGCCAGCTCATTTGCAATGAGCCAGGTGGTAGATTCGATGATAGTATCTATGACACGAAGATTATTAGCCTTCAAGGAGACCCCGGTCTCCGTGAGTTCCACAATGGCATCCACCAGACGAGGAGGTTTTGCCTCTGTGCTTCCCCAGGAAAACTCAACTTCTGCCTTAATCCCCCTCTTCTCTAAATAGTCCTTGGTCACTTCAACCAGTTCGGTAGCAATCCTCCCACCTTCAAGATCCTCAACCTTTTTTATGGGAGAGTCCGCAGGGACGGCTAATACCCATCTTACCTTATTCAACCCCTGCTTGGAGTACACCAGCTCCTTCACCCTCCTCACTTTCGCCCTTCTCTCCATAATCCAGTCATTACCAGCCAGCCCCGCATCCAACATCCCCTTTTCTACATAAAGAGGGACTTCCTGGGTTCTAATAAACATTCCTTCCAGCTCATCGTCATTGATGGAGGGAATATAGGTCCTTTCTGCCCGTCGGATTAACCAGCCGGCCCTCTCAAAAAGCTCCAAGCTCATCTTCTCTAGACTACCTTTGGGTAGTCCAATTCTCAGTTTCTTCATTCTCTTACCTTGTATCCCTGTACACGAAATTGTCTAGGCTTTTTCCTGCCACCGGGCAATCTCCTCAGCTATTCGCTGAATAACGTAATTGTTATCCACCACTACTAACCTTTCCTCTTCCACTTGGATAGACCCTTGAGGTGAAAGATATTTTTCCAGGCGAGGCAGAATCTCATCCGTATCAAGCTCCCCCAGGTAAAAGGCCTTTGTCTGGGGAAGTTGGTTATGCTCTTCAATGGAAGAGATAATCTCTTTCATTCTGGCCACCTGATAGGCCCCATCTTCTATGGTTACGCTATTAGCCTCTTCATCTATCTCAACCGATCCTCCGGGGGATTTAAGGGATGAGACGGCTTTTTTTATTTGCTCAGGAGTAGAATAGGAAAGCTCGAAAGTTTGTTCTCGTCTTTGCTGCTCGAAGGTGCCGATCTCACCCAGAAGAGTCTGGATATCTTCCGTCAGATCCTCATTATCCCTCACCAAAATGGAATTTGGAGGAGCCTCCCTGGGGTTCATCTCCACCATTCCCTCATTAGAGAGAATCTCTCTTACCCGGTCAGCCATCTCCTCGGCCAGGGCATATTTGAAAACAAATACTTTCTTTGTCCTTCCCCTGATTTCTCGAGGACTAATGATGTGAGGCTCAACTGTAACCACCAGATTGGTCTTGGACTTTGTCTCGACACGAGTCTTGAAAAGATTGCCTATGATGGGAAGCTGGGAGAGGATAGGAAGGCCGGCAACCGTCTCCGTCTTTTCCTCCCTCATCAGTCCGCCAATGACAATGGGTTCTCCACTCCTCACCGTAATATTGGTAGGTGAGATGTCGCTATAGAAAACTGGATGGGTCGGCCCAAATTCGGGCTTAATCTCGTAATCGGCTGCCACCAAGACGATCGATGTTTGAACAAGATCCTTTCCCACAATCTCAGGTAGTACCTGAAGCACAATACCTACTGTGGCATATTCCCATTTCTCGGGTATTGTCGTCGTTTCCGTGGTCACCGCCTCGCTAACCTTATAAGGGACTTTTCCCACAGCATATATCCCAGCTACCTGACCGCTCAGGGTACTCACCTGCGGTTCCGATAAGAGCTCGGCTTCCCCGGTGATAATGAGGGCATCAACAATAGCCTCCAGTTTCTCCTCCCCCACCTTCAGCCTATAAAACGTATATTGGAATGCGCCCTCACCGAGTACCATGCCCGTACCTTCCCCAGGGGTTTCTCCCGAAGGAACCTTGACTCCAGCTAGGCGCTCCAGGTGGATCCCGAACTCTCGCATTGCATCCTCGCTAAGTTTCAGAAATCTAGCTTTGATTTGAATTTGCCTGGTCTCGAGGGGAAACTCAGCTATGGCTCCTTCCACCTCCTGGATCTGCCGCCTTTCAGCCCTTATCATTATTCTGCCAGTAGCCGTATCTATCGACATTGAGGGCTGTCCACAGGCTTCAATACCCAGAAGCAGGACTAAGACGGTGAATATCGCTCCTGCAGACATTCCCTTTGTTTTGCTCATTGTTCTCTCCAGCGTTGCGGGTTTGGCTGATCCCAACCTTCTGACGGCTATCCTTCGGGATGTGAGTCTAGTCAGCAATTTTATTCCCCTGCTTTCTCACTCTGGCCCCATCGTGCCCAGATCAATTTCGAGACTGGAAACCCTCATTTCCATCCATTCTCCCTCCGGCTCAAGACCCTCTATATCATCCGCCTCGATTCCCAGGATATTAGCCATGGCCAGGGCCATACGCTCTACTGACCCCTCCTGGACATAGAACGTCTTGGTGATTATCTCTCCCGCGGTTTCTGCACCGTTCAGGCCCGTAATCAGTTCATCAATCTTGCCAATATTTCGCTTAAGGTCTGTAACATAGATAACATTATCTTCTGTCTCGCTCTCTTCTAGAGATAGCACCTTTCCACTCGCAGGTTCGCTGAGTTGCCGCTCAAGAACTCTTTCACTAACAGTCTCTCTCGGGGCAGGCTCTTCCTGGGGAATAAGAATGAATTCTTCCTCCTCTTGAGGTCGCTCACTTGTTCTGTGCATCCTTGGGACATCAATCTCCCCGTAGTCGGTTATCAAGCCCTGCAGCAAAGGCTGTACCTCTTCAGGGGTGAGGTATGTTAGGAAGTACTTCTTAGTTACTAATTCATCTTCTAGGTTGTCAGTCTTTCTTACTAATCTATCGATCTTCTCCAGGTTCTTTTCCACATCGCTGACTACAAAGCTGGAGGTATCTTCCTCAATCTCCAGGGTTCCCTTATCAGAGAGCATCTCCTCAGCCCTGTCCGCCAGGAGCCTCAGGGGGGCGAATCTCACCCAATATCTTTTCTTTTTAGGAATGAAGCTATCCTGCTGCTCAATAAGTCTTCCTAGCTTAAGAAGATGGTAGGAGGTATCTTCTATACTGATAAGGCCCCTCTCTTCATCTACCTCTAGGGTCCCTTCAGGGGAAAGACTCTCCTTCAAAAGAAGAGCAAGATCTTCTATTCTGGCATACTTTATGGGGAAGCTTTCTTCTCTTATCTGTTTTTCTGGCCTGTCGAGGTCTGCTAAGACGCTCCCTACCTTTTCAAGATAATAGGAAGCATCCTTGATAGTGAGCTCATTTCTCTTTTCATCAACTTCAAGGGTCCCTTCAGGGGAAAGATAGCCCTTTATGATCTTTTCCATATCAGAGGCCAGAGCAAACTTTAAGGAGAATACCTTCCTCTCAGGCTGGAATGTATCCAGACTCTCAACAAGGGAGGTAATTTTGGTGAGATGAAAGCTGGTCTCGGTGATGAGAAGACTATTGGTGGAAGGATCTATATCTATTTTCCCCCTGTCAGTAAGCTGATCTTTGATAAGAGAGGCTAACCTTTCCACCTTGAGAAACTGAGGACTGAAGGTCTTGCTGCGAAGCTGCTTTTCCGGGACATCCAGCTCCTGGATGAAGCTAACTATCTCTTCGAGATACGGACCTTTGTCGGTAACAATTAAGCTGTTGGTTTCCTCATTCATATCAAGGCTTCCCCTGGGTGAAAGGAGGGGCTCAAGAGGTCTCACCATCTCAGAGACCGTCGCAAATCTCAAGGCAAAGATTCTCTTAATCAAGGGTACGGGGATTACCCTTATGGTATCGCCTATGATTTCGTAGCGGCAATCATTAGGCTCCAGGATTTGCGGGAGAATTTTCACTAATTCGATAGGACGTCCAAAGATGAGGTTCACCTTTCCTTCTACTCCGGGATCCACCACAATACTCACCCCTGTAGCCCGAGAGAGCGTCTCCAGAGCCCTCGTCAGATCTTCATCCTGAAACACCAAAGGGGGAATGAGTTGAGCCTCAAGAGTATCCGCCTCTCCTACTAATCTCTCTATCTTCTCCAGGTTCTTTTCCACATCGCTGACTACAAAGCTGGAGGTATCTTCCTCAATCTCCAGGGTTCCCTTATCAGAGAGCATCTCCTGAGCTTTATCCGCCAGCAGCGTGAGAGGGGCGAATTTTATCCGGTATCTTTTCTTTTTGGCAATGAAGCTATCCTGCTGCTCAATAAGTCTTCCTAGCTTAAAAAGATGGTAGGAGGTATCTTCTATACTGATAAGGCCCCTCTCCTCATCCACATCTAGGGTCCCTTCAGGGGAAAGACTCTCCTTCAAAAGAAGAGCAAGATCTTCTATTCTGGCATACTTTATGGGGAAGCTTTCTTCTCTTATCTGTTTTTCTGGCCTGTCGAGGTCTGCTAAGACGCTCCCTACCTTTTCAAGATAATAGGAAGCATCCTTGATAGTGAGCTCATTTCTCTTTTCATCAACTTCAAGGGTCCCTTCAGGGGAAAGATAGCCCTTTATGATCTTTTCCATATCAGAGGCCAGAGCAAACTTTAAGGAGAATACCTTCCTCTCAGGCTGGAATGTATCCAGACTCTCAACAAGGGAGGTAATTTTGGTGAGATGAAAGCTGGTCTCGGTGATGAGAAGACTATTGGTGGAAGGATCTATATCTATTTTCCCCCTGTCAGTAAGCTGATCTTTGATAAGAGAGGCTAACCTTTCCACCTTGAGAAACTGAGGACTGAAGGTCTTGCTGCGAAGCTGCTTTTCCGGGACATCCAGCTCCTGGATGAAGCTAACTATCTCTTCGAGATACGGTCTTTTATCACTGATGAGAAGGCTGTTAGCTTCCTCATCTACCTCGAGGGTCCCCTCAGGGGAAAGAAGAACAAGCGATTCAACAGAGGCCGCTACTTCGAAGGCAAGAGCAAACTTTAGGGAAAGAATCTTGCTAACTACCGGAATCCTAATCACCTGGATAATGTTATCCACCAGTTTGTACTCACAATCGTTAACCTCCAGAATTCTCTCTAAAACTTCCAGTACGGGTTGATCTATAAAGCGAGCGGTTACCGTTCCCGTAACGTCAGCATCTGGAATGATGCTCAATCCCGTATCTACAGAAATAAACAGTAGAGCTCTTCTTAGATCCGTGTCCTGAAAATCAACATTTACGGTTATTGAATCCAGGTTAGCTTCTTCGGCCGAGCAGACAGTCGAGCCCACGATGAGCCAGAATGTTCCTATGATCAGAAATAGAAGCAGTTTTCTCACTCTCTTATCCTTAACTTGACTATTTTCTCGACCCCTTCCAGAGTAACCTCGCCTTCGTTTGCCTTGATCTCTAACACCAAAAACTCATCTATCAGATCTCCTTCCTTAACGATCCAGGCCCCGGTGCGGCCCTGGATAAGAGCGAGAGTCTCTTCTTCGCCCCAGGCCAAACTGACAAGAGTGAATTCTGATTGCCGTGTCACCTGCTTTGGCTTGGCTTCTACCTCAAGAGTTACTTGAGAGATTTCAGGCTCCAGCTCCTCCTCAGGGGGCTTTTTTTTCTCTATCAAGGGAACAAAAGGATCTCTCCTTCCCTCACTCTCATAGAGAAACACCGGTGCAAATATGGAGGTAAAACCTGCCTTCAGCCCCGGGGTGAGAAAGACAACTACTGCGCAAGTACCGACTACAAATAGCCGGAACTTTTTCATCTTCTCCTCCTTGGAACTGTCTCGGCTTCTGATCCATCCTCTCTTGAAGACGTAGGTTCTGGAGGAGTTTCGGGAGACAGATAGAGCGAAAGAAGGAGATTTGCCTCTATGGTATGCCTTCCCACATTTCTCGAAGTGCGCTCGTCAGTTTCTAACCCTTTTATCTCAAGGCTGTCAAGGCTGAGAAAAGTCTCCTGGCGCCTTTTGGCAATGTCGGAAACGAGAGTGCCCAGAGCATGGTAAGTAGAATTCAAAGAGATCTTCACAGGAAGACAGTCATAGTACTTGCCCTTAATAGTCTCCTCCGGAGCTATTGTTATGTAATCAATTCCATAGGTCTGTGCTCTCAGACTTAACTCTTGCAAGAGAGAATGAATCTTTCCTTCGGGACTGAGTGATGAATCTAGCTTCTCAACCTCAGCTTCCAGCTCCCTGTAGTTCCTTTCCATCTCCCTATATTCCTCCACTTTTTCCTTAATTCTCGAGATTATCAAGCTTTCCTTTTCGATCTCATCTCTCATCGTTCTCATCATCTTGATTTGAGGACTGTAGAATGCAAAATAAAAGACCAATAGTAATCCCCCAAATACACCCACCCCTATCCTTACTCTTCCCTTCAGGGTCCAGATAAATCTATCCACTTTCCTTTCCTGGATGAGCCTCACCGAGCTTGCAGATAAGTTTGAACTCTGTAACCTCCACTTCCCCTACCATTTTCTTAGACATATTGCTGAAGCTAACGTCCCTAAAAAGGGGGGTTTTGCTTAGGTTTTCCATGAATTCGATCACACCCATGGTCTGATTGAGAGAGTTCCCCCGAATGGTGAATATCTCATCTGTCACAGATTGAGTTATTTGCGTCAGCCACACGCCCCCTGGAAGTCCCTTGCTGATTTCATAGAAAACTAGCGGCCAGGAGGGATGAGAGTTTGTTAGATCTAGAAGAGCCTCCAGATACAATTCGAGTTCGGCTTCCTTGTCCTTCAATTCGCCCGTGTTTAGGTCTCTAAATTTTGATTGATACACCTCCGATTGTTTCTTAACAGAATCGAGTTCTCTTGCCAGAGGCACCATCTGCTCTTTCAGGGAAAGCGAAAGGAACAGGCAAATGGGAATAGCTAACCCTGCGCATAAAGAGCTAAAAACGGCAAAAGGCGCCTTTTTTCTCCTGTCCAGTATGAATTTGGGCAGCAAATTTACCTTTATCATATCCGAGCTACCTCTCTAAGTGCCAGGCCCGATCCAACAGCAAAAAATGAGCCTTCTTTTTCTAGATAGTCGGGAGAAAAACGACGGGGATTATGGCCGATTCTAGCGAAGGGATTGTGGCGCTCCACAGGAAGTCCGAGGGCGCCCGACAAAAATCCGCTAACATTGTTAAGATAAGCACTGCCTCCGCTGATGAAAATCTTCTTGATTTTCTTTCCCTTCTGAGAGCTGTAATAATCCAGAGAATGGAGGATCTCATTTATGAGATCTCTCATGCATTTCTTGATTTGGTCACTTATCTCGGCTGCGGTGTCTGAAGAAACTCTTCCCCCTTCCGGCTGCTCAATCCTCAATCCATGCTCTTCCTTCAATTGGTTAGCTCTGGAATAATCTACACCTAACTTTTCGGCAATAGCACGAGTAATATGGAGCCCCCCAAAATTCAAATTCCTGACCAGGAATGGACATTCTCCTTCGAGGATGAGGAGGCAGGTGGTACTGTGTCCCATCTCCACAACAGCTATATCCTCCAATTCCTGAGGATGGGAGAACTCAAAGATATTGAATAGAGCAAGAGCGTTCACATCCAATATCTGAGGAATAATCCCTGCTTTCTTTAGAATATCAAGGTGAATATCAACAGTTTCTTTCTTCACCCCTACCAGCATTACGGAAGTCTCATCCCCTGCTCTCTTGCCCCGTCCAAGCACATGAAAATCCAGGTATACCTCATCGAGGGAATAGGGAAGATACTCTTCGGCCTGCCACCTCAGCGCCTGCGTAAGTTCCTCATCAGGCATGGTGGGAACCATTATCCTCCTCACAATAACGGATTCTCCCCCCACCCCGGAGATAACCCTCCGAGGATTCATTCCGTGGTCCGCAACCAGACTCTTTATGATCTTTATTATGGCTGATTTTCTATCGTCCCCTTCTAGAGCAGGCGGTATTTCTACCCTGGCCAGCTTTGTCAGTCGCGGATTCTTTTTTCCGTGAGCAAGCTCTACCATCTTTACCACTGCCGCTCCTACCTCTAGACCTACGCTCACGCGTGCCATTCTAATTCTCCCGACGTCTCTCGCTCTCCAGAATCAAAGTAACAGGGCCATCGTTCTCTACTCCTATTTGCATCTTCTCCCCAAAACTTCCTTGCTGTACAGAAAGCCCCTTCTTTCCCACCAGCTCCACAAATCTTTTGAAAAGCTCCTCAGCCAAATTTCTCGGAGCAGCCCTCACAAAGTTAGGGCGAAGACCCTTTCTGCACTCTCCATAAAGGGTAAATTGCGGTATGATGAGTATTTCTCCTCCATTGTGAATAAGGGATAGATTCATCTTGCCTTTGGCGTCTTCGAATATGCGAAGGTTAACTATTTTTTCAGCAAGATATTCGGCGTCTTCCACACTATCGCCTCTTCCCACACCGAGAAACACCACCACTCCCTTTTTGATAGCTCCTACAAGCTTTCCTTCCACATGACACGAAGCCTCTCTTACTCGCTGGATCACCGCTCGCATAAGATCTACTTCACCTCTCGATTTTTCCTTACCCAATTCTATCCCAATCTTTCCTTGGTGGAAGGAATCCCTTCTCTTCGCTCATCCAGTCTGGTAGCTTCATCCAGACTCAGAGCAAAAGCCTTGAAAGTAGCTTCCATTAAGTGATGAGCTCCACTTCCATAGCACAAATTTATGTGGAGCGTAACTCTTGCGTGAGAAGCAAAACCCCGGAAGAACTCTTTCATTAGTTCTACCTCAGATCCACGCTCCTCTACCAGAGACGGAGATTTGAATACGAGAACTGGGCGCCCGCTTATGTCAACGGCTACCTGAGCCAGCGCCTCATCCATGGGAAGGAAAAAGCTGCCATACCTCCTTATTCCTTTTTTTTCTCCCAAAGCTCTCCTCACCGCTTTCCCTAAACAAATACCCACGTCCTCGGTCAGATGATGATAGTCTACTTTAACATCCTCTCTAGCCACAATTTCCAGGTCAAAGAATCCGTGATGGGCAAAAAGAGAAAGCATGTGGTCCAAGAATGGATAGGAAGTATCTATCCTGCAGGTTCCTTTGCCATCCAAATTCAAATCAATCTTGACTTCTGTTTCCGTGGTTTTCCTTTTTACCCTTGCCAATCGAGGTGTCTTCATTTTTTCGTGACCTTGATCTTGAGAATCCTCCGAGTGCTCTTCTGTATTTTGAATCTTTCATCAGCACGGTATCCCACCACCCAGGCTACCTTGTCCTTACTAATAAGAAGGGGAATCTTATCTCTTTCTTCCAAAGGAATTTTGAGGTCGATAAAGAAGTCTTTTATTTTCTTGCTGCCCCTCATTCCAGAGGGTTGAAATCTATCGCCTCTTTTTCTCCTACGCAGAAAGAGAGGCTCCTCCAGCATGTCGTGATCCAAATAAGCGACTGAGTTATCTTTAGCAAAATTGGTAGGCCCTTCCACCATATTTTCTGCCTCCAGGATGAGATTCAGCTCTCCAAGCTCTGTTTTTCCAGGAACAATCAGGGAGCAGCGAAAAGATACCTTATTATTGCTACCCCTCCTTCTGATAACCAGTCTATCATATTCTCTTTTTACCACTATGCCTCCCGGAAAATCCAGCTTCTTGGTTCCCTTGCCCGAACCCATTCCCAGGGCAGAATTTATGTGATCAAAGGTAATCCCTTTCAGATCCCCGCCTACCTCCCCCACAGCCTTGCGCAGTGCTCTCCTTCGTATGGCGGGGTGCAGACGACGGAGTTTTTGGATATTCAGGATGACCTCATTCCTCTTTTGCCCCAAAACTACCGAGCGAAGTGCTTTCCTTGTTTCTCTTTCCAGATAGTCTCCCTCGTCTCTGAGGATTTGGCTCGCCCGAAAAAGGGCCTCGCCCACGCGAGGATTATACTGCCCCGAGAGGTGAGGGATTAGGTCCCAGCGAATTCTGTTCCGCAAGAAACACAGATCCAGATTAGAGGAATCCTGGCAGGGATGAAGATGATTCTCCTTACAATAAGCTTCTATCTCTTCTCTAAAGGTATCAATCAAGGGTCGAATAACTCCATTCCTTACAGGCGGAATACCGCAAAGCCCATCCGGCCCGGCTCCTTTGATTAGTCTCATCAGAAAAGTCTCCACCTGATCAGAGGCTGTATGAGCCAAGGCAATTCGGCTGGCTCGTACTTCGTTAGCAACGTGCTCCAGGAAACTGTACCGGGCCCGCCGACCGGCCTCTTCCAGGGAGAGCTTCTTTCTCTTGGCCAACAAACGTACATCACAGGAGTCTGAAATCACGTAAATACCAAGCTCTCGCCCAAACTGCTTTACCCATCTCTCTTCCTCTTCTGCCTCCCTGCCTCTTAATCTGTGATTAAGATGAGCTATCCATAAACTCAAATTGTACTCACCCTGCAGTCGTGAAAGAAGATGGATCAAGCTCACAGAATCAGGACCTCCGGACACACCAACCACTACTCGCACATTTGAACCGAGCATGCTGTATCTGGATATGGTCCCTTTTACCTTCTCTAAGAAATCCCCCATTCTCGCCACTTATGCGAACCTGCCTACCAGTTTACCCCGGTTAGATGAGGATTCTCTAACGGGGTTTACCTAACCTTGCTGAGTTTCTCTCTGATAAGTCTTGCCCTGAGCTGATCTCGAGAAAGAGGACTAAGTCCTCTTCCCTCTCTTATCTGCAGTTGAGCCGGCGTTACCAGAAAAAACAGCTCATTCAAGGTTTGAACATTGAGGCCGGGTAGAAGCTCTAGACACATCCCCAGTCTTAACTTAGAAAGTAGATCCAGGGCTTCCTGAGAACTCATCAGATGAGCTCCAGCCAGGATACCGTAGGCCCTTCCAACTTCGTTTCTTATCTGAATTCCGTTTCTTTTGAGAAGAGCCTCCCTTGCCTTCTTTTCCTGCTCTACTACTCGGTGGGTTATCCTCTCAACGTGATCAATAATTTCTTCTTCTTTTAAGCCCAGAGTCAGCTGGTTGGAGACCTGGAAGAAGTCGCCCTGGGCTTCCGTACCTTCACCGTACAATCCCCTGGCTACCAGTCCCAATTGGGAAATACTTTTTAATATGTCGTTTATTTTGCGAGCAGCTACCAGGGCCGGCAGATGAAGCATGCACGAAGCCCTCATTCCTGTCCCCGCATTGGTGGGACAAGCTGTAAGGTAGCCATATCGCGAGAGAAAAGCATAGTCCAGGTTCTCCTCCAGCTCATCATCCACCCTGTCAATCAACCGCCAGGCTTCGGTGAGTTGAAGTCCGGAGAATATGGTTTGTAGGCGCAGGTGATCTTCTTCATTTATCATCAAAGATAGCATCTCCTCTTCCTCTGTCGCCAAGAATCTGAACCTGCCCCCTTTGGTGAATTCCAGGGAAATTAGGTGCCTTTCCAAAAGAAATTCTCTCTCCGTGGAGGAAAGCTCAGATACATCAATGATACGGGCGTTCTTCAGATAATGACTCTTTTTTATGGCATCAAGGATTTTTTCCGAAACCCTCCTCAGTTTGGATTCTTCGGCCCAAGGGGGGAAGGGGAAACCCTCAAGACTACGGGCTAACCTTGCCCGGCAGCTGAATACAATCCCCGCTTCTGGTCCATCCCCCTTTAGCCACCGGCTAGCTGTGTTAGCCATTGCCTGAAATTTCATGCTCTGCCGTCCTTTTCTAGCTTCCGCAGCTCGTCCCGTAGTTCTGCCGCCTTTTCGTACTCTTCTTTCCTCACCGCCTCCTTCAGCTTTTCTCGTAGCCCGTAGACTTTTTTGTCCAGCCTATACTCTTTCTTTCCCTTCTTGGGCACTTTGCCCGAATGGTACACCTTGCCATGAATTTTCTCCAGCAGGGGATTAAGATACTCTCTGAAGCTTTGATAACATAGACTACACCCTAGTTTACCCTTTTTCCTCACGTCCTCATAGCTTAGGCCACAACCGGAGCATTCTGGTCCCTCTTCGACAGAAGAAGGAATTTCCAGGTCGGTTAGACCCAGCATAAGCTCAGGGAGAGAGAAACCGGGAAGAAAAGGTTCTCCCAGTCCTTTTTCCTTGGCACAGATATCACAGAGGTGCAGTTCCCTTACCTCACCCCCGATGATTTCCTTAAGATGAACATTGGCTTCCCTTATTTTGCAGACCTGACAAAGCATTTTCCTCACCCGCGCTTGCTTCCCAAATCACGGGAGCTTCTCATCAAGCTAATTCTACAACAAAAGAGGCCCCTGTCAATCATTAAGCGAGCACGGGGGATACCTTACTCTCACCAGACAAAGCCCCTGTGGAGGAGCTGTAGGACCTCCAGCAGCGCGATCTCTGGCATCCAGTATCTTCTTCACTTCTGTGGGCGACAGGCTCCCACGACCCACCTGTACCAAAGTACCTATTATGTTTCTGACCATTCGATAAAGAAAACTATCCGCCCTTACATAAATAACGATGAGCCGCCCTTTGATGAAAAAAACTACTTTTTTGATCTCTCGCACCGGGGAACAAACAGGGCTGCCCTGCGTGAGGAAAGAGGAGAAATCATGCCTCCCGACGAGATGCCTGGAACCTTCTCTCATGTTCTCTACCTGAAGAGAGAAAGGGACATGCCAGCTGAAATTGCGGTAGAAGGGACTGGGGAAGGGATGATTGTAGATGATGTACCTGTATAGTCTGCTTGAAGCTGACTTTTGGGCGTGGAAATTCAGACGAACTTCCTGAGCCTTCTTGACTTTTACGTCGGCAGGCAGATAGCTGTTCAAAGCGGGTCTGATAGCAGGAGCAGGGATGGAACTAGAGGTAAGAAAATTGATAACCTGCCCCTCCGCGTGGACCCCCGCGTCCGTTCTTCCGGCCGCTCGTACCTTTATCCTGTCCTTAAAGAGTCTATAAAGGCCGTTTTCCACCAGCTCCTGAACGGTGGGATGTCGGGGTTGTCTTTGCCATCCATAATACGAAGAACCGTCGTACTCCAGGATAACTTTTATATTACGCACTCTTCAGCTAATCTTGCCATCCTTATTCTACACAAGTTTTACTTTACACATCAGGGCATTATCGCCCTCTCGCTTCCGGAGCCTGGTAATCTGCGTATATCCCCCTTTGTGTTCGCGATAACGCGGAGCTACTACTTCAAAGAGTTTACTGGCAGTTTTCCCATCCCGAATAACTCTTAGGGCAAACCGTCGATGGTGGACAGAGTCATTCTTGGCCAGGGTAATGAGCCTCTCTGCTAACCTCGCTGCCTCCTTAGCCTTTGCCTGAGTAGTGACAATCTCCTCATGGAAGATGAGGGACTCTATCAAGCTATTTAACAAAGATTTGCGATGAGCCTTGTCTAACCCCAGTTTTCTCCCTTTTTTTCTGTGCCTCATTTTTCTTTCTCTTCGGCGAACTTCAGATCATATTCCGCGAGCTTCTCCTCTATCTTTTTCAATGACTTCTCACCAAAATTTCGCATGTCCAAAAGATCCTTGGTGGTTCTATCCAATAGATCACTTATCTTTTTTATCCCCGACACCTTTAGTGTATGAAGGGGCGTCCCGGACAGCTTTACTTCCTCAATATTTTGCTCCAGGAATTCCATAGCCCTTTTCTCTTTCCTCACCCTTTCCCCTATAGGTTCCTCGGGAGTAAAAAGCTCTAAACAGCTCTGGAGGATTCTTGCCGCCTCCTTTACGGCCTCATCGGGTTTTGTGGTCCCGTCAGTATGGATATCCACTGCGAGAGAATCGAAACTGGTCTTTCGTCCAATACGAGCAGGTTTGACATCATAACTCACTTTCTTGACAGGAGTGAAAATGGCATCAACAGGGATAGTACCCACGGGGTCATCAGGGGCTCTATTTTCACTAGCTTCGGCATACCCTCTACCTTGAGCCAGGGTTATTTCCATCGAAAGGCGTGCTTTTTTGTCAGCCAAGGTAGCGATATGAGAATCAGGATTGACAATTTCCACATCGGGATCGGCCTGGATGTGAGATGCTAGTGCCTCTCCAGGTCCCTTTGCCTCGAGAAAAACGCTCTTCTTATCACAGTGCAGCTTTGCTCTAATGAACTTGAGATTTTGGATGATCTGCAGCACGTCCTCTTTCACTCCTGAGATAGTGGAAAACTCATGAAAGACTCCTTCGAACTTAACGGAGACCACCGCTGCTCCCGGCAGAGAAGAAAGCAGAACTCGGCGAAGAGCATTACCTAAGGTTACACCGTAGCCCCTTTCTAGAGGTTCAATGACGAATCTGGCATAGGTGTCAGAAAAGGTTTCTTTTTCCACGTCCATCTTTTTAGGTTTTATTAACTCTCGCACTCCTCCCTCCTTTGGGATTCTTGATCGATTGCCCTTTCAGACGCTATCCCCTCGCTTGTTGGCAAGCTCTGAGCATACCGTCATTTGACGGGGGACCCTTCCCCCTTGGACGGCCCTGTGGGCCTCTCCCCCCAAAAAACATGCCCCTTTGGTAGGATCTTTGGGGCTACGAAAAAAGAAAGTTCCTGGAGAGCAACTTACCTCGAATAGTACTCAACGATTAGGGCTAGATCTATTTCCTGAATCAGATCCTCTCTCTGGGGCAGTTTCTTAACCAGTCCCTTGAAAGACTTTTTGTCTACTTCCAACCATTCCGGTACAGGTCTACCCTCTGAGCCACTAAGGATTTGCTTCACAAAGGGCAATTTCTTGCTTTTCTTCTTCACTTCGACCACATCGTTTTCTTTCAAAAGATGAGAAGGAACACTTGCCCTCCTACCGTTGACCAAAAAATGGGCATGATTCACTAATTGGCGAGCCTGGGAACGAGAGAGACTGAAACCCAATTTGTAAACTACGTTATCCAGTCTGCGCTCAAGCAGCCTAAGAAACTCCTCTGGAGTAGGTGTGGAAGACTTCGCTGCCATGCGGTAATACTTTCTAAATAGATTTTCCCGCACCCCGTACATGTAGCGAATCTTCTGTTTCTCCCGAAGTTGACGGCCATATTGGGATAATCTTCTTCGCCTCACAAAAACTCCGGATTTCTTTCCTTCCAGAGCACACTTGTCCGTATAGCACCTCTCTCCTTTCAGAAAGAGCTTGGTGTTTAACCGACGACACTTCTTACATCTATTCTCTCTTTCCCCAGCCAACTAGCTCCTCCTCCCAAAAATGTCTCAGACTTTTCTTTTCTTAGGGGGACGGCACCCATTATGCGGAATAGGGGTTGCTTCCTTGATGGAAACCACTCGGAGGCCCCCTGCCTGAAGGGTCCTGATGGCCGTCTCCCTGCCTGATCCTGGTCCCTTCACTACCACCCTCACTTTTTGTAACTGAAATCCTTCCTTTGCTTTTCTGATTATCTCCTCCGCCGCCTTTTGAGCAGCAAAGGGAGTTCCTTTCTTGGTGCCCTTAAAGCCTACCTGACCGGCCGAAGACCAACACAGCACCTGTCCATCAAGATCGGTAACGGTAATAATAGTGTTATTGAAGGTAGAGTGAATATAAGCCATTGCTTCCTCTAGCCTTACCTTTTTCTTTTTCTTTGCCGACGTGCCTCTCTTCTTGGGCATTTTTTGTCTCCTGGCTATCCTTTCTTTTTCTTGATACCTATCTTTTTCTTGATACCTATCTTTTTCTTGATACCTATCTTTTTCTTGCTACCTACTGTTCTATGCGGTCCCTTCCTTGTCCTGGCATTACACCTTGTTCTCTGGCCCCTTACCGGTAGCCCATTCTTATGCCGGATCCCCCGATAGCAGCCTATGCTTATCAAACGGGAAATGTCGCCACCCACTTTTCTCCTGAGCTCTCCCTCTATCTCATAATCGGCTTCCTCAATAACCTTTCGCAGGATATTGACTTCCCCCTCCGTGAGATCCTTGACTCGAGTACCTGGACTAATTTTAGCCGCGCTCAATATCTTGTCGGCCCGGGCACGCCCAATTCCATGAATAGCCGAGAGACCTATCTCGATTCTCTTACGGGAAGGAAGTTCTACTCCGCTAATTCGTGCCATGTACGCCTCCCTTAGGCTTTCTTCCTAACCCTGACGCTGTTTGTGTTTGGGGTTTTCGCAGACAACACGTACCACTCCCCTTCTTTTTATTATCTTGCACTTTTTGCACATTCTCCTCACCGATGATCTAACCTTCATTTGCCTTTTCCTTCCCTATAGACAATCCTACCCCGGGAAGCATCGTAGGGAGAAACTTCCAGAGCTACCCTATCACCAGGAAGTATTCTGATAAATCGCATCCGCATCTTTCCGCACACGTGAGCCAAGACTCTGTGTCCATTTGCCAGTTCTACTCTGAAAGTAGCGTTAGGTAGAGTTTCTACCACAATCCCTGAAGTTTTGATCAGGCTTTCCTTAGGCAATATTCACCCTCCAAGATACTCTCTTTCATCCAGGAGCAGACTGGTCAATATCTTTACCTTGCCGTCTAGGATGGCTACAGTATGCTCAAAATGAGCAGATAGACTTGCGTCTTTGGTCACCACCGTCCATCTATTGGGTAGTACTGTCACTTCACTTCCACCCTCGTTGATCATGGGTTCTATGGCCAGAACCATCCCTTCTTTTAACTTTTCGCCTCGCTCTTTCTGTCCAAAATTAGGTATGATAGGGTCCTCGTGCAAAAACTCTCCAATCCCATGCCCAAACAACGTCCTGACAACAGAATAGCCGTGCCCTTCAGCATACCGCTGAATAGCTGAAGAAATATCCCCTATTCTATTTCCTGACCTGATTTGTGCTATTCCTTCATAAAGAGCGCATCTCGATACCTCGAGTAATCTTCTGCCCTTAGACGAAGTATGACCCACCGGGAAAGTAAATGCTCCGTCGGCGTAATAGCCGTCTATTTTGACCCCTATATCGACGCCAACTATGTCACCTTCCGCAAGCTTCCGGGAAGATGGTATTCCATGCACCACTTCTTCATTTATGGAAATGCAGGTCTCAGCCGGATAGCCACGGTACCCCTTGAAAGCAGATTTTCCTCCTTTTTTCCTTATGTAATCGGCGATCCATCCATCTAGTTCTAGAGCACTTACGGAGGGCTTTGCCCAATCTCGGGCGTCCTCGAAAATCTCGGCTATGATTTTCCCGGCCTTCCGGATAGCTTCAATCTGTTCTCGCGATTTCAGGCGAATCATGTCTAGTCTTCAGTCAGTCGAGAAGTCTTGAAGAAATATCTTGGCTCTTGATCAAGCATCTCGAACCAACTGCTCTTACTCTCAACGGAGACTCTTCCTTACGAGGAATCTGCGCCCCGTAGGGCCGACAAAAAGAATCCCCCCGATCTAGCTCTGGGTACGGAGCCCCGAAGAGTCCTCAATTCAATATCTTGACTACTCGATCGAACACTTCCTGAGGATTCCCTTCTCCTGAAACATCCTGCAGGATCCCTTTTTTCTTGTAATAATCAATCAAGGGATGTGTATGTTCTAGATATATCTCGATTCTCTTTTTCAAGGTATCAGAAACATCGTCCGTCCTGGAGAGAAGAGGAGCACCACAGCTCGGGCACCTCTGGGTAGAGGAGCTCAGATTCGCTCTTTGATAGACCTTACCACACTCTGAACAGACCAGCCTACCAGGCAGTCTCCTTAGAATGGTTTCCTCTCGCACTTTCAGGTTAATTACCACGTCCAGGTTCTCTCTTTCCTTTTCCAGTAGAGCATCTAACCTTTTTGCCTGCTCAAGAGTACGAGGAAATCCATCCAGTATGAACCCCTCTTTTGTCCCCTCCATTCTCTCCCCGAGAAGCTCTAGGATAATAGAATCAGGAACCAACTTCCCGCTGTCCATAAATTCTTTTGCTCTTTCCCCTAAGGAAGTCCTATTTTTCAGAGCCTCCCTGAGCATATCCCCCATTCCTACATGGGGCAGTCCCAGGTTTCTCCCAAGCTTCTGCGCCTGTGTCCCTTTGCCTGATCCAGGAGGGCCCAGCAGAACTATCCGCAAATTAAGCTCTCGCCTTCATAAATCCCTTGTAGTGCCGCATCAATAGATGGGATTCCACTTGCTGAACAGTATCCAAGGCTACCCCCACGGCAATGAGAATGGAAGTTCCACCAAAAGGGAAACTGTTAAATAGAAGCTCCCGATTAATCATAACCGGCAGCACCGCTATGCCGGCAAAGAACAATGCGCCCACGAAAGTGACCCGCGTAAGAATAGTAGTAACGTATTCTGCTGTAGGCCTCCCTGGACGAAGTCCCGGTATGAAACCGCCGTACCGACGCATATTATCAGCTACTTCTACCGGATTAATGACCACTGCCGTATAAAAGAAAGTAAAGAAGATCACCGCCAGGGCATACAACACGTAGTAAAGCAGAGCTCCAGGACTTAACCAGCGTGCAATTTCCTGAGTAATGGGATGGGGAATGAACCGGGCCAGGGTACTGGGAAGCAGAAGAACAGATATGGCAAAGATTATGGCAATCACTCCCACTCCTCCTATACGGATAGGAAGATAGGTGCTCTGACCCCCATAGACTTTCCTTCCCACAATCCTTCGAGCATAACGAATAGGAATCCTTCTTTCTGCCCGGTAAATAAGCACTACGGCTGCGGTAACGAAAACAGCAATGATGGCAAAAAGCAAAAGCAAAAAGGGCGTTATTTGCCCTGTCCGGGTTATGTTGATTATATTCCCTGCAGCTGGACGTACCTGCGCCACTATTCCGGCAAAGATGATCAGGGAGATCCCGTTACCTATTCCCATCTCCGTAATCTTCTCCCCCAGCCACATTATGAAGATAGTTCCTGTGGTCATAGTAATCACAGCCGGAAGAATGAAACCGATTCCCTGAGTGCTGACGAAGGCTCCTCCTTCCATACTTTGAATCCAAACAGTAAGTGCCACACCTTGAACACCTGCAATAGGTAAGGCAGCAAACCGAGCGTACTGGGTGATTTTCCTCCTTCCCTCTTCTCCCTGTCGACTCAACTGTTCAAGACGAGGAATGGCCACGGTCAAAAGCTGCATGATGATAGAAGCACTAATATACGGCATTATTCCCAGAGCGAATATGGACATACGCGAGAGAGCCCCTCCAGCAAAGATATTCATCAAACCGAAGGCTCCGGTCTGAAAGATGGGAGTATGGGCTAGAGCGCCTACGTCTACTCCGGGAATGGGTATGAAGGAACCCACTCTGAAGACCAAAAACATAGCCAGGGTAAAAAGGATTCTGTGCCGAAGTTCTGGAATTCGAAAGATATTCTGGAATTTATCCCACATCGGAGGACTTCCGCCTTCCCTTTAGCCTTTCTATTTTCTCCAGAGCCACCTTGGAAAAACCATCCGCTTTTACCTTTAGGGAGCGGACGAGCTCCCCTCTACCGAGAATCTTGACCTTTCCCCTGCGGCTTACCAGGCCAGCCTTTCTCATAGCTTCCGGATCTACCTCGCTGCCAGCCTTAAATACATTTAACTTTTCCACGTTTACCGTGAGCAGTTTTTCTCTCGCAGGAGGATGAAACCCCCTTTTGGGAATTCGTCTGACCAGGGGCATCTGACCTCCTTCAAACCATTTGGCCACCTTGCTGCGAGCCTTTTGACCCTTATGGCCTCGAGTAGAGGTTCCCCCATGTCCTGAACTATTACCCCGCCCCACTCTCTTCTTCTTATGGGTAGCGCCAGGGTGGGGCTTAAGAAGATCAGTATCCATCATTTCATAGCCTTTCCTCTAGATTGGAAAACCTTGCTCGGGTCCTTCAATGTACTCAGACCCTGCAGGGTTGCCTTAGCCACATTGAGAGGATTATTGCTTCCCAGAGATTTGGTCACAATATCTCTTATGCCTACCAGTTCCGTTATCGCTCTAACTGTTTCTCCAGCTACTGCTCCAGTTCCAGATGAAGCTGGTTTGAGGAGGACCCTCGCTGCTCCATATTCCCCCACCACCTGGTGGGGAATAGTATTATCTTTCAGGGGAATTTGTACCATTTCTCTTTCTGCCTTTGTTCTCCCTTTGTTGATAGCCTCAACCAGTTCCTTCGCCTTTCCCAGTCCTATTCCTACACCTCCTTTGCGATTGCCCACCACCACTAATGCATTGAAACCTATTCTTCGGCCTCCTTTGACCACGGTGAAAACCCTTCTTACTCTAATGAGCCTTTCTTCCAACTCACCCGTGTCTTTCTTTGTCCCGGTACTATTTTGAGTTTGCTTTGACACTCTAGTTCCTTTCACCTCTTTGTTGAGAGTGAATCTCTGAAGACCTGCCTTCCCTCACGGTGCATGAGCCCTGGCTTCAAAATATGATCCCCTGGCTGCGCAGCACCTCAGCTATGATCTTTATCCGTCCATGATAGGGGTAACCATTCCTGTCCAAAACTAACTGCTTTATTCCTCTCTTCTTTAGCTCACCTGCCAATCTCTTTCCTAAATCCTCAGCAACCTTCAGACTCTTTGCAGAGGATCCCTTCGTCTTGGAGCTCTTTGTCGAAGAGGCAAAGACTAGTGTCTTGCCCTCTGTGTCATCGATAAGCTGAGCATAAATATATCGATTGCTTTTGTGAAGGGAAAGTCTGGGCCTATCTCGAGTTCCGAAAATCTTCTTTCTGACCCTTTTCCTTCGCCTATATCTGGCTAAAATTCTATCGGTGCTCTTACCCATTCCAACTATTCCTTTGTCGCCAAAGCCGCCTTTCCTACCTTCCGCCTTATCACTTCTCCTCTGTACCTTATCCCCTTTCCCTTATAAGGCTCTGGTTTCTTCAAGGCCCTGATCTCAGCGGCCACCTCCCCCACTTTTTGTTTGTCACAGCCGTAGACCCTTATGGTAGTGGCATTGTCAACCTTTACCCCTACGTCCTCCGGGGGGCTGTATTTCACTAGATGGGAGTAGCCTAAACTGAAAATGAGGGTACCATCTTCCAGGCTAGCCCGGTAACCCATTCCTACAATCTCAAGATACTTCTCAAATCCGTCAGAAACACCTTTTACCATATTGGCAATCAGGGCACGGATAGTCCCGTGAAGGGACCTGGTCTGTTTATCATCATCTGTTCTTTTGACCAAGACCTCGCTCTCTCTCAGCACTACTTCACACGAAGAGGGCACTTCTAATTCCAACTCGCCTTTAGGGCCTTTGACCGACACCTTGTTCCCGGTTATCTCGACCTTTACCCCTTCAGGAACCAAGATAGGTTTTCTTCCCACTCTGGACATAATAGATCCTCATCTTGCGGCTACCACGGCCTCGTCTATTTACGGGCTCCTGGCTTATCGTCCTTTGAGGGAAACATAGCCAGGCTGGCTCACCAGACATAGCAAAGAACTTCTCCTCCAACTCCCACTCTTGATGCTTCCTCCCCGCTGAGTAGGCCTCTAGGAGTAGAAAGAATACAGATTCCCATTCCGTTTAGCACTCGTGGTATCTCATTCTTCTTAACGTACATTCGTCTGCCTGGTTTGCTAATTCTCTCCAAATGAGCGATGACTGTTTCTCCTTCAGAAGTGCGTTTCAGATATATTTGCAGAACCTTTCTTTTCCCTCTTGTAATGACTCTGTATCTCCGGACAAAACCTTCTCTCTCCAGCACAGCCGCAATGGCTTCCTTCAGACTGGAAGATGGAATCTCAAGTCTATCCTTGGACAGGATATTGGCGTTTCTTATCCTAGTTAAAAAATCAGCAATGGGATCGGTAAGCATCTCTTTTTTTCCTCTTCAAGATGGCCTCGGCACGGGCTCCGTCCATCAAGGGATCTCCTTTGAAGGAAGCGAGCTACCAACTAGCCTTCTTTATCCCTGGAATCTGCCGCTTCTGGGCCAGGGTGCGAAAGCAAATCCGGCACAGAGCAAATTTCCTCATATAGGCACGAGGTCGCCCGCACATTTGGCAACGGTTGTAGGAGCGGACCTTGAATTTTGGCTCTCTGTTAGCCTTCTCTATTAAAGCCTTTTTGGCCATCCTGCTCAACCTTCTATTATGAAAATCTCAAGAACTCTTCCCTTCCCTCGCTGCATATCAGTTTTGCACTCTCCTTGGCAGCATCAAGACAATCTTGAGGGAACTTGCGCTCTCCTCAGTTAGGAGCTCACAAAAGGAATTCCCAGAGAAGCAAGTAATTCTTTGGCTTCTTCATCTTTCTTGGCAGTAGTTACTATGGTTACCGAAAACCCCTGGATTCCGTCCACATCCTCATATCCCACTTCGGGAAAAATAAACTGCTCTCTAAGCCCCAGTGTGAAATTACCCCTTCCGTCAAACCCAGTGTCGGAGACTCCCCGAAAATCTCTGATCCTTGGGATGGCTAGATTAAGCAGTCTATCCAAAAACTCATACATCCTCTCGCCCCTCAAAGTAACCATACATCCTATTCTCATCCCTTCCCTCAGGGAAAATCCAGCGATGGATCGCTTTGCCCGAGTAACTACCGGCTGCTGGCCGGTAATCAAAGCTAAACTCTTTTTAGCAACATCCAGAGACTTTGGGTCTTTTTTGGCACTACCTACCCCCATATTGAGGTGAATCTTCTCGACTCTGGCAACCTGCATTGGGTTTCCATAATTAAACTTCTCCATGAGTCTCGGAACGATGTCTTTCTTGTAGATCTCCTCCAATCTGGCCATTCTTACTTACCCTCCGAGCTTCTAATCAATAACTTCTCCGCACTTCTTACAGAACCGGAGCCTTCCTTCCTTCTTTAATGTCTTAATTCCCATTCTTGCTCTCTTCCCGCAGCGAGAACATATCAGCATCACTTTGCTAGCATGGATAAGAGCTTCACCTTCTACTATGCCACTCGCTTGTCCTCTCCGGGTCGGTCTCACATGCCTTTTGACCACATTGACTCCTTCAACCATTATCCTATCTTCTCTGGGCAACTTCTTAATTATCTTACCCCGTTTCCCTCTATCCTTCCCGGAGATGACTACTACTTCGTCGCCCACCTTTACTCTGCTCATAACTACCTCACCCCTGCCGAGGAAAAAGACCTCTCCTCGAGGTTCTCGTCGTGCCCATCTACAAGACCTCGGGAGCCAAAGAAACTATCTTCATAAAGTTTTTCTCTCGGAGCTCTCGAGTCACGGGACCAAAGATCCTCGTCCCCCTAGGGTTTCCCGCACCATCAATCAACACGCCTGCATTTTCATCGAATTTAATATAGGAGCCGTCTTTTCGGCGTATTTCCTTCTTCGTTCTCACCACCACTGCTTTTACTATTTGGCCCTTTGCCATTTCACCGCTGGGCATAGTTTTCTTAACCGACGCAACTATCACATCTCCTATCCGAGCGTATCGGCGTCCAGAACCACCCAGGACTTTGATACACATTATCTTCTTTGCCCCGGTATTGTCCGCGACGTTCAGCTCGGTCTGGAGTTGAATCATACTACTTTTTCCTTCTAATCAGGATTCTGGCAACTTTCCAGCGCTTCTCTTTTGATAGAGGTCTCCTCTCTACCAATTGAACTGTATCCCCGATATTGCATGAATTTGCTTCATCATGAGCCTTGAGTTTCTTTCTTGTTCTCACCCTTTTCCCATACAGGGGATGGGCAAACTCACGCTTTACAGCTACCACCACGGTTTTGTCCATCTTATTGCTAATAACCTCTCCTACCCTAATCTTTGTCCTCCCTCTCACTTCACGTCTCCTCCCGAGGACCTTTCTTGCAGCTCCTTCTCTCGCAAAAGAGTCTTTATTCTGGCTATAGTCCTTTTCGTTCCAGCCATCTCGGAGGTTTTGGTCATTCTGCCCTGTACTGCTTGCGTGCGCAGTTTGAACAGTTCACTTTGAAAACGCTTAAGATTTTCACGAAGATCCGCTCCAGATAGCTCCCTCAGTTCTTCCATTTTCATAGAAGCTCCTCATCAAAAGAGGATATCATCTTGGTCTTGAAGGGGAGCTTATAGGAAACCGATCTAAAAGCGATTTTGGCAACATCGGCTCTAACCCCCGCCAGTTCAAAGAGCACCCTCCCTGGCCGCACTACCGCCACCCAAAATTCAGGTTCTCCTTTACCCTTTCCCATACGGGTCTCCAGAGGCTTTTTGCTCACTGCCTTATCAGGGAAAATCCGGATCCAAAGCTTACCCTCATGTTTCATGGAACGGACTATAGTAATTCTACTGGCTTCTATCTGACGGGCGGTTATCCAACTGGGTTCTTCAGCTATTAGACCAAATTCTCCAAAATTCAGCTGAGTTCCCTTCGAAGCCTTACCCTTCATCCGGCCCCTGTGAGATTTCCTATACTTGACCCTTCTGGGCTGCAATACCATTCCCACTTTCCTCCTGTATCAGGGGTCGCAGTATCTCTCCTTTGCATATCCAGACTTTGATCCCAATACATCCATAAAGCGTATGTGCCGTGGCTATTCCATAATCAATGTCTGCCCGGAGAGTATGTAGTGGAACTCTTCCTTCCTTCATCCACTCCTTCCTGGCAATCTCAGCTCCCGCTATTCTTCCCTTGCAAGCAATTCTGACTCCGCTGGCCCCGAGTTCCATTATGCGGGAAATCGCTTCCCTCATAGCTCTTTTTGCACTTGTTCTTCTCTGAAGCTGAAAGGCAATCCTTTCAGCAACGAGCTGAGCGTCCAGGTCTGGGCGGTTGACTTCTTGTACATTCAGAAAGACCTTGCTTCCCCCAATCAACTTTTCCAGGTACTCCTTAGTGTCCTCTATAGTCTCTCCGCCCTTACCAATGATAATCCCCGGTCGACCAGCGAAAATGGTTACCCTGACTTTGTTGATGGCTCTCTCGATGAGGATTTTCGAAACACTGGCTCGTTTGAACTTCTCACTGAGGAAGCGACGGATCTTTATGTCTTCGTGCAGAAGCTTAGCATAGTCTTTTTCTCCATACCATCTGCTTATCCAATCTTTGTTTATGCCCAGTCTAAAGCTTCCTGGGTGAACCTTCTGTCCCAATTCCTGGCCTCCTTATCACCTTCCAAGCTTCTCACTGATACGAGCTTATGAAAGATGGAGGATTTTCTTCTGTTTCCAAAACCCCTTCGATATCTTTCGCTCTGCAAATCCTAAGTGCAAAAGTCCCTTGACGGCCTAGCAAGCTCTACTGCATTCCTTGCGTTACATAAATTCTTTCTTTGCTTTCTACCGGGATTCTAAGGTCACTGAAATATGAGAAGTCCTTCGCTTAATCAAATCGGCTCTACCTCTGGCCCTCGGCTTTACTCTCTTGTAGGAAGGTCCTTTCCCGACCACGGCTTCCTTAACATAAAGAGACTCCGCCTTTAGATCAAAATTATTCTTAGCATTGCTGAGTGCGGACTTCAGTACTTTTCCTACCTCTTTGGCACTTCGTTTTTCCATGAAATTCAAAATCTCAATAGCCTCATCCACTTGCCTGCCCTTTATTAGCCCAACCGCACTTCTTACCTTGGAGGGAGACACTCGAACGTACTTTACCGCTGCCTTGACTTCCATCCATCACTCCTTTCGCTTTGCCCTCAAACTCCCTCTGGTGTGCTGGTCAGGCAAACCGTTTTTACATTATTTCGGAGTTATAGTCCGTTTGCTGTGGGCTCCATGACGAGTGAACTTGCGGGTAGGTGCAAATTCCCCCAACTTATGACCTACCATCTCCTCGCTAACAAAGACATTCTGGAAATCCTTGCCATTGTGGATGGCAAAAGTATAACCCACAAACTCAGGAATAACCATAGATCGACGAGACCAGGTTTTGATGGGTTTCTTCGTCTCCCTTCCCATTCTTTTTATCTTTCTCAGCAAAGATTCTTCAACATAGGGACCCTTCTTGAGCGAGCGACCCATCTTAGCCTCCCCACTTATTTTTTCTTTCTTCTCTGAATTATAAACCGGTCTGACCGTTTTCTTATCTTTCGAGTTTTCTTACCCCGGGTAATTTGCCCCCAAGGAGTTACCGGATGCCTTCCTGGTCCGCTACGACCCTCACCCCCCCCATGGGGATGATCTACAGGATTCTTGGCTACTCCTCGAACCCGGGGACGTCTACCCAACTGTCGAGATCGTCCTGCTTTGCCTATCTGAGTGTTCTCATGCTCCACATTACCTACCCCGCCAAAGGTAGCTCTGCATTCCAGATGAATCAGGCGTATCTCGCCTGAAGGAAGCTTAACCTGAGCATATCCCCCTTCTTTGCTCAGAAGTTGCGCTGAGCCCCCGGCTGAACGAACCAATTGCCCTCCTTTCCCCTTCACCAGTTCAATATTATGAATGGGACTTCCTTCCGGGATTCGCCTCAGAGGAAGACTGTTTCCACTCCTGAGGGGAGCCTTCTCTCCCGCCACAACTACATCCCCTACTCTCAAGAGACTAGGGGCTACAATGTATCTCTTTTCCCCATCTTTGTAACAAAGGAGAGCCACTCTTGCTGATCGACTAGGGTCGTACTCGATAGAAGTTACCCGGGCGGGAATTCCCTCCTTGTCCCGTTTGAAGTCAATCAGCCGGTATTTCCTTTTGCTTCCACCTCCCCGATATCTTACGGTAATTCTTCCCTGATTATTTCGACCAGCTCTTTTTTTCAAGGGAACGGTAAGAGTCTTTTCAGGTCCGGTTCTAGTGATCTCAGAGAAATCGGAGGCACTCTGATGTCTTCTTCCGGGGGAAGTAGGTCTGTACATGTTAATAGGCATCCTAAACTCCTAATTCCTCGATGGTGTCGCCTTCCTTCAGTTTCACTATCGCTTTCTTGTAGCGGGATGTCTTCCCCACCACCCGACCTCGCCATTTTCTGGGTTTGCCCTTCACCTGCATGGTTCTCACTTTGTCTACCCTTACCTTAAACATTTCTTCCACAGCTTCCTTTATTTCAATCTTACCTACCTGGAGGGGAACTTTGAATACATATTTGTTTTCCCTCAAAAGATGCGTGCTTTTTTCCGAGACCACAGGCTGGAGAATAATTTCCTTATCTGCCTTAGTCATTTCTTGAGTCTATCCTCTATCCTCTTCAGCGCTCCTCTGGTTACCAATACACTCTCATGAGAGAGGATATCATACGCTGAGACCAAAGGAGCAAGTCTGACTTGTAGGTGCTTTAGATTGGAGCTGGCCCTTCTTATCTTCTCATTCCACTTTTCCAATATCAATAAGGTTTTACCTTCCACAGGAAACTGACTTAAGAGTTTTGCCATCTCCCGCGTCTTGGGCTCATTCAGCTTAACTTTGTCCAGAACAAAAAGTGAATTCTCCCTCAGCTTCTTTCTAAGACTGGATCTGAAGGCTAATCTTTTGGTTTTCTTGGGCAAAGAATATTCAAAACTCCTCGGTTTGGGTCCAAAGGTAACCCCTCCCCCAACCCACAATGGTGAGCGAATGGTTCCTGCTCTTGCTCTTCCAGTGCCTTTCTGAGCAAAGGGTTTGCGGCCTCCACCCCTTACTTCACTTCGGCCCTTGGTTGAGGCTGTTCCTCTTCTCTGGTTAGTGTGATGAGCTAATATTACTTCCCTGAGAATCCATCTATTAATGTCGCCTTCGAAGATATCCTTATCCAGCGTAATGTCCCCAGCCCTCTTACCTTTTGCATCGTAAAGCGGCGCTTGCATTCTTAGCTCTCATGTCCTTTTATGGTCAAAAGATCTCCCCCTTTACCTGGCAAACTCCCCTTAATCAGGAGAAGATTCTCCTTCTCGTCTATCTTAACCACTTTCAGATTATGCACGGTCATTTTCTCCCATCCCATCCTTCCCGGCATTTTCTTTCCCTTAAATACCCGGGACGGGTCAGCAGAAGCTCCTATGGAGCCAGGCCTGCGATGCCACTGTTTTGCTCCGTGAGAAGCAGGACCACCCTTGAAACCGTGTCTTTTAACTACACCTGCAAAGCCTTTCCCTTTGGAAATACCACTAACACTTACTAAATCTCCCTCCTTGAAAATATTCACTCTAATCTCATCCCCGGCCTCACACTCATCCATGCTCTTCATCCTTATTTCCCTGAGGTATTTTTGAGACGGTATTCCTCTTTTTTCAAAGTATCCCAGCCTTGGTTTGTTGAGTCTTTTGGTCTCCTTGAAACCTATCTGAATGGCTTCATATCCATCCTTGTCCTGCATCTTTTTTTGGACTATGATGCAGGGCCCGGCCTCAACTAAAGTTACGGGAACAAGAGTATCTTTTTCAAAGATGTGAGTCATCCCCAGCTTTTTTCCTAGGATCGCCTTTATCACAGCTTCACCTCAATGTGCACTCCGGTGGGAAGATTCATTCCCATCAAGGCATCCACAGTTTTGGGGGTTGATTGCACAATATCAATCAGTCTTTTATGAATTCTCATTTCAAACTGCTCCCGGGCATCCTTGTGAGTATGAGGAGATTTTATCACCGTGAATCGGCTGATTTTAGTAGGTAGAGGTACAGGACCGCAGATTTTTCCTCCTGTTCTCTTTATAGTTTCCACAATTTTTTTCACCGATTGATCCAATATTCGGTGGTCGTACGCCTTCAACTTGATTCTGATCTTCTGTTCAGGCATCCCTCACCTCTTTATCTCGTCGCACCATAATCCCTTGTGAGCTGGCCAGCCATTCCCGGGGGTACCTCCTGGTAATGAGAAAACTCTATGTTGGGTACCGCTCTGCCCTGCGTTAAGGACCTGAGGCGCGTAACGTAGCCGAACAGTTCTGCTAAAGGAACATAGCTTTTGAGATACCGAATGTTTCCCCGGGTTTCCATTTTATGAATCTGCCCGCGTCGGCCAGTTATATCCCCAAATACCTCTCCCAAAAATTCCTGAGGAACTCTTATCTCTACCTTCATCGTAGGTTCTAAGAAGTATGGATCTGCCTTCAGGGCCGCCTTCCTAAAGGCGATGGAGGCAGCAGTCCTAAAGGCGAACTCCGAAGAATCTACCGGATGATATGAACCATCAAGGAGGGTTACCTTGATGTCAACCAGAGGATAGCCTGCCAGAACTCCCGTATTCATGGCCTGCTCAATCCCCTTTCGTATGGCTGGCACAAATTCCTTAGGAATAGGGCCGCCTCTAGTCTTGTCCTGGAACACAATTTCATCATCTTTGTTCCTCGGTTCCACTTGGACCGATACATCTCCGTACTGCCCCCTCCCTCCACTCTGGTGGATATATCGACCCTGAGCTGCGGCCTCTTTCCTCACCGTCTCCCGATAAGCCACTTGAGGCTCCCCCGTGCTTACTCCAACCTTAAACTCTCGCCTCAGTCTATCAAGGATAACTTCCAGATGAAGCTGGCCCATTCCCGAAATTATGGTTTGACCAGTTTCTCTATCCTGGCGAACTCTGAAGGTAGGATCCTCCCCAGCCAACCTGGAAAGGGAATCAGCCAGTTTCTTCTGGTCCAGCTTCGTCTTGGACTCAATGGCCGTAGAGAGCACTGGTTCGGCAAATTGTATGTTTTCCAGGATGACAGGGTGCCGCTCATCGCAGAGAGAGTCCCCGGTATCAATATTCCGAGGGCCTATAGCTGCTCCAATTTCTCCAGCTTTGATTTCTGTCCGCGCCTTTCTATAGTTAGCGTGCATTTCCAGAATACGGCCGAACCTCTCTTTCTCATGTTTCATAGAGTTATAGACAAAGGAGCCTGCCTTGATCTTTCCCGAATAAACCCGAAAGTAAGTCAATCTCCCCACGTAGGGGTCGGTGACAACCTTAAAAGCCAGAGCAGCCAAGGGTTCATCCGGTGAGGGGCATCTTATCTCCTTCTCACCTGATATGGGATCCAATCCCTCTACTGGAGGAACATCCAAAGGAGAAGGTAGGTAATCCATGACGGCATCCAAAAGAAGACGGGTTCCTTTATTCTTCAGCGCACTTCCACAAACTACGGGCACTCCTTTGTGATGAAGACACATATATCTTACCGCCTTCTTGATTTCTTCTGGCTCGAGGTCTCCTTTCTCCAAAAACTTTTCCAGATAATCATCATTGGCTTCAGCCACTTTCTCCACTAACTGGTGGTGAGAATCATGAGCTTTCGCTGTCAAATCAGGCGGAATTTTTTCCCTAGAAACCTTGGCCTCTAAATCTTCACCATACCAAATCACTGCTTCCATTCGCACCAAATCCACCACTCCCCGGAAGCCCCCCTCCTCACCAATGGGAATTTGAAGAGGCAGAGGTGTGAGATCGAATTCTTCGCCCACAGATTCCACCACCCGCCAAAAATCAGCCCCCACCCTGTCTAGTTTGTTGATGAAGATAATACGAGGAATACGATAGCGGTTGGCCTGACGCCAGACTGCCTCTGACTGCGGCTCAACTCCCTCCACACCACAAAAAATGATCACCGCTCCGTCCAGGATCCTTAGAGTTCTCTCCACTTCAACGGTGAAATCAACGTGGCCTGGAGTATCAATAATATTTATCTGATGGCCTTTCCAAAAACAGGTGGTTGCGGCAGAGGTAATAGTAATGCCCCTTTCCTTCTCCTGTATCATCCAATCCATCACTGCTGTACCTTCATGGACCTCCCCTACTCTTCTTATCTTTCCCGTATAATACAACATACGTTCAGTAATGGTTGTCTTACCCGCATCTATGTGAGCCACAATACCAATGTTTCTTATTGTATCCAAACGATATGAGTTCTTTCCCATATGTCTTCTCACCACCGATAGTGAGCAAAGGCTCGATTGGCCTCCGCCATTTTGTGAGTATCTTCCCTCTTCTTCACAGCCAATCCTTCTTGTCGGAACGCCATTACTATTTCCTCGGCTAGCCTTTCCCTCATGGGCCTACCCTTTTTTTGGCGGGCGAATTGAACTATCCACCGAAGAGCGAGAGTTTCCTGTCTCCGAGGATCGACAGTGCTGGGCACCTGATAAGTAGCTCCTCCAACTCGCCGAGACCGCACTTCCAATACCGGTTTGACGTTCTCCATTGCTTTCAAGAAAACCTGAAGGGGGTTTTGTTTTGTTTTTTTCTCTATAAAGGCGAAACAATCATAGCAAACCGCCTCGGCTTTGCTCTTTCCTCCGTCCCTCATGACCTTATTGATGAGCTTGCCCACTAACTGACTATTATAGAGAGAATCTGGCAATACCACCCTTTTCTTGGATATCTTGCGCCTCGCCATCTCTTCTACTCCTTTTTCCTGCCATACCTTGACCGACTTCTTTTCCTTCCTTCAACTCCGCTGGTATCTAGAGTTCCACGGACAACGTGGTATTTCACTCCAGGCAGATCCTTAACTCTACCGCCTTCCACCAGGACAATAGAATGCTCCTGGAGGTTATGTCCTTCGCCAGGAATGTAGGCGGTGACAATTCTACCGCTGGATAGTCTCACTCTGGCTACTTTTCGAAGAGCAGAATTGGGCTTCTTTGGAGTTAGAGTTCGGACACTAACACAGACTCCTTTCTTCTGAGGCGATCCTCCAAGAGCTATACTTTTCGATTTTTTTCTTGCTCTTTTGCGTTTCTTCCTTACGAGCTGATTTATGGTTGGCATAAGCGTTCCTTTCCAACAACGACCTCAAGGAATATCTCAGGACTCTTCCCCTTGATCACCAGATAAGAGCTTCCGACTCCCCTAGTAGTTATCAGGACCCATTTGAGGCGGGCTTATCCTGCAAACCGTAGAAGCCTGTCCCAGCCGGGATAAGCTTCCCAACGATCACATTCCCTTTCAGCCCTCTAAGATGGTCAACCTGCCCGCATATAGCAGCTTCTGCCAGCACCTGCTTGGTCCTCTGAAAGGATGCAGCTGCCAGGAAGCTTCTTTTATCTTCCTGGGCTGCTTTGGAGATAGTCAAAAGAACTGGCCTAACTGTGGCTGGCTTGCCTCCTTTTTCCTTTGTTTTGCTATTAGCCTCTTCGAAATCTACCTTGTCTACCTGTTCTCCCGGAAGATAACCTGTATCCCCCGGATCTTCCACTTCGACCTTACGCATCATCTGTCTGATGATTACCTCAAAATGCTTACTATCAATATTCACCCCTTGGGACTTATAAACCTCCTGGGTCTGATTAACCAGGTAGTCTTCAACTGCTCTAACGCCTTTGATAGCCAGAAGAGCGCGTGGATTGACACTTCCTTCAATAAGTTTCTCTCCTGGCTCTACCATATCCCCCTCGGAAACAAGTATTTCTCCACCCACCTCGTAGGTGATCTCCTTTTCTCCTTCACCCCGAATCTTAACCAGAACTCTTCCCTCTGCCTCCTCAATGGCTACTCTTCCTTCTACCTCACTTATCAGAGCCTCCTCTCCCTTGCGCTGCCGAACAGCTCCTCTTTTTGAATAGGTTTGTTTTCTGGGCTCAAAAAGTTCAGTAGCTCGGGGCAGTCCTTGAGGAATATCTCCTCCTTTCTGGAATATTCCTCCAGTGTGGAAAGTACGCAAGGTAAGCTGTGTTCCAGGTTCTCCTATGGATTGAGCAGCAATGACTCCCACAGCTTCACCTACACTCACCATTCTATGAGCGGAAAGATCCCATCCATAGCACCTCTGACACAATCCCCATTTTGCCTGACAGGTTAAGGGAGATCGGATTTTCACCTCCAGGATTCCTGCTGCATCTACTTCATCAGCGATCTTCTTGGTGATTTCCTCATTTGATCCCACGATAACCTCTTCTGTGGAAGCATCAAGCACAGGAGAAGCGGTGAGCCTGCCAACAATTCTTCTCCCGACAGGCTCTACTATCTTACCGTCCCTTACCCGAGATTTCATGGTAAGACCGTCTATGGTCTGACAATCGTTCTCAGTGATAATCAGATTTTGAGCAGTCGCCACTAATTTGCGTGTAAGATACCCTGCGTAAGCTGTTTTTAGGGCTGTATCCACCAGACCTTTTCTTCCTCCGGACGTGGACATAAAGTACTCCGGAGCAGTCAAGCCTTCTTTGAAACTTGATCGAATAGGTTCCTCACCAACTCTTCCCCTCAGTCTTCCCCCCGAAACCGGGTAGAAGTAATGTTTGATCGCCTCAGAGGAGATGTTCAGATTTTTGCGGAAGACTTCATCCCAAAGCTCTCGGCGGTAAGTTTCCCTTATTGATCTACTCATCAGACCCCGCATTCCAATAATCTGGCGCAATTGATCCGCAGTACCTCTGGCCCCTGATTTCCACATTAAATAAAGGGAGTTGAGTGGATTGCGGGACAGATACTGAGAAACCTTCTCTCCTAGCTGCTCAGTTACTCTCATCAACGTATCAATCACATCAATATATCTTTCCTCCTCACTGATGGTTCCCGCCTCGGCCAGGAGGCTAAGTCCCTTTGTTTCCTCTTCTATCGCCTCCAACAGCCCCTTTTTTTCTTTGATGTTGGGTAAGTCCGCCATAGAAAAAGTTAGGCCGCAGTAAGTAGCGTAATCAAATCCCAGTTTCTTTATCTTGTCAAGCGTCTGCACGGCAACAGTATTGCCCCACCTTTGCCAGACCTGGGCTACGAGAGCTGATAATACTTCCTTATCCACCAATCGATTCTGGAATTCCATTGTCTCTGGTAGAACCTGATTGAATACTACCCTTCCCGGGGTTGTCTCTATCCATTCCCCACCCAGCAGCAGTTTTATGGGCTGGTGGACACTCACCCTGTCCAGATCATAGGCCAATAGCACTTCCTGGGCAGAGGAAAAAACCTTCTTCTCATCCTCGGCTCTACTTTCCAAAGTCAAATAGTAGCAGCCGACCGTAATGTCCTGGGTTGGAGTGACGATGGGTTCTCCACTGGCGGGAGAAAGGATGTTGTTGGTAGAGAGCAGGAGTGTCCTCGCCTCAAGCTGGGCCTCATAGCAGAGGGGAACGTGGATAGCCATCTGGTCTCCATCGAAGTCAGCATTAAAACCTGTGCACACCAAGGGATGCAGCTGTATGGCATTTCCTTCTATGAGAACAGGTTGGAAGGCCTGAATTCCTAATCTGTGCAGAGTAGGGGCTCTATTCAGAAGAACCGGATGATCCTCAACCACTCTCTCCAGTATTCCCCAAACAAAAGGATCAGCTTTCTCAACCAGATCATTGGCTCTCTTGATAGTCTCCGCCTTTCCTTCCTGCAAAATCTCCCTAATCACAAAGGGACGGAAAAGTTCCAAAGCCATTTTCTCCGGTATTCCGCATTCATGGAGGCTTAAATCAGGTCCAGGTACTATCACCGCTCTTCCCGAATAATCGACCCTTTTGCCCAAGAGATTCTGACGAAATCTGCCCTGCTTCCCCTTAATTGCCTCACTCAGTGATTTGAGGACCCGACCACCTGCCCCCAAAATGGGCTGGGAGAGTTTTTCATTCTCAAACAAGGCATCAACCGCCTGTTGGAGCATTTTCTTCTCATTCTGGATGATAATCCGAGGAGCTCCTATCTCCAACAGATATTTCAGACGGTTGTTTCTATTGATGATCCGACGATACAAATCATTCAAATCGGAGTTGGCGAAAATACCGCTTTCCAGCTGGACCATAGGTCTAAAATCCGGAGGAATGACAGGAATAACTTTTAGAATCATCCATTGGGGTTTGTTGCCGGAGCGCAGGAAATCCTCAACTACCTCAAGCTGGTTAAGCAATTTGATTGTCTTTCCCTTGGTTTTCTCCTCAAAGAGCTTCTCCTTTAACCTCTCTCTAAGCTCCTCAATCTTAATTCCCTCCAGTACTCTTAGAATTGCCTCTGCTCCTGTTCCCGCCTTAAAACTGACCTCTCCGTGTAGACCCTTATATTTTTGATATTCTTCCTCTTCCAAAACCTCAAGTTTCTTGAGAGGTGTGGAGCCAGCGTCGATTACCAAGTAACTTATAAAATAAATGATCTTTTCTACTTCATTTTTTTTCAGACCCAAGAGAAGTGGCAGGTATTTTTTGGTATACCAAATATGAGCCACAGGGGTAGCCAGTTCTATATGTCCCATTCGTTCCCGCCGAACCTTGGAAGACGTTACTTCAACCCCACACCTCTCGCACCTGACACCCTTGTACTTCATTTTTCGGTACTTACCGCAGTAACACTCGTAACTCTTGGTAGGGCCAAAGATCTGCTCGCAAAAAAGCCCTCCTCTCTCCGGTTTGAATGTTCGGTAGTTAATGGTATCTGTTTTCTTTACTTCACCGTAGGACCATCGCTTTATCTCCTCCGGTGAGGCAAGTCTTATCCTCACTCTGCTTATCTCACTCATTCTCAAGGATTTCTCCTTATCTTATGTTTCCTCTTTGTCTATATCCATGATGCCAAGTTTTCTGCCGTTTTTCCAAAATTCCAGCGATAATCCTAGAGATTGCAGTTCCTTGATTAAGACCTTGAAAGACTCGGGCGTTTGAGTATCGAGAAAGTTTTCACCTCTCATTATCCATTCATGTATCTTAGCCCGGGCCTGGAGATCATCTGACTTACCTGTAAGCATCTCCTGCAAGGTGTACGCTGCCCCATACCCCTGCAGAGCCCATACTTCCATCTCTCCAAATCTTTGGCCTCCCTGTCGAGATCTCCCTCCCAGGGGCTGCTGAGTTATGAGAGCGTACGGACCCGTAGAACGGGCATGCATTTTCTCTTCGGCCAGGTGAATCAACTTCATCATATACATGTAGCCTACAGTCACCGGCTGGTGGAATGATTCTCCTGTTTGTCCGTCATAGAGAGTCACCTTCCCTGACTCAGGTAGAGAGGCCCTCTTCAATAGTCGCCTTACCTCCTCTTCCTTGGGGCCTTCGAAAACTGGACATATTATCTTTGTTCCCAGAACCTTGGCTGCCCATCCCAGATGAACTTCCAATATTTGGCCTATATTCATTCGAGAAGGCACACTCAGAGGATTCAATACTACGTCCACCGGAGTTCCATCCTTAAGGGAAGGCATATCTTCTTCAGGAAATATCTTGGCGACTACTCCTTTATTCCCATGACGGCCAGCTATTTTATCTCCCACTCTGATCTTACGACGCATAGCCACATATACCCTTACTCTCTTTTTCACGTCCGGCCGAAGATTGTCCTCGTTCTCCTGGGAAAGGACTTTGACTTTAATGACTTTTCCTTCAACCCCAGGAGGAATTCTCAAAGAGTTATCTTTTACCTTTTGTGCCTTTTCTCCGAAGATAGAGCGCAGAAGTCTTTCCTCAGGAGTAAGTTTCACCTCAACCTGAGGGGTAACCTTACCTACCAGGATATCTCCAGATTTCACTTCTGATCCTATTCGGATAATCCCATCCTCATCTAGGTTCTTTAAAGATGCCTCCTCCACATTGGGTATATCTGCAGTAATTTCCTCCATTCCGGACTTCAGTTCCTTTGCCTCGACCTGAAGTTCCTCGATATGAATAGAGGTAAACACATCGTCCTTAACCAGTCTTTCACTGATCAAGACAGCATCCTCAAAATTGTATCCTCTAAGAGGCATAAACGCTGCTAGAACATCTCTGCCCAGAGCGAGCCTGCCCCCTCGGATACCTGCACTATCCGCGATGAAATCTCCCTCTTTCACCTTCTCCCCTTTGGCTACAATTGGCCATTGGTTAATGCAGGTACGTTGGTTGCTTCGATTGAACTTTATCATACGGTAGGTATCGACCCCTGATGAAGTCTTGATCTTCACACAATCAGCATCTACATGAACAACTTCTCCAGACCGCCTTGCTCTCACCGCACTCATGGAATCTTGAGCAACTTTCTCCTCCATTCCTGTTTGAATAAGGGGCTCTTCTGCCATCTCCAGAGGGACTGCCTGACGCTGCATGTTGGAACCCATGAGAGCTCGGTTAGCCTCGTCATGTTCCAGGAACGGGATCAGGGAAGTACTTACCGATACTATCTGCTTGGGCGACACATCCACATAATCTACTTTTTCCTTGGGAACAGTGACAATTTCCCCCCTGTATCTGGCTATCAACTCAGCCTTCAAGAAATTCCCCTCTTCATCTACAGTATCGGTACTTGCAATATAGTAATTATCTTCCTCTCGGGCATCAAAATATACTACCCTTTTCGTGGCCCTGCCGCCTTCCACTTTCCTATAGGGGGCTTCTAGAAAACCAAATTCATTCATTCTAACATAGGTAGCCAACGAGGTGATCAAGCCAATGTTTTGGCCTTCAGGAGTCTCTATGGGACAGATACGACTGTAGTGAGTATAATGAACATCTCTCGCTTCCTCCTTGGCCTGGACCCGGCTGAGTCCCCCCGGACCCAAGGCAGAGAGTCTGCGTTTGTGAGTGAGTTCCGCCAGCGGATTGGTCTGATCTGAATATTGAGAAAGGCGTCCAGTATTGAAAAAACTATCCACTGAATTCCTCACTGTCCTCGTATTAACGAGGGAGCGGGGAGTAACTGTTTCCGGATCCTGAATGCTCATGCCCTGTTGTATGACTCTGGCCAGGTTAGCCAATCCAGTATGGAGTTGTTCCGACAGAAGATCTCCCACTCTCCTTACTCTTTTAGAGGACAGATGATCCAAGCTCTTTATTTCTTTTTTTTCTCTATTTAACCTTAAGAGGTATTTCATAGTACCTACAATATCCTCCAGTCGGAGAACTTCGGTCTCCCAATCACCATCTAAGTCCAATTCCTTATTGATCTGGAACCGACCCACTCTGCCTAGACTATATCGGCGAGGATCCAGAAATGTTCTGGTAAAGACTTCGTTAACTGACTCAAAAACAGGGGGGCGAGTTGGCCTGAGAGAATGATAAACCTTTAGAAGGGCATCCTTCTGCGTGCCTGCCCCATCCTGCTTGAAGCTTTCTTCCAGGACTCTTCTGTCGTCTGGATCCTCAAACTCCCCCAGAATTTCCTCAGCCACTCCACCCATGGCTCTTAAGAATAGGGTCGCCAAAAATCTCCTCCTGCGGTTGATCCGCATGTAGATAAGACCCTCTCTAATTTCAAAATCCAACCAGTTTCCTCTTTCTGGGATGACACGTGCTTTGTACATTATCCCGGAACTCGAGGAAGCAGAGATATCCTCTTCAATGAATACCCCAGGGGATCGTTGCAATTGGTTGACTATTATCCTCTCTGCCCCATGAATAATAAAACTCCCGCTTTCCGTCATTACAGGAAAATCTCCCAGGTAAACTTCCTGCTCCGTGACCTCCTCGGTCTCCTTCTTAACCAAGCGTAGCTTCACATACAGAGGAAGAGAATGGGTGAGTCCTTCCTCCTTGCATTTCTCCTCCGAATATCTGGGCTCTCTTAAATCATACTCTACAAAATCCAGGACCAATCTGCCATTGTAGCTTTCCACGGGAAATATATCCTTGAAAGCCCCCTGCAAACCCTCATCAACCCTCTTTTTTGGCGGAACATCTACCTGCAGAAAGGCGTCAAAGGAGACCTTTTGCATCTCCAGCAGATTCGGTACCTCAATGACGGGTTTTGACTTGGCGAAATTCAGTACTTTTGAACTTTTCTTCATGTCCATGAGTCAACCCCTACTTCACCTCTACCTTAGCCCCTACCGCCTCCAAAGTCTCTTTGATCTTGAGAGCTTCTTCCTTATTTACCCCCTGCTTGACCGGTTTCGGAGCTTGCTCTACCAAATCCTTGGCTTCCTTCAATCCCAGAGAAGTCATTTTTCTTACTTCCTTAATCACCTGGATCTTTTTGTTGCCCACCTCACTCAACATAACGTCGAACTCGGTTTTTTCTTCCTCTGCTGCGGCTTCACCCCCAGGGCCAGGAGCTTGAATCCCAACGGGGGAGACAGCAACTGCCTCGACTCCAAATCTATCCTCTAGGTCTTTTACCAACTCCGACAGTTCCAGCACGTTCATCCCCTCAATAGCTTTAATGATCTCCTGCTTTTTATCACCTTTTCCCTTGTCTTGAGGCTGCACCTTAAGTTCTTTTGCAGGTTCTACTTTGGGTTCTTTCTTGGGTTCCTCCCTAACTTCTACCTTGGGCTCTACTTTAGATTCTTCCTTAGGTTCTTCTTTGGCTTCTACTCTGGGTTCTTCTTTGGCTTCTACTCTGGGTTCTTCCTTGGGTTCTACTTTGGGTTCTTCCTTGATTTCTACTTTGGACTCTACCTTAGGTTCGACTTTAGCTCCTTTTCTGGCTTTAATCTTGGGTTCTTCTTGGGGTTCCTTCTTTTGCTTTTGCTTTTGCTTTTGCTCTTGCTTTGTTTCTTCAATTTTTTCCCCGGTTGAGGATGCTGTTTTCGACATAGACTATCCTCCTTTTTTGGCCGAAATTGCGTTCAAAACATACATTAGTCGCCGCAAAGGCGAGCTCAAGGCGCCGGCTAGTCTTGCTACCGGAAGCTGGAGGAAGAACACCATCTGGGACAAAAGAACCTCCCGAGAGGGCATTTTCCCCAAGCTCTTCACTTGGTCTTCTTCTAAGAAATCTCCACCTAGAAGACCTCCCTTGATGCTCAAATTGGGATGATCGGGAAGAAAATCCACCAGTACTCTGGCTGAAATCAAAGGATCTCCTTCTACAAAGACTACTGCTGTGGGTCCACAAAAAAACTGCCCTAATCGTTCCAACTCACCTTCCTCAACCGACCTCGTGGCAAGAGTATTTTTGACCACTCGAAAAATGGCCTTCCCCTCTCTCAATTTACCTCGGAGCTGGGTAAGTTCTGCCACTTTTAGTCCTCGATAATCCACTATAAAAGAGGCCGGACATGTCCCAAGAAGCCTGCGGATCTCCTGGACCCTCTCCGTCTTTTCTTTTAGCGCCATTTTACAAATCCTTCAATAGGCTCCCTACATGTACTCTTATGCCCGGTCCCATTGTAGAACAAAGCGAAATGTTCCGAAAATACGTCCCCTTCACCGTAGAAGGTCTATCTTTCTTCAAAGCCCTCAGCAGGGCCTTGAGATTCTCAAGCACGGCATTCTCGGTAAAGGAGATCTTTCCTATTGAAGTATGGATACCCCCACTGGCATCGTTTTTGTACTCAATCTTTCCTTTCTTCAATTCGGTGACCACCTCGGAGGGACGCTCACTCACCGTCCCTACTTTTGGGGATGGCATCAACCCTCTAGGACCCAGGATTCTCCCTAATTTAGCCACATCTTTCATTGACTCGGGGGAGGCCACAACGGCATCAAAATCAAGCCATCCTTTCTCGATTCTGGCTATCACTTCCTCATCTCCTACCCAATCGGCTCCTGCCTTCCTGGCTTCCTCAGCCTTATCTCCTTTAGCAAAGACCAGCACCCTGAGTTTTCTACCCGTCCCATGAGGTAGAGCTACTGTCCCTCTCACTCGCTCACCGCGGTCCTTAGGTTTTATGTTCAAAGAGACGGCCACCTCTAATGACTCCTCAAATCCACAATGAGAAATCTCCTTGATCAGCTTTATGGCCTCCAGAGGCGGGTACTTCTTGTTTTTTTCCAGCCTCTCGGACATCTTTAGATACCTTTTACCCCTTTTTGTCATAATCAATCCTCTATTTCCAAACCCATGTTTTTCGCCGTTCCTTCAACGATCTTGACTGCGCCCCTCAGATCGTAGGCATTCAAATCGGGCAGCTTGATCCTTCCTATCTCCTCTAGATCCTTGCGGCTTACCTTGCCCACCTTCTTGCGGTTAGGCTCCCCCGAACCTTTCTCAATTCCGGCTGCCTTTTTGAGTAAGGAAGCGGCCGGAGGTGTCTTTAGCTCGAAAGTAAAAGACCTATCCCTGTAGACGGTTATACCCACAGGAATAATGATATCTCCCTTATCCTTGGTCTTTTCGTTGAACGCTCGGCAAAAATCCATTATGCTCACCCCGTGCTGACCTAGAGCTGGCCCTATGGGGGGAGCTGGATTAGCCTTCCCAGCCACTATCTGAAGCTTGATTTTTGTCTGAATAGGTTTTTTCGCCATTAGAGCTTCTCCACATTAACGTATTCTATTTCCACGGGGGTTTCCCTGCTGAAAATGGACACGAGAACTTTAAGTCTTTGCTGATTAGCATTGACTTCTATGATCTCCCCTTGAAAATTGGCAAAGGGTCCTTGAGAGATACGAACAGCCTCACCCTGCTCGAAAACAACACCGGGTTTAGGTTTCTTTTCCAAAAGACCCATTCGGTATTCCACGCCGCTCACCTCTTTCTTGTCCAAGGGAACAGGCTGACTCCTGGGGCCTACGAAACCAGTTACACCAGGAGTGTGCGCTATAACAAATTTACTCTCATCGGTGAGTTCTGCCTCAATAAGTATATACCCGGGGAAAAACTTCCTGCGGTATGTCCTTCTTTTTCCATCCTTAACCTCTGCTATCTTTTCCTTGGGAATTAAGATGCGGGAAACCTTGTCTTTGATCCCGAAGGATTCCATTCTTTGCTCAAGGTTAGTCTTTACTCTGTCCTCCTGTCCCGCATAGGTATGAAGAGCATACCATTTCTTCTCACTCACAGTCACTTCACCTCAGAAATATATTAAGAATCTGCAGAAATAATATATCGATCCCACCTATGAATATGGCAAAGACAATAACAGTAATGAGAACAATAAGAGTAGACCTTATGATTTCAGGTCGAGAAGGCCAGGTCACTTTTCTCATTTCACTTCTTACGGCCTTAAGAAAATCCCTTATCTTCTTGAACATTGATTCCTTCCGTTTCGAGACACCAGATCAAATTAACACCCTTGTCGGACCCACGCCAATCTGTCGAATGGGCTAGGATCAGCAGAAGGAAACCTGTATGCCGCTTCTGGGCAGGTCCGGCAGGACTCGAACCCGCAACCGCCGGATTTGGAGTCCGGTGCTCTAGCCAATTGAGCTACGGACCTATTTTTCCTTATGGAGAGTGTGCTTCAGACACCTCTTGCAATATTTCCTGAGACTCAGAGGGGATGTATCTTTGTTCCTGCTAGCCGCATAATTCCTCGCTTTGCACTCTGTACACATCAGGGTAACTATTTTCCTCATGAGATCTCTTACTCAATAATCTTGCCAACCACACCGGCTCCCACTGTATGCCCCCCTTCTCTTATGGCAAACCTCAGACCCTGTTCCATAGCAATAGGGGTAATGAGCTTAATGGTTAATTTGACGTTATCTCCAGGCATGACCATCTCTACACCCTCAGGCAAATTCACATCTCCCGTGACATCGGTGGTACGGAAATAGAATTGAGGGCGATAGCCTTCGAAGAAAGGAGTATGCCTTCCTCCCTCCTCCTTGTTCAACACATATATTTGGGCCTCAAATTTGGTATGAGGAGTTATGCTGCCGGGAGCGGCAAGAACTTGTCCTCTTTCCACGTCTCCCTTTTCGATTCCCCTGAGAAGTACACCAATATTATCGCCTGCCTGGGCGTCGTCGAGAGTTTTTCTGAACATCTCCAGACCCGTAGCCACCGCCTTTTTGGTCTCAGCTAACATTCCCACTATTTCTACGGAATCCCCTATGTTGACCTTTCCTCTCTCCATTCTTCCCGTAACCACCGTCCCTCTTCCTGTAATGGTGAAAATGTCCTCTACGGCTAACAGGAAGGGCTTATCCACATCTCTTACCGGAACAGGAATGTAATCATCCACGGCCTCTAAGAGATCCAAGATGGGTTTGCATTTGGGACAGTCTTCTTTGCCGCATCCGCACTGAACACATTGCAAAGCCGATCCAGTCACGAAGGGTATCTCATCTCCAGGAAATTCATAATTTGACAAGAGCTCCCGGACCTCCAGCTCCACCAGTTCCAGCAGTTCTTTATCCTCCACCTGATCTACCTTATTCAAGAAAACTACTATGGCTGGAACATTTACCTGACGGGCTAGCAAAATATGTTCTCTTGTTTGAGGCATGGCACCGTCTGCAGCAGAAACTACCAAAATAGCTCCATCCATCTGAGCTGCTCCGGTAATCATGTTCTTAATGTAATCAGCGTGTCCCGGACAATCTATGTGAGCATAGTGTCTTTTTTCCGTCTCATATTCTGCGTGATAGATAGCAATAGTTAAACCTCTTTCTTTTTCCTCTGGAGCCTTATCAATCTCTTCCAGACTCAAAGCCTTAGCTAATCCCCTCTTTGCCAGAACCCCGGTAATGGCTGATGTAAGAGTAGTTTTCCCATGATCCACGTGCCCAATGGTTCCAACGTTAATATGAGGCTTGGTGCGCACAAACTTTTCCCGTGCCATATTTACTTCCCTCCTTTCTGCTAAGATTTTCACGGGGAACTATTCCCCGCGAAAACCCCTTCTTGGTTCATCGTACCCCTTGGGTATCCTGGATCTCGAAAATTGTAGCTTTCTAAAGCGCTCCGCCAGCACGGGCCCCTGAATAATCCCGTGCTCCAAGACACCCTCAGGAGCTATGAGCCGTTTTCGCTGTTTCAAACTTGAAGTCTATCTGGAGCCCACGACCGGACTCGAACCGGTGACCTCATCCTTACCAAGGATGTGCTCTTCCGTCTGAGCTACATGGGCAAGAGAGTCTCCTCCCTGGGGAATCAAGAATACCTCAGGAGGCTAGAAATATCAACTCACTGTGTATGGTGGGGAGGGATGGATTCGAACCATCGTAGGCAGCGCCAACGGGTTTACAGCCCGCCCCATTTGGCCACTCTGGCACCTCCCCCCTACTGTTTTCTCTGCCCGGCTTCCTCTTCTTCTAGTTTTGCGTGCGCCGCTGCCAGACGAGCAATGGGAACTCGGTAAGGAGAACAACTCACGTAGTCCATCCCAACACCATGACAGAACTTAACGGAAGAAGGCTCTCCTCCATGCTCTCCACAAATGCCTATCTCCAAATTCTCCTTTGTTTGCCGTCCCTTCCTCGTACCTATCCGAATCAATTCTCCTACTCCCTCCTGATCTATCACCTCGAAGGGGTCGTCATCCAAGATTTTTTTCTTGATGTAAATAGGAAGAAATTTTCCTTCGGCATCATCTCGACTGAAACCAAAGGTTGTTTGAGTAAGATCATTAGTCCCAAAAGAGAAGAAATCTGCCACCGCGGCAATCCTGTCCGCGCAAAGAGCGGCACGGGGAAGCTCTATCATGGTGCCTATTTTGTATTCAAAACTTACGCCTTTCTCCTCCATAATCTCATCAATAAGATCTTCCATCTCATTCCTCAGAATGGAGAGCTCTCTCTCGTGAGCCACCAGAGGAATCATAATCTCTGGATAAATCTCTCTCTTTTGACTGATTAACTCAGCCGCAGCTTCAAAAATAGCTCTGGTCTGCATCATATAAACTTCCGGAAAGGTAACACCCAGTCTACAACCTCGATGTCCCAGCATGGGATTCATCTCCCTCAAGCTTTCAACACGATGAAGAAGTCTTTCTTTCTCTTCAATCAGTTTTTCATCGGCTGCCTTCAGTTTCAAGTCATTGATCTCAAGCATCAGCTCTTCATGATTGGGCAAAAATTCGTGCAGGGGTGGATCTAGCAATCGAATAATAACGGGCAGGCCCTCCATCTCCTTAAGGATCTTCTTGAAATCCTGCCTCTGCATAGGCTCCAGAATCTTTAGTGCTTTCTCTCGCTCCTCTGGGTCCTCGGCCAAAATCATCCTCTGTACGTGAGGGAGTCTGTCCTCACCAAAGAACATATGCTCTGTTCGACAAAGCCCGATTCCCTCCGCTCCCAACTCCCGGGCTATTCTGGCATCCTCTGGGGTGTCCGCATTAGCCCTTACGCCCAGGGTTCTTACCTCATCTGCCCACTTCATAAGCCTCCTAAAATCGTCACCCGGCACAGGCTCAACCGTATGAACTACACCCTTTATAACCTTGCCAGTGCTCCCATCCAGAGTGATAAGGTCGCCCTCCTTAAGAATGAGTCCATTTACTTCAAATTCACCCTTTTCCTCATCCACTTTTATGGCCTCACACCCTGCTATGCAGCACTTGCCCATACCCCTCGCCACCACAGCCGCATGCGAAGTCATTCCCCCTCGAGAAGTGAGGATGGCCTCAGCGGCCGCCATTCCATGGATGTCTTCCGGTGAAGTTTCCCTCCGCACCAGAATCACTTTCCTCCCGTCCGTGGCTAGCTGAACTGCTCTATCTGCTGTGAACACAACCTCTCCTGTGGCAGCTCCCGGAGAAGCCGGTAGACCTTCGGCAATCACCTCGAACTTCTCCCGAGGATCAAGGCGCCTGTGCAGGAGTTGATCCAACTGGGCTGGCTCCACCCTCCTCAGAGCTTCATCCTTACTGATTAATTTCTCCTCAACCATATCAGTGGCCACTCTCACCGCGGCTTGAATGGTTCTCTTGCCCGCCCTGGTCTGCAGGAGATAAAGTACGCCCTTTTCTATAGTAAATTCAAAGTCCTGAACATCACGGTAGTGCTCCTCTAGCTTCTGAGCAACGCTCACCAGTTCCTCGTAGACCCCGGACATATCTTCCTTCAGCAGGGGAAGAGACCGAGGTGTCCTTATGCCAGCCACCACATCCTCTCCTTGAGCATTGAGCAGGTACTCCCCATAGATTTCCTTTTCTCCTGTAGCTGGATTTCTGGTGAACCCAACTCCAGTGCCAGAATCTTCCCCCATGTTGCCAAAGACCATGCTCTGAACATTAACGGCGGTGCCCCAGTGTTCACGAATCTTGTGGATCCGGCGATAGTTAATAGCTCTTCTATTGTTCCATGAGGCAAAAACAGCATCCTTGGCCATATCTAACTGGCGGAAGGCATCCTGCGGAAAATCAACTCCCTTTTCCTTCGCTATGAGCTCTTTAAACCTGTCCACCAGATCCTTGAGGTCTTCAGCCGTTAAATCAATATCTTCCTTTACTCCTCTGGCTGCCTTTTTTTTCTCAATGAGCTCTTCGAACTTTCTTCCCCCTAGGCCCAGAACTACATTGCCAAACATCTGAATCAGGCGACGATAGGCATCGTAGGCGCATCGCTCATCGTCTGTTTGCTTCGCTAGTCCCCGTACGGCAGTATCACTCAAGCCCAGATTTAGGACTGTGTCCATCATTCCGGGCATGGAGATTCTGGCCCCTGATCGTACAGAAAGCAGCAAAGGGTTATCAGCATTTCCAAATTTCTTCCCGACTGCAGCTTCCAACCTCTGCAAATTATGGGATATCTGACCAGATAAGCTCTTTGGATAAGAGCGGTGCTGAGCGAAATAGGAACATACCTCAGTGGTAATAGTAAAGCCGGGAGGAACCCTGATCCCCAGGCGAGCCATCTCAGCAAGATTTGCGCCCTTGCCTCCCAAGAGATTCCGCATAGCTCGGCAGCCATCGGCCTCATTTTGGGCGAAAAAATAAACAAAAAGCCCCCTGCTCCCTTTGGGTTCAGCTATTTCTATTTCAACACCTCTTATCTACTTAATTTTTGGTTTCTCAACCCCCCTTACTTCTTTCGGCCTTTCTATTATACTAAGCTTTACTTCCATGTCAAGTCATACCTGTTCGGCCCTGTTCGGCTTCAATACTAAGGCTACCGGATTCTAAGAGGAAGACTCTCCTGAACACTCAGGGAGAAAGTTCCTTCAGATACTTATAGAACTCACTGTCTGTGGTCAAAATCAGCCAGGTCTCATCGTCCAAAGTGTACTTGTAAGTATCCAGAGTCCTCAGGAAAGAATAGAATTCAGGATCATTGTTGTAGGCCCCAGCATATATGGCGGTGGCTTCAGCATCAGCCTTACCTTTTATTTCCTGAGCCTTTCTGTAAGCCTCCGAGGTGATTTTCTTCAGTTCTTTCTCCCTCATTCCCTCTATCTCAGCTCTTTTTCCGTGACCTTCTGAGCGGGTCCCCTCAGCCACTCTTCTACGTTCCGAAATCATACGAGCATAGACTTTTTCCCTTACTTCCTCTACATAGTTGAGCCCTTTTATCCTAATATCCACTAATTCTATTCCATATTGCGTAACCGCGGGAGCAGCTTCCTCCATAATCATTTTGGTTATCTTCTCCCGACCAATTTTAACTTCGCCCATCTCCTCCGCAGCCCCGATGCCCTCCTGAGTTTCCTCAAATTCCCTCTCGGAGTTTCTGACCAACTCATAGAGGAGGTGGTTGGTGATCTTATTCCTGGTAGCCGAGTCAATTATATCATCCAGTCTGCCATGGGCTACCCTTTCATCCCCCATTGTTTGGAGGAACTTCAGGACATCCACAATCCGCCATCGGGCCGTGGTATCCACCCAGATAAACTTTTTATCCTTGGTAGGAACCTCAGTAGGACTGCCATCCCAGGTCAAAAGACGTTCTTCAAAGTAGTTCGCCCTTTGGATAAACGGCTTTTTTATATGTATACCCGCTCTGGTTATGGGTTCACCAATAGGCTCACCAAACTGGGTGATAACCACCTGCTTTGTTTCATCCACCGTGTACAGGGTCGCTGCCACCACTATCAAAGCCACAATGACCACAACTATGATGGGAATCAATCTCTCAAGCTTCATGATCCGCCTCCCCTCTCGGTTAAGGACAACATGGGTAGAATCGTCTTCTGTTCTGAATCAATAATGTATTTGCGGCCCATCTTGGGTAGAATCTCTCCCAAAGTTTCCAGATACAGTCTCCTTCTGGTGACATCCTTAGCCTTCCTATACTCCTCCCAGACAGCCAAAAATTTATTAGCGTCCCCCTCAGCCTGATTTACTCTATTGATAGCATATCCTTCAGCCTCACTGATGGTCTTCTCCGCTTCGCCCCTGGCCTTGGGAATGACTTGATTGTAAGCCTGCCAGGCCTCATTAATGGTAGTTTCCTTCTCCTGCTTGGCCTCATTAACTTCGTTAAAAGCGGGCTTTACCGAATCAGGCGGATTCACATCTTTCAGCTTGACGGTGACAATCTGAACCCCGGTTTCATAAACATCAAGGATCTCCTGGAGTTTCCTCTGGACCTCCTGTCCTATCTCTATCCTTCCTACGGTCAAAACTTCATCTACACTTCTGTCGCCTACTATCTGGCGCATGGCTGCTTCTGAAATGTCCCTGATATTCTCACCAACATCTCTCACCTTAAAGAGATACTTCACCGGATCCATAATCCTATACTGAACAATCCATTCGACCACTGCCACATTGAGATCCCCACTCAGCATCAGCGATTCATCATCAAACCTTCCTGGCGCATAAATGGTTCGCTCCCCAGCCTGGAGAGTCCTAAACCCGAATTCCTCCTTAAAGACATGCAGTACCCTCACCTTTGTCAGTGTCTCCACAAAGGGAGCTTTTACGTGGAGTCCTGGTTGAGAGGCCCTGACATATCTTCCAAACCTCCTGATTACCCCTACCTCCTCCGGTCCGATGGAATAAAAGATAGAGACCAGAATTACTATGATGATAATTCCTACGATACCCAGTCCAATCCATTTTTTTGGAATGGGAATGCTGGGGAAACCCAACTCGTCCTCTAACGGCATTTTTGTCCTCCTTTATCCTTATTTATCCTCGTTTGCACTCAATAAGATAGAGTTTTTGCGAAATACTATGCAAGTATACAATATTTGATGCAAATAACAAGTGCTCTTACCTTATCTTGACTTCCCCTCCCGTTGAAATAGAATTAACTTCATTCGCCGAGGAGTTGAATTCGGACAAGCAGCGCGACAAATGAAAACCATAAGAATAAATCCTACCCGCCCGGAAGAGGACAAAATTGAGGAAGGTATCAGGGTCATAAAGAATGGCGGATTGGTGGCCTTTCCCACGGATACAGTTTACGGGTTGGGAGTGGACGCCGAGAGAAGCGATGCGGTTGAGAGACTCTACCAGCTAAAAAAAAGACCCAGAGAAAAACCTCTTATTCTATTTCTCGCCAAAAAGGAGGAAATTGTTGATTTCGCGGAAATAGTTCCCCTGCTTGCACAAAGACTCATGAACAGGTTCTGGCCTGGGCCCCTAACTCTCATATTCAAAGCCAGCGAGATCTCTCCTCCCACCTTGACAAGTGATGAAAGAGAAGTTGCTATAAGGATTCCCTCGCATCCCATCCCTCAAAAGCTCATTGAGAAGAACAAAATTCTCCTGGCAACTACCAGCGCCAATTTTTCAGGAGAACCGAATCCTCTCAGAGCAAATGAGATAAATATCCACTTAGCAGAAGGAATAGACTTGCTCCTGGATGGAGGCGAAGCGCTCTTAGGCGAGGAGTCCACTGTAGTGAGGGCTACCTTCTCTCAAATAGAATTAATCAGGGACGGATGGCTTCCCAGGGAGGTTATAGATGAGGAGGGCGAAGCGAAGGGAGATATTCTTTTTGTTTGCACGGGGAACACCTGCCGAAGTCTCATGGCTGAAGCCCTTCTGGGGAAACTGTGGCCGGCAGGGGAGCGCGATAAGGTTAAAATACACTCGGCAGGAATAGCTGCTCTTGAGGGATCACCCCCCGGAAAAATGACCCTGGAAGTGCTAAGGAAGAAGGGAGTAGATTCCTATTCTCATCGAAGTTCTCGCCTCGAGCGTGAGGGACTAAGGATGGCTGATCTTGTTCTGGTGATGGAAAAAGAGCATAAGCGAGCAATACTAGGCATTCATCCGCCGGCCCGGGGCAAGGTCTTTCTTCTAAAAGAGTTTGCCAGGGGCTTGAAAGAAGAAATTCCTGACCCTGTGGGAGGCTCGCAAGAGAGCTATGAGAAGTGCCTGAAGGAAATTGAGGAAAGTATAGAGGGAATCATAAGAAAACTGGGCCTGGAATGAGTCGCGCGCAGCCCTGAAGAATCTCACCAGGCCCGATCTCGAGTGCGACACTCAAAGGCTGGGGGACTTGCTCCAGAACTGTTGACAAACAGGCCTCATCCAATATAGTGAAGCATCAAAGAGAAATTCTGCTCACTACAAAACAAGGGCAAAGTTCCTAAGTCAAAAAATACATAAACATCCGGGAAGAGAGAACCTGCCAATAAGTAGGCAAGAATGGAAAAGAAACGTCCCTCATGGGATGATTATTTTATGGAGATCACGCACCTCATTACCTCTCGTTCCACCTGTCTTAGAAGAAAAGTGGGAGCTCTTTTGGTTAAAGATAAAAGGATTCTTTCCACGGGCTACAACGGATCTCCCCGTGACCTGCCTCACTGTGAAGAGACAGGCTGCCTGCGGGACAAATTGAAGATTCCATCGGGGGAAAGGCAAGAGATATGCCGGGGTTTGCACGCAGAACAAAACGCTATTATCCAGGCAGCCCTGTATGGCATCCCAGTGAAAGGATCGGTTCTCTACTGCACCCACCAGCCATGTCTAACCTGTGCCAAGATGATCATCAATGTGGGTATAACAAAAATTGTCTTCCAGGGCACTTACCCAGATCCTCTAGCCTTGGACATGCTGAAGGCGGCTAAAGTCGAACTTATCAAAAGGGGAGCTCAATATGCCGAGACAAATTCTAGAAAGAATTGAAGAAACGGAGAAAAAAGCCCAAAGAATCATAGAGACAGGGCAAAAAGAAAAAGAAGAAATGGTGAAGCAAGCGGAAAAAGAAGCCCAGGAAATAATCGCTAAGTCTCACCAAGATGCAAGAAAAGAAGGCGAAAAGACAAAGAAAAGACTTTTGCAGGAAGCCGAGGACCAGATAAAGCGGATCACCAAACAATTTGAAATAGAGAGAAAGACAATCCAGGAAAATGGCAGAAAAAATTCTAGAGAGGTTGTCCAGTTTGTTGTGCAAAGAGCAAAGAAATTTTGGGTTGAATCCTAAAGAGGCTACTGGGAGGTAAAAGATGGCTGTAGCAGAAATGAGAAAGGTCTACCTCATCGCCGAGAAGAGCCTGAGAGATTCAATAATTACCAGGTTGCGGGAATTGGCTCTTTTTCAAGTGGAGTCTGTGGATGGCAAATCTCTGGCTTCCTCTTTAAAACCACCCGAAGTCCAAACAGATGAGCTAGAGGAGGCGATCTCACATCTCGGCTGGACTGTAGACTATTTGCAACAGTTTGAAGATAGAAAGCCTGGTTTAGGACTCTTCCCCGCCAAGATAATGGTGAGACAAGAGGACTATCTTCACTGGATTAAGAATTTTGATTGGGAGGGGACCTTCCAGAGATGCTCAGAATACAAGAGCAGTCTGGAAAAACTAGGGGAAGAAAAAAACAATCTCTCTGAGCGACTTCACCTTTTGCATCACTGGGAAGAGCTCCCGCTTCCTCTGGAAAAACTAGGGGAAGGCAGGTACATTTCCTACCAGTCGGGAATAGTCTCCAGGGAGAATAGATCCCATCTTGAGAAGGAACTAGACAACTTGAAGACGACTTACCTGGTTATCCTCAAGGAAGAGGCAAATGAATTATATTTCCTCCTCGTTTACTCCAAGGAAAATTCGGAACAAGTGGAATCCATATTTCAAAAACTCAGGGTGGAAAAAGTTTTCTTCACCGAAGTGGGCTCTCCTAGAAGAAGAATTACAGAACTGAAGGAAACAATAACCCGGATAGAAAAAGAGATAACTGACATAGAGACTGAATCTAGGCACCTGGCAGGGGAAAGAATCAAACTCATGACTCTGCATGATCATTTTTGCAATCTTCTTGGGGAGAAAAAGGTAGCCCTGGATACGCGATCAAGCTCCTATACTTTCGTGCTTGAAGGATGGCTGAAAAAGGAGGATCTTTCCAATTTGAAGAGAGCTCTCGAAAAGTTCTCCTCGCTGGAAATAGTGGTACGTGAAGCAGGGAATAAAGAAGGACAGAAGGTCCCCGTTGCCCTTTCTAACCCTCGTATTTTCAGACCTTTTGAGGTTGTCACCCATCTTTACGGACTGCCGCTTTACTTTGAAATTGATCCCACCCCTTTTATGGCTCCTTTCTTTGCTATCTTTCTTGCTCTCTGTTTGACAGATGGAGGATACGGAGTCATCCTGGCTCTAGCAGCCTACGTTGCCCTTAAGAAAATGAGGATAGGAGAGGGGGGAAAAAGACTCCTCTGGGTTCTCTTCATTAGCGGCTTGGTCACTATAGCAGTTGGCACTGTGACCGGGGGAATATTCGGGATACAATTCTCAGAGCTCCCTGCTTTCCTCTCACCTCTTCAGCGTCTGGTTTTGTTCAACCCACTAACCCAGCCCATGGTTTTCCTGGTGATCGCTCTGAGCATAGGAATCGTCCATATTCTTGTCGGAATAGCCCTGGAAATATGGGATCATTTGAGGAAAGGACAAATAACCCCAGCTCTTCTTGACCAGGTCCCCTGGGTTTCAATCATCGTAGGAGGGGTTTTGTTTGGGCTGGGCAGGTTCGGCTACCTACCAAGATTTTCCAGCACCCTCGGTATCATAATGCTCCTGGGGGGAGCAGGAACTTTGCTCATATTTGCCGGAAGAAGCAGCAAGAACCTTTTTGTAAGATTCGGAAAGGGGGTCTATGAGCTCTATGGATTGGTAGGTCTTTTCGGCGACATTCTCTCTTACTCGCGCCTGTTGGCCCTTGGACTGGCCACCAGTGTCATTGCCACGGTAGTCAATACCATTGCCAAAATGGCTTCCGAAATACCCCTGATGGGGCCTGTCCTTATGGTTGTCATCCTGGTAGTGGGCCACGTGGGTAACATCGGCATAAACTGTCTCTCCGGATTTATTCACACCGCACGCTTGCAATTTGTGGAGTTCTTTGGTAAATTTTACCAGAGTGGAGGGGAAAGCTTCAGACCCTTCAGAAGGGAAGGAAAATACATCGCTCTCTCCTAGATATTCAGCGAGCATTCAGCAGACTCCCAGGGGGAGGCCGGGTTGTGTCAACAAGACAAGAATCTCAAGGAACTACCGAACGCGAGTTCAAAATACGCGGAACAGGCAGGCTCTTAGAATTTGCGTTTTATCTTCCTACCAAAGTCTACTTCGGCGAGTGTGTAAGTGAAAAGCTGGGAGAAGAAGCGGGAAACCTCGGCCAGAGTGCCCTCATAGTGAGTGATGAGAATATCATCCACAAAATCATAAACAGGAAAAAAATAGAAGATTCTCTCAACAAAGCAGGAGTAAAAACCTCTCTCTGGGATGGGGTGGTTACCAATCCTCCCCTCAGTATAGCAGAGAAGGGAGCCAGATTCGCCCAGAGAGAAAAGTGTGACCTAATAATAGGATTGGGGGGAGGAAGCGTGATCGATGCGGCCAAGGGAATTGCCGTAATGTGCACCAACCCACCTCCTCTTAGTCTTTATCTTGGCAGGAACAGAATCAGAAAACCCCCCTTGCCTCTCATCGCCATTCCTACCACCGCTGGAACGGGGAGCGAGGTAAATCCCTACGCCGTCTTTACCAACACTCAAAAAAATCCACCCCAAAAAGAAATCATGGCAGATCCTTTACTCTTCCCGAGGATAGCCCTGGTGGACCCTCAGCTCACTCTTTCCCTGCCTCCCTCCGTTACTGCGGATGCAGGCATAGACGCCCTTTGCCACGCTATTGAAAGCTATACTTCAAAGAAATCCCGGCCTTTCAGCGAAATGCTGGCTTTAGAGGCCATCCAGATTCTAGCGCATTATCTCGCCAAGGCCGTAAAGGATCCGGGGAACATCAAGATCCGTTCTTATTGTTCGTACGCCTCGCTTCTCGCCGGAATGGCTATTGCACAAACTGGAACGACTCTGGTCCACGGAATGGGGTATAAGCTCAGCGCCCATCTGGGTATTACTCATGGCAGAGCCAATGGGATCCTCCTTCCCTGGGTATCTGAATTCAATCTTCAGGCAGATCCTCCTAGATATACCCACCTAGCAAAAACCTTAGGGGAAAAAGTAGAGGGTCTGGGATACGAAGAGAGAGCAATGAGGGCGGTAAATGGGATAAGAAGAATTCTGGGAGAGGTGGGCCAGCCTGACAGACTAAAGGGGGAAAGCATAAAGAGCGATATCATTGAGGAGTTTGCCAGAGAGATCATGCAGAATAAGCGAAGGCTAAGCAATAATCCCCGTCTGGTTACTTTCAAGGATGTAGTAGGAATCTACCAAAAGGCTTTGGGAAATGCTAATGAAACTCAAGGAGGCTCTAGATGTGTGGCATCGTAGGGTACATTGGAGACAAAGCGGTGGACACTTTGCTGATTGTGAGCTTGGAAAGGCTGGAATATCGTGGATACGATTCTGCAGGTATGGCTACTCTGAATGGAGGAAAACTGGGGATAAGAAAACAGGTAGGCAAGATTCAAATTCTGAAAGAGATTCTGAAAAAAAAGCCCCTGGAAGGACAGCTGGGAATTGCACACACCCGTTGGGCTACTCACGGGGAGCCTACCACGGAGAATGCCCATCCTCACACTGGTTGTAAGAATGAGGTGGCCCTTGTGCACAATGGAATTATTGAGAATTATGCCGAGATAAGAGACGAGCTTCTCAAAGAGGGGCACATTTTGCGCACCGACACCGACACCGAAGTGATCGCCCACCTGGTAGAAAAGCATCTAAATAAGAGCCTTCTGGTAGCTGTCCAGAAAGCGGTAAAAAGACTGGAGGGAAGCTACGCTCTGGCGGTGATATCTATTAAAGATCCCGATAAAATTGTGGTGGCTCGCTACAGATCACCCCTGGTCATTGGAATTGGCAAGAATGAAAACTTTGTGGCTTCCGATGCTTCAGCACTTCTTCATCTGACTTCCAACATGATCTTCATGGAGGATGGGCAGGTCGGATTCATAGCAAAGAGAAGAGTGAAGGTACTTGATAGAGAAGGTCGACCTGTAGAGAAAAAGGTCAAAATCGTCAAGTGGCACCTTCTGGGGGGACCCCAAAAGGATGGATACAGACACTTCATGCTCAAAGAAATCCATGAGCAGCCCGTGATCATCCGGAATACTCTTCAACGAAGAATATCTCAGGGTACCGAAAGAATCTATTTTGAACATACCAGCATCACTGAAGAAAAGCTCCCCAGTATCAGCAGGGTTATCATTCAAGCCTGTGGGACCTCCTGGCACGCTGGCCTGGTAGGTAAATATCTCTTTGAAAAGTATCTGCGTCTGCATACAGAGGTTGATCTTTCCTCAGAGTTTAGGTACCGCATACCTGTTGTTAGAGGAGATACCCTGGTTATGGCCATCTCTCAATCGGGAGAGACCGCTGATACACTGGCCGGGATCAGGCTAGCTAAGAGTGTGTTCCTGAATGTTCTCTCCCTATGTAACACCATAGAGAGCACTATAGCCCGAGAGTCGGATGGAGTTATCTACGTTTTCGCTGGTTCGGAGATTGGAGTAGCTTCCACCAAGGCTTACACGGCTGAACTTCTGGCCCTATTCCTTCTCACCATTCACTGGGGAACCCTTAAAGGGATGCTTTCCAAAGAGGAAGCTCATCAGATGGTGGAAGAACTAAAGAAGATCCCCTACTACATCGAGGAAATGCTTCATAACCAGAAAGAAGTTCTGGAATGCGCCGAAAGATACTATCAATCATCCAATTTCCTCTTTTTGGGCAGAAGATTCAATTACCCCACCGCGCTGGAGGGAGCCTTAAAGCTTAAGGAAATCTCCTACATCCATGCTGAAGGGTATGCCGCTGGCGAGATGAAACATGGACCACTGGCTTTGGTAGATGAGAAAATGCCGGTAGTCTGCATAGCGCCTAAAGACTCGGTTTACCAGAAGATGATCAGCAACATCCAGGAGGTGAAGGCTAGAAAAGGTAAAGTCATCGCCATCGCCACCCGAGGAGATGAGGAGATTACAAAACTAGTTGATCATACCATTTTTATTCCTCCCATCCGGGAAGAATTCTCTCCCATATTGGCCGTTATTCCCCTGCAACTTTTTGCCTACCATGTGGCCATTAAACGGGGATGCCACGTGGACCAGCCGAGAAACCTGGCCAAAAGCGTAACCGTGGAGTAGGGGATGAGGAAAATATCCCTCCTCTGGGGCATCGTTATCAGCCTAGTTCTTGCCAGCCCTCCTCTTTTAGCGCTTCCCGCTGAAGATGTAGAAGTTATCCGGAACAGAGAATACTTCCCCACACTGCACCGGGCACTGCAAGAAGCCCGGGAGTCTATCAAGGTGATAATGCATTCCGCATGCTACTATGAGGAGTACCCTGACAGTCCCAGCAACATCTTAATCGAGGATCTGATAGAAGTTCACAGAAGGGATGTTAAAGTAGAAGTTATCCTTGAGCTAGGCATCTGGGACGAGGTTAACCGCAACAACCGGGAGGTCGGTCGACTTCTTTCGAAGGAGGGAGTTGCGGTAGCCTTTGACTCCCCCGCAGTTACCACTCATGCTAAACTCATCACCATTGATGGAGATGTCAGTATCCTGGGGAGCACCAACTGGAAGTACTACTCTCTGGACAAGAATAACGAGGTTTCAGTTCTCATCAAGTCCAGAGAGGTTGCCACGGAAATTGAGAAGTATTTCAGAAAAATATGGAATAGCTGCCCCTAGAACCCCTTGTAGCTAGGCTCATTCGGTACTTTTCTTCATAATTCTTGGAGATGACTTATGCCCCTAGCTTGGCTTCACTTTGTCCCTCCCACCGATGATCGCCTGAACAACAAACACATTGTTTGGGGGGCATCCCGTTACGAATCTTTCCCTTCTTTTCTTGAGGGGAACACATTGGCCCACCGCCACAATACTATCCTTTGAAGTGCCCTCAGGAATAGGTGGGTCGCCAGTAATGACTGTTACTCCAGGAAGGTACTTGAGTTGAGCCTCACGTCGCATATCAACAAGCGCACTCATAACCGTGTTCCGGCATCCAGTACAGGTTACTCCTCCATGTATGAGAGAAAAACCTTCAACCTGAACCGGATCATCCTCTATGGATCTTACAAATCGACGTCTCACCTTTTCCAGTTTCTCTCCCACAACCTCAATAAATTCATTATCCATGTTACCGAGTCCTCGCTCCGCGGCGAATTTAGTAACCAATACTTCTTTCGGATCATATCCCATGATTTGGCCACAAATAGAGTCTACTGAGACCGGGTCCTTCCCAGCCACCACCAGGTCCATCTCCAGGGGCCTTCCAAAAATAGGTCCAAGTCCCTCCTGACAAAGTATGGCATCCACTACAGTTAGAGCGGGTCTAAATACTGTGTTGATATCAGATATCCCCTTAAAGAGGCCCACCTGGTGCACGCGCCTTTTGTCTTTATCAGTCTCCAGCCCCTTCATTTTCTTCAAACCACAGGTCATCTCTGTCTGATCATGGGTCTTGAGTTTGGGAACACCAATGATTGCATGGGCCTGAACTGCTAGCTCAAAGGTCTCCACCTCCTTCAAAACGTATCCATCATCGATGGGAATTCTGACTTTCCGGGTCTTTTTCAGATCGACAACCCTGTAACCCCGATTCCTGAGGTCATTGTATCCAGAATTTTCTATAACCTCTTCTGTATCCACCCCTACGGCGGACGACTCGGCAATGACGGGCTCTGCCCCCACTTCTTTAACCATGTCGGCAACAGTCTTGGTTACCTCTGGATGTGTAATCACTGCTGATTCTGGATCTGCAGGTGGAGCAACCCAGCTGGGATTAATTAAGACCAAGTCCCCTCGAGATACTATGTCTTCCATCCCTCCAACTAGACTAATCCCTCTTCTCACTGCCCTCTCTATCTCCTTCGGGTTCGGATTCGGCCTGGTTCTTGTAATTGAAACTACGCTCTTTAACAAGAAAACTCTCCTTTTTTGGTTGAAGGTGAAGACATGTCAGTCGGAACTTAGCAGCTTTCGAGGTTATTGTCTCTCTTGGCTGACGGGGATCGGGAAAGAAAACGCGCTACTGCTTCCTCATTCACTACGGAGCGCGGTAGCTCACCCCTCAATAATCGTGACGCTTCTTCAGCCGCTATTCTTTGCAGAGTAGCACAGCTCTGCTCTGAATAGAAGCCAGAGTGAGGAGTGATGATTACATTGTCCAGTTGAAGTAAGGAATGGTCCTTGTTCAAAGGTCCGTTTTCTATTACGTCAAGGCAGGCTGATCTGATCCATTTGTTTCTCAAGGCTAGATAGAGGGCTTGACTGTCAACCACGCCTCCCCTGGCGGTATTGATAAGAACGGCTGTTCTTTTCATCATCCTGAGCTGCCTTTCTCCGATCAAATGATGAGTCTCCTCGTTCAGTGGAACATGGATAGATACGTAATCAGACCTTTGCAGCAGCTCTTCAAGAGACGCCCTCTTCACTTTCTCTCTTTCAAATTCTTCCCTTTTTCTATAAGGGTCGTAGGCAATTACTTTCATCTCAAGACCTTTGACTTTTCGGGCTAACATCTTACCAATGCTTCCGAAGCCCACCAAGCCCAAAGTTGAACCCTCTATTCTATAAATGGGCCTCGCCTCCCTGTAGTCCCAGATTCCCTGGCGTACCTTCCGGTCCAGGAAAAGAATCTTGCGTGCAGCGCACAAAAGTAAACCCAGGGCATGACTTGAAACTTCGTTTTCAGCCCCATAGTGGGGCACGTTAATTACCAAAATGCCTCTGGCTGTCGCTGCTTCAACATCAATGTTGTCAACCCCCACTCCGTATCTTATCATACCCTTACATTTTGCGAGGCTCCTCATAACCTTCTTGGTAATGGGAGCGTAACAGACCAGGAGAACATCTGCGTCTTTAGAAATTCTAATTACTTCCTCCTCCTTTTTGCAGTACGCTACAATGAGTTCTACGTTCAGGGGAGCCAGAATTTCTTTCTCGTACTTGGCATTAGAATACACCAGATCCGTAACCACTACTTTTGGCATTGATCCTCTCGCATTAACAAGACTGAAAGGTTAGATGATTGGTTCCTAGCGAGCTTCTTGCACTTTCTTCAGGAACTCTTTTGCTTTCTGGGTCAAAATCTCAAACTTCCCTTCGGCCAAGGCCTGTTTGTCTATCAGAGCGCTTCCCACCGAAACAACAGAGGCTCCTGCACGGATGTAATCGGCCGCGTTAGTTATGTCTATGCCACCTGTTGGATTGAACAAAATTTGAGGCAGAGGTGCTTTTATGGCCTTGATATAATCTGGCCCTCCCAACTGCTGAGCAGGAAAGATCTTGACTAAATCTGCCCCCTCCTCCCAGGCCCTCACTATTTCCGTGGGAGTCACGGCCCCTGGGATCACCATCTTGCTGTATCTTTTGCACACCTTGATCAGCTGCTCGTCGAAGCAGGGTCCCACGATAAACTCAGCTCCTGCCAGGATACAAGCCCTGGCAGTCTCAGCATCAAGAACTGTTCCTGCCCCCAAGAGTATCCCCTGGCCGGATTCTTTAGCAATGGTTTGTATTACACCTATAGCGTTAGGTACGGTCATGGTTATCTCAATGATGTCTATGCCCCCTTTTCTCACTGCCTCAACAATCCTCAGCGCTTCCTCTGATGATTTAGCTCTTACGACCGGAATTACTCCGCAGGCCACGAGATGTTCCAGGTTCTTGTCCTTTGAACCCATGATCTCCCTCCCTTCTTAAAGATTCTGGCGGCTGATTAGAGAATCTTTGCCTGGGGAATCCTCTACAGAAGACCCCTCTCTTTGTAAGTCTCAATCCCTCTATCAACCTGGTCTTGGGGAAATGTCTTCTCTCCTTTCAGATACCTCCTGGAAAGCTCATAATAAACGAGAGCCCAGCGCATTATTAACTCTCGATCCGCCTTCCGGTGCTTGATGTCGCCGGGGACCCCTGCCACCAATGAATTCTCCGGAATAACGGCGTTTTCTCTGACGAGAGCGTTTGCTGCTATGATGCAGTTTCGAGCCACCTTTGCTCCCTCCAAAACAGTCGCATTCATGCCGATAATGACTCTGTCTGCAATCTCGCAACCGTGAAGTACCGAGGAGTGGCCAACGGTAACATAGTCTCCTATCTTAAGAAAACCATGGGGATCTAGGTGCATGACAGCGTTATCCTGAACATTGGTATACTCGCCAATGGTAATAGGGCCAAGATCCCCCCTAATCACTGCTCCTGGCCAGATGCTTGAATTCCTTCCAATCCTCACCTCTCCAGATATCAACGCCATCTCATGCACAAATACAGACTTATCTATTCTCATGGTAGTTTCCTCGACGATCTTGATCTATCTGGATTTGCCGCTAATCCCCGTCCATCCTAGTTTCGTCCTGAGCGTTTTGAAGAAGAACTTCTCACGCATACGGATCAGAATAGCCTGATAAGAAGCTTCCTCGGCTCTGATGACGTCCCCGTCTTCAAGGTCAAAATCAACCTGGCCATCCATAGTTAGAAGAACTTTCTCTGAACCGCACCCAAGAACTACCTTTATTCTCTCTGTCCGGGATACAATGAGAGGTCTTACCGCCAGAGTATGGGCACAGATGGGAGAAAGAATCATCACCCCCAAATTGGGATGTACTACAGGACCTCCCGAGGAAAGGGAATAGGCGGTGGAACCGGTAGGAGTAGAAATCACCAGCCCATCAGCGGAGTAAGTAGTGATAAACTCATTGGAAACGAAGGTCTTGAGATTAATAATACGAGCCATACCGGCCTTACTAACAACAACATCATTGAGAGCAACGAAACTGCCCACCTTTTTTCTAGCCCGATGGACAGCTATTTTGATCATAAGACGCTTCTCTTGCTTATATTCCCCGTCCAAGATCCTGGCAAGTCCCTCTTTGTACCTTGAGATAGGAATCTCGGTAAGGAATCCCAATCCCCCCAGATTAATGCCCAAAAGAGGGGTATGGTAGGAAGCAAAATCTCGAGCTGCTCTGAGCAGGGTTCCATCTCCTCCCAGACTGATAATGAGCTGAGCCCTCCTGCCCATGTCTTCCCTCTGTATTATGAGGTCCGGTCGCTCGATCCTTTCCCCGAGCCAGGGTGAAAGAAAAACCTGGACTTTCCTACTCTCCAGCCATTCCAACACCAGCCGAGCATCCCTGACTGCATCCTTTTTCTCCTCATTTACGATGATTCCTATCCTTCTAAACATTTTTAGTCTCTCATGAGCTCATCTATAGCCTTGACGATCCCTTCCCTGCTAAGTCCATACATGCTCAGGAGTTCTCCCCTCTTTCCCTGTTCCAGGAATTTCTCAGGCAGACCCAATCTTTTTACCCTACAATCATCCACTCCTCTATCCTGCAATAATTCCAGGACAGCTGAACCAAATCCTCCTTTAAGAACCCCCTCTTCTACAGTAAGAATCTTCCTGGCTTTCCTGGCTAGCCGAACGATAAGGTCCTCGTCCAGAGGCTTAGCAAATCTAGGATTAACCAAAATGGGGCTCACCTTTTTTTTGGCGAGGTTCCGACAGGCTCCCTCAGCAGGAAGAACCATAGAACCAAGAGCAAATATTACCACATCTTTTCCCTCACGAAGAATCTGGGCTTTACCTATGGCAAGTCTTCTAAACTTTCCGCCCGGCTGGCCAGGACATGGCCCCTTTGGATACCGGATGGCGACGGGATGATCGGTCTTAACCGCCGTATAAAGCATATCCTGAAGTTCTCTGGTATCACAAGGAACCATGAGGATAAGATTGGGCAGGTGACGAAGATAGGCAATGTCAAATATCCCCTGATGAGTCGCACCATCTGCCCCCACTATCCCGGCCCTATCCAGCACCAGCACTATAGGAATATCCTGCAAGGCAACGTCATGGAGGATCTGATCATAAGCTCGCTGCAGAAAAGTAGAATAAACAGCTACTACGGGCTTGTATCCTCTCAGGGCCATTCCAGCAGCGAAAGTTACCGCATGAGACTCAGCAATGCCTGTGTCAAAGAACCTTTCAGGGAATTTCTCTCTAAATTCTGACAGTTTCGTCCCCTCCGACATAGCTGCAGTCACAGCTACAATGTTCCTGTTTTTATCTGCCAACTTAAGTAAACTCTCTCCAAATACACTGCTCCAGCTTATCCCCTCTCGCCTTTTTGGCCTGCCTGTGTTAAGGTCAAAGGGAGGGGAACTGTGATAAAAACATGGATTCTCCTCACTGAATCTATATCCTTTGCCTTTTTTTGTAACCGCATGGACCAGAATAGGCCCTCTAAGATTCCTTACCCCCTCCAGGATTTCAATTAGGTCACGGAGGCTGTGGCCATCAACCACGCCAAAATACCGAAACCCCAGCTCTTCAAAGAAGGTCCCGGGGAGAACCAATCCCTTTAACCTTCTTTCCATTCTCTCGATGAGCTCCATGCCCTCTCTTTTCAAAAAAGGAGTCAATTGGACGAGATGTCGCACCTCTTGTCTTAGTTTGTTGTATTCTGGATTTGTCCTTAGGCGATTTAGATACATGGAAAGAGCACCGACACTGAAAGACACGGACATCTCATTATCGTTGAGGACCACTATGAGATCTTTCTTCAGAGATCCAGCATTGTTTAGGGCCTCATACGCCATTCCCGAAGTCAGGGCTCCGTCACCTATCACCGCTACTACCCGGTACGACTCTCCTTTAAGATCGCGAGCACAGGCCATTCCCAGACCCGCCGAGATAGAGGTACTGCTGTGCCCGGTGTTGAAAGCATCATGTGCGTCTTCTTCTCTCCTGGGGAAACCCGATATTCCTCCCTTCTTCCGCAGGGTAGAGAATTTCTCCCTTCTTCCGGTAAGAATCTTATGGGTATAACATTGATGTCCTACATCCCAGATAATTTTGTCCTTTGGGCTATCGAAAACCCGGTGAAGAGCTATGGTGAGCTCCACCACTCCCAGGTTGGAGGAAAGATGCCCCCCTTGATGAGCCACCGTACGGATAATAAGCTCCCTTATCTCTGAGGCCAAAACTCCTAGCTCCTCCAGACTCAGGGGTTCCAGGTCCTCCGGACCCTTTATTCTTTCTAATACCCGCTGCACTCTCTTACCTTCTCCTTTGTATTAATCTTTCTATTCCTTAAAAAGGGAATTGGAATCCTCCTCCGGCCGTATCTTTTCCTCCTCATCGCTTTTACCTTCGCTCCTCTGGTCCTCTATCTTCTCTTCCCGCCACTCCTTAAGCCGGAACCCTTCTTTCTCCTTCATCAGAACCTGGATTTTTTTCTCAGCCTCCTTGAGCTTCTTTTCGCAGAAATCTATCAGCTTCACCCCTTCTTCAAATCTTCCTAGGGCCTCATCCAAAGAAAGACTACCCTCTTCGAGCTGCTCGGCAATTTTCTCCAGCTTCTCCATAGCTTCCTCGAATTTCACTGGTTTGCCTCCTCGATTTTGTATACCGTGGAGTAAACTCCGCCCCTGTGCAGCTTTACCCTGATCTTTCCTCCTTCCTCGACCTGCCGACAGTCTTTGATTATCTCCTCTTCCGGATATTTAAAGCAGATGCTGTAGCCCCTCTGAAGGATGGACAAGGGAGAAAGACCCTTCAGTTTTCCCTCTAAGAAACCCACCTTTTCCCTTTCCCTTTCCAGTTGACTTTTACCGAACCTCCAGAGTCTACTCTTCTGCTCCTTTAACTTCTCCCCAGTCAGGCGAACCCTCTCCTTTGGGACAAGCTGCCCAAAAGTATGAGCTAAGGCAGAGAGCCGATAATTTTCCAACTTATGCTTTCTGCGAAACGACAAAAATAGGCTTTTTGTCAGCTCATCTACAACTTGCCCGGAATTCTGAATAGCCCGAAGAGGATATCTAAAAGGAAGAGAGTTTTCTATCCCTTCCAGATCCGAGGAATAGGTTTTGAGGTGATCAGTCATGAGAAAGGTGAGCTTCTCCCTCCTCGTTTGAATCAGATTAGTCAAATCCTCCTTCTTAGGAACTACCTTCTGGGCAGCGGCTGAAGGAGTAGGAGCTCTGTAGTCAGCCACAAAATCAGAAATGGTAAAATCTATCTCATGACCGACTGCTGAGACAATGGGGATCCGAGACTTGTAGATAGCCTCCGCCACTCCCCTCTCATTAAAGGCAAATAGGTCCTCCAGAGATCCTCCTCCCCGACCCACAATGATCACATCAACTTCGCCATAATCATTCAAATCCTGAATGGCCTGAGCAATTTCCTCAGCCGCTCCTTCACCTTGAACCCGGCAGAAGGCAAGAACAATCCTTAGATTTGGAAAACGATCCTCCAGCACCCGAATAATATCCCTGATAGCTGCTCCCGTTGCAGAAGTAACCACTCCTACGGCTCGGGGAAGGTAGGGAAGGGGGGATTTGCGCTCAGGGTCAAAATAGCCTGCCTTCTTAAGCTCTTCCTTGAGTTGCTCAAATTTCAGATAAAGAACCCCTCTTCCAACCGATAGAATCTCTTCCACATAGAGTTGATACCTGCTGCGAGCCCCGTAGACTCCTATGTTTCCCCTTGCCATGACTTCCATTCCGTCACTCAGAGCTAACCGCAGGCTCTTTTTCCGGCTCTCGAACATGACACAGGAAAGCAGGGCATTTTCATCTTTCAGGGAGAAATAAAGATGACGGGAAGAAGGTCTGAAATTGGAGACTTCACCTCTCACCCATATCTCCTGAAGATCCCTGGACCCCTCAATCAATCTTTTTATACGCGTAGTAATCTCGGCTACGGAATAGACATGAGGCAATGACATTTGTCTCCTCCAAGGGAAAACTCCGCCAGACGGCTTAGAATATCAAAGTCCGGTGCATTGTCAAACCAGGACAGCTCCAGCTTCCCTTGATCCGTCGGAAAAACGTGAGTTTTCAGAAACAGTAGGGTAAAAGGTAGGGCAAAACCATCTCGAGTGCTTGACACACCTAATAGGACTCGTATAATCAGCCCAGTTGACCGGGTGCTCCCTTGGATAAGAGAGACAAGCAGAATCCCTGACATGAGAACAACAGGTGGAGATGAAAAACCTATGATGATGAAAAGCTATGATGTGGTAATAATTGGGGCAGGGCCCGCAGGCTTAACCGCAGCCATTTATGCCCAGAGGGTGGGCCTTAATACATTAGTTTTGGAAAAGCTAGCCCCCGGAGGCCAGACCCTCATCACCGAAAGAATAGAAAACTACCCTGGGTTCCCGGAAGGAGTCTCTGGCCCCCAGCTTAGCAACCTAATGCAGAAACAGGCCAAGAACCTGGGGATGAAATACGAGCAGCAAGAGGCAAAGGAAATTCGCCTGTCCGGGGACAAAAAAATCGTTACCACTGACTCTGGCAAGGAATACAACGCCCTGGGAGTAATTATCGCCACCGGAGGAGAGCCAAAAAGACTGGGCGTGGAGGGAGAAAGAGAGTTTACTGGCCGCGGTGTCTCCTACTGCGCCACCTGCGATGCCCCTTTCTTCAAGGATGAAGAAATACTTGTAGTTGGAGGGGGTGACACTGCTGTAGAGGAAGCTCTCTATTTAACTAAATTTGCCAGAAAGATTCATGTTGTCCACAGAAAAGGCATGCTGAGAGCACAAAAGATCCTGCAGGAAAGGCTTCTCAGTAATCCAAAAGCAGAAATAATCTGGAAATCGAAAGTTACCAAGATTTATGGGGAAGGAAAGGTCGAAGGGATTTTGCTTAAGGAGCTGGAGCGGGGGAAACTAAGGAGCCTCGCCTGCTCAGGAGTATTCATTTTCATTGGCCTTAAGCCCAATACTGGCTTCCTGGGAGATCTAGTGGAACTGGATAAAAACGGATTTGTGAAAACAAGCCCGGATATGCAGACCAGCGTCCAGGGTATCTTTGCCTGCGGCGATGTACGAGGGGGCTCCTTTAAACAAATCATAGCAGCCTGCGGTGAGGGAGCTTTGGCTGCTCACACCATAGGAAGGTATCTGAATAGACTGCAAGGGACTGAATATAAGTAGAAAATGAGGACAACAAAGATAGTTCCTTTTTCCATCATTTTCCTCTTGTTTGCGGCATGTGGGCTCATTGCGAGTCCTAGCAGGGCTGCGGATTATCTACATGTCACCGAGAGTGGTTTCACCACCCTGTCCGCAAGTACTCGAGCCATGGGAATGGGAGGCAGTTTTGTGGCAGTTGCCGACGATTACGGGGCCTCCACTCTTAATCCAGCCGGGCTGGTACAGCTCACCCAGAAAGAAGTAGGAGCTATGTACAGTGATCTCTATGGACTCGGCCTTCTGGCCTACAATTTCCTCTTCTGGGTGGTGCCTCCCACCATCATGGGAGCGGGAGGAATTAGCTGGGCACATCTGTCCAGTAATCTTGAGCCGGAGAGATGGGACTACGATATGTTCTCGTATTCCTACGCACGATTTATCTCTCGGCGGAAATCATCTTCCGATCAACTAATCAGCTCCTGGGGGCTAAACTTGAAGTACCTAAAACAGACGAGTCCCTGGGGACGAAGTAGTGGGTACAGTATGGATCTTGCTTATTTCATGCGAAGGGAAAAGGCCTCCCTGGGGATCAACGTTCAAGACCTCATCTCAGTGAACCGATGGAGCACTGAAAGAAGAGAATCTATCCCTATGAATGTAAAAATTGGCACGGCCTATAGATTCAGCCCTCGCCTTCTGGCAGCTGTCGACCTCGATGTCTCTGGCACAGATTTTCTGAAGGGCGCTAGATTGGGAGGAGAATGGTGGATAACTCCTAGCTTTGCGGTGCGAGCCGGTATGAGCAGCCTCATCCAGAAAGATTCCTTTTTGACTTTATGTTCCGGGATAGGTTTTGACTTCCCTCTAGAAAATCTAAGGAAAAAGGGAGGAGTTAAGTTTGACTATGCCTTCGCCTATAACGGAACACTGGGAAGTACTCACCGATTCTCCCTTTCTCTTGCCTTCTAAGTCTCGCCTCAGCAACAGGACACCTCTTCCCAAGATTTTCAGGGGAACTCTTCCCTATTTCAGGCAGGAATAAAACTCATATTCCTCACCTATCTTTTGGTCGCTCCAACTAGCTTTTCCACCATCTGCCCCACCCTACCAACCAGACTGTGGGAGGAGATGTGAGCTTCCATCTCTTTAATAATAGCACTACCTACGATTACACCGTCAGCCATTGTGGATGCCCTTCTGGCATCCTGGAAGGATGAAATTCCAAATCCTATCTCTACCGGTGTCGTGGTGAAAGTCCGCACTTTCCTTATTAGATTTGCCAGTGCCTTCCCTTCCTTCTTCCCTCCTCCGGTAACCCCTGTATAGGACACACAGTAGATAAAACCGCTGCTCCACTCACAAACCAGTTTTATCCTCTCCTCAGAGCTCACCGGGGTAAGAAGGAAAATAACATTCACCCTATTCCTCTCAGCCTCAGCTTTAAGCTGACCGGCTTCCTCAGGAGGAAGGTCAACAACTATCAACCCATCAGCTCCTGCATCCCATGAAGCATCCACAAATTTCGCTTCTCCAAATTTGAAAATGGGATTATAATAACTCATTAGCACCAGGGGGATCTCAGTCTTTTGGCGTACCTCCCTCACCAGCTCCAAAACTCTCATTGCACTTATCCCCCCATTGAGGGCCCATTGAGAGGACTTTTGAATAATGGGTCCGTCGGCGAGGGGATCAGAAAAGGGGATTCCCAATTCTACCACATCCACTCCCCTTGCCTCCAGTTCCAGAATTAAGGCTCTGGTGGTTTCTAAATCTGGATATCCAGCTGTAAGATAGGTAATGAAGGCCTTTTCCTCTTTGGCCCTCAGCTGGTACAGCTTTTCTTCTATCCGGCTCATCTTACCTCGCTTCTGGGCTGGAAATTATCCCGGATGCCTGCTCCACATCCTTATCCCCTCTACCAGAAAGATTAATCACTATAATCTCATCTTTGTCCAGTCCAGGAGCAATCTTTTTGACATAGGCCACTGCATGAGCGCTTTCCAGTGCGGGAATAATCCCCTCCAGTCGGGAAAGTAGCTCAAAAGCCTCCAGAGCCTCCTTGTCGGTCACTGTTTCGTACCTGGCCCTTCCCGTTTCCTTCAGATAAGCGTGCTCTGGACCTACCCCGGGGTAGTCCAGGCCAGCCGCCAGAGAATGCGTAGCTAGAATCTGCCCATCAGGATTCTGCAGAAGAAGGCTTTTGGACCCGTGAAGAACGCCTACCGTTCCTCTGGCCAGACTTGCCCCGTGATTGCCGGTAGAAAGTCCCAATCCTCCTGCCTCAACCCCGATAAGTTCAACTTCATCTTCCAAAAAGGGATAGAAAAGACCCATAGAGTTACTTCCCCCTCCCACACAGGCAATGAGGTACCCTGGAAGTCTTCCCTCAGAGGCGAGAATCTGCTCTTTAGTTTCCCTGCCAATCACCGATTGAAAATCCCTTACCATCATGGGGTAAGGATGCGGACCAACCACCGATCCTAAAACGTAGTGAGTAGTCCGGATGTTGCTCACCCAATCCCTTATAGTCTCATTAATAGCATCCTTCAAGGTCGCCGTACCCGAAGTAACAGGAACCACTTCTGCCCCTTGAAGCTGCATTCTAAAGACATTGAGGCGCTGGCGCCTCATATCTTCCTCTCCCATATAAACACGGCAGGGAAGTCCAAAGAAAGCTGCTGCCGTAGCGGTAGCCACTCCGTGCTGACCTGCTCCTGTTTCAGCAATAATTCGTGTCTTACCCATTTTTTTCGCCAAAAGCACCTGTCCCAGGGTATTGTTAATTTTGTGGGAGCCGGTGTGGGCCAGGTCCTCCCTTTTCAGATAAATCCTGGCTCCTCCCAGGTGATCCTTTAGCCTTTTGGCCAGGAAAAGGGGAGTGGGACGGCCGGCATAATTCCTGAGATACCCATTCAGCTCTTCTTGAAAACCCTGCTTATCTTTCCTTGCCTCTTGGTAAGCCTCCTCCAATTCCGCCAGGGCAGGCATAAGTGTCTCGGGAACGAATTTTCCCCCGAAACGACCAAAGTGTCCCTTTCTATCAGGCATTGGCGAATGATTCATCTGTCTCTCTCACCTTCCTCACGAAATCTTCAAGTTTTTCTGTATCTTTCTTTCCTTCCTCCACTTCCACTCCACTACCAACGTCCACCGCATAGGGCCTAACCCTTTCTATGGCCTCCTTGACGTTGTCGGGATCCAGCCCTCCCGAGAGGACGATAGGCACCCCGAACTTCTTGATTTTCAGGGCAATTTGCCAGTCAAAAGTATTTCCTGTCCCACCGTATCTAGAAGGAGAATAGCTATCAAGAAGGTAGGCATCTACTTCATATTCGGGGATAGTCTCTAATATGGCCTCGTCCTTGATAGAGAAAGCCTTCACTGTTTTTTCTCTAAATCCTTCACAGTAAGAGGGGCACTCTTCCCCGTGAAACTGTACAGTCGTCAGATGGCACCTCGCCGCTATTTCTTTTACTTTTTCCCTCTCCTCGTTAACAAAAACTCCCACCCGGGAAATAAAGGGTGGGAGAAGCTCAACAATTTCTTGCACCATCCTGGGAATAACCCTTCTTGGACTTTCGGCAAATACGAAACCGAGGGCGTCAACGCCAAGATGAGCTGCCTCAAGTGCGTCCTCCTTATTGGTTATTCCGCAGATCTTGATCCTGGTCATCTTTTCTTAAGAGGTTCCCTTCCCACAAGCTCCCTCAGTTTTCTTCCGACATCCTTGCTTCTTAGCAGAGCCTCCCCTATCAAGAAAGCATTCACCCCCACCTCTTTTAGCCTATGAATATCCTCTCGGTTGCCAATTCCACTCTCACTGACAACTGTGACCTCCGAAGGTATTTTTTTGATAAGACTAAAGCTCACCTCTATGTCCACCTTGAGGCTGGCTAGATTCCGATTGTTAATGCCAACCATATCCAGGGGAAGACCTCTGATTCTTCGCCACTCGTGGTCAGTGTGGATTTCAACAAGGCAGTCCAGCTCAAGCTTTGACGCTAAATCCAGATATTCTCTTAATTCTTTTCTACTCAATATACGAGCAATTAAGAGAATAGCGTCTGCTCCCAAAAGCCTGGCCTCATAAATCTGGTACTCATCCAGTATGAACTCCTTAGCCAGAATGGGCAGGGAGCTAACTCTCCTGGCTTTGGCCAGATCATCCAGATCACCTCCAAAGAATTTCTGGTCGGTCAAAACAGATATAGCTGAGGCACCGTTTTCCTCATAAACTCTGGCTAGTTGCTCGGGGTCATAATTCTCGAGTATTACGCCTTTAGAGGGAGAGGACTTTTTGATCTCAGCAATAATGTTAGTTCCCCTCCAGGAAGATATAGCCTCCCTAAAGTTCCTGGTGGGGGTAAGAGCGGCCATTTTGGATCTTAAAGCTTCTAGAGGAACGTCTTTCTTTCGCTCGGCAAGTTCCTTCAGCTTATTATCGACTATCTCGTCTAGAATCAAAGCTCCTCCCCTTCAAGATTTAGCTCACGCTCCTCTAGAACAAGATATCGAAAGGGAAACCCTTCGCATGTGCCTCGCCCCGAATGAATTACCAGGACACCGGATTCTATTGAAATCCCCATAGTTGAGCACTCCCAAGAGCATGCATCTTTTACGAATTGCTAAAGTCAATCAAGGACTCCAGTTTCTCCTTGGCCTTTCCTGAATCAATAGAACTCTCAGCAATTTCAATTCCCTCTTTGAAATCCGCGGCGAGACCCGCCGCTGTAAGACAGGCGGCACCATTGAGAAGAACAACGTCCCTTCTTGGTCCCTTTTCCCCTTCGAGCACGCTTCTGAGGATAAAGGCATTCTCCTCGCGGCTGCCTCCTTTTATCCCCTTCAAAGAACCCCTTTTCATTCCAAAGTCTTCGGGCTCTACATAATAGGTTTCAATAGATCCATCCTTAAGCTGAGTAATCCTGGTTCTTCCAGTAATGCTAATTTCGTCCAGTCCGTCTTCTCCGCAAACAGCACAGGCACCCCTCACTCCTAAGTTCTTCAGCACCATAGCCAGAGTGTCTGTAAGAGAAGGATCGTATACACCAATAAGACGAACGTTTGCCCCCAGGGGATTGGTAAGAGGACCGAGGATATTGAAAACAGTTCTTATCCCCATCTCCTGGCGAGGGACAAGAGCATACTTCATAGCTCGATGGAAGATAGGGGCAAAGAGAAACCCTATTCCCACTTTCCTCAAACACTCTCTTACCTTCTCCTTTGGTAGATCCAATTTGACCCCCAGGGTCTCCAGCACATCCGCACTCCCACAGCGACTGGAGAGAGCTCTGTTGCCATGCTTGGCCACCATCAAGCCAGCCCCGGCTACCACAAAGGCGGCAGTTGTGGAGATATTGAAGGTATTACTTCCATCGCCTCCGGTCCCACAGGTATCCACCAGGACATCTTCTTTGAGATTGAAGGAGTCAACTCTTTTCAGCATCTCCCTGGCAAAGCCGGTAATCTCCACCACCGTCTCTCGCTTCATCCTGAGGGCGGTCAAGAAAGAGGCTATCTGGGATGGGGTGGCTCTCCCTCCCATGATTTCTCCCATGACGTATCCAGCCTCTTCTTCCCTCAGGCTACTGCCCTGGACTACTTTGCTGATGGCTTCCTTAATCATTTTCCGCCACCTCAGATCTCATCAAGGAAGTTTTTGAGTGCCTGCTTACCCACTTTGGTTAGAATAGATTCTGGATGGAACTGCACTCCAAAGACGGGTAGGTCTTTGTGTCTTATCCCCATAATCTCTCCTTCTTGGGTCCAGGCACATCTTGTGAGACACTCAGGCAGGCTGTCCTCTTTGATAATCAAAGAATGATATCTGGTAGCTGTAAAAGGGTTTTCCACAGCCCTGTAAATGTCCTTTCCGTAGTGATAGATAAGGGAGGTTTTGCCGTGCATAAGGCGTTCTGCATGCACAATTTTTGCCCCAAAAACCTCTCCTATACATTGATGACCCAGGCATACTCCCAGGATAGGAAGATACTGAGCGCAGTGCTGAATAAGTTCATTGGAAACTCCAGCATTCTCCGGCCTCCCCGGGCCGGGAGAGATTACCAGGGCTTCTATTTTCTTTCTTTTTACCTCGCTCAGGGTAATTTTGTCATTCCGGTAAACTACCAGTCTCTGTCCCAGTTCCCCCAGATATTGAACCAGATTATATACAAAGGAGTCGTAATTATCAATAACAAGAATCATTTCATACCTTCCGAAAAGATGAGGTTTTTCTACTCCAACCCTTGTTCAGCCATCTCAATGGCCCTGGTGAGGGCTCGCGCTTTGTTCATTGTCTCCTGATACTCCTTCCGGGGATTAGAATCAGCCACAATTCCTGCTCCTGCCTGAATATGGGCAAATCCGTCTTTTACGATTATGGTTCGAATAATAATGCAGGTATCCATATTTCCGGAGAAGCTGAAATATCCCAGGGCTCCCGCGTAGGGACCACGAGCAGTAGGCTCGAGCTCATCAATGATCTCCATAGCTCTCACTTTGGGGGCTCCTGAAACCGTTCCGGCAGGAAAACAGGCTCTGAGAAGGGCGTATTGATCCAGATTCCGCTTGAGTCTCCCCTCGACATTAGAAACGAGATGCATCACGTGGGAATACCTCTCAATCACCATCAGTTCACTGACCTTTACCGTGCCATACCGGCAGACTCTTCCCACATCATTACGACCGAGATCTACCAGCATGATATGCTCCGATCTTTCCTTGGGGTCCGCCAGAAGTTCCTTGGCCAAAGCTTTGTCATCACTTTGATTTCTTCCCCGGCGCCTGGTCCCAGCAATGGGGCGAAGAGTAACATCACCCCCTTCTACTCTCACCAGTATCTCTGGTGAAGATCCCACTATTTCAAAGTCCCCGCACCTCAAATAGTACATATAAGGAGAGGGATTAAGAGAACGAAGAGCCCGGTAGGTGTTGAAACCGGATGTGACTATCTTTCTGGTGAGTCTCTGGGATAAGACCACCTGAAAGATATCTCCCTCCCTGATATGTTCCTTGGCTTTTCTCACTATCCCTTCATAAGAAGAGCAGGTGAGGTTGGATGTGACCTTTACTGTCCGTCTGTCTTTTGGATCTCGCTCTTTGGAAATAAGCCTAGGAGTAGATTTCCTTAGCTTAGCCATCACTTCATCTATCCTCTTTGTAGCCTGCTCATACATTTTCTCAAGTGGCTGTTTGCCGTCCAAAAAAGCGTAGGAGACCACCTTTATTCTGTGGTCACGATGATCAAAGATTAGAAGAACGTTAGCAAACATAAAGAGGGCATCGGGGAGATTCAAATCATCCGGATTCTTTGCAGGAACGTTTTCCCAGAATCTTGTGACATCATACCCTACATATCCCACCGCTCCTCCAAAAAAACGGGGCAGCCCCCGCAGGCTAGGTACCTTAAATCTAGCCATAACTTTCTTCAAAACCTCCAGAGGTCCATTATGAGCTGAGAGAACCTCACGGCTTTCTGTACTGCAGAGGATAGCTTCTTTCCCCTTGAACTCGAAAACGAGAAACGGATCAACCCCTAGGAATGAGTACCTTCCCAGTCCTTCCTCCATCTCCACACTTTCCAGAAGATAAGAGAACCTCCCCTGCCCTAGCTTCATAAACGCAGAAACCGGGGTTTCTAAATCAGCCAGACCCTCCTTATAGACAGGGATGAGATTACCCTTTCTAGCAAGCTGCTTGAACTTTGCCTCGTCGGGATAGTACATAACCAATCACCTCATGAGAGGGCCGGGAACAAGAAGGATAAAAAAAACCGAGCTCGAGATGAGCCCGGTAAATGCGGATAGCTTCTCCCCTCATCTCGTCTCAGGCTATCTCTGCTGGCCTCGTCTTCATCATACTATGTGATTATATCCTTTGAGTGGCTAACTGTCAAATATACGCGTCAAGCTATCTCCCTCATCAATACTAATGTGAGAGAGTGCTAGAGTTATTTTGGACAGCATTCCATGTTCTTAGGAGATAAGGCTTTAATTTCTCAAACTCATCACATAATCGTTCAATTACCTCTTCCGCCTCGTAGGTCGGCATTTCCTTGGTCTCAATAACAAAGGAAGCTGTCCTTCCAAAATAAATAGGTGTTAGAGATTCCACGAGTCTACCCCTCACCTCAGGTGGAGCGCTTCTCTTTTGACAATAGGCAACGGCAAAGTTATAGACCGTTTTTACCCAAAGTGTCTGAGAAAGACTAAATTTATGCAAGGAAAGCCTGGCTGCTTCCTCCAATTGTTTTACTCTTCCGGGCGGTAGAAAACTAAGCCAATAATCACGATTCTCCCCCAATCCTTGTCTAAATCCATCTATCAAAACCTCAGGATCTAGCGCTACCGGCTCAGGCGAAGCTTCCGAACGAAAACCATAAATAGCGGTGGGTTTCGTATGAGTGACCCGTTTCCAGTGACTTCCATAGTCACCCATGAGGTGAAAAAGGGTACCCACCACTTGTTTAAACATGGGACCGAGATCTTTCCCGGGATCCTTGGCATTATGTATCTTGGCTCCCAAGAAAGATTGACATACCTTGTACCCTTCGTTTATAGCAGTGGTGGTCATCCAGACATCTATACCGAAGCGGGCCACATCCGTTCCCCAAACATCCTTGCCCAGGAAGGATTTAACTAGTTTACCCCCGAAGCCAAAATCTCCCCCTATGGGTTGACGCACCCTCAAACCGTAAAGGGCTCTTGTTAGAGGATACACAATGGAATTGGTAATGGTAGCGTCGTATTTATGGCGAAAGTAGAGAGGAGAAACGTAATCATAACCTTTTATCACGATCGGACCGGCCAAAAGCTCAATCCATTCAGGATTAATGCTTCTCAGATCAGAATCGACCACCACACAGGCTCTTACCTTCAATAGCTTTGCTGCTTCGAAGATAGCCTTAAAAGCACTTCCTTTTCCGGGAATACCGTGATAGGGAATGGAAAGACTCCTTGCTGGCCGAACTGGATGTTCAATAAGAATGGTATGCAAATCAGGGTAAATACTTGTCTCCTTAACGATTTCCCTGGTTCTGTCAGTTGAGCCACTATCGGAGTTCATGACCACTGATCTGAACTTGGGAAAGTATTTGGCCAAACCATACTGAACTGCTCTCATCACATGGCCAATAGTTCTTTCACTATTGAAACTGGGTATCCCCACCAGAATGTCCGCTTTCCCCGTGTCTTCAATTTGATCCCTCGCCTCTTCTGCTAAGCTACTTTCGTTCTCCATCCCTTATTCCTCCTTGAGCCTTCCCTGAACGAAATGACTGACCAAATTTTCCAGGCTTTTCATAGCGTACTCGTAACCTTTGGATACATAGTATCATTCCTTCTTTTTTCTTTGAAGGGAAAAAACCAAGTAGTTCCATCTCCTGCTCGGTCCAGTTTTCCGTTAGCAAAGAGCAGGTAAATGAGGATAAAGAATGAGTTGAAGAAGGTATGATGTTTCTCTCCCTTACTTTAACCTTTTGACGTAGACCCTGTACTCTTCCTCGCTTTCTTCTATCCCCAGGAATTCGTTTCCCGTCTGCCTGCACCAGGCAGGCATATCTTCCTTTATCCCTTCATCATCGGAGATGACCTCCAAAACCTCACCCATCTTGAGATCCTTGATTTTCTGTCCTGTCTTCACGATAGGCATGGGGCAATATAGTCCCAGTGTATCTAAGGTAGCATTTGCCTTCATTTTTTTTCTCACACCCGTATCTTCAAATGAAGAGGTTGATCCTCCCCTCTCCAGCCTCCCCCAGATAGGTTGCGACCCCGGCCAGCCTAGCCACCTCGGGGATAAGGTCCTCTCTTAAAATCCCCATCATCCCCATAGAGGTGGTACAAGCAATAAATTCTACTCCCATCTCATGGGCCATACGGATCATTTCCTCTAAAGGAGGGATTTTGGAATCCTTCATCAACTTCTTCATCATCGACCCACCCAGGCCTCCCATATTCAATCGCGAAAGAGGAAGCCTCTTGGCCCCACCCCGGTTAACTAAATTGAGCATCTTCCGCATCATACCCCTGGCTCTACTCACCTTTTTATCTTTTCTCATCACGTTCAATCCCCAGAAGGTAAAGAACATGGTAACTTTCATCTCCATGGCAGCGGCACCTATTGCCAGGTTAAAGGCTGCAAGAGCCTTATCCAAATCTCCGCTAAAAACGATAATAGTTATCTTTTCCGTCATCTCTTAGCCCCTCAAAAGCTGTTATCCTTTCCTCTCCTCGACACTGCGGACAAAAGAGGACCTCTTCCCGAATAGCTTCCCCACATTGCTTGGAAAACCTTACTTTCTCGCAATATTCTTGGCCAAAAGGAAGGGACTTTCCCTTTTTGGATCTTACCTTTTTGCCCACAGGAACCTAGACTCATGCGCTCATATTCTATGGCAAAAGCGATGACGGTCAAGAGGAGAAATCACCGCTGAGTTCGTTTACGACATGAGGTCTCTGCAATTGACAAATATCACATTTTTGCTAAGCTTAAGAGAGACATATAACCACTTCAACTACTATAAACGCTGTAGTCTACTCTCTGAATGAGGAGACGCTGAGGGAGACTCCTCCGAAAAAACTCTCAACGAAAAGAGGAAACTTCCTAACTCCCCTAATGTCAACCACTTCCCAAAGAACCGGCCCAAGCAGCTTTGCATGCATCTGGCATTAAAGGAAAACTCAACGGGGGCCTGGCGGTAGCCTTACCATTGGTTCGGGAAAAATATAACCGAGGAAAGGCTCTCTGGTACGCCACTCTCACCGGTTTGGTGGAACCCATCGGTGAGCAAAATAACTAAGCAGGGAAGTTCTAATCGGGCGAGCTAGACCACAACAAAGGGAGGTGATCATGCACTACTGGGGTTGGGGATTCGGGTGGTGGTTTGGAGGAATGATCATGATGGTTCTTTTTTGGATTGTGGTAGTGGTAGGAATCTTGGCATTGACAAGATGGCTATTCGGTCAATCGCAACCAGGAAGAATCTCGCACCCGCAAGGTAAAGAGAGCTTCGAGTCGGCTTTGGAAATTCTAAGAAAGCGATATGCTAGAGGTGAGATAACCAAAGAAGAATTTGAGAATATGAAGAAAGATATCGAGTGAGTTGGTTTGCCTATCGTTATTATTGTGCATTTTTGAAAAATCCAGACAGAAGAAATAAGAGGGGGTGAAAATGGAGGTCAAAAAAGTAGGAGAGAAATACAGGTGTAATGTCTGCGGCAATGAGGTAAACGTAACCAAAGTTGGCGGCGGAACCCTGGTTTGCTGCGGTGAGGACATGGAACTAATAGGAGGATAGGTACCGACGAGGGACAAGAAGCATCAATCAAAAAAGGAGCTTAAAAATGGCGGAGAAGAACCTATTCGGTCAGGTGAATCGACCCGAGGACCCTAACAGCATGACTGATCTGGAGAAAAAGCATCTTCCGGTGATAGATGCACCAGACAGGGCCAGTGCCGGGGAGGCAATCCAGGTCTCAGTGGAGGTGGGTAAGTTACTAGCCCATCCTAATGAGGCAGGCCACCACATTGAGTTTATCGACCTTTATGAGAATGATGTTTATCTGGCCCGGGTTGATTTCACCGGCGGCAAGGTCAATCCCAGGGCAACCTTTGAGATGATGCTTCAGATAGGTGGTTCATTGCGAGCATTTTCTAGTTGTAATCTGCATGGGGTGTGGGAGGGACATAAACCTATATCTATCGGATAAGTTTTGCCGAATGGACTCTGATTATAGAATATGGCTACACCGTCAAAATGGGATCATACATCAAAATCGGCGAAGAAAAATGCTTTTTACATAAACTTCTCAAATCTATCTCTTTTTGCTTTGCATATGGGGCAAACCTCTGGAGGAGTTTCCCTTGCGCAAAGATATCCACAAACCCGACACCTCCATACAGGAAAAGGACGATCAGAAAGAGCTTTCAACGAGGGTTCTACTTTTGGTGCCTCGCGGGTAGTACCGCGACGTTCAGGAATGGAGACTGTGGTCTTTTCACCTCTCAGAACCTTTTCTGATACATAGAGTGCACAGTAGCACTGATCGTATTCGGTGAGATCGGGGTCCCTGTAGTCGCAAGGACAAATTATATCAAGATCTTTTTCCTTGACTCCTGATGCTAATCTACAAGGACAAGCCCAATACCCATATCTTTGCCCATTTACCAGAAGACCTCTGACAAGCTTTTTTGTGAGCTCCGTATCCGGATTAAGATGATACCCCGAAGTTTCCGCCTCACCATTCAGTCTCTCGTAAAGCTTCTGAATATCTTGGTCAGTTACGTTCATCTTCTTCATAGGCCTATCGCCTCCCTGATTTTATGCTCCTTGTATCCTACTATACATACCTCGTCATTAATGACCACGGTGGGAAAGGAGCAATGAGGATTCCAACGTCGAATTTCATTTTTGACAGACTCTTGTTCCTCACCTTCGAGAAGATCGACATACACGTAGGAGTACTCGACTCCAAGCCTATCCAGAAAGTTTTTGGTTTTCTCACACCATCCACAGGTGCTCAAACCATAAAAAATAATTCGTCCTCTGTTTTCCCCTGGTACGTGTTGCATCATAGCCTCCTCCATCAAAAACTGGGCTTTGTTTCAAGGCTACACAGTGGCATCTCCCGGGATGATTTTCTCATGAATTGTGCTCACTTCTTTTTGAGCATATTCATTGTCTCTCGCAGGAAAGCAGGGAGATCAGATGGCTGCCTTGAAGTAATGAGGTTCCCATCCACAATAACCTCTCTGTCCTCGTAGATTGCACCCGCATCCTTTAGTTCTTCAGCCACCGACTTGGAGCAGGTTGCATGTCTCCCCTTAAGAAGGTCTGCTGTTACTAGGAGCTGCGGGCCGTGACATATGGCTGAGACAGGTTTGTTCTCCTCGAAGAAGTCCTTGGCAATCTTGACAGCCTCCTCTTCTTTTCGTATAGCCTCAGGTGCTTTTCCGCCAGGGAGGATGAGAAGATCATAATCACGAGATCGCACTTCTTCCAGAGTTTTATCTACCTCTACCTCGTAGCCGCGTTTTCCCCTTATTTTCCCTTTCCTCATAGAGGCGATATCCACCTCAATTTCCTCTTCCTTTAACCTGTAGTACGGGACCAGGAGCTCTGAGTCTTCAAAATTATCCGCACTCACGATCAAAACTCTCATTTATTCTCACCTCCAATAAGTGATTTTGCTTTTCTGCCTTTCACATCCTTCTTTTTACATCAATCAGATTGTATAATCTTCCCATATCCGGCTCTCTCTTATAGAGAGGTTCAGCGCTTTTTTGGTAAATACCTGTGTTTTCTTCAAAGACCGATCTATGTGGATTCACGTACAAAATCCCCAGGGGAAGCTTATCTTTCTCTGTTGCCTTTTCAAAAGCCTTTTGCCTATTGTGAGGATCGTATGAGGAGTCAAGATAGTAGGTCTTTTCGTTAAACCATTTACGTGTATTTACCTTATTATAGGTAACGCAGGGCTGAAGGATATCCACCAGTGCAAATCCTTTATGCATGATAGCTTTTTTCAGTATTTCTTTTGTCTTGTCCGCATCAGCGGCAAATGCTCTTGCAGCAAAAGAGGCGTCCAGAGCAACTGCTACTGCCACAGGGTTAAATGGTTCCAGAAAAACACCTTTCGTCTGAACCGGCGTTCTAAAACCCTCCCCGCTCGTGGGTGAGGCCTGTCCCTTGGTCAACCCGTACACCATATTATTGTGCACAATGGTGGTTATGTCGGGATTTCTGCGGATTGCGTGTATGAAGTGGTTCCCGCCTTCACCATACATACACCCATCACCGCTTTCAGCTATCACAGTAAGATCAGGATTTGCCGCTTTAATTGTGGTTGCTGCAGGGAGAGATCTTCCATGCAGCCCATTGAATACATTGGTTTTCAGATAATGAGGAGCTTTTGCTGCCTGGCCTATTCCTGACACAATTACGAGCTTCTCTGGCTTTATGTTAAGCTCGAGAAGAGCCTCCTTCAACGTGCGCAGAATACTGAAGTTACCGCACCCGGCACACCAGGCTATGTCAATGTCTCCCATATCAAATACTTCTGTATCCATACATCATACCCCCTCATCTCATAGTGTCTTTATGCTCTCCACAACCTCTTCCAGGGAAAAAGGTAAACCGTTATATTTGAGAATCTTCTTCTCAATATCGATACCGGTGCAAAGTTCCACTAATGTGCCAAATTGAGAGGTAGCGTTATTCTCAATAATCACACGGCATCTTGCCTTTTTGAGGTAATCTGAAGCAAGAGGATGTAGTGGATACACCTGTTTAAAGTGGAGAAAAGAAATATCGTCCCTCCCTAAATGCTCTAGCGCTTCCTTAACTACATGATAGGTTGAACCCCATCCTACGATGAGAGTTTCATAGTTTTTGCTCCCCACAAGCTCAGGTGGAATTATTTCCCCCTTTATCAGTTCCAGCTTCTTGAGTCTTTTATTAACCATCTTTGTCCGCAAACTGAGGTTTTCCGTAATATGGCCCTCCTCATCGTGCTCATCGCTATCTACTATCACAAGACCTTCTCCAAATCCAGGAATACCCCGGGGAGAAATACCATCAGGAGTGATTTTGTACCGTTTGTAGTCCTTATCCGTTTTCACTATATATCTTTCAATCTTGAGTCCGGATCCCTCAAGAGAAGGTATGTTGTAGTACGAGTCAAGCAGGTACTGATCAGTTAAGAGGATTACAGGAACCTGGTATTTGTCGGCAAGATTGAAGGCTTTCTGGGTAAGATAAAAGACATCCTGAGTGTTGCCCGGAGCCAGGATAATTCGTGGAAACTCTCCATGACCCGCATGAATGGTAAATAAGAGATCAGCCTGCTCTGTTCTGGTGGGAAGTCCTGTTGCTGGAGCTGGCCGCTGACCCAGGTGAATAACAACCGGCATCTCCAGCATACCGGCAAGACTTAAGCCTTCTACCATGAGAGCAAACCCTCCCCCCGAGGTAGTAACCATTGCTCGTGCGCCTGCATACCAGGCTCCAATTGCCATATTAATGGCACTAATTTCATCTTCTGCCTGTTCAACAACGATATCAAAGTCCTGGGAGTACCGGGCAAGGAATATCCCTACCGAGGTTGAAGGGGACATAGGGTAAAAGGAGACAAAGTTGCACCCTCCACCCATTGCACCTAGTGCTACTGCCTCGGCACCATTTAAGAGAATCTCATTTGCAACCTTCAGGTTTCTCTGTATCTCCATGTGGATTTTGCCGGAGGCCACCAAGTCCCTCGCGATCCCGTACCCTTTTCGTGCGGCTTCAACATTCTTCTGTATGGTCTCCTCTCCCTTTCGAGAAAAATGCTTTTTCAAGTAACTCTCAAGAATATTTGTCTCAACTTCAAAAAGACCTGAAAGTACTCCAACGGCAACTGTATTAGAATAAATTTTACTTCCGACATCGGATGCTATTCGAGAGAAAGGTATATCTATCACCATATCTTCGCTGCCGCGATATTCCTTTTGGAAATTCTCTTTATCGCCCAGGATAATCGTTTCAGGCGAAAATCTTTCCTCCACGTGGTGCAGGGCGCCTTTGCTCAGAGGAATGAGAATATCCATCCTATCAACAAAAGCAGATACCCTCCTTGATGATATACGTATCTCGGAGGAATTCACTCCCCCCCGTATGCGGGACATGAATTCTGTGCTGGAGAAAACGTTGTAGCCAGAAAGTTTGAAAACACGGGTGAGAACGTACTCAACGGTCTGAATCCCCTGCCCGGCCTCCCCGGCCAGAACAATCGAAACAGAATCTCTACTATCTGTTAGGTGGTTAGGCATAGGCTTCATCCTCCATAAAGATTAACATATACACCCTGTATTTTTCCACGCTTTGTCTATTTGTATTCAAATGTGGCAGGCTATCGGAGCACTTTCTTTATTGCCTCAAGGTCGGGCAACTTTTCTGGATCCTCGGAGACCCATTTGTGAAGAACAGATCCCTCTCTGTCCAAAACAAAGGCAGAACGCTTGGCTACTCCTTTGAATCCTCCGAGATCTTCATAGAGGACACCATAGGCTTGACTCACCTCTTTGTTGAAATCACTTAAGAGAGGAAAGTTTAGATTTAGCTGCTGAACCCAGGCTTTTTGAGCGTAAGGGCTATCCACGCTGATCCCGAGAACTCTTGCTTTGATGGCCGTGAACTCGGTCATGCCATCACGAATAGAACACATTTCCTGAGTGCATACCGAACTGAAAGCAAAAGGGTAAAAGAGCAAGAGTATGTTTCCTTTACCCAACTCCTTCTTGAGACGAACCTTTCCTCCTTCGGTTGAGGGAAGTTCAAAATCCGGAGCCTTATCTCCAACATCCATTTTGCGCCTCCATATGACTGTATGTTAAGCAACTTATGAGTATTGGCCCGTTTGAAGAAAAGCTATTCAGGGAGCTCCTGGCTTCTGCGATTCGGAAGACACGGAAGTTGGAGCTTCTCTCATTCAGCCTCTGCTTCAGCTTCCTTTTTTAGCCTTGCCTGCTCCCTCATTAAATACTTAAGTTTATTCTGGACTCTGCCGTTAACCGTGTTATCAGGGAAGGATCCATCCTTACCTCTCTTGCCAGCTTCAACGCCAGTCAGAATCTCCATTCCCTCATCTATGCTGGAGATGGGGTAAATGTGAAACCTGCCTTCTCTTACCGCCTCGATCACCTTAGGTTTCAACATGAGATTTTTGATGTTGCTTCTGGGAATGATCACTCCCTGCTCTCCAGTGATACCCTTGGCTCGGCAGACGTCGAAAAAGCCCTCTATCTTCTGGTTGACTCCACCAATTGGCTGTATTTCACCCCGCTGATTGACCGATCCGGTAACGGCTATACCCTGCTTAATGGGTAGCTCGGATAAGCTCGAAAGTATAGCAAAAAGCTCAGTCGAGGAGGCACTGTCCCCCTCCACAAATGAGTAACTCTGCTCGAAGGTCAGGGTTGCCGAGAGCGAAAGAGGAATACTGCCGCCGTATTTTCCTCCGAGATACCCCGAGAGGATAAGTACCCCCTTATCGTGCGTCTTTCCGCTCAGCTTGGCTTCACGCTCGATGTTTATGACTCCCTTATCTCCCATGAAGGTCTGGGCGGTTATTCTGGAGGGTTTGCCGTAGGAAAATTCTCCATAAGCGTAAACCGAGAGGGCGTTTACCTGACCGACCGTCTCTCCTTCGGTGTCGATATAAATAGTACCTCTCTCAATCATCTCCTGAATTTTGTTTTCCATGAGGCTGGAGCGGTATTCCTTCTCTTCCAGGGCCTTTTCCACATGCTTTCTGGTTACATACTTGCTTTTCTCAGTTTTGGCCCAGAAATTTGCCTCCCTTAAAAGGTTAGCAATTTTCCCGAACTGGAGGGAAAGCTTCTCCTGATCTTCGGCTAATCTCGACCCATATTCCATAATGGCTGCTATTGCGCTCTTGTCACAATGTCCTAGGTTCTCGTCATTACAAATCTTGCAAATGAAACTGGCGCACTGACTTACTGCCTTATCGTCAATCTTGGTTTCGTAGTCGAAATCCCCCCTTACCTTGAATATCTTTTTGAAATTCTCATCATAGGCATGCAGCAGGTCAAAGATTTGTCCCCTCCCTATCATCACAACCTTTACATCCAGAGGTATGGACATTGGTCTCACAGCGCTTGATGAAAGGAAGGCATACTGCTCTGCTGCCTCTTCAATTTTGGTCTCCTTGTTCCTCAGGTTCCTTTTCAGCGTATCCCATACAAAAGGGTTTCTGAGTATTCCCTCGGCATCCACCACTAGATATCCCCCATTTGCCTTCAAGATAGAGCCGGCCTTGATTTTAGTAAAATCAGTTATCAGGGCCCCGAGCTGAGCCTTTTTCTCTACCCTCCCGAACATGTTACTGTAGGTAGGATTTGTCTCCATTATCACCGGAGCTCCCTCGGTGTGAGAATTATCTACCACTACGTTGACCTCGTATTTTATGAAAGGAGCCCCCGTGGGAATCTTGACGCCTAAAAGAGACGGCTCCTCCTGGGTTCTCAAAAAATCGTCTACGTTTTCTACCAGGTCAGCCTTAACCTCCTCCAGATGATCGAGGACTTCAGAATAGTCCTTGTATTTTGCTTTCAAACTATCAATGCGAAAGCCAACCACAAAAAGAGCCACCTCTTTATTGAATTTGGTAAGTTCCTCTTTTGATTCTCTATCGAGCAGGTTAAACTCCCCGAATGCCTCCTTTATCTGCTTTTGAACGCCCTTCAAAGCCTCCTCAATTTGCCTGCGTTCCTCAGCCCCAAGTTTTCGAAATTCTTCCTCACTCAAAGCCTCACCATCGCTCTTTAGAGGAACAGGAGCAAACCCCAGAGGTGTCCTTTTGATTTGAAAGCCCTGCTCAAGAGCTTTTTTTTCTATATCTGATAAGAGCTTCTGTTTTCCTCTCTCATAGCTTTCCGAAATCTTAGAGCTTCTCTCCTTATAATCTTTGGTTTCAAAAGCCTTAGGTATCTCTTCCCGGAGGCTCTTTATTAAATCCCTCATCTCCCTCTGCCACACTCTTCCTTCACCCGGAGGAAGACTGATACTCCTGGGCTGGTCAGGATCCCGGAAGTTGTGTACATAACACCAATCATTGGGCACCTCTTTTTTTGCCGCAGCTTCCCTTAAGATTCTCTCTACCGTGCTTGTCCTTCCCGTATCACTTAAGCCCGCTACGTAAATGTTGTAACCCGGGCTGTCAATATTCAGGCCAAACTCAATGGCCCTGACGGCCCGATCCTGCCCGATCATGCCCTTTATTTGGGGTACTGTCTCCGTAGTCTCGCAGGCAAGCTCCTCTAAGTCAAAGCTTCTTCTTAGCTTGTCAGGGGACAGCTCTTCGTGTTTTAGCTTCACTTTAGCCTCCTTTTATCACTCCAAAGGAGATCCCTATCGGGTTTCTTAGCTTCAGCCTTTCGCCTCTTTGGTTGATTCATAAGCTTTGATAACCTCCTCCACGAAAGATGCCTCAGGAAGAGCTCCCTCAAACCCAAACTCCTCGTTTATCACCACTTTGGGAACCCCCATTACTCCGTATTTACTAACTAGATGAGGAAACTCAGCCGACTCTATCATATCCGATGTAATGTATCCACTCTCCAGGGCAAGCTTATGAGCCATCTCGACCGCACCCGGGCAATAGGGACAGGTAAGGGTGACAAAGACCTGAACGTGTACGGATCTATCAATCTTACCTATCTTTTCTTTTGACTCTGAAGATAGATCAGTGGACCTCGCGGAGACCTCTATAATGCTGGAAATAAGAGAGTTAAATTCATATCCCCCGGGGATGCCAAAAAACCTGATTCCGTAGTCTTTTTCTCCTTCCACAACGATTGCGGGGATCTTATCGATCTTGTACTCCTGGGACTTTTCCTTATCCAGGGCGAAATTGTATACTTCTGAGCTAATCTTGGGGGAAAGGGAAGCTATCTCCTCGGTGAGTCTGCGGGTCTCCTCACAATGGTGGCATTCCAGCTTCTGAGTAAAATTGACTAACCTGACCTGGCCAGTGAGTTTCTTGAATTTTTCTCTCACCTCATTTTTTACATCGTCCTTAAGTAGGGCCATCTTTACCTCCCTTCTTAATTTACCTCGATCTCAACAAATATTGATAGGCAGTTAAAGTTGCCTTGGCTCCTTCCCCGGCGGCTATGATAATCTGCTTTTCCGGAACACTACTTACATCCCCGGCGGCAAATAATCCCGGAATATTGGTGCGGCTCGCGCAGTCTACTACAATCTCGCCCGCTTCATTGAGCTTCACCAAGGATCTCGCAAATTCTGAATTGGGAACTAGGCCAATCTCGATGAAGACTCCCTGCACGGATAAGCTCCTGGTCTTGCCACCATCCAAGGGTTCTATGGTTATCCCCTCTACCCTGTCGTCTCCCTTAATTTCCTTTACTCTATGCCCTTGGAAGGAAGTTACCTTCTTTTCCCTTTCTATTTGCTCCACTAAGACAGGATCTGCCATCCAGGTGGAGGCGATATCTATGAGACAGATCTTAGGGGTAATCCTGACCAAATCTAGTGCCGCTTCGAAGGCAGAGTTGCCTCCCCCAATCACGGCAACGTCTTTTCCTTCAAAAAAAGGAGCATCACAGACACTGCAGTAGCTCACCCCCCGCCCTATGAGTCTCCTTTCCCCTGGAACATTGAGAGACCGGGACCTTTTGCCAGAGGCAATAATTGCTGTCCTACCCCTGAATTTCTTTCCACCCCTGGTGAGGATGGAGAAGATTTCTCCCTCTTTATCTAATTTCTCAACTTCTTCCCCAATTTCTTGATCTATAGAGAAGTGCGTTACCTGCTCTTTGAATTTATTAACCAGCTCTCTACCCTCAATATATTGATAGCCCATATAGTTTTCTATCTCCAAAGTCAAGAGAACCTGACCACCTAGATCCTTACTGATCAAAAGGATCTTCAGGGTTTTGCGGGCAGCGTAAACGGCAGCAGTCAGACCTGCCGGTCCTCCACCTATTATCACCAGATCATAAGTGAGCTCCCTCTTCCCGGTTGACCTGGCCTCCTCCCTGGAGAGAACAAAATCTAGCTCCATAAATCCCCCCTTTTATTTCATCGAGTTATCCACCGCTTATTTTATACCCAAAAAGAATCTGGAAGTCAACGAACCAAAAGATCTCTGGCAGGAAGAAACTCTAACTTTGCCCTCACGAGGCTCAAGATCTTATATAGAATTTTGGGGAACTGTCAGCTATTCTCTGCTTAACAACCTCGCAAGTTTCAGACTCCGAGTTCCGAACGAAGGTGTAGGAATCTAAGCACATCACCCCGGCAAAGAATTCCCTGAACCTTCCCTTCCTCCATCACCGGAATTTGATGGACGTTCCGACTGCTCAGTTTTGACAGGACCTCATTACCGTTATCGTCCGGAGAGACTGTGTCTAGTTTTTCCCTGGGAGTCATAATATCTTTGACCTTGGTCGAGGCCCGCCTCTCTGGTGCCACAGTCTTGATATCTTCCAAACACACAATTCCCTGAAGCTCTCCAGCATCAGAAACTAAGAAGGCTCGTTCTTTTCTCTTAAGAACATAATCTTCCACCAACTCCTGAACACTAAGGTTGGTGCTTACGGTCTCGAAATCTCGATTCATCAGATCTTTGGCCCTCAGATCCTTAAGCATATCTTTCATGAGGACCTGTTGATAGCCTCTGGTTGCAGCACTGTGAATGAACCAGCCAATGAGGGCAATCCACATACCGTTGAAAAAGAAGCCCCTGAGAATCTGCCAGACACCGAAAACTATCATAAGGAAGGCAACAGTCTGTCCGGTTACGGACGCAACTCGAGTGGCTTTTCTTAAGTTTCCCGTAATCTTCCAGACTGCGGCCCGTAGAATTCTGCCCCCATCCATAGGGAAACCGGGAATCAGATTGAAAATGCCCAGGATGAGGTTAATGAGGGCTAAGTAGCGGCATAATGCGGCCAGGGGCTGGCTAATGCTGCGGAGCCAGTACCACAGCGCCAGAAAAACCAGAGCAATGACTAGGCTGGATAGGGGGCCGACAAGGGCCATATAGAATTCCCGAGAGGGCTTTCTTGGCTCATCCTTAATTTCGGCTACTCCACCCAGGATAAAGAGGGTGATGCTGCGAACTTCCTCTCCCTGCTTTAAAGCCACCAGTGAGTGAGCCAGCTCGTGGATTAAAACCGAGGCAAAAAACAGGAGGCTAGTTACAGTACCTGTTAACAGGTACTGCCAGAGAGGCCAATTTGCGTATTGACTGGGAAAGTAGTAGCCGGATAGCATCCAGGTAACAAAGGCAAAAATGATCACCCAACTGGAATCAATTCTAATATCGATTCCGAACAAATGCCCTATACTCCATGAGGTTCGCATAACTTATCTCCTTTCCCGAATGCTCTATATTGCCCTACTCTGCCCCATCTCAATCTCTTTCACCTCTACCTTAGCTGGCTAAGTCCTGGAATGACTAGAGAAGGAGCCAAGCTCTTTTGGATAATAATCTTGGAAAGCTCGAGGACAATTTTCTCTAAACTTGCACAATTTCGAGAGGCCTCCTTGCCATTCGCCCGTGCCTCATTTCATCTTCTACGACTTTGCTCAGTTCACTTATTATCCTCTCATCCTCAGTCAAACGAAGACATTCTTCATAGGCCTGGGCCATCTTGTGTTCCACAACCAGGACGTCCTCAAATTTTTCAAAAAGTATCTTTCTGGGATCCATCCTTTTCCTCAGTGTCTATCTTTTTGATCAAACTCTCCACTATTCTCTTGTGTTTTGTTGAGTCGCTTTGCATAACGGAAAGAATATTTTCTACCTCATTCTTTTCCTTTTCTGAGAGCTCACTAGTTCTGACAAAATCCTGGCAGAGAGGTGCTAGTTTAACAATAAACTCCTCTTCCAGATTCAGGTCGCTCTTTAGGGCCAGGACTAACTTGTTCTTTTCTGTCATTTTCTCACCTTCCGGCAAACTTACATTTCATTTGGCCTTGTAGAGAGCGTGAGTAGTTTTTTCCCAGTAAAATGGCCTGGTAATTAGCTGAAGTGTCCCTTTCCAGCAGCCAATGCTAATAAGGGCCCAGTATAAAGGAACAAGAATGGCGTAGGGAACGAGAAAGTATTTCCTGGTTCTTATGGCAGCATAAAGGTGGATTATTACGTAGATCGAATTACCTACCACCAAATTAAAAAGACAGATGATAGGTATGGGATAGAGAAAAAGGAAGGAAAAAGCACCTTTAAACGCAAAAGAAGCGATGGTCACAAACCATAAGAGAGGATTTATCAAAGGGAGGTAGAAATTCCCCCCAAAGGTCAACTGAAAAAGCAAGAAGGATCTGATCCCAGTTTCTCTCAATAGTCTGAGAGGATGACGCATATAGACCAAGAATGTTTGGGCATAGCCCTTTTGCCACCGGGACCTCTGACGAATCCAGTTGTACAACCTGCTATTGGCCTCTTCCAAAGTGTAGGAATCAAGCACCGCCGTCTTCAGTTTGTGTCGGTGAATACGCATCCCCAAATCCGCATCTTCAGTAACGTTGTAAGGGTCCCACCCCCCGATTTCTTTAAGGGCCTCGGTCCTGAAGTGATTGCTGGTTCCTCCAAGAGGGAGAGGAGCATTGATCCGGACCAGCCCGGGAAGATAGTAATCAAACCAGAAGTGATACTCGAGGGTGAACCATCTGGTTAGAATGTTTTGGGTAGGATTGTAATAGTTGAGTTTCGCTTGTACACAGATATACCCCTTTTCCAATTGACGAAAGGCGCATACCGCTTTCTTCAGCTGGTCCGACTCTGGGCTATCCTCGGCGTCATAAATAACGCAAAACTCACCCAAAGCTCTTTTCAAGGCAAAGTTACAGGCCCGGGGTTTGGTTTTTATATCTGCACCTGGAACGATAATTCCCTCAAAACCTTTTTCCGGAAGATTGGCTGCCTTTGACTCTCCTTCACCTTTCTTGGTATCGTCTGCCAAAAGACCCAGCTTCTTTGCCGCCTGGATAGTTTCCGCGTCTTCTTCCTCCAGAATGATTTTTACGTCTAACCTGTCCCGGGGATAATCCAGCTTGGCGATATTTTTGACAATCTGGGGGAGTGATTCAGCTTCCTTGTAAAGGGGAATGAAAATGCTGTAGACAGGGAGCTCCTCGTCCTTTATCGACTCCAGGTCTTCCTTGGTAACCTTGATCAGCTTCCCCCGCTGGAATCCTCTAATGGTGATATAAAGCTTCACAGGATTGGTGACAAAGTAAAAGAGATTAATTAAAGCGAATAAGACCAGGAAAGAAAAGGGATAGTCAAAAATGAACCAAACAACGAAGACTCCTACCAAAGAAAGAAGCAAAATCCTCTGTCCTTGGGTCAATACCTGGCTGGCAGAGTCTTGGGGAAAACGATAGGCCAATTCCCCCACTGCTTCGAGGGAGTGAATACCGCGGTATTCGTTGTCCAGCACGCTCGCTATTTCGAAGGGATTGGCTATGGCGAGTTTTATCTGGTACCTGTCCTTAAAACTTTTCTTAAGATAATCTAAGAACTCGTTGTCAAAGAGCTTCTGATAGCTGCAATACTCGAGGTTCAGCTCTTCCGCCAAGATCGGAAAGAAACGGGGAGTTTTGACATATCTCTGGGAAATGATTCGGCTGATGAAACTTGCCCTATTCTTATCATATATTTGCAAGATTTCTTCATAATCTTCCTCACTCACCAGGTTATGTTTCAAAAAGATCCTCTGGAGGAGTTTCCCATCACTATCCTTCAAGTTCATAGACGATGCCCCCGCTGAGCCCCCATCCCTCACCGGTATTCTTGCCGGCCACATGGCGGTAATACTTAAGAGTCAACTTTCTAGCGCCCTTAAGATGATAAATTATGGTGCCGGTTACCCGGTGCCAGTTCCTTTTCTTGATCACCATTATTTAATGAGTTTTCCCAGTTTCTGGCCCGCCTTTCTTACCTTATCTAACTCCTCCTCATCGGGTAGATATTGGATGTTTATGGTGGGCAGTGGCATTTCCCAGCTAAGGTTCCTCATAACAGTTTCCACTTCCTTTATTGCCTGTCCTCCCCATCCGTAGGATCCGAAGGCAAAACCCATTCTCTTTTTTGGACGCAGTCCCTTTAGATAGGTAAGAAAAGCTCCTACCGTGGGAAGAACCCCCTGATTGAGTGTGGGGGAGCCAACCAAAATGACTCTGGAAAAAAGAACATCTGTAAGAATATCAGAGATATGATTGGTCTTGAGTGATCTCATGGTTACCGGGATGCCTCCCCTTTCCAGTCCTTCTTGTAAGCTCTCGGCAATCTTTCTGGTCGAGCCCCACATGGTATCATAAACAATAAGAGCTCTTGTTTCGGTCTCATTATTGGCCCATTTTTGGTAAGACTCCAAAATCTTCGGTAAGTAAGTTCGCCATATTACCCCGTGACTGGGGGCAATCATTTCTATGTCCAGTCCAGAAAGAGAGGCTAAGGCCTTTTTTACCTGCTCGCCGTAGGGAAGAACGATATTGGCGTAATATTTGGCAGCTTCTTCCGAGACGATGTCCCAGCCCACCTCACCATCAAAGCGCTGGGCACTGGCAAGGTGCTGACCAAAGGCATCATTAGATAAAAGCAACCTTTCTTCCGGAACAAAGGTGACCATATTATCAGGCCAATGCACCATAGAGGTGAGGAAGAATTGCAAGGAGTGCTTTCCGACACTGATGGTATCCCCGGACCTCATCACCAGAAAATCCCAGTCTCTCTTGAAGTGCCTCTGAAGACCCCTCTCACCCTGAGGAGAGGTTACTACCTTGGCTTTTGGAGCAACGTCCAAGATTTTTGGGATGCTGCCAGAATGATCCATTTCCACATGGTTAGACACCACATAGTCAATACGAGATGGATCAATAACTTCCTTAATTCGAGAAAGCATTTCCTCAAAAAGATAGTGTTTAACAGTGTCTACCAGAACGGTTTTCTCATCCACAATGAGATAAGCGTTGTAAGTGGAGCCTCTCTGGGTAATGTAACCGTGAAAGTTCCGCAGGTTCCAGTCTATACCGCCGACCCAGTAAATTCCAGGTTTTATTTCTACAGGCTTCATACTGCACCCCCTAGAGTAGTCTTTTTACACCCTGACTCCAGATAGGCTGAAGTGCAGTCCAGAGAGAAGAGAATCAATTTTGGAGGTATGTGACCAGATATTCAAAGGAAATTGTTTCGTACTGGCCTCGCCAACCCGAAGTAATTACCACAAGTCCCTCTTAGGGCGATCGGGAAAGACAACTATCCCCCTGACGAGTCCAGGAACAATAACCCATGAGCACTGCAATTCTTAAGGTTCTGATGCTTGAAGAAATGTGGTTGGGGTAAGACAAAAGAGAAGCAAACCCCTGAATAGGCATTCAAAGTGCAACGTCCCTTCATAGAAACGGTCAGAAGGTCCTTCGTCCTGCAGGAATAGAGCCTGGTCTAAAGAAAGCCTGACAAAGCGATTAGGCGGGAGGTTTGCCTCCTCCTAACAGGATGGCAAGGGTAAGAGTACTCAGAGCAAAGAGAATAGCCAAAACCACAATGACTTTTCCCAGAAAAGTTGCTCTCCCGGTAGGACCGAACAAAGTCCTGCCTCCCCCTCCAAATGAAGGTCCAGTGCTGGCTCCTTTTCCCACCTGAAGTAGAACCATTCCTATCAACACAATACACAGAATCACATGCATAACCAACAGAAATCCCATCTTTATTCCTCGTATTTTACTATTTTGGCAAAAGAGGAAGCGTCTAGGCTGGCTCCTCCAACCAGGGCTCCATCTATATCCGGCTCCCTCATCAATTCTTTCATATTCTCTGGTTTTACACTTCCCCCATATTGAACGCGCATAGAATCAGCGAGATCTCCTCCAAATACTTTTGCTAGGAGTTTCCTCACAAAACTATGCATCTCCCCTGCCTGCTGAGGACTGGCGGTTAGCCCGGTTCCTATGGCCCAAACAGGCTCATAGGCAATAACTATCCGGTCGGCCTCTTGAGAGTCTATGCCCTTGAGGCAGAGCTCGAGCTGACTCTCAACAATTCTCTTGAAGCTGCCTTCCTTTCTCTGCTTCAATGTCTCACCCACGCATACCACAGGAATAAGTCCAAAGGTAAGAGCAGATTTGATTTTCCTGTTTATCCCATCGTCAGTCTCGCCGAAGTACTGCCTCCTTTCAGAATGACCCAAAATGACGTATCTACACCCCAGATCAACAAGCATAGGGGCGGAGATCTCTCCCGTGTAAGAACCTTCCGTTTCCCAGTACATGTTCTGGGCTCCCAGGCCAATACTCGTGCCCTTAAGGACCTTTTCTACGGGACCAAGAACGGTAAAGGGAGGGAATACCACCACCTCCACTCCCTCGACTCCCCCGATTCTTTCCCCTAAATCCTGGACCGTTTGAACAGCTTCCCTGGCGGTTTTGTTCATTTTCCAATTTCCACCGATAATGGGTTTTCGCAAGAGAGGCTCCTTTCCTACTTTTTGTCCGTCAGGCTAGCTACTGCGGGTAGCTCTAGCCCTTCCAAAAAGGCTAGAGAAGCTCCCCCTCCCGTAGAGACATGGGTCATCTTATCTTCAACTCCGAATTCTCTTAGCGCACTCACGGTCTCTCCTCCACCTACAACAACAGTGGCCCCGGATTCTGCTAGAATCTTGGCTATGGCCCGGGTACCTTTAGAGAAACTTGCCAGTTCAAACACTCCCAGAGGCCCGTTCCAGAAGACGGTTTTTGCCTTCCGGATTATCCCTGAAAAAAGCTCGATGGTCCTCGGTCCGATATCCAGGCTAATATAATCAGGAGAAATTTCTCCCCGATCCACAACCCTCACTCCGATCCCATCCCTGGCCTCTCTCGCTACCAGGTGATCCAGAGGCAGACGGATGCGACACCCTTCCCGAGAAGCCTCTTTCAGTATTCTTCGAGCTTCCTCTATCTTTTCTTCCTCCACTAAAGATCTGCCAACTTTAGCCCCTTGAGCCTTGAGGAAAGTGTAGGCCATTCCCCCTCCCACAAGAATATCCTGGCATCTTTTGAGGAAATTGTGCAGAATAGCTATTTTGTCCGAGATCTTGGCTCCCCCCAGGATAGCCACAAAGGGCCTCCGAGGCCTCTCAAGAAGCTCTCCCAGCATCTCAAGCTCGGTTTGCATCAAAAGTCCAGCCGCTGCCGGCAAAAATCTGGTAACTCCTACCGTGGAAGCGTGGGCTCTGTGGGCAGTGCCAAAGGCGTCGTTGACGAACAAATCAGCCAGGCTAGCCAACTTTCTGGCAAATCCAGGATCGTTCTGGGACTCCTCTTTGTGGAAACGAACGTTCTCTAGAAGAACAATATCTCCAGCCTTCATGCTTCGGCAGGTTTGCTCTATCTTCTCCCCTATACACTCATCCATTTTCAACACCGGCTGCTCTATTACTTCTTTCAACCGGCGAGCCACAGGATCAAGCCGAAGCCTCTCTACTACTTTGCCACCGGGTCTTCCCAGATGAGAGAGGAGAATAAGAGAAGCGCCCCTCTCAAGAATATAGTTAATAGTGGGAAGAGCTGCCCTTATCCTGGTATCATCCCTGACCCTTCCCTCCTCATCCAGAGAAACATTAAAGTCTACCCGCACCAGGACCTTTCTTCCCTTAAGATCCAGATCCTTGACGGATAACTTTCTCATCTTAAAAGTTCCCCCTGTTCCCGAGATCAGCTTCTTTGAGGATGCTAGGTTATCCTTTTCGCCATATACGTTGCTAAATCCACCATCCGGCAGGAGTATCCCCACTCATTGTCATACCAGCCCATAACCTTTACCATCCGTCCGTCGATAACGTTGGTCAAGTCTGCATCCACAATGCAGGAAGCTGCGTCAGTAATGAAATCTGAGGAAACCAGAGGCTCCTCACAGTACTTCATTATGCCCTTCAGATTCCCTTCCGAAGCCCTCTTGAAGGCCGCATTAACATCTTCTCGCGTCGTATCTTTCTCTACCTCAGCCACCAGGTCCACCAGGCTCGCATCAGGGGTGGGAACCCGTATGGCCAGTCCATGGATCTTCCCTTCCAACTGTGGAATAACCTTGGTCACAGCCACGGCTGCTCCCGTAGTGCTAGGAATCATAGATAAGGCAGCCGCCCGGGCTCTCCTCAAGTCCTTATGGGGAGCATCCAACAGAGCTTGATCGTTGGTGTAGGAATGAATGGTAGTCATTGAGGCATGCTTGATGCGGAAACTATCCATAAGGACTTTCACCATGGGTACCAGACAGTTGGTAGTGCAGGAGGCTCCGGAAACAATGTCGTTGAGAGACGCCTCGTAGGCATTCTCATTGACGCCCATAACCACCGTAAGCACTTCCTCATCCCCCCTGGCGGGAGCGGTAATAATGACTTTCTTTGCTCCTGCCTTGAGGTGAGAGGCCGCGTCTTTCTTCTTGCGGAAAAAGCCAGTTGACTCTATTACTATATCCACCCCCAGCTCGGCCCAGGGAAGATTTGATGGGTCCCTTTCAGAAAAAACTCTTATCTTTTTCCCATCAACAATTATTGAGTCGTCATCTGCTCCTACCGCTCCTGGATAGGATCTGTGAACGGAGTCATATTTAAAAAGGTGAGCCAGAGTCTTGACATCCACCAAGTCGTTTACAGCCACAAAGTCGAGATCGGCTTTCCGCTCCAAGGCTGCTCTTAGGGTGAGCCTTCCTATTCTCCCAAATCCATTTATGGCTACCTTTCTCATTCTCTAATCCTCCCTATTTTGGCCTTTTCTTTCGTCCCGCAAAACTCGTGCTCAAAGAGAACTATGGCCTCTTGCCCCTTCTCGGGGCATCAGCTAGATGATTGTATCCCTCCTCCTCTATTCTCATGTGCCTGCCTTCCGCCTCCTTAAGGACCATCCCTTCTTGCCACTGGCGCACCTCTCCAATGACAGAGAACGGAAAGGGGGCCTCCTCATCCAAGAGTTTTCTCTTATCAGGAGATGCGGTAAAGAGAAGTTCATAATCCTCTCCCCCATAGAGGACCCAATCCTGAGGGGACCTGCCTAATGAGCGCGCCAGCTCTACAGCGGGCGGCGCAACAGGGATCGCCTCCTCCCACAGAACTGCCCCCACCCTGCTTTCCTCTCTTATGCGGGAAAAATCAGAGATGAGCCCATCACTGATATCAATCATAGCCGTGGCTATTCTCCTGGCCGCTATCCACTGTCCTTCCTTGAGGCGCGGGGAGGGCCTAAGATGCTTTTGAACAAGCAATTCTCTTTTCCCGGACTCCAGGCGCACCTCAGCCGTATCAAAACAAGCCAGCCCTGCAGCAGCCGCTCCCAGCTCGCCGGTAACAAAAATAAGATCCCCCACTTTGGCCCCTGAGCGAGAACAAATCCGCCCACCAGCTACCTCTCCCAAAAGACAGACCGTAATAAAAAACTCCGAGGATCGAACTATATCTCCTCCTACCACACCGATTCCATATCGGGCGGCTATTTCCTTTAAGCCTTCACATAAACCATCCACCAAGTCTACCTCTAGGGTACCGGACAACCCCAGTCCTACCACGCAATAGGTAGGTACCCCACCCATCGCAGCAATGTCCGAGATATTGACTGCCAGTGCCTTCCAGCCTACCTGCCTGGGTGAGGCATAATCCCATTTGAAGTGGGTATTTTCTACCAGCGTGTCAAGAGTGACAAGAGTAAGCTTCCCCGGAGCTATCTCAAGCGCTGCCCCATCATCTCCAATTCCCAGTACCGCATTTCTCTGAGAATCCTTCAAACTCGATCTCATTCTTCTTATGAGACCAAATTCGCCAATTTCTTTGAGCTTCATCCCCTCACGTTATGAAGTGCCCCTCCTAACACCAGTTTTTTGGCTGGGGCGGGAGGATTCGAACCTCCGAGTGGCGGATCCAAAGTCCGCTGTGTTACCGCTTCACCACGCCCCACTTCATTCCAAATATCCTGTTTAAGGCTGAGCCAAGGAGGGTCACGTTCCTCAATCCAGGTAGCTTCTAACTTCCTCCAAAATTACTCCAGAACCAGATCAGTTGTGGTATCAGTAATCCCCTTAATGGTGCGGAGTCTGTCTATGACCACCTGAAGGATATCATCGTAGCTATCAGCCTTGATGAGAACCAAGACATCTTGGTCTCCTGTGGTGAGCTCCGCTGTCTCTACCTCCTCGAAGTTGAGAAGAGCATCCCTTACCCCTCTTTCTCTTCCCATCTCGACTTTGATTCTTAAGTAAGCCTTAGCCATTTTCCTCACCTCTTTTCCTAGGGGATAAGCTGTCCTCATCGACAGCTTTCTCGTCCGGCAAAACATAGTCAATGATCAAAATACCTCGGAGATGGTCAATCTCATGCTGGAGCACTCGGGCTAAAATCCCCTCCCCCTCTATCCTCACTCTTTCTTCATTCTCATTCCATCCTTCAACCATTACTCTACTGGCCCTTCTTACCTTCACCATGGTGTGAGGCACGGATAGACAACCCTCTTCTACGACACTCTCGCCATCCTTGAGGAGAATCAAAGGATTGGCCAATTTTATCAGGCCCTCCCCCACATCTACCACAAACAACTGTTCATCCAATCCTATCTGAGGCGCAGCCAGTCCTACTCCCTGAACTTTATACATTGTTGCGGCCATTTGGGAAAGAACTCTATTCTCTCTTGAGGCTAGCCTCAATACTCTCCTGCACTTCTGTCTTAGAATGGGCTCTCCGTATTTCCTGATTCGATAAATGCCCATCGCTATACCTTCTGAAACTCTATTTTCTCATCCTCCTTAAGGAAAAACCTTTCCGCCCCAATAACTTATCACGAAAAAGCCGCGGCGTCAAACTGCCTTCCAAGGGAAAGTTTAGTCCCATGGGTGGAACGTAGCATACGATGAGAAGAATGTGGCAGGAAAAGAGGGAATTCTAGAACCTAGTTTCTGCAGACATCCGGTGGGTACTTCCTGGATCACCATAGGGAACATAAGCAAAGTCAAGTCAGAATCTACGCATTTTTTTCCTTTTCAGAAAAGATATTCGAGAACATCTGGGCATTCTTCCCCTTCATCGCTGCATATCATCTTTGGATTATTTCTCTCTGTCACTGGATTACAGCGATCTTGCCTGTTCTCTTTTCTCCGGCAGGATTGGTAGCCATCCAGATATAGACGCCTCTGGCGACTTTCTCTCCATTCGTGTTCTTCAGGTCCCAATCCCAGCTGTATTGCCCGCTTATCTCCTCTTTCCTCACCAGCTGGCCGGAGACGGTGAAGATTTGGATGGTTACCTCTTCAGTTAATGCCTCGAATGTGACATAAGAGTGACCCGCTGCAGTCTCAAAGGGATTGGGATAGACAATTAAGTTCTGTAGGTTTGGAGCAATGGCGGGGATACCTACTTTCAGATCAGCTGTTATTGTTGGGTTACCGGAGGAGCTAATATTGATGACTTCCACCTTACTCGTGGCTCCTGAGTAGTTCCGGCTATTGGGGTTGGAGGTATCATCAAAAACAGTATTATTAGTTGACCCGGGATAGAAGTCTCCAGCATCACCTCTATTTCTTCCGAAGTCCAGATCATTCATACCATCAGCTTCTTCCAGATCCACCCCTTTGTGATTTTCATTGTCATTTACCGTATTCCAGAAAAGGTTAGCATTAATCACATCCTCGTCTATGTGCCAGATCAGAAGACCTCCGTCTCCAACAAACCTGGAATCGAAGCCTACCTTTTGACGGTTGGAAACAAGGAAATACTCAGCCTGGGGCCTTCCTCTCGTCCAGAGTTTGTAGACTTCTGAGTTGGTCTCAATTTGATTTATGAGCTGATCTAAAGTATCCTCCGTGATGACGGTGGGATTGATCCATTCCAAATAAACTTTTGACCAGGCGCACATATGGGAAGGTCTTTCTGGGGAAGCGCCATCTGCTCCCCATGAGCCTGCCCCCATCAGACCATAGTTCCCTATGCCCTCTGAACTGCCGTCGGTGTCATAAAGATCGGGAAGTCCTAAAACGTGCCCATATTCGTGAGCGAATACCCCAATCTCGATATGATTCCCCCCACTGTTTAACTCTGGCTGAATATTATAGGTGTCGATGATGACACCATCGTAGTTTCTGGATGTTCCACCCCCGCTGCTGATGGACCACTTGTGGGACCAAATATCATCTGGGTCACCTGTGGCTTCTGCGCCCCGACCACCATGAACTATGACCACCGTATCTACAAATCCATCTCCATCATTGTCGAAGTTGGAGAAATTAACTCCTGCTGCCTCAGCAGCATCCACAGCTTCCTCGACCAATCTTGGTGCATTATAAGGGTATGCTCCGCCGCCAAAATCATCATCCGTACCTGAAATCCCATCAAAATTTGCATAATAGGTGTGATTATTCGCGGCCCTGTACCAGCCATAGGCTATTCCAGATACTCCAAAGACGCCATAGGAGACCTCCTGATAGTAATCGTCTAAGGTTCCCGTTGCCCACGGCCCATTTACCATATCGCTAAAAGAGGCTGCGGTTTGAGTAGCAGAAAGATCAGAATAATCTATTACTATGATCAAGATGTTATTAGTGCCGGTCACCAGTTCTGCCTTGAATGGCTCCGGTCGGTTAAGTCCCTGCGGTCTACGGGGTCGAACTATTGGTCTACCAGTTAGTTTGGATAGACCGGTGACTGGATCCGGCTCGAAAAGACCCGGCCTCGGAGGCATAGCGGAAGCAGAGACATACCCGATCAAAAAAAGTGCCAAAGACACCAACAAAAACCGTCTTGCCGTCTTTCTAGTCATTTTTTTCTCCTTGCCGAAATTCTCATCTTCCTAGCTTCCTTGCCTTTTCATCTCCGAAAGGATTTGCCTCAGCGAAAAATCGCCCACAGAAAATACTAATCTCGCCTTCTACCGCAAAACCCCCAGGAGTTTGGTTGCATTGTCCGTTCTTCCCCCGCTGTCACGGGCGGTCACCTTCAGGATGTAGACCCCGTTATTGACCATCTCACCGTACATATTGTCCCCAAACCAGCTCCACTCGGGTTCCTCACCGGGACTCACCCACTCACTCCATTCCTTAACTATTTCCCCGTGGAGATTATGAACTAAGATGGCGACTTCAGCCGGCTCCGTTACAGAGTAAATAACCCTGACAGGTATGGTGGCCGATCCTGACCTTACCACGTGAGAAGAGCGAACAACGAGGGAAAGAAGACTCCGGGGATTGTACTCGAGGTGAAGAGACCCGGAAAGAGTGCTCTTGTTGCCTGCCCTATCGGTTGATTGCACGGTAATGAAATTGTCCCTGGAAGCCAGACTTATGTTATCTTTACTGAAATGACCGGTTGCGTCAGCGATAACCGTTCCTTGAGATTGCCCATTAAGGAATACCTCCACCTCCTGAGGGTCAGAAGCGTCAGATTTAGTACTGCCCGATACGCTAACCGCACCAGTGGATGAGTTCAAAGAAGCTATCCCAAAATCAGGAACTTCGGGAGAGGTGGTATCGTAAATAAAATAAAAATCAAAATCGTCGCTAGTGCCTATGGTACTAACTGCGGAAACATCCACCCAGTAAACATCATCCCGGGAATGCCTGTCCGAAGCTGGATCAAACGCGGGATCAAGATGGAAAATCAGCTCAGCCCACCCGGTTCCCTCATTGATCTCCTGAGTTCCGGAAACCTGCTCGGCACTCTCACCCACACCCTTAAATAGGGCAATGCTGGAGGAAGTCTCGCTCAGTTCAAATCCACTGTGTAGATCTAATCGTACATAGATCTCGTCGATCCTGCCCTTGGCAAAGACGGTAGGATCATCGGAATCTGTAGATGAGGAAAGGTCATAAAGAGCTTCTCCCCCATATTCTAAATAGATCTGGGAGACGGTAGCTGAGGGACCGCTCACGGTTGCTGTGGCTGAGGCCTCGTTGGTATTGGTCTCAATATTTCCAGCCGCATTCTGGGCTCTTGCCACGTAGTAATAAGTTACTCCATCAGTAACGGCGGTATCGGTGTAGCTGGTAGTACCCACAGAGACAGTATAGGTAGGAGATGTGTAACTTTGACCCCCAGAGGTAGTGGCCCGGTAGATATTATACTGAGCCACATCAGTTTCAGGAGAAGAACCGGTCCAGGTGAGCTGGATGCCGTTTCCAGCAATGGCTGTGGCTGCAAGATTACTGGGAGGCGGTGGGGCAGTAGCATCTGCCGTGGCTGAAGCCTCATTGGTGTTGGTCTCGATGTTACCAACGTTGTCCTGAGCCCTGACCACGTAGTAATAAGTCACTCCATCAGTAGTGGAAGTATCTGTATAGCTGGTGGTCCCAGCAGCGACACTGGCAAGGGAACTGGTAAAGTCCTGACTTCCAGAGGTAGTGGCCCGGTAGATATTGTAAAGAGCCACATTGGTCTCAGGAGAAGAGGCGGTCCAGGTAAGGAGGATGCTGCCTCCGGCAACAGCCGAGGCGGTTAAATTAGTGGGGGCAGGAGGACCGGTACCAGAGGCGGTAGCTGATACCTCGTTAGTATTGGTTTCTATGTTGCCAGCAACGTCCTGGGCCCTCACCACGTAGTAGTAAGTTACTCCATCGGTGGTGGCAGTATCAGTGTAGGTGGTGGTTCCAGCAGAGACACTGGCAAGAGAACTGGTAAAGTCCTGGCCTCCAGAGGTAGCAGCCCGGTAGATGTTATAGTAGGATACATCGGTCTCGGGGGAAGAGGCAGTCCAGGTGAGCTGGATGCTCCCTCCAGAAATAGCTGTAGCTGAGAGACTGGTAGGAGCGGGCGGAGCTGTATTGTCCAGGGTAAGGCTGATGCTGGTGGTGGCCGAATTGCTAGCAGCGTCAGTAGCAGTAACGGGAACAGAATGCGAGCCATCGCTTTTGCCGTTCACCGCGCTAATGAGGTAGCTAATGACATACACGCCCTGCTCGGCCGGCTCATCTGTATGCCCATCTCCATTATTATCTGTCCCATCGGTTCCCCAGTTCTCCACACTCTCTCCCCCCGTAACATACTGATCATCCATATTGGAAAAGTTAGCGGTAAGGGTACACCCGGTGTTATGATTGGCCAGAGTCACGGTGAGAGTAATAGTATCGCCATCCTTATAAGAAGATTTATCGGCAGTGAGACTGCTAAAGGAAGGGCCGGTCGAAATTCCTGCCGTGGCTGAAACCTCAGTGGTGTTGGTCTCGATATTTCCAGTCGTATCCTGAGCTCTCACCACGTAGTAATAGGTTACTGCACTGGTAGTAGAGGTATCGGTATAGGTTGTGGTTCCAGCAACCACCTGGTAGGTTGGTGAGGAATAGCTTTGACCTCCTGAGGTAGTGGCCTTGTAGATGTTGTAGTAGGCTACATCAGCCTCAGGAGAAACGGTCCAACTAAGCTGGATGTCACCTCCGGCAACAGCCGTGGCTGCAAGATTAGTAGGAGCAGATGGAGCTGTATTATCCAGAGTAAGATTTGTGTTCTGGCTGGCCGAATTTCCGGCCCCATCAACGGCAGTGACGGGGACAGAATAAGTTCCATCGGCTATACTATTGACCGTACTAATAGGATAGGTAATAACATAGATACCCTGTTCAGCCGGCTCATCTACATGCCCATCTCCGTTGTTATCTTGCCCATCAGTTCCCCAGTTAGCTACCGGCTGCTCATCCCCGGCAAGGTACTGATCATCAATGGTGGAAAAATCGGCGGTGAGGGTGCAGCCGGTATTATTGTTATCCAGGGTGACGGTTAGAGTAACGGTATTTCCGTCCTTGTAGGAAGAGGCATCTGGAGTGATGCTGGTGAAGGATGGCGCGGAAAAGTAATTCAATTCAACGCAGGCAATGGCCCAGTTATCGTCAGCGCCAGCGCCTGGGTTGAAACTAGCATTAAAAGTGTATGCTGTAGCGGTAGCCGCCGCCAGTCGGCCGCCCCACAGCCCATCGTCATCCGTCGCATGGGATTCGGTGTTCGTGTCCCATTCTTCCGTGATGCTACCGCCGGGATCGAAAGGGGAGGTACTGGGGCTCCGAGCCGAGACGGCACCAAGAATGAGGGAGTCAGCGTTGAGGGTAGTGATGCTGGTAGTGGCTTGAGTCCCAGAGCTTGCGCTGGCTCCAGCTGTCGCCCCGATGGGATCGTTCTGGTCAACGCCGGTCAGGTTCACGGCCACGATAGCGGAGGGGTTTACGTAGCTTCCAAAGGTTACCACCACATCCGCGGTTCCTACCGAAGCCCCGGCCAGATACCAGAGTTCCACCCGCTGATTGTCTGCGTCGCCGCCATCCTCGGCTATTGCCAGGGTGAGGGAAGTTCCGCCGTAGGTGATGGAGCTCACCCACTCATTAGCACGAATCATCACCGCAACCAGGAGGAGTCGGTTGTCACCGGCCGGAACCTGGTACGACAAGATGGTTCCTGTTTGCCGAAGAGTCGTGGAGGTATCAACGGTTTCGCCTACGTAGGCTGGGGCAGCGGCCTTGGCGGGAGTGAGGAACGGACCACTCGCCCCCAGAACGAGAGCCAGCGTAGCAACAGCGAGAGGGATCCGAGCTACTCTACCCACAATCCTTGGCGTCTCATGCATACTTATTGTTTCTTTCCTTGGATACGTGTAGTCCTATGCCGTAGAATGCCCACATCGCCGGTAGTTCTCAAGTAGAGAAGACAAAACCCCTCTTGTGCGCGATGCACACCCTAGCACCAACCAGCTCGCACCACTAAAGTAATCGCCTTTGGGGTCAGACAGCGTCCTCCCCGAACGGCAGCGGCCATGTCAGGGGCCCAGTCTGTGGGTGGCTCGTTGCCAGAAGCAACGAGTATCTCTTCGGAGTGTAGGACACCGCCACGGAGACGACCTCAGCCTCATCGAGAAAAAAGAAAGAAAACCGAGCAGTAGTCCTTCCTGGCGCTCCAATTCTAGTGTATGAGACTTGCCCTGTCAACAGCTCACATTCCAGTTTCCCAAAGGCTTGGGCTGGGACTGGCCAAAATGCGCAGGTTTCATCAAGTCTTCGAATGGCCTAAAAGCGAAGTTCTACACGCAAGGAAGCGCCCAAGGAGAAGTAGTCCTCTCCCACCCTTACTCTATCCTGAAAATAGCCAGTTTCCACCCCTAGCGTCATCTTGACAGCCTGGCTCAGTGTGTATTCCGTATCAGCATTGAGCTTCCATTTTGTATTGTTTTCACCCACAAGGCCTGAGGCAAGATATTTCTTCCTCTCATCAAGGCTAAGAGAAGTTGAGACATGAGCTTTCTTTTCAGGATCTACCCATCTTGCAAGAAGGGGGATTCTCTTTGTCCAGAGAGGGAGAGCATAATGGTCTAGTTTCAGCTGGTAGTGAGAGACGGCATCCTTTGTTTTTCTAGGCTGGATGAAATAGTGCTCTTCGTTCTCTGTGAATCTATAGGTCAAGGTCAAACCGAGATCCTCGGGCCTCTTTAGGCGAGTTCTCCAGACTAGGGAAGGTTCCCGCGTCGTCTTCGAGGATATATCTTGCTTGGTGGTCACCTTCTCCGCGTAGCTAACCATAACAAGGGAAGAGGTAGATATCCTCTGACTGAAACGGGCTAATGGAAAAGAGGCTTTGTTCAGGTCCAGAGTAGCTTTGAGAACGGGCCACCTTTTCATCCTGATGAAATAGGGGACAGCCCGATATATCCTTTCTTCCTCTGTGTAGCCATACTCAGAGCTCAGCTCAAGGAAAGACAAGGGACGCCAGGATTCCTTAAGGCTGAAATGTTTCCTATCCAGACCCCTTTTTATCTCGCCGTCCAGGATCTGGGGGTCCTTAAGGCCGATCTTGGAACAATAGTCCAAAGGGGCAGTGGTATTCTCGTACCAGGTCTCCTTTTTTTGCTCATATCGGGGATAAAAATTCAAGGTCTCCAGAATCTCTAGCCCGGGAAAAAACGAACCTATCCTGAGGGGCATGCTCAGGGAGATCTCTGAATAGGTGGAAATATCTCTTCTCTCGGGACTCAGTCCTCTAAAGTTAGACTCCTTATAGCCCCCACGAAAGCTCATTCTGGGAGAAAGATGAAAAAAGGTGGCACTGGAGTCGAGGAGAAGTTCTTTGCCTCGAGATTTAGGGCTAGGTCCCTCACCTTCCCTTCTTTCCTTCGCTCTAGTTTCACTGTAGGTAGAGTTTAAGTTGAAGTTTTCCAGAGGCTTAAAGGGGAGACTTATCTTCCATTTTTCTATGTCCTCTTTAACAAGTCTTAAGTCCAGTGTTTGGACCTCCCCCACCTGATAGCTACCTCGAATAGAAGTGGGGAGAAGGGAATGGCGGAACGGAAGACGGTAGCTGAGGGAGGCATCATAAATGTCCCAGCTTTTTTTCTTCCCTTGAGTCAGATAATCGGCCACCTCGTTTTTTCGGGAAAGAGTCACCTCAGGCCACGATGGAAAGAGGACGCGAAGCTGGTAGCTCTCACTCTCCCGGATAACCCTGCCTTCTTCCCAGCTGGGAACATCAGTTTCCCCATCCGAAATAGCCTCGCTCTCCTCTCGATTCCATCGGTAGCTTAAGGGCAGATGATCAAAGAGGGTAAGGGTAGCTCCCATCCCACCTTGTTTTGAAGACCGATCAAGAGAGTTAGCACCTAGCGCTTGAAAGGCGGTGTCCATTTCCTTATACTGCCCATCCAGAGAGAAAGATTCTCCCAAATTCGCTGTCAGGCCCACTCTCCTGGAAAGACCCTCCCTCATCTTCACTTCGGAGAGAAAAATATCGTTAAGATACATCCGACCCTGCACCGACGTCTGGGAGGGATTCCGAAAACCAGCTCGCAGCTGTTTGACCTCGCGCAGGGAAGGAGTTCCTACACGAGAGAGGTCGTCGAAGCTTATCCTTATGTGATGCCACTTCGTCTGGTCCCAATCAGCCAAACGGGAGATCTCATAGTAGTTTTCTCCCTCCTTCACGTCAGAGCCAAAGCGAAGATAGAAGATAGCCTCTCCATCTCCCTCCTCCCGGTACACCCAGAAATTCAAGCTTCCATAGGAGGAGTAATCCTGGGATTGAATAAAGGTCTGCTGAACCCACCCTTCTTCACCGGAAGTGAGGTTATACTCAAGAGAAAAAGCTCCCTCCTTTCTCCATTTCTCTTCGTAGGTTTCTGCCTCTCCGTACATCTCCTCGTAATAGGCACGAAAATTAGAATCGGAGAAGGGATCATACTCAGGATCATCATGAGTATTGATGGGCAAAGCTAGCAGGTTTTCTTCTTCCCACCGATCTCCGAAAAAATCCAGGCCGGCAAACTTCAGTGTTCCTTCTACTCCGGAGCCCTCTATCCACAGCCGCAAATGCTTCACCACCCGTTGAACAGTTTCCCAATCGGCTGAAGTATTGAGAGGCAGACTAACCCTCCTCCAATCCGTCCAGTCAGCTTCTATGGCAAAGTTGTAGGTAGATATGTTCTCCTCGGTATCTAAGACAAAATTGCCGTCAAGATCTTCGCTGTCTAATCTTCCATTGCCTTCCCCGACCAGCTTTCCCCTGATCCAGATCCCTATATCTTCACCAGGATTAAGCTTTCCATCTCCATTGACATCCTCTGTCTTGAGAGGAGGACCATCCCCATCTACATCCTCGCTCACCACACCCACATCCAGATGCACGGCCAGATTCTTTCCATCCCCCTTGAGCCAGAGTTCCAGAAAGTGCATCTGGGTGTAATCTTTGCCTTGAGAAGAGATAGAGTAGACCACGCTATCCCAGGACTGAGAAGTATCGAGGCTATAGTCCAGAACCAGCACTTCTCTCTCATCCCTGCTCCATTCTGCGTTAATCTCCTCCCCCGGGACATCCTCGCTGGATATGAGAATTTCTCCTCGGGGTCCCAGACCTTCGGCAGGAAGGCTACTGTACTGCCACATCTCCTCATCTTTCGCTAGCTCATCAGTAGTTTTGGTGAGCTCAAAATTCTCAATCATAGCCTTTCCGAAGGTGTTGGGATTAAGGCGGCTTCCGGCTACTTCGCCCGAGAGGGAAATCTCGTAAGGACTGGATGCATCCACCTCACCTCGCCCCCAAGGAAAACTGAAATTGAGATCAACACCGCCAGCCTTGAGGGAAGAAGGAGCACTTCCCAGCTGAGGAACCTCCCTGGTGCGAGGAGAGGCGTGCGAAACAAACGTAGAGCCCAAGGATACTCCTTCCTGGAAAAAATACTCCCCCCGAACCCCTAAGATGGGAGCCGCTCTTCCCATAAAGGGCATCCATTCATAATCTACTTTGATCGCCGTGTCAGGAGTAATTCTACCTGGATCAATAAAACTGAGGAATCCGGAAGAGTAATCCAGAAGATAATCCACATCTCTGGTTAGGAGCTGGCCATCCATGTAAACTTTCTCGCTGCCAGGAATTATGTCAGGAGACAGGAAAAAAGCACCTATGCCATGGTGATACTCGGTGTAAATAGTATACTGGTGAAAAGGAAGAGGTGGATAGGCTTCGGGAAAAGGCTCTTCCGGATCAACCTCTGAGGGCTTGAGAACTCTTACAATACCTTCGTCGTAGTCAACTTCTACCTCGTATTCCGGGTAATCTTCACTGAAAGAGAAGTCGAAGAGAACCTGGCCACTTAAATTGAGAATGCGCAGAACAAAATCGTCATCCTGGATTCTCCTCGAGCCAAGGTAGTAGCGGTTCTTAAGGTAATAACTATCATAAAGAGAATCCTGTTTCTTCTTTATCATCCGATGGCCTTCTGCAGGATGGCGATGAGAGGATGTGTCCCGGTAAGATAGCGCAATGATAAAGTTATCTTCAATACCTCGCTTGAAGTTTATTACCCCCAGAGCATAATCCAGGAGATAGTCTTCTACAGGATACTGATAATCAAACCAGCCTCTGTATGAGTCACCGTTCTCTCCTTGAACAGTCATCTCGATGGATGCCTGGTTGTTGGTGCCATCCTGGTCGTCAATAAACACCTCTGCGCTGGCTATGTCCAGTGGCAGGTCCGAAGGGTCAAAATATATCCGGTAGTACCGCATTTTGAGGTAGGAGGTGTCGTAGATGTGCCTGGTCTCAAAAGTTGATCGGCCGGTGAAGGTTCTGGTTTCTGAGACTCCCTTGGTTAGGCTACCAATCCCGGTGAGATGGAACCTTCCAAGCTTTGCCGTAGCTTTTACCCCGAAGAGTTCCTTATCATAAGGGAAAATGGATGTTTCTGGAAAGCCCAGCCGCACATCTCCCAACTCAGCTTCCTGCAACACCTCCTCTTCCTTTCCTTTGTAAGTCAAATGGATGCTCTGCTGCTCACTACGAGGCCGAGTGTCATCGTATTCTACCTCGACCAAGGATCTATCTCCTACCATCCCCGTCACCCTAACCTGAAGCTTCTGGTCGATATCGGTACTGGAAGTGGACTTTTCCGGATGGGACTTTGCCCACTCCTCATCTAGATAACGAAACAGGGTGTGCTTTATCCCGATGACTTTCCTGCCGGAAATTTTCAGGACCGCCTCTTCAGAGGAATTTGTCCCGGAAGCTTGCTCCTGGGAATAGGACGATGGTGCAGCAAAGAAGCTCAGATGAATCTCCTTTTCCGCAGTAGCATTTTGGGGGAAAGAATAGGCTCGTTTCTCGTCCCCAGAGAGGGGAATCGAGAGATGTGGACGAGGAGGGTGAAGATTCGCCTTAACCAGACTCCAAAGAAGAGTTTCGTTACCCTCTCCTGGTGCCTCACTAGCTCCTGCTACTAGAAAAGATACAACAAGAAGGGCGGCTAGAAGTCTGGATGGCATCTCCCTCCCCTTCTATAAACTACCGAAACTATAGGAGTTTAGCAAGGGAAAGGAGCCAATGGGGGGCAACATAGGGTTAAGCAGGGGCCGAGGGCTAGTCCTGCCTTACCTTGATCGAGCGGATATGGGCTTCAAGAGGCCCTTCGGCTTTGGCAAGATTTACGATGTGCTGGCTCATAGAGGATAAAGCCTGAGGCGATAGGAATTGGTAAGTAACTCTTTTGAAGAAACTGTCTACCGAAAGACCCGAGAATCCTCGAGCCGAGCCACCGGTGGGCAGGATGTGGTTGCTTCCTGTGAGATAGTCTCCCGCGGCCACCGGAGAAAAATTTCCTAAAAAGACACTTCCAGCATTCCTTATTTCCATAAGAAGCTCCTTAGGACGGGTGACCATAAGCTCTAGATGTTCAGGAGCAAATTCATTGGCAAAATCAAGCGCCTGCCCGAGAGTATCCACCAAAAGAATAGCTCCATACTCGGACAGGGACCTCTTTATCACTTCCCGGCGCCTCGAGGAGGGAACCTCATCCTTAAGATTCTTGTAAACCTTCCAGGCTAGCTCCCTGGAGGTGGTAACTAAGACTGAGCATGCCGCCTCATCGTGTTCAGCTTGAGATAGCATATCGCTCGCCACCCAAAGAGGGTTGGCCACTTCATCAGCTATGATTAATACTTCGCTGGGTCCTGCCGGACAATCAGTGGCCACCTTACCCAAACTGGCGAGATACATTTTCGCTGCCGTAACATAGAGGTTACCCGCTCCAATCACAATATCCACCCTGGGAATGGTCTCCGTTCCATAGGCAAGAGCGGCTACAGCCTGGGCTCCCCCCACTCTCGCGATCAAATCAGCTCCGGCAATATCGGAGGCTACCAGCACTTCATCGGATATCTGTCCGGTGAGTGAAGGAGGACTTACAACTACCACCTGCTCTACCCCGGCAACTTTAGCGGGGACTACTCCCATAATGGCTGAGGAAGGATATCTAGCTTTGCCTCCGGGGACATAGACACCGGCGCTCTTGAGAGGAACAAACCGCTCTCCTATCTCGTATTTCCCCTCTCCTTCCTCCGATACGGATTTCTTGGTTTCCCACCCGGATCTTATCTGGTGGCGGTGAAAGTCCTCCACCTGATCTCGCATTACCTTGAGAGAATCTATGAGTTCTGGGGATACCCTCTCATAAGCTTCTTTTATTCTTTCTCTCTCCAGCAGGGTCTGGTGCGCTGTCAAATCAACTCCATCAAATTCCCGGGTAAACTCGAGAACTGCCTCATCCCCTCTCTTTTCCACTTCCTTCAGTATAGGAATCACAGTATCAAGGACTTCCTCCAGCTTAAGATAAGATCTTCCGAGAATCCTCTTACGCTCTTCCCTTCCTAGATCGGCAAGTTTTCTAGGCTCCCTCATCCACTGCCTCCACTTCGCCTATCGCCCCTCCCCCATCTTCTGCTCTGATAAGTCTTACCCTGACCAGCTTGTTCTTCGCATCATCCTTGCCCTCAAGAAAGGTCCGAATGTAGTTGTCCGTGTATCCCATCAAGCGACCACTCTCAAGATGCCGCTTCTCCTCCACCAGAACCCTTAAGGCTTGCCCCAGGAATCCGGCAGCAAATCTTTTGGAAAGCGAATTCCCCAGACGTCTTAACTCTTCGCTCCTTCTCCTCTGGACCTTAGCCTCTACCCGGGGCTTCATAGAAAAAGCTTTTGTCCCCGGCCGCGGACAGAACCTAAATACGTGAAGACGGCTGAACTGAACATCTTCCAAGAAATGGTAAGTGTTCTGAAAATGACGTCCCTCTTCCCCGGGAAACCCCACCATAACATCAGTAGTAATAGAGACCTGGGGAATGAGGTCCCTTGTTCTTTCCACCAATTTCCTGTACTCGCCTCTCGTGTATTTCCTTTCCATGCGCTGAAGGATATAGTTGTCACCACTTTGCAGGGGAAGATGAAGATGGCGACAGATAGAGGAAGATGATCCTATGAACTCCAGTAAGTCATCCCTCACCAGGTGGGGCTCCAGGGAGCTAAGCCTAAATCTCACTCCCTCACCATAATGCTCCATCTTCTCTAAAAGATGCACCAGGGACTCTGAGGAAGGAAGATCCTTACCGTAAAGTCCCAGGTTAACCCCTACCAGGACGATCTCCTTGAAGCCACTCTGAACGAGATTTTCTACCTCTCTCAGCACCTCCCTCATTGAGCGACTTCTTATCCTACTTCCCCTTACATAAGGAATTCTACAATAGGCGCAAAATTCGTGGCATCCATCCTCTATTTTGACAAAAGCTCGGGTGCGCCCATAAAAATGGCTAATTGAGGACCTTGGAGCAAGAGGGAGTGGATCATCGAGTCCCGTTAGCCTGGCGAGTTTCAGCTTCTCGTCGTTACCCAGCACAACATCTACCCCGGGAAATTTCTCCTTGATCCTATTGCCCTCTGCCTCAGCGTAGCAGCCGGTAACTGCTAACCTTGCCTTTCTCTTCTTGCCCTGAGCCCTTTTTATGAGCTCTTCCGATTTCTGGTCAGCCCTTTTGGTAACAGTGCAGGTGTTGATAACGTATAGGTCAGCCTTCTCCTCAAAGGATACCGAAGTGAAGCCCAGTCCCGTGAGCTTCTCGCGCAAAAGCTGGACTTCGTATTGATTCACCTTGCAGCCCAAGGAAACGAGAGCTACCCTCCCTTTTCGCATAAGACCTCCCTTCGGTCATCTCGGCACGATCTTCCCTTGCTCCACAGGAACTCTCTTCCCGTCTCGAGAAAGACTTGACTCCAGGGATTTACCTGCCAAGTATCTGCTTTATCTTGCCAAGAAACTCCCTGATACGGGGCTGCTCGCTATCCCGGCTAAGCTCCTGAAATTTCATCAAGAGCTCTTTTTGCTCACCAGTCAAATTGACCGGGGTCTCGACAACTACCTTTACCCACTGGTCTCCCCGGCTGGAGGAGCGAAGATAGGGAATTCCTTGACCTCTGAGACGGAAGATTTTGTTGGATTGGGTGCCGGGAGGAATCTTGAGCCTCACCCTTCCATTCAAGGTGGGAACTTTTATCTCGGCGCCCAGGGCGGCCTGGGCGAAACTGATGGGAACCTCGCAGACAATGTTGTTTCCATCCCTCTTAAATATGGAATGAGATTTTACTCGAAGAGCGATATAGAGATCTCCGGAAGGGCCTTCTCTGAAGCCCGCTTCCCCCTCTCCGGTCAGGCGGAGTCTCGATCCGTGATCGACCCCAGCGGGAATCTTCACCTTTACCCTACGGGTTCTCTTGACTCTTCCCGTGCCCCGACAGTCTCGACATGGATCTTTTATAATGGTGCCCCTTCCCCGGCACTGAGTGCAGGTGCGGGTCATAGAGAAGAATCCCTGACTGATCGCTACGTAGCCGTTTCCCTGACAGGTGGGACAGGTCTGGGGTTGAGATCCTGGCTTGATGCCGCTACCCGTACAGGTTGAACAAGTTTCGCGGCGGGGAATTTGAATGTTCCTCTCCGCTCCAAAAGCAGCTTCCTCGAAGGAGATGTCTAGAGCATAATGAAGATCCCGCCCCGGCTCGGCTTCGCTGGCTCTGGTGCGGGATCTTCCCCCAAAAAAATCTCCGAAAAGATCGCCTCCAAAAGATTGTCTACCAAAAACTTCTTCGAAAATCTTGAAGGGATCAAATTCAAAACCACCAAATCCTGGTCCGGCACCAACTTCTGCCTCCAGTCCTGCATGTCCGTACTGATCGAAAATCTGCCTCTTCTCAGAATCTGAGAGTACCTTGTAGGCTTCTGATACTTCCTTGAACTTCTCCTCCGCTTCTTTTGAGTTATCTGGATTTTTATCCGGATGATACCTCAGGGCAAGTCTACGATAAGCTTTTTTTATCTCATCTTGAGAAGCAGAGCGGGAAATCCCCAAAACCTCGTAATAATCTCTCTTAGCCACTTAATTTTACCCAAATAGCAGCATCTCTTTTTGTTCTACTTTTCTACCTCATAGTCAGCGTCGGTAACGTCTTCTCCCTCTTCCTTTTTCTTCTCTTCCTTTTTCTTCTCTTCCTTTTTCTTCTCTTCCTTTCCTTCTTCCTTGGGTTCCTCTTTCGGAGCCTGCCTCGCCTGTTCTTGATATACCGCCTGACCCAGTTTCTGAGAGACCTCTCCTACCTTCTTTATTTTCTCCTTGATCTGGCCCGTATCATTCGTTTTGACCGCTTCTTTCAGCTCACCCAGAGCATCCTCAATCTGCTTTTTCTCATCGGGGCTCACCTTATCCCCATATTCCTTGAGAGCCTTTTCCGTGGCGTAAATAACAGTATCAGCCTCATTCTTGACATCTATCTCTTCACGCTTCTTCTTATCTTCCTCGGCGTGCTCCTCGGCCGCCTTCATCATCTTATCTCTCTCTTCTTCCGATAGAGCCCCGGAGTCTTTTATGGTAATAGCCTGCTCTCGCCCCGTCCCCTTGTCTTTAGCCGAAACATTAACAATTCCATTGGCATCGATATTGAAGGTAACTTCGACCTGCGGCACCCCTCGGGGGGCAGGCGGAATTCCAGTCAGCTGGAATCTCGCCAGGGTCCGGTTATCAGCAGCCATAGGACGTTCCCCCTGCAGAACGTGGATATCCACGGCTGTTTGGCTATCAGCAGCCGTAGTGAAAACCTTGCTCTTTCGGGTGGGAATGGTGGTATTTTTCTCGATGAGCCGAGTAAGAACAGCCCCCAGCGTTTCTATTCCTAAGGAGAGGGGAGTTATGTCTAGAAGGAGGAGTTCCTTCACATCTCCCGCCAGAATTCCCGCTTGAACAGCCGCTCCTACCGCCACTACTTCATCGGGATTAACACCCTTGTGAGGTTCCCTTGCAAAGAGATTTTTCACCGTTTCCTGGACCTTGGGCATCCTGGTCATTCCTCCTACCAGAACCACCTCCTGGATATCGGAAGGCTTTAGCTTGGCATCAGCTAGAGCCTTCTTGCAGGGCCCAATGGTGCGCTGAATCAAATCCTCGGTTAGCTGCTCCAGCTTAGCCCGGCTCAGAGTAATATTGAGATGCTTTGGTCCTGTGGCATCAGCAGTAATGAAGGGAAGGTTTATCTGAGTCTCTTTGGTCGATGAGAGCTCGCACTTCGCCTTCTCTCCTGCTTCTCTTAATCTTTGAAGAGCCATTCTGTCTTCTCTTAGATCAATACCATTTTCCTTCTTGAAATTATCCGCCACCCAATCCACGATCTTCTGATCAAAGTCATCACCACCAAGATAGGTATCTCCATTGGTGGAAAGAACTTCAACCACCCCTTCCCCAATATCCAGGATAGAAATATCAAAGGTGCCCCCTCCTAGATCATAAACAGCTATTTTTTTCTCGCCTTTTTTGTCCAATCCATAAGCGATGGATGCAGCGGTCGGTTCATTGATGATTCGCTCTACCTTGAGACCTGCAATGGTTCCCGCATCCTTGGTAGCCTGTCTTTGTCCGTCGTTGAAGTAAGCGGGAACAGTAACGACCGCTCTGGATATTTTCTGTCCCAGATACTCTTCTGCTGTCTGCTTCATCTTCTGCAAGACCCGGGCCGAGATCTCCTGGGGCAAAAATTCTCCCTTGTTTACCTTAATCTTTGCCCGATCCTCAGAATCCTGAATAATCTCATAGGAGACCTTTTTCTTAGCTTCTGCGACAGCCGCTTCCGCATATCTGCGTCCCATGACTCTCTTGATAGAATTAACGGTATTCTGGGAATTGACCACCGCCTGCCTTTTGGCAGGATCACCCACCAGCATTTCCCCCTTATCAGAGAAGGCAACGATGGAAGGAGTTGTCCTGCCCCCCTCCTGACTGGCTATGACCACAGGCTCATCCGCCTCCATCACCGCCACACAGGAGTTGGTGGTACCCAGGTCAATACCAATTATCTTTTCACTCTTTTTCTCAGCCATAAATTCCTCCTTCATTCTCACCCAAGATTTGTTACTTCTCGGGAGTCTCGCTAGCCCTCTTGTTCACTTTGACCACAGCGGGCCTTAGAACTTTGTCATTAAGGATGTATCCCCTGCGCATCTCCTCTACGATGAGATTATCCGGATATTTTTTTAAGTCCGCAGTTCCCACGGCCTCATGAAGGTACGGATCAAACTCTTCTCCTTTTGCCTTAATTGGCTTTAGCCCCTGCTTTTTTAGCAGGTCCCTCATCTGATTGAAGATCATTTTCACTCCCTCCACAAAACCGGAGAAATTCTTCGATTTTTTGGCCGACCCTATGGCCAGCTCAAAATCATCCAGAATGGGAAGGAGCTCCTTAATAAGATCCTCCGCGGCAGACTCCTTCAGGATCTGTTTTTCCCGTTGGGTGCGCTCTCTGTAACTTTTGAGCTCCCCCTTCAATCGGCCCAGGTAGCCCAAATACTCCCTAGCTTCCCTGTCCGTTAGCTCCAACTCCTTTTCCACATCCTTCAGTCTCTGCTTGAGGATAGAGACTTCCCTCCGGGCCTCGGTAACTTCAGCTTCGGTTTCGAGATACTTAGCCTTGTAACTGACTCTCTTTCCCTTAGTTTTTCCCATTCTTTGTCTCTCTATATCGGCAAAAATTAATGGGACAGCCTCTGGCTGTCCGAATAGAGAAAAACCCCCTCCGGGAGGAAGTGTTCAGCATAAACTTCTCCAGATTAATTCTATACAAAATCGCCCCCCTGTCAAGATTATTAGAGAGTTTTGAGGGAGCGAGGCAAGCAAAAGACTTGGTGCGTCTTTAGGTGGTAAAGAAGTTTAAGCTAGTTATTCGTCATCGGTACTACATATACTCTTCTCAAAGAAACCTTATTAAGAATCTGAGGGGGATAGTTCCATTATCTAAAGAACAGCTATTTTCCCCCTGGAGTCTTTAGCTACATAAATATAGATGCCTCTTGCCACTCTATCACCTTCCTCATTTCTGCCATCCCACGAAAGTTTGCTCACTCCCGCTGTCTCAACCAGAGTCCTTACCAGGTCTCCCGCGGTGGTAAAAATTTGGATTCTCGCATACGGAACAGAGGCTCCCCAGAAGGTTAAACTGGTGTGGCTGGCGGGAGAGAACGGATTGGGATAAGCTACTACCCCACTCGGGATAACCGTAACCAGCACCTGGACGGTTTTGGTTCCCCCGTTGGAAGTAGCAGTTATCGTTCCGGTATGGGGAGTAAGGCTTTCCGCCAGTCCTTCGGTTTCGACAGTTACAGAAATCGTGTTATCATTTCCTTCAAAGCCACTCGGGTCTACAGCTATCCAGTCCCGATTTACGCTGAGATTCCCACTTAGTGTGCCTGCACCCATATTATAGGCCCGAAAAGTCATTGTTCCGGACGATCCTTTCCCCAACTCGCCAAAATCCAAAGAAGAAGGGTCAACCTCGAGAAGAATCGCTCTTATCACTACCTCGTGTGAGCTGGACCACCCTGATTCGGCACCATTAACATCTTTGGCTTTTGCCCTGACCGCATAGGTACCCTGAGCAGACCAGGAGTGGGACATACTGGCTGAGCCTCCGCTGTCAACAAAAGATGTCCAACCAGACTCGGTCCCGTCGCCCCAGCTGAACTTGAAGGCTACCTGGTCTCCATCGGGATCAGTAGTGGTAGTAGTGAAGCTGTAAGAGGGCCCGTGGGTGCCTGTATCTGGTCCGCTCGGAGATGAGGGAGTATTGGGAGGTTGATTTCCTGACTCGGGATAGATGTATCGGATACCATCTATATCATCCTGGTGAAGGCTTCTTTTCTTGGTCTCGCCAAGAGACCCATAGCCGTACATGGTTTTCTCCGTATCACCAGCCCCATACAAATCTCCCAGAACCAAAGTGTGTCCAAGCTCATGAGTCGCAATGTTTTGAACGTCGTATTTACCCGCTTCTCCCGTTGATGACCAGGTGAAATCATCCTCAAATACAATGTCAAATTCAACTAGTCTTCCCGTAGACGGATAGTACCAGTAATAACATGTCGCTATGGAACCATCGGTACTGCCCCACGAGACTACATTGTGGCCATCGAGGGTCGGGCCGGTAAGGGAAGTCGTTCCCATGTATGTTTCGGTGAAGTAGCTACCGCTAACATTCTCCCATGTTTGATAGCCCGCTCGGACGGCGTCAAACTCTCCGGTGCAGTCGGCCGTTCCATTTTGATTCATCTCCCAGGTAACTGGTAGATCGCTACCGTACCAATGGGTTCCATCGTATTCAAAGGCAGATAGCGGTGTGGCCAGAATGGCGGCAATACCTACCGAAAGAGCAAGGATTATGATGAAGTGAAGCTTCCCCATGATAGACTTGGGACCTCCTACCCTGAACCGAAGATGAGTCAGAAGCCCAAATATCGCTGGTCTAGATGTCATTGGCCGGCTCCGGCTTCCTTCATGATTTCTTTGATTTGACTTACGAAGCTATCCAAAGGAATTTCTCGTCCGAGAACCTTGTTCTTGGCCCTACCGTCCTCCACAGTGTACTTTCCTTGAAATAGGCCCACAACTCTGAAAATAGTGGGCCTTTCCTTTTTGAGAAATAGGAAAACCTGCTCGCCTTCCCTGAACTCTGGCATATCCGAGACTCTGAGGCCTATCTCACCTACCTCGCCCCCCGGTATCTTTACGGTAATCTCTTCGGATTCCCCTATGTTCGAGAGCTTCTTGACATAGTCTCTCGCCGAGATGGTCACATAGGTATAGATTAGCGTCCTATCAGCATTCCATCGACTTTCCATGCTCTTAACTTCTCCAATTAGGATAGAATCCGCCTCATACGTTAGCTCTTCTATATTCCTTTCTACCATCAGGGCGGCTCCCTGGGTCCCAAAAAATCCACTGGCTAGAGAAAAGATAGCCACACTCGAGAGAATAGAATATATCTTTTTCACTGCATATCTCCTTTTCAATTCTGAAAACTCTCTAGATATGGAGCTTCAGGCATACCCCGCTCCAAAAAGATGCGCATTAGCCTCCGAAAAAGCGCCTTCCCGTCCTGAGAAAGAGAGGCGCACAGCATTGCCTTGAGATGTCACCCTTTCCAGAACTGCTTTCTATCTTACATGCAAAAAGCACCCCCCGTCAAGAAGATCAAGGATGCTGCGGCTGAGCTACTCGAAAAGTAAGGCAAAATCGGCAGTAGGCTTGACAAAGGAATATCTTTAATATACCTTGAAACAGAAATCACTCCCCTAAGAGGCCCCCCTTCCATGCACGAGGCAATGTTCTATGAGAGAACGAAGGACAAAGAAGTAAAATGCGGACTGTGTCCTCATAGATGTAAGATCGCCAACCAGAAGAGGGGTACATGCGGGGTAAGGGAAAACAGGGAAGGCGTACTTTACAGCCTGGTCTATGGAAGAGCAATTTCCTGGGCTGTTGACCCCATCGAGAAAAAGCCTCTCTACCATTTTCATCCAGGTTCGGATATCTTCTCTATAGCTACGGTGGGGTGTAATCTCAGATGCGGACACTGTCAAAACTATAGTATTTCTCAGCTATCGAAAGAAGAAGAGAAGATCGAGGGGCGGGATCTTTCCCCCGAGAGGATTGTTTCGCAAGCCAAAACGACGGGGTGCCTCAGTATTGCTTACACCTACACAGAGCCTACTGTCTTCTTTGAATACGCTTATGATACCTCAAGATTAGCCAAGCAGAATAATCTTAACAATGTCTTTGTTACCAATGGATATATGAGTGAGGAGACTCTAAAGGAAGTGAGTCCCTTTCTTGATGCCGCTAATTGTGATTTGAAATCTTTCAGCGAAGACCACTATAGAAAGATATGTGGAGGAAGGCTCAAGTTTGTACTTCATACTCTTGAGCTTATGAAAGAGCTCGGAATTTGGCTGGAGGTAACCACTTTAGTTATCCCTACCCTCAATGACTCTGAGGGTGAGCTGAGGAAAATAGCTGAGTTTATACTCCAGCTGGGTAAGGATACTCCCTGGCACATTAGCCGCTTTTATCCATCTTACCGAATGAGGGATCTTCCTCCTACTCCGCTCCAGACCCTTCATCGAGCTCGGCAGATAGGGCTGGATACGGGACTGAGGTATGTCTACACAGGAAATGTCCCCGCTGATGAGGGAGAGAGTACCTACTGTTATCAGTGCGGCCGACCCATACTTGAGCGCTACGGTTATCATATTAAGGCCAATCATATCCGGAGTGGTGAGTGTGAGCACTGCGAGGCCAAGATAGACGGAGTAGGACTGTAGGACAATACAAATGGACTACCAGAGCAGCATTGGACTAGAGGTTCATGTGCATCTTTTGACGGAAAGCAAACTCTTTTGTGGCTGCAGCACTGAGTTTGGCAGCCCTCCTAACTCTCAAACCTGCCCTATATGTTTGGGTCTACCGGGAGTGCTTCCCAGTATCAACAAAAAGGCTGTGGAGCATGTGATCTTGACAGCTCTGGCTCTCAATTGTAGGGTGAGTCCCTTCTCAAGGTTTTCCAGGAAGAACTATTACTACCCAGACCTTCCCAAGAATTTTCAAATCTCCCAATACGACGAGCCTCTGGCTAGAGACGGGTATCTTGAATTTGAGCTCGATGGGAAGCTGCGGCGGGTAGCAATTCAGAGGGTGCATTTGGAGGAAGACGCTGGAAAAATCATCCACGGAGAAGATATAGAGGGCCCTGAAGACAAAGACTCCAGCTTCATCGACTATAATCGCACCGGAATCCCTTTGATGGAGATTGTTAGCCATCCGGAGATTCACTCTCCCGAGGAAGCCTACCAGTGCCTTGTGAGTCTCAAAAGGGTCCTGGAGTATCTTGGGGTGAGTGACTGCAATATGGAGGAGGGGTCTCTTCGCTGTGATGCCAATGTCTCCCTGGCTCCTGAAGGAACCAGATTGGGAGTTAAGACAGAACTTAAGAATATGAATTCATTCAAGGAAATAAGAGAGGGGCTGAGCTTTGAAATAGAAAGACAGGCTGCTCTTTTGAATAAGGGGGAGAAGATCACTCAAGAAACCAGGCTCTGGGACTCCGAGGAACAAACTACGGTTCCCATGAGGGGTAAAGAAGAAGCCCACGACTATCGCTATTTTCCCGAGCCGGATCTTTTACCTGTCAAGATTTCCAACCAACAGCTGGAGCATCTTAAGGAGGGTCTGGTGGAGCTTCCTTTTGATCGCTACAGAAGATTCATCTCCCAGTATCATCTTCCTGCCTACGATGCGGGTGTTCTCACCGACTGGAGACAGTTGGCTGACTATTTTGAAGAATGCGTTAGAAACTTCCCTCAGCCTAAAATGGTGAGCAATTGGATTATGGGGGAGTTTCTCCGATTGGTCAAGAAAGAGAAGACATCCCTTGAGGAGGTAAAGACGAAACCTCTCATGCTGGCTAATCTCCTTAAAGAGGTGAGCAAAGGTACAGTTAGCGGAAAGTTAGCTAAGGAAGTTTTTCAAAAGATGTTTGAAACCGGCAAATCCGGCGAAGAGATAATTCGTGAGGAAAAACTGGGCCAGATTAGCGATACAGATGAGCTTGGAGAAATAGTTCAAGGGGTCATCACGCGAAACTCAAAAGCGGTCACTGACTTTAAGAAGGGAAAGGATAAAGCGATGGTTTTTCTGGTAGGGCAAGTTATGCGAGAAACGAGGGGACGAGCGAATCCTGAACTGGTCAACAGAATCTTGAAAGACAAAATGCGAGGCATGTGATGAAAAAAGACTTTCTTTCCATTTCTGACCTCACCCAGGAGGAAATTATACAGCTTTTTAAGAAGACAGACCACCTCAAGAGCCTGCTGGAGAAGGGGGAAATTTATCATCCCCTCCAGCAAAAAACTCTGGCCATGATTTTTCGAAAACCATCCACTCGTACCCGTGTCTCTTTCGAAGTGGCCATGTATCAACTAGGGGGACACGCAATTTTCCTTCCCTCTTCTGAGATGCAGCTTCAAAGAGGGGAAAGTATTGAAGACACGGGAAAAGTGCTGTCCAGATATGTTGCCGGCATCGTAATCAGAACTTTTGATCAAAACGAGGTAGCGAGACTCGCTGAGGCAGCTACTGTTCCTGTCATCAATGGCCTAACAGATCTTCTCCATCCCTGTCAGGCCCTATCGGATTATTATACTCTCTGGGAAAGAGGGAAAGAATTGGAGGGGCTCAAGCTAGCCTATTTGGGAGATGGTAATAATGTTTGTAACTCACTAGTCTTGGGGGCGGCCAAACTGGGAGTTCATATAGCTATAGCCACTCCTCCAGGATACGAACCTGACAAGGAAATAATCGAAAAAGCTGCAGCGTCCGGCAAGATTACGCTCCTCAAGGACCCTCTTGAGGCGGCGAAGAATGCTAGCGTTCTTTACACCGATGTCTGGACAAGCATGGGAAAAGAAGAAGAGAGGGAGTCTCGCGGGAGGATGTTCAAGCCCTATCAGCTTAACGCTGCCCTGCTCAAGCAAGCCAGAAAGGATGTTTTGGTCATGCATTGTCTTCCTGCCCATAGGGGAGAAGAGATTACCCCAGAGGTTATGGACAGTGAGCACAGCATCGTTTTCGAGCAAGCTGAGATGCGCCTTCATTTTCAGAAAGCCCTTTTGACAGAACTTTTGAGCTAAAGAGAGAGTAAGATTAGGTACCATAAACTCCATTCCTGGAAGGTGAGTACGAAAGACGCTTCCCGGATCCAGTGTGAGCTGAAAAAGAAGGTGTGCCTAAAGAGGAGATTGCGAGCCATAAGATGCGTAGCGGGAGCCGATGTGGGTTACCTTAGGGGAAAGGCCGTTGGTGCGGTGGTGGTGCTGGAGTTTCCCGGCCTTGAAACTCTGGAAAAGAAATTCTTTGTCTCTGAGGTCGCTTTCCCCTATATCCCGGGGCTCCTTAGCTTCCGTGAAGCGCCCGCACTTCTCGGAGCCCTGGCTCTTGTAGAATGCGAGCCGGACGTCATTCTGTTTGATGGCCAGGGAATAGCTCATCCCCGAAGAATGGGGATAGCCACCCATCTGGGGCTGCTCCTCGAGAAACCAACTATTGGCTGTGCTAAGTCACTCCTTATTGGGGAATATCTACCTCCCCGAGAGAGGGAGGGAAGCTGCACCCTCCTCAAGGATAAGGGTGAAGTGATAGGAGCAGCGGTAAGGACAGGAAGAGAAAGAAAACCGGTGTTTGTCTCGCCTGGAGACGGAATTGACCTTATGACCTCTATTCAGATTGTCCTTGAGTGCACAGGACAACATCGGCTGCCCGAGCCTCTTCGGCAAGCTCATCTTTTGGCTAATGAGATAAAGGAGGGTTTGAGGGGGGCGATCAAGAGACGCATTTGAGACAGACACAGACTTTCAAGACGCGAAAGGCGTAGACTTCTAAGAGGAGATATGTCCATGGGAAAGATAAAGAAAATAATTCTCGCATATTCCGGAGGATTGGATACCTCGGTAATTCTCTTCTATCTTAAAGAGAAGTACAAGGCTGAGGTAATTACTTATACCGCCAACTTAGGACAGGGGGAGCGGATAGATTCCATCAAGGAGAAGGCCAAAAGAACAGGAGCATCCAAGGCTTATGTGGAAGATGTGAGGGAGGAATTCTGCAACGATTACATTTTTCCGGCCCTTAAGGCCGGGGCCCTGTATGAGGAGAGATACCCTCTAGCTACCGCCCTGGCCAGACCCCTCATCACTAAAGGACTGGTAAGGATAGCGAGTGAGGAAGGAGCAGAGGCCATTGCTCACGGATGCACCGGTAAGGGGAATGACCAGGTGAGGTTTGAGCTGACCGCCAAGGCTTTAAGTCCAGAGCTCATCATTCTGGCTCCGGTGAGGGAGTGGGAGCTTCGATCCCGGGAGGAAGAGCTAAGGTACGCCCAAAAGAACAACATCCCGGTTGAGATCACAAAGGAGAAGCCCTATTCTATAGATAGAAACCTCTGGGGGGTGAGTATCGAATGCGGCATTCTGGAAGATCCCTGGAGAGAACCTCCGCCTGATGCCTACCAGATAACCTCTTCCCCTGAGGACGCTCCCGATCGAGCAACATATATGGAGATTGAATTCCGGGAGGGAGTCCCTGTCAAGTTGAATGGCAGGGCCTTGCCCCCGCACCTCCTCATCGAAGAGCTGAACAAGAGAGGAGGAGAGAATGGCGTGGGAAGAGTAGACATGGTGGAAAACAGATTAGTGGGCATAAAGTCTCGGGAAATCTATGAGGCTCCTGCAGCAACTATCCTCCATGCGGCTCACCACGAACTGGAGAAACTCAACCTGGATAAGGACACTCTTCATTTCAAGACAGTCATCTCTTTCAGGTACGCGGAACTCGTCTACAATGGCCTATGGCTTTCTCCTCTTCGTCAGGCTCTGGACAGCTTCGTAGATGAGACTCAAAAATTCATCAGTGGAAAGATCAGGGTAAGACTTTACAAAGGCACCTGCCAGGTAGTGGGAAGAAAGTCTCCCTATTCGCTCTATGAGAAAAGACTGGCCACCTACAGTCGGGAAGATATCTTCGATCAGAAGGCCTCCAAGGGATTTATAGAAATATGGGGCCTTCCCTTGAAGACATTGGCCCGATTAAGAAAGGGCCAGAAAGAAGAAAGGTAAAACCTGTTAGGACCATAAGCATTCTCAAGGTAAATTCGAGAGGCAAGGGGGCTAGATCATGATTTCACGCTACACGCTTCCCCGTATGGGGAAGATATGGAAAGAAGAGGAAAAGTTTGCCTTATGGCTCAAGATTGAGGTTCTCGCCTGCGAAGCCTGGGCAAAGCTAGGAGAGATTCCCAAGGATGCTGTGGCCAGGATAAAAGAAAGGGCCAAATTTGACATTGTTAGGATAAAAAAAATCGAGAAGGAAGTAAAGCATGATGTCCTCGCCTTCCTTACCAATCTGGCTGAGTCCATTGGTCCGGAGGCTCGCTATGTCCATCTGGGACTGACTTCTTCCGATATCCTGGACACAACCCTGGCGTTGCAGATGAAAAGGGCGGGAGAAATCATTATCGAGGATCTGGCAAAGTTAGCTGGCCTCCTGAAGAAAAAGGCGCGCCAATACAAAGATATCCCCATGGTGGGGAGAAGCCACGGAGTCCACGCAGAACCCACGACATTGGGCCTGAAATTTGCCCTGTGGTTTGAGGAAACCAACCGCAATCTTGAGCGAATGAGACAGGCTACTAAAGAGATTGCCTGCGGTAAAATCTCGGGAGCGGTAGGAACCTATGCTTATCTTAATCCCTGGGTGGAGGAGTATGTGTGCGAGAAACTGGATCTCGTTCCTACTCCGATATCCACTCAAATCATCTCGCGAGATCGCCATGCTTACTACCTTTCTACCTTAGCCCTCATTGCCTCTTCTTTGGATAGATTTGCCCTGGAGATTCGATTGCTGCAGCGAACCGAGACCAGGGAACTGGAAGAGCCATTTACCAGGGGTCAGAAAGGCTCATCAGCCATGCCCCATAAGCGCAATCCTATACTCTGCGAGCGAATTTGTGGGCTGGCGCGTCTGGCAAGAAGTAACGCTCAGGCAGCTCTGGAGAATGTTTCCCTCTGGGGAGAAAGAGATATTTCTCACTCCTCCGTGGAAAGAGTAATTATCCCTGACACCACTATCCTGGTTGATTACATGTTGGAAAAGTTCATCCAGATCCTGGATGGCCTTTCCGTTCATGAGGAGAATATGAAAGTAAATTTACAGAGGTCCAGAGGTCTCATATTTTCTGAAGGCGTTCTCCTGAAACTGGTAAAAAAGGGGCTCTCCCGCGAGAAGGCTTACCAGATGGTGCAGCGATGTGCTATGAAGTCCTGGGAGGGGAATAGAGATTTTGAGGAGCTGGTGAGAACAGATTCTGAAATAGCTAAATACCTGGATGAGGAAGAGATCAAATCCATATTTGATCTGGCGCATCATCTCAGGTGGGGGGATACAATCCTGGAAAGGCTAAAGATTCTACCCGGTGGGAGTGGAGAATGAGTACTTCTGTTCATCCCACAGCTCTGGTTGATCCAAAGTGCGAGTTGGACGATCAAGTTGAAGTGGGGCCCTACTCCATAATCGGTGGCGAGGCAAGAATAGGAAAAGGAACCATCATCGGTCCCCAGGTGCTGATAGAGGGCTGGGTCAGGATCGGCAAAAGATGTACCATTGGTAAGGGTGTGGTTATAGGGACTCTACCCCAGGATACCAACTTTGAAGGGAAAAGGAGCTTTGTGGAGATTGGAGATGGAAATCTCATTCGAGAATACAGCACTATTCACCGGGGTAGCCAGGCTGAGAGCACGACCAGAATAGGCAGCGAAATTTTTTTGATGGCCTACTCCCACGTTGCCCACAACTGTACGGTAGAAGATGGAGTGGTAGTTGCCAACATGGGTACCCTGGCTGGGTACGTCACTTTGGAGAAAAAGGTCATGGTTGGTGGCCTTTCGGCCATACACCAATACGTCAAGGTGGGTGCTTACTCCATCATTGGAGGGTGCTCTAAAGTCATCAAGGATGTTCCTCCGTATACGACAGCGGACGGTCATCCGGCTACTCTTTGGGGACTCAACACTGTGGGATTGCGTCGGGCTAGTTTCTCTCCCAAGAAAAGAGAGCTTCTAAAAAGAGCCTATAAGATTCTTTTTCGATCGGGCCTCAACACCTCTCAGGCTATAAAACAAATAGAAAACGAGCTTGAACCAATCCCTGAGATTCGCCATTTATGCGAATTTGTCAAGAATTCAGAGAGAGGCATCTGTAAGGAAAAGAGGAATGCAGTCCTATGACCTTAGTTCAAGGTACGATCCTGGGTCTTTTGCAGGGACTAACTGAATTTCTTCCGGTCAGCAGCTCCGGCCATCTGGTTATTGTGCAACACTATCTGGGACTCAAACACCCCCTGCTTCTATTTAACATTGTCCTGCACACCGCCACACTGGCTGCCGTCTTCTTCTATTTCCGGCGGGATATTGTTGGCATGGTCATATCTCTTGCGAGGTTCACTCAAAAAGAACCTCAACAAATCCTGCAGCGCAAGCTCTTCTATCTTATCCTCCTGGGAAGCGTACCTATTGCTCTGGTAGGGGGGCTCTTCAGAGGGATAGTAGAGAACTTGTTTGCCAATGTTCCCCTGGCCTCTTTTCTTCTCCTGGTCACGGGGACTCTTCTCTGGGCTAGCGAGAGAGTCGCCCACTCCAACAAGGGAATAGAGAAAGTAGGAATTGTGGATACTCTCCTCATAGGAGTAATGCAAGCAGTATCTATCTTGCCGGGGATCTCCCGCTCTGGAGCTACCATCTCAGCAGGGCTTTTTCGAGGAACTAGCAAGGAATTCGCCTTTCGCTACTCTTTCCTCCTCTCTATTCCTGCCATTCTGGGAGCTCTCTTCGTAGAGGCAAAGCGTGCGGTCTTGGAGAAAACTCTTCCCGGTGAGCCTCTTCCCTGGTTGACAGGAGCTATAGCAGCTTTTCTCATAGGATTGTTTTCTCTTGTCGTCCTCAAGAAGGCCCTTCTGGGAAGAAGACTCTCCTGGTTTTCCTATTATTGTTGGGCACTGGGAGGAGTCTCGTTGTTATTTGTATTAATCTAAGCCGCGGAGGTAAAATTATGGAAAAGCTTACGGGAAAGAAAGTGCTAATGATCATTGCCGAGAAGGATTTTCGCGATGAGGAACTACTAGAACCCAAGAAAATCCTGCAAGACGAAGGAGCCGGCCTCACCGTGGCCTCCACCACGTTGAGGCCGGCTACCGGGATGTTCGGAGCGAATGCCAAGCCCGACATACTGGTAAGTGAGGTGAAGGTGGATGATTACGATGCTATCATCCTTGTAGGAGGTGCGGGAGCCAGTCAGTATTGGAACGACTCTACGGCTCACAGCATTGCCCGGGAAACTGTCCAGAAAGATAAAATCCTCTGTGCCATCTGCATTGCGCCGGTGACCTTGGCCAATGCCGGGGTTCTCTCGGGAAAAAAAGCTACCGTATGGGCATCGGAGAGGGGAAAGCTGGAAGCCAAAGGAGCATCCTATACCGGTGAACCTGTGGAAGTTGCCGGCAAGATCATCACCGGAAGCGGCCCCCAGGCGGCCCAGGAGTTTGGCAGAGCCATAGCTACAGCCCTGGGAACTTCTGGATGAGAAGACTAGGAAGAAGGTTGAAGAAGGGGGAGCGCTGTTAGATGGAAAAGAATAAACTTGCTCCTTTAGGCATCTTTTTCGAAGTATCTACGGTTTTGAGTTGAAGGGAGACCGAATCGAGCGTCTTGCAGAAAGATCCGAAAGGGTCTCAAGGTGTGTTGATCTCCACCAAAAATTGAACGACCACCAATTTTACGGAAATTATAGGACTTGATCGAAAATTGCTCTAAGAGACTTCAAAATACGGCCGGTTGACTTTTTGGGCATATTTAGTATTATACATATAATGATGTGCGTATGTATAAATCTAAATGGAGGTGATGGGAATGTCTGTGTTAACGAAAAGGGCACAAATCCTATTTTCTCCTGAAGAATACGAGCTATTGAAGAAACTGGCCGTTTCAACAAAGTCCTCTGTTGGAGAATTGGTGCGAAGAGCAGTAAAAAAACAATATCAGATAGTAGGAAAAAAAGAAAAAATCCAGGCTGCTGACCGTCTTTGTCGAAAGAAAGAGCTTCCTGTGGAAGACTGGGGAAAGATGGAAGCAGAAATTATGCAAAGATGGAAGGAAAAGTGAGTATACCCTTTATTGATGCCAATATTATTATGTACACTGTGGGTAAGGAACATAAATATAAGAAGCCTTGTTCTGTTTTGATAAGGAGAATAGCAGAGGAAAATATTGTAGTGGCCAGCGATACAGAGGTTCTTCAGGAGATATTGTATCGTTATTGGTTGATCAGTGAATTTGAGAGAGCCCGAGAGACCTATAGCGATTTTAAAAGTCTCGTAAGCTTGATGTTCCCTGTAACCATAGATGATGTTGACTTGGCTTTCGAATTACTGGAAAAACACCAGAATATTCAGCCCCGCGATGCCATCCATGCTGCGGTGATGCTAAACAACGGCTTGACCAGAATCTACAGTACGGATGCTCACTTTGATGAGATCAAAGGGATAGAAAGAACTAACCCCATTGACCTGAGCACCGGCTCCAGTAAACAAAGAAAATGGGGACGGGACGTAAAGTAGGGTCAAAACCTATGCTTTTCTTCTCGCCGAAAGCAGTTTTCCCATAGATCTCAGACCCTGGGAACTTCTGGATGAGAAGACTAGGAAGAAGGTCGAAGAAGAGGGAGCGGTGTTAGATGGAAAAGAATAAACTTGCTGTTCTAGGGATCGTTTCCCGCATTGAAGGAGAATTGCAAAATATCAAAGAGTTTAAGTCTGAGCTGGACTCCATTAGAGATAAGAAGGGTCTGATTTACAAGCGGTCCAGGGGCTCTGTCTTACATGATTTCTACAACTGTTGCGAGAGAGTCTTTAAGGAAATAGCTGTTGAGTTAAACCAAGGTTATGAAGAGAGTGAAAGGTGGCACAAGAACTTGCTGCGTAGGATGACCATCCCTATCAAAGGAATCAGACCCCAGGTGATATCAGAGGAACTTGCAACAGATTTGGATGAATATCTGGCTTTTAGGTATCTTTTTCGCAGTATCTACGGTTTTGAATTGAAGGGAGACCGAATCGATCGTCTTGCAGAGAGATTTGAATGGGTCTCAGAGAGATTTGTCCAAGAGATAGAGAAATTCATGAGACACTTGCAAGAGAGCCTATGAAATTGCCTTTTTTCTTTCCTGGCTGCTTCATCCCATGCCTTCCCACCTGTATCCTATGATCCGACGAGATATGCCAATCAGGTAGACTGCGTTAGTCTGGACCCCCACCCCCCGACCTTGACATTTGGGAGATAATGACTGACTTCCTTTACTGTGGCCTATAATCTTTGGGCAGAGACCCGACTTCATCAGATTTACCCGGTCAGAGCAGGACTCGTCTTCGGCAGCAATGAGTATTTCTTGGTCATTCTGCTCAGAATCGTGCTTGTCCTAATGGATTCAAGAAGAGCTCTTTCCTCATTCACTAGTGGTCTTAGGGTCTGGAGCTCTCATGTTTTTCGAAAGTCTGGTCGATGCTCCTCCTCAGCTCATCTAAGAAGAAAGGTTTGGTGACGTAATCATCGGCCCCGTCTTTCAGAGCGTCGATAGCGGTGTCCATAGAAGGATAGCCTGAGTAAATGATTACCCGGAGAAGAGGCCTTATCTTCTTGAGAGAACGCATCAACTTAATCCCGTTCACTCCCGGCATTCTGAAGTCGACAAGGGCTAGATCCGGGAGGTTCTCTTCTACTACCTCAATAGCGCCTTGACTACTGTGCGCCTCATAGACAGCATAACCGACGCCTTTTAGGAAATCAGAGAGTATCGCCAATACACTTTGATTATCATCAACCAACAATATTCGTTTCTGCTTAGTTTTTTGACTCATCCCTTTATGGGTCCTAATCCCTTCTTTTTTCGCTGCTGGGCCGGGCAACCTCGGCTTTCTTTTCTCATTCTCTCTTTATTCCATATTTTTCCATCTTGCACTTTATGATTCTTCTGGACATACCCAAGAGTTTAGCAGCTTTGGTCTGAACCCAGCCAGTCTCTTTTAGAGCATTCATGATGAGTTCTTTTTCCAGCTCACCTACCCTATTCTTTAAGAAGAGCTTAGCTGAAGGAAAGGTAGGCTGAGATAAACATGAGGCTCTCTGTATCTCTAAGGGTAGATCTTGAGTAAGAATGGCACTTCCCTTTCCCATAACTACAGCCCTCTCAATCACATTCTCCAGCTCCCTAACATTACCCGGCCAGCTGTATCTAACTAAAAGATCTAAGGTCTTTAAGGGAACGTACTTTATTCTTCCCTCCTGACTCTTTTGAATATTGGTGAAGGAAGTACTCTACTAAGAGGGGAATATCATCCTTTCTTTCCCTGAGAGGTGGAAGGTTGATAAGAACCACGTTTAAACGGTAGTAAAGATCCTCTCTAAAGGTACCTTCCCTTACTGCTTTTTCTAGATCCCGGTGAGTGGCAGCTATGATCCTAACATCAATTTTGATAGGCTTTGTTCCTCCCACCCTCTCTATTTTCTTTTCCTGAAGGGCCCTTAAGAGCTTAGCCTGGGTGGTGAGGCTTAAGTTACCAATCTCATCTAAGAAAAGAGTGCCTCCAGAGGCAAGCTCAAATTTACCAATCCTTGGGGTTCCTGGTCGGGCGAGAGCACCGTTTTCGCATCCAAACAACTCAAGATGCAAAGAATCCTGAGGCAGGCGAGTGCAATCTAGGACTACGAATAGTCCTTTCCTTGAGATCCCATTAAAATGAATAGCCCTGGCCACCAGCTCCTTACCGGTTCCGCTCGCGCCCTGGATTACAACCCCGGTTTTATTATTGACCGCCTTTGCGATTGCTTTGTAGACTTCGAACATCGGAGGACTTTTGCCTATGATGTTTCCGTTCCTAGATTTATTCATTTCCTTAATCTTCTGCCACGGGGAGCACATCTGTAATAAATATTTGTGGTAGCATGTCCTAGTCTCCGATGTTGTATGGGCAACTTTTCTGCCAACTCTAGACCGTCAAAGAAAAGGCCATCCAAATTCCCTCCCGATGACCTTCCAGTAAAGGATTAAGAGCTCTCGACGAAAATGAATAGCGGTCATTCCCCTTTTTTCTCTTCGTTGTTGGGCGATAATTAGTACATTCTTTTCTCAGCCCAACAGTGAGGACCCGCTCAATTGGTGACATTTATGAGTTACAGCCTCTGGACAATTATCATGTGTCTCGCCCAAAAGTGTACCGCTTTGTTGCTTTCCTGGTCTCTGCCACAACCAAATTGGAGCCATGAACAAAGGCAGACTTCTCATGGAAGGGAGGCTGGACGAAATTCTCTATGACTCTTGATTTAACATAGAAAAGGAACTAGGGCAGGAAATGACTATCTTCTCTTAGACTTAAGGAGAGTATTTACTTCTCTTAGTACCTTATCGTAATCAAAGGGTTTGAATAGAATAGAATCTACTCCCTCCTCCTTCATCTTCTCTTTGGTGATATCTACCCCCCAGCCCCCAGCCGGTAATTAGTCCTACAGGTATATCTTTATCTATCTTCTTTACCTCTTTGGCAAGTTCCCATCCGGACATATCCGGCATTCCCAGATCTGTTAGAACTAAATCAAACTTATCCTCAAGGCCAGATAAAGTTAAATCAGAGTTATCCTCTTTGAACTTATCCAGCGCTTCCCTGGAAGTTCCTTTTAGGACTACCCTGTGACTTCCACCTTCAAGGATTCTTCCCAGGATGTCCCTTACCCCTTCCTCATCATCAATAATGAGGATCTTTTTTGAAAATGCCTTTTTTATCTTCTCTGGCTTCCTCCTCTTTTGGGGGACCTTAGCTTCAGAGGGAAAACTTAGGGTAAAGGTAGATCCTTTCCCCTTTTTGCTCTCAACCTTTATATCTCCCCTGTGACGTTTCATAATACCGTAGGATACAGAAAGACCTAAACCTGAAGCTTTTGGGCCTTTGGTGGTAAAGAAAGGATCAAAGACCCTATTTTGTACTCTCTTTGAGATACCTTCTCCTGTATCTTGAAAATAAAGATAAACCTTGCTATTCTTCGCCTCAGTCCTAATACTGATTTCTCCTCTCTCTCCCATTGCCTCCACTGAGTTGAAGATAAGGTTAGTTAAGACTTCCATTATCTCAGGTCTACTTCCTCGAATGAGTAGCTCGTCTTTTAGCTCTTCTCTTATCTTAATGCTTACACCTTCTTTTTCTTTCTCATTCTTCCAGCGAGGAGAGGTCGAGCTAATAGCTGATCTTACAATCTCGTTTAGATTGAGCTCAGTGTACTCTTCAACTGATGCTTCTCTTCTAGTGAAATACTGCAGTCTTCTTACTGTCTCTCCTCCCTCATGGGCGGTTCTTGCAATAACCTTGAGGCGCTCTTTTATCTCCTCTTCCTTGTACCTTCCTGCTCCTCTCTCTAGAAGCTGAGCGTTTCCCAAGATAATAGCCAGAAGGTTATTAAAATCATGGGCTACACCCCCTGCCATCTCCCCTAAGGCTCTTAGCCTCTCTGATTGAATGAGAGTTTCCTCTGCCCTTTTTCTTTCGGTAATGTCCGCCATGATGTGAACTGCCCCTATGAGATTCCCCTCTTGGTCCAGCAGTGGATCTGCAGTAATATCAAAGTATCTCTCATCCACTGGCAAAACCATCATTTCTCTACGGTGGCTCTTCTGCATGTAGAGGACGGGACACCCCTCTGGGGGTTTCGACGTACCATGTACAAGTTCCCAACAGGTGCGGCCAACGATCTCACGAAAGGACTTTCCCAAGAATTTGGCCATAGCCTCGTTGCATCGAAGGATCTTTCCTTTCAGGTCCGTCAGGAAAACAGCGTCGCCGATGGCATCGAAAGTAGCATGCCACTCTCGGGCAGAATTCTTGAGTGCCTCCTCTGCCTTCTTTCGCTCCGTGATGTCTACCAGGAGACTCAGAGTAACAGATCTCCCGTTCCAGTTGAACTTTGCTGCGTTGATCTGGACCCACTTAGTATTTCCACTTTTGTCAACAATCCTAAGAGGATAGACATGGGGAAGTTCTTCACCCTCCAGGCGCCTCTGGTAGCGGTCTACCACCATTTCTCGATCGTCGGGGTGGATAAATCCTAAGAAGGGCCCAGACATCAGCTCCTCCTCAGAATAACCTGTCACCTCCACCATTTTGGGATTCACAAATTTGTGCTTACCATCCTGAGCTACGAGAATAGCCTCATTGGCATTCTCGACTACCAAACGATATTTCTCTTCAGACTCCTTCAGCGCTTCCTGTGCTTTCTTTCGTTCCGTGATATCTTTTGTTATGGCCACGAAGCACGTAGGCCTACCAGAAGAGTCCCGGATAACGCTTGCGGAAAATTCTGCTGGAAACTCATTGGCATCTTTAGTCAAGAGAGTATACTCTACATTTCTAATGAAACCATCCTTTAGCGTTTTCTCCCTGTTCTTTGCTGCTCTCTTTTGGTTTTTTGGAGCAATTAAGTCAAAAGCACTCCTGCCGATGAGTTCTTGTTTTGTAGAGAAACCATGTAGATCAAGGGTTCGCTTATTACACTCAAGGATCTTCCCTTCCAGATTAGTGACGGTAATAGCATCAGGGGATGAGTCTAATATGTTTCGCAGGTTCTCCTCAGATGCTCTCAGCGCTTCTTCTACCTTCTTTCGTTCAGTGACATCAGTGCTATACATATTGCAGTAACCTTCTTTTGGGATGGATCGAAGCATACTGGAGAATCATCGCTCACCAATCCTTTCTTCGAAGCTTACATACTTCTGGGAACTCACGGCCTCTTTAAGAAATGGCACGTATTTGCGAGCCATTTTGCTTCCCACTTCTACTTTGAAGATCTCTTTGCCAGCATCATTGGTGTAGAGGACTTTTCCGTCGGGGGCGACACGAAGAACAGGGCTGGGATTCTCAGAAGGAAAACGAGAAAGAGATTCTATTCTCACCTCCCTACGCTTTCGCTCGGAGCTTTCCATGAGCTCCCATTTGCCTTCCCGCCTGATAAGAGCGAACTGGTGGTTCTTGACTACATCTATCAGTTCAAATGGTCCACACCTTTCAAGGGAGTAGGTGCAGATGGCGAGCATCCTGTATTCACCGATGACACTATTTACCTTCTCTTCATAGTGGGTGAAATCTTTCCAATCTCTTTTCTCAAGCCAAAATGCATTACCGGTTATCCTCATTCCATCAAAGCCTTTAGCCAGAGCTCCTCTCATTGCTTTTTTAGCTTCCTTCTCACCAAGAGGCTCTGAAGTAACCCATATGCAGAACTCATTGTTTTCTAGTCCTTCGTTGAAGTATGGCACCAAGATATCAACTAAATCTTCTTTGGTCTGGTAGAACTGGCAGAAGTGTGCGCTCCAGGGGACATCACCTATGATATCCACTCCCGACTTTCTCATTCCTTCTTCCATCTTAGATACCTCCGTTTTTCTACCCAGGATTGTCTTTATAGGCAGTTCTCTCGTGGAAGTAGAATATGTTCACTATTGCCTTAGATTCTTCACGCATTTCCGATTTCTGTTAGGCACAACTTCCTTGCCAACCAGATCCGGCGAGAGACCCATCTCTCTACATTACCCCGGGGAGCTCAATTATCAAAGATGCTAAAGGGGGATTTCTGCACATATTGGTACTATCTTCTAGAGTCTGGGTTGGGAAACTACTGAGCTTCGTCCACTAAAAGGGCAGTAGCACGGACATTTCTGTGCACATCAGAAGAGGAAGGTCTGAAAGCTTTCCTTTCTCATTCTCTCTTTATTCCATATTTTTCCATCTTGTACTTTATGATTCTTCTGGACATACCCAAAAGTTTAGCAGCTTTGGTCTGAACCCAGCCAGTCTCTTTTAGAGCATTCATGATG
>Ga0209979_1000071_pt1 | contig 181240 bp, 183 predicted proteins | sample AnhtaG_FD_183114 | JGI IMG/M metagenome (GOLD analysis project Ga0209979, IMG submission 183114) | Deep subsurface microbial communities from Anholt, Denmark to uncover new lineages of life (NeLLi) - Anholt_01485 metaG (SPAdes) (version 2) | ecosystem: Environmental > Aquatic > Marine >...
TGATGATATGAAGACCTTATTGATAAATCTCTCAGCAAAAGAACGATTAAAACCTCTCCACCTAAAATATCTAGCAGAAGCACTATAACTCAATCAAACTGCCACATCAACCTATAGCTAAACCCGAAAAAGTTTTTCACTAGAAGGTTAGCGTTACTAGGTAGCAAGTTGTCGGTTTGTTTTGTTTGTTTGGTGTTGTCGTAGGGAAGATGAAAACGTTAATTGGTTGTTGGTGGTTGTGTGCCTATACCTCTTTTTTTCGAAAACACAGCTTGAATGATGTTGTTGGATAGTCAACTATTCGAAAACCTCTTCCATCAAATTGAGCCATAGCACAAAAAAACCTCACAACACCCCACTACCTTCTAGAAAACCGACCAACAACAAACAAAACCAAATCGCCACTTTATCATAAAACTGTTGGTTAGAGACGTTGGGTTGTTTGGTTGTTGGTTTTTATGGTTGGTTGGTTTTTAGGATGGGTTGGTTGTTGTGGTTACTTGGTTTTTATAATATGTATGGTTTATTTTCTGGTTTCACAGGCATTGAAAGATAGTCTCGTAAAATAGTCAACGTTTTCTCCATATTGCCTATGAAATACATCCAAGTCTTCCAAAGCCCAACTCTTTCACGTTCCGAAACAACATTCCACATCTTTTCGCTCTCATCAATAGCGATTTCTAGTTGCTTCACCGATTTGTCCATTCTTTCACCGATTTTGATAACATTTGATTTTTCTTTATTCAATCTTTTTCATCTCATTCGTTATCGAATTGTTTTCTGCTTCTTTGTAGCCATCGTGTGTGCTAGGGTATTGTTATTGTAGGTTATGAATTCCCAGTTCACTTTGCTACTTTTAAAACATTTAAGACATAGATTGTCTGCCCAATCATTTAACAGAAATAATGTTGATTTTATTTAGGGTTAGTCAGGTTCGGGGTTCGTCCTATGGATAAATTCAGCTTTGCGAGTGTGTTGCTTCCGTTTCCATTCCCAGACTTTAGCATTCATATCTAAAGTCCAGACTTCTCCTCTACTGTAATTACATTCCTCGCACATCTTTTCCTTATTCACAACTGCAACCCTTTTGCCACAAAAACTACACAGTTTAGTCTGTACTCTGGGTGTGTACGGGTTTTGATTTTTTCGTGGCATCGGAGCATCATCTGTTATTGGAGTATCGTCTGACACTACTTGTCACCGTAGTTAAAGTTAAAATCCTTGCTCTCTTTAGCTTCACCGCACTTACACTCCCCTCTAGTCTTACCACAACCTACACAAACGTCACTGTGAATTAATCGTCCACCTTCAAATTCAACGAACTCTCCCTTCCTCTTAGGATGACCGTTAAAACCGTGCTTTTTGTAGTAAAGGTCTGTATCCCCACCTAAACGCTTCAGTTCGCGCGCGCGCGCGCGACTTACCAAACTACATAATGCTTGAAGCCAACCAACCAACCAACAACACCCAACAACCTCATCGTAGACATAACCGACCTCACACCAGACAACCAAAAAGAACTCGTTGATGCTTGCTGTCAAGACATTTGGCTCAACAGACAACTCTACGGTGAAAACTGGCTTCTCATCGTCCTTGAAGAATTAGAGCTATGCGCTAGAAACCTCAGAGGACAGGCAAGCCAAAACCTCAAGCGAGTAGCACACGCTGGACGAAACAAGAAAATCAGAGTCCTAGGAATAACAACAGACTTAGCACTGCTCGACCCAAGCTTCATTCGTCTCTGTCAACAACGCTACCACGCTAGACTAGGCATAGAAGAAAACGCAAAACGGAAATTCAGAGCATACTATGGCAAAGAGTGGACGCAAACAGCAACAACTCTAGAAACTGGAAAATTTATCTATTTACTCAGAGACCAGCTATCACAAATCACTGTTCCATTGTTCATACCCAAGCGACAACCTCAATCAATTTGTAAAGATAAAAGTTGGATTAGACGGTTCATTGACTTCACCCAGCAAGCGTGGAATGAAGCATGAAAAAACAAAGTGGGAATCCTATCAAAACACAAAAGCAGTTTAAAACAGCTGACGTGGGTTCAAATCCCACCCTCTGCACCAATCAATTGTACTCTCGGTAGAAACCTAGAAAAAGGCTGGAAAACAATCTTATACTGATAAAGATGACAAAACGCGGGCGACCACGAAAGTATACATGGTTTTCATATACTGATCTAGAAACCCAGTTTTCTTCAGAAGCCCAATATTTGAAGTGGGCTAGTGCAAATAATATTGCTATTCAAACCATTGCGGCAACTGGTTGTCCTCACTGCCACAAAAAAAAGTTCGAGTTACGTCACGACAAGGAATACAAAATTATCCGTTTCCACTGCCTTGAATGCAAACATGAAACATCTTACAGACCAAAAATGCCTAGACCTGGAAGTTTCCAGATCGTCCCAGTCCTCCACAATGGCATTAGAATTGGCGAGAAAATTGTTGATTCCTACCATCCAGCAACCAAACGACAGAGAAGCGACGCCCTTGTCCTAAAGGTCCACCATGGCATCGAGAATGGTATAATCAGCCTCGGCGGAGAATGGCATGTCGATGGAAAGGTCGGAGGCTTGAATGATCAGAAAAGATACTATCTCAACTTAGGAGAAGCAAAACAATTGTGCAATTGGAACAGGATGCAACTGGAACATGAGAAACGATTGCAGGAGCTTGAGAGAGAAACACGTTTTGATTTTCTGTAATATTAGTAGAGAGGTTAGTTTTTTCGTCCACATGCATTAACTGTATAATACGCATACTGACCGAACAACCAAGTGCCCAAGAGCGTATAGTACCCCCCTTTAAGATTTCAGCAAAGTTTTTCTCCAAAACAAATCAAGATATTCTGAGCCAAATAAAATGACGAGGATCATTAAGGTTTCAGAAATTGCGCGAGACATTAAGGAGATGAAGATTCGTGGTGCGGGAAATATTGCACGACAAGCGGCTAAAGCACTCATCATTACAGCTCAACAGTGTAAATCGAAAAAGCCCTCAAGGTTGATGGAAGAACTTGAAACTTCTGCGAAGCTTCTTCTCCAAACTCGACCAACCGCAGTATCCTTACCAAACTCCATTCGCCACATAATGTTATCTGCTAAAAAAGCGTTGAAGCAGAAACTAGAATTTGAAGAGTTCCGTCAGATCATTATTGATACAGCAAATGATTTCATTCAAAACTCAGCAAAGGCTATCCTACAAATCGGGAAAATCGGTGCTGGACGTATAGAAGACGGAGATCGAATTATTACACATTGTAACAGCGCTACAGTGAACGCCATATTAAAAACAGCGTTCAATCAAGACAAAGATTTCAAGGTTGTTGTGTGTGAAACAAGACCACGATATCAGGGAAGAATAACCGCAAGGGAATTAAGCCAGGTTGGAATTCCCACCACGCTTATTGTTGATAGTGCTGCCCATTTCTTTATGAGAAAAATAGACAAGGCAATTGTAGGAGCCGACGCAATAGTCGCCAACGGCGCTCTTGTGAACAAAATCGGTACTTCAATGCTGGCACTGGCTGCACATGAAGCAAGAGTCCTCTTCTTTGTTGCTGCAGAGACATACAAATTCAGCCCAGAAACCATGCTTGGACAACTTGTGAAAATAGAAGAACGTAACTCTTCTGAAATAATCCCAGAAAACGAACTCGTGAGAATGCCAAATATCACAGTGCGGAATCCAGCCTTTGACATAACACCTCCAGAGCACATTGACCTAATTATAACAGAGAAAGGGATCATTCCACCCCAAGCTGCCATAACAATAATTCGAGAAGAGTTTGGCTCCATAAGAACTGATGACTTGCTGAACTACAAGACAAGCTCTGGGTAGATTAGCGCGCTAAAGCACTTAAGCAACCTGTTTCAGATTACAATTATCGAGCATATGGAGGTTGAATCGGTGGCTGGAATAGTAGTAGTTAAAGATGTAATGACGAAAACTGTGAAAATAGTCAAACCCGACACACTTGTGAAGACAGTTGTTGCTACTATGAACAAATTCGACATAGGCTCCATTGTTGTAGTGAAAGGTGACCGTCCAGTAGGCATTATTACTGAACGTGACATTCTCCGAAGAATCGTAGAACCGTGTCTCGCACCGGAAACACTCCGCGCTAGGGAAGTAATGACAAGCCCAATAATCACAATCAGCAGCACTGCAAGCATTGATGAAGCATCCAGAATCATGGCAAGGAAAAAAATCAAGCGGCTTCTTGTCATAGAAAACGAGAAACTTGTTGGAATAATTACATTCACAGACATAGTGACACAAGTTCCAAAAATGCTTAGAATACTAGAGGAGCTTGTGAGACCCCAACATCGTTCATACTAGATTGGAATTCTCAGAATTTTCAAGTATTTATACCTGAATCTACAGTCTTTCGACAACAGCAGGAGAACTACAATCATGGATTTGAGCAAAGAAAAAAAGATTAAAATGTACCAAGACATGCTAAAAATCCGACTTTTTGAAGAAAAGGTCTTCGAATTATACGGTCAGAACCTTGTCCCAGGTACTATTCATCTTTACGCAGGAGAAGAGGCAGTAGCTGTTGGCGTGTGCACAAACCTACGAAAAGACGATTATATTGTAAGTACTCATCGAGGTCATGGTCACTGCATTGCAAAAGGAGCAAGACTAGACAAGACCATGGCTGAAATTTTAGGAAAGAAAACAGGATATTGCAAAGGAAAAGGTGGCTCAATGCATATCGCGGATTTCAGCATAGGGATGCTAGGAGCTACAGCAGTCGTCGGCGCAGGAATCCCGATCGCTACTGGAGCAGGTCTTTCGATTAAACTTAGAGGAACAGACCAAGTGGCAGCTTGCTTCTTCGGCGACGGCGCATCAAACCAAGGGACCTTTCACGAAGGCGTCAACATGGCAGCGATTTGGAGACTTCCAGTCTTATTCATCTGTGAAAATAACCTCTATGCTATGGGAACTCACCAGACACGTGTCATGCTCGTGAAGCATGTAATGGAAAGAGCTGTCGCATATGGGATTCCAGGTGTGTGTGTAGATGGAAATAACGTTTTAGAAGTTTACGAAGCTACACTGGAAGCTTGTAAACGAGCAAGAAATGGTGACGGTCCTACTCTCATTGAATGCAAAACATACCGGCGAAAGGGACATTCTCGCTGGGATCCAGCAACCTACAGACCAAAAGGAGAAGTTGATGAATGGTTAAATAAGGATCCCATTCAACGAATGAAAAATCACCTAATAGTTAATGGAGTTTTTTCAGAATCCAAACTAACAGAGATTGAGGAAGAAGTAATGAATTCCATAGAGGAAGCAGTCAGGTTTGCTCTTGACAGCCCCTTCCCTCAGCCAGAAGAAGCTCTTGAAGATGTATATGCATAGAGGAGAGGATTGAATATCCCAAAGATAACTTATCGAGAGGCACTTCGACAAGCTCTAACCGAAGAAATGCGACAAGACCCAACAGTGTTTCTTTTAGGAGAAGATATTGGACGTTATTGGAACGGAGCGTTCAAGGTCACAGCAGGATTAGCTGAAGAATTCGGGGAAGATCGTGTTAGAGACACACCCATCAGTGAATCCGCAATAATTGGAGCTGCAGTCGGCGCTGCAATAACTGGTATGCGTCCAATTGCGGAAATAATGTTTGGAGATCTAACCGCTCTTGCTATGGACCAAATAGCGAATCAAGCCGCCAAGATACACTACATGTTCGGGGGACAAGCAAAGGTGCCCTTAGTTATTAGAACGCCTTTTGGAGGCGGTGTTAACATTGCAGCTCACCATTCTCAAAGTCTTGAAGCATGGTTCATGCATGTGCCAGGACTTCATGTTGCTTTACCTTCAACCCCCTACGATGCAAAGGGGCTTTTAAAAACAGCCATAAGAAGCGATAATCCAGTGGTTTTCTGCGAACATAAACTACTCTATTCCCTTGAAGGTCTTGTGCCAGAAGAAGACTATACAATCCCCTTTGGAGTTGCTGAAGTTAAAAGAGAAGGGAGCGATGTAACAATAGTAGCTACTATGTTTATGGTTAACAAATCTTTACAAGCAGCTGAAATCCTTGAAAAAGATGGAATAAGTGTTGAGGTTGTTGACCCCAGAACTCTCGTTCCTCTAGATAAAGCCACCATAATAGATTCAGTAAAGAAAACGGGGCATCTTGTTATTGTGAGTGAAGACTGCAAAACTTGTGGTGTGACAGCTGAAATTGCTGCTATGATAGCTGAGGAAGCAATAGATTACCTAGATGCACCCATAAAACGCGTAGCTAAACCTGACACTCCAATTCCTTTCAGCCCACCATTGGAAAAGGAGATCATACCTGATCAAGAGAGCATCGTAGACGCAGTGAAACAGATAAGAAAAGGGGGAAGCTGATCTTGGTCACCAAAATTGTCATGCCAAGGCTTAGTCTGACAATGCAGACAGGCAGCATAATTCAATGGTTCAAGAAGGAAGGAGACCCAATTGAAAAAGGGGAACCACTTCTGGAAATACTATCCGACAAAATTACATATGACGTTGAGGCCCCAGCGACAGGCATACTTCGAAGAGTCCTAGCTGAGGAGGGGGTTGACCTGCCTGTTGATGCAATACTTGGCATACTTGCAGCACCAGACGAGAAACTGCCTGAAACAGAAACCAACATCACCCAAACACAATCAGAACCTCCTGAAGAACCCAGTGATCAAGAAAAACTCACTCAGGTTGGAAAACCTGTTTTAGCGTCGCCTGCCGCAAAGAAAATCGCTAAAGAACACAACATTGATTTATCACTGATAAGAGGCACCGGTCCTGAAGGTAGAATAGTAAGGGGAGATATTGAAAATTATCTAGAAGCAACAACAGAGAGTCGACATGTCCGTGAGGAAATCCCTTTAACAGGCATCAGAAAAACAATTGCTGACCGTGTATCGTCCAGTTTTCAAACAGCTCCTCACAGCTTCATTATCATGGATGTGGATATGTCAAGAGCCGCAGAACTGAAGGAAAAAACCAAAACCTCTTACACAAGTATACTTGTGCAGGCTGTAGCACAATCACTGATCAAGCATCCTAGAGTAAACTCTGCATTAATAAGTGAAAAAATACGCGTTTATAGAGATATCAATATAGGTATTGCAGTTTCCACATCAAATGGACTGCTTGTCCCCGTCATCCAAAACGCGGATGAGAAGCAACTATCAGAAATCTCCTCTGAACTGGAAGAACTTGTAAAAAAAGCCAGGGAAGGAGTTCTTACAAAGGAACAATTAGAGGGAGGAACTTTTACAGTGACAAACCTTGGAATGTACGATGTAAAACTGTTTCTACCAATCATCAACCCTCCTGAAGCAGCCATACTTGCAGCAGGCAGTATTACAGACAATCCAGTCGTATCCAATGGAATAATCTCTGTAAAACCTATAATGACACTTACCCTAGCATATGATCATCGAATCTTAGACGGTGCACCAGCAGCATCATTCCTGAAGGAAATCAAAAACGCCATTGAGAAATCAAGTGTATAGAGTCTAATGTTGAAACCCACTTAGATTAAATATTGAATACTTGTGTTTAACTCCCGGATTCGATAAAACAACCCTTTAACTCTCTTATAGCACGTGCCCATTGGAAAATCTTAAGTGATACCACCTTTCTCAGAAAACTGTGACCATTTATGAAAGCAGCAGTTTACTACAGCTTAGACAATGTGTTAATTGAAGACTTGCCAATACCTAAGATCAGCTCTCGCGAGATCCTCGTGAAAATGAAAGCTTGTGGAATTTGTGGCTCAGACCTCATGGAATGGTATCAGAAAACTCGTTCTCCAATGGTTCCTGGGCATGAACCAACAGGAATAGTGGAAAAGATTGGTAGCAAGGTTGAAGAAGTTGAGGTAGGAGACCGAGTCTTTGTTCACCACCACGTCGCATGTTTAACATGCTACTATTGCAGACATGGAGACTACACATTATGTGAACAGTTTACTAAATCCCATTTGGAGCCAGGAGGTTTCGCTGAGTATTTCAGAGTTCCAGAGGAAAACCTTAGAACTGACACTTTGAAATTCCCCAATGAAATTTCATTCGAAGAAGCAACTCTCATCGAACTCCTGGGATGTTGCATCCGAGCTGTGAACAAATGCGAATTCCAACTATCAGACTCTGCTGTTGTGGTGGGAGCAGGTTCAGCTGGAATAATGGTTACTATGCTGTTGCAGATGTTCGGTGCAACTCAGATTATTGTTACTGATTTTGTCAACTACAGACTTGAAGCAGCAAAAAGATTGGGTGCAGATACAGTGGTCAACCCAGAAACTGGAAGTCTTCTTGATGTAGTTATAAAGGAAACTGATGGAAGAGGAGCGGATTTGGTTTTCGTAACTGCACCAAACATCAATGGTTATCTAGCTGGACTCGAACTATGCAGAAAAGGGGGAACCCTGTGCATCTTTGCACCAACACAACCCGAGGATTTTATGCGGTTAAATCTGAACAAACTGCTTTTCTCAGAGATTAGTCTGGTTCCATCATACTCTACCTCACATGTAGAAACTAGTATCGCTATCAAACTAATTCAAGCGAAGAAAATTGACGTGAAAAGAATGATAACACATAGATTCCCGCTTAGTAAAACCGCTGAAGCTCTGCAAGTAGCATCAAAACATAAAGAGTGCATCAAAGTGGTGGTTTTGAATGAGTAGCGAAACAATGAGAGCAGCAATGCTCTATGGTATAAAGGACCTTCGAGTTGAGTATGTAAAAAAGCCTCTAGTCGATTCAGGAGAGGTTCTAGTCAAAGTAAAGGCTGCCACAACATGTGGCACAGATCTGAAGATTCTACAGAGAGGTTACCTAGAAAAGGTAATTAGTCTGCCAACAATTTTCGGTCATGAATGGGCTGGTGATGTTGTTGAGGTTGGTCAAGGAGTTACTTGGCCTGAAATCGGCATGCGAATTAGAGCAGGGAACAGTGCACCTTGTCTTAAATGCCAGATGTGTCGAAAGGGCAAATACAACTTATGTGAAAACATGCTATGGCTATGGGGAGCCTACGCGGAATACATTAGGGTCCCATCAAGAACAATACAAGTCAACGCCCAAGAAATCCCTCACAACATAACATATGAAGAAGCAGCTCTCGTTGAACCACTGGCTTGCGTCCTACATGGAGCTGAAAAAGTGGGTATTGAAATTGGAAGCACCGTGGCGATAATAGGTGCTGGACCTATAGGTCTCCTCCACCTACTTGTTGCTAGAAAGCTTGGCGCTGGAAAAATAATTGTCTGCGATTTAGTTGATGATCGTCTCGCCTTTGCTAAAAAAATGGGAGCTGACGAGACGGTAAACCCCAAGACCACAGACCCTGTTGAAGTAGTAAATCAATTGACAAAAGACAGTAAAGCCGATGTGGTTATTGAAGCAATTGGACTACCTGCCACGTGGGAACAAGCACTAAGACTTGTAGCTAAGGGTGGCAAGATTCTTGAATTTGGCGGTTGCCCACCAGGAACCCATATCCAGGTAGATACAGAATTACTGCACTACAGCGAAGTCACCGTTATGGGGGCCTTCCACACAACACCCCTTCACTTCAGCAAAGCGTTGAAGCTAATCTCTTCAGGCACCTTAAATGTAAAACCACTCATCACTAAGAAAATGTCTCTAGAGAAAATAAACGAAGCTTTCAAAACTCTTACAATCTCAAAGTCTGATCTCAAAATCGCTATAGCACCATAACTTACCCCCACTAAGGTGCGCGAGGACTTAAATGTTAAACTTCGTGTATGGTTCTCTTATTGTGAGGCCCCAATAATTGGTAAAATACATTTTCATAACAGGCGGTGTGCTTTCCTCCGTGGGTAAAGGCATTATTACTTCTTCAGTTGGTAAAATGCTCCAATCCAGAGGCATCAAACTCACAGTTATAAAAGTTGACCCCTACGTAAATGTTGACGCAGGCACCATGAATCCCTACATGCATGGCGAAGTATTCGTCACTGATGATGGGGGTGAAACTGATCTTGATTTAGGTTGGTATGAAAGGTTTCTGGATCTGAACCTAACTATGAATAGCAACATCACAACGGGCATGGTTTACCAGACAGTTATCATGAAGGAACGCAAAGGCGACTATCTTGGCCACTGCGTCCAAATAGTTCCTCACATAACAAATGAGATTAAAGAACGAATTCGGAAGGTAGCGGAAGAATCCGCGGTTGATGTTGTGTTAACAGAATGCGGCGGCACGGTTGGAGACATTGAAGGATTACCATTCCTTGAGGCCATAAGACAAATGCGACTCGAAGAAGGATACGAAAACACTCTATACATCCACGTGGCTCTAGTCCCAATACTTGACGTTACGAAAGAAATGAAAACAAAACCACTACAGCACAGCGTGAATGAACTTCGCCGCATAGGAGTACAACCAGACATAATTGTGGCACGATCAAGAAAAATGATAGATGCTGAGGCCCTGAGAAAAATTGCTCTTTTCGGAACCATACCTGAAAAGGCTGTCTTCTGCTCCTACAACGCCAAATCAGTTTACGAAGTTCCATTAATGCTGGATAAACAGGGAATGGGAGATTTCATTCAAAAACGCCTACAAACCGGAGGACACAAGCCAAAACTAGCCGAATGGAAAAAGTTCGTCAAAGCAATCCTGGAACCCAAACATGAAGTGAAAATTGCTCTAGTTGGTAAATACGCTGGTCTCACAGACAGTTACGTGAGCATGACTGAAGCATTTAGACATGCTGGAGCGTACTGCCATACAAAGGTGTCTGTAGATTATATAGAGTCTGCTGAATTCGAAAAAAATCCTCAAAAGCTTGGGGAACTCAGGAAATACGATGGTGTATTTGTCCCCTATGGCTTTGGTCCCAGAGGCACAGATGGCAAGATTGCAGCTATTCGATATGCAAGAGAAAACGACATACCCTTCTTAGGCATATGCTATGGCTTCCAACTTGCAGTAGTGGAATTCGCACGAAACGTGTGCGGATTAGAAAATGCGAACAGCGTTGAAATTGATCCATCAGCTCCTTACCAAGTCATCGATCTCATGCCTGAACAAAAAAAAGTGAAGACAAAAGGAGCCACAATGCGACTTGGAGCCCACACAATCATCCTAGAAAAAGGTACATTAGCCTATTCTCTATACAAAACACAGCAAATAAACGAACGTCACCGTCATAGATTTGAAGTAAATCCTCAACACATCCCAACCCTAGAGAAACATGATCTAGTCTTTTCAGGTAAAAGCATCGACAAAAGAAGAATGGAAATTATGGAACTACCAAAGAACTTTTTCTTTCTTGCTTCACAATACCATGGAGAATTCAAGAGCCGCCCCAGCAAACCTGACCCAGAATATCTTGGTTTTGTAAAAGCATGCTTGGACAAGAAACTTGGAAAAACAGAGTTTATACTTGAGTAGTGAAATTAATGGGGAGCGTTTGATAAAACGATAGATTGCTTTTTTTCCCTTCCTTTTTCATATTGGAAGCCAAACTGATGAATGAAAGACGTAGAATATTACTAAGAACTATCCCCTTCCTAGTAATTGGCATTCTAGCGTTTATTGCATATTTAGTGATATTTGTAGATATTCAAGAAATGATCCACATAATCAGAAGCGTAAATCTTCCCATCTATTTGTCAGCTGCACTAATGCTATTCTTGGGCACAACCTTTTTCACCCTGACCTGGCAGCACCTTATGTTACTTCTCTCAGTCAGGATACCTTTAAAGAGAGCCTTTGTTTTCGTGTTAATCGGAATCTTTGCAGATCTTCTTATTCCAGCGGAGTCCGTTAGCGGAGAAATTGTTAAGACCTATCTTGTATCAAATGATACAGACGTAAATCCTGGGCAAGTCATTGCTTCGCTAGTAGGTCAGCGTATTATGGGTACAATTGCCACCACTACAGTTCTATTCCTAGCTTTCCTCGGGTTACTTACCCTGGATTTTACCATATCAGGCTTGATGCTCCAAATCCTTGGAGTAATCGCAATTCTGAGCGCTTTTGCATCCATATTCTTAATAATACTTTGTGTCAAGGAAAAATGGACGGAGAAACTCGTCATCAAAGTTTTACATTTTGCGGAGAGAGTGTCTAGAGGGCGCTTTCAACTGGAACGTTTCCAATCCAGTATTATCAAAGCAATGAGGGCTTTCTATGAATCATTAAGAATTTTTAGTTTAGAACCTAGAAAATTGCTTCTCCCAGTTTTATTCCATGTTTTCTCATCACTTTCCCGCTTCATAGTTGTTTTCCTAGTGTTCGTTTCCATCGGGTACGTTGAGAGCAACTTGCCAGCTTTCTTGCTCAAAATCGTTGTTGTTTACACTCTCTTAATAGCAATTAAATCAATTCCAATTGGAATTCCAGCTGAGGTAGGATTACCTGACATAATAATGACGACACTCCTTAATCTATTCGGTATACCACAAAGCATAAGTGCTGCAGCCACTTTCCTCACAAGGATTTTAACTGTATGGTTGAATCTTTTTGCAGGATTTGCTGCAGTTCAATGGCTAGGAGTTAAGAGCTTGATGGAGACTGGAGTTTTTGGCAAAGCGAAGAACAAGGTATGAAATATACGCTGAATTATTGGACATAGTTGCCAGGAGGGGCTCCTGCAGGTTGACTAGAGCTTCCTATGGCGCAAATTTACCTGTTGACAGAGCCAAGATATCTCTGACTTTCCTGTCTTCGAGAGGATTTCTGAGGGAAGAGAAGATCCAGGATTCATCCATCTATAGAATTACTAAGCGAGGCTTAGAATATATAGAAACCTTCAGACATATGCGAAAGTTATTTGCTGCTCTCGACGAAAAAGTTACTCCAGAGCCGTTTAAGCCTGCAGGGAGTTATGGAACAGAAAAACAGGTTAATCAAATACATGCAACGATAAATCTTCCCACAAAAAAAATTAGAGTAGACGAGGACATTGACATCGAGATTGAACTCCGTAATTCGAGTCCAGAACCCATCTTCTTAACTGAAGTCAATGATTTTCTCCCCTCAGGCTTCGAAGTCGCTTCTAAACCAGATGATAGTAGAGTAGAGGGCTCAAACCTTAGAATCAACAGAATAGGTATCGCCCCTCTTACAACTGAAAAAATCGGATTTACGCTGAAAGGCCCTAAAGAAGGCACTTTCGGCTTTAGGCCAAGATTCTTGTTTGAAAACGAAAAGGGTGACCAGTTGCTATCAGAACCTAAACCTGCGTTGATCGATGTTTCACGAATTGACGTCATCACTCGCATTAGCAGCGGATTCATAGACCTTGACAGACTGCTACTCGGCGGTATTCCAGAGAACTATACAATAATCTTAACTTCGATTTCATGCGATGAAAGAGATCTTCTAGTCAAGAAGTTTCTTGAAGCGGGGACAAAAGAAAACCAAATCACATTCTATGTGACTGTAGAAGCAAGTGAAGTTGAGAGCCTTGTCAATAATTTTCAGTCAAGTTTCTACCTTTTCATATGCAACCCTCAAGCAGACACTATGATAAAAACGTCACCAAATGTATTCAAGCTTAAAGGAGTAGAAAACTTAACCGATATTAACATCGCTTTGACGTCAACCTTGCGAAAATTGGGACACCCCATGAGACCAAGGAGAGCTTGTATAGAAATTATCTCAGATGTCTTGCTGCAGCATCATGCAATTCAAACAAGAAGATGGCTAACTGGATTAATGCCAGAGTTGAGGTCAAAGGGGTTTACTACATTAGCAGTAATGAATCCTCAAATGCACTCACCAGAAGAGGTTCAGGCACTGCTTGGTCTCTTTAACGGTGAGATAAACATCTTTGAGAAGGAGACCAAGAAGGGGCAGAAGAAACATCTGAGAATTAGAAAAATGATTAACCAAAGATATTTGGAAAATGAGATGCCTTTGGTTAAAGCTAAGCTTCTACGTAATAGAGAAAATTAATTCGCTCAATGGCGACGTATAACCTGCAAACTTTAGATTTTTTGTCTATTGCTCTCCAAACAATGGCATGTTCGGGAATACTTCAATCCCATTCTGGTCTATTGAGTAGGGTACGAGGCTAGGATTAACTCTAGCTCCTCTCATTTTCTCAACTTGTATTGCTCTTGTTGTTGTTCCTCCTGAAAAGAGAGTTTGCATCATAATGACTCCGTGTACAAGGAATTCTTCTTCCAAGGCATTTCTTTCAAGGCTTAAACGTCCTAGTTCAGTGGTTACCAGACATGTTACGTTCAAGTCTGCTAGCGATTCGATCAAATCTAACATCGCTGTTCTGCGTTCTATTGGATCTGGAAATCTGTAAACAAGTGCAGCAAGAGTATCCACCACGACTCTTTTTGCTCCGATGGCAGCTATCTTTGCTTGCAAATCTTCAATTAGTTTATCCATTGAAAGTTGCTTTCCGCGTAAGCTGCGGGATTCCTCTTTGAAGAGTTTCTCTTTTAGCATAAGTACTCGGGACATTCGAGTGGCATCGACAAAGACGAATTTTCTTTCAGCTTCTGCTTTTTGAAAGTCTCTGCCAAATTGAAGCATTTCAGAGAAAAAGTGCTCTTTACTCTCATCTAGACTGACGAATATTCCATTTTCTTGATCTTCATACATTCCTTTGTAAAGAAATTGACTCGCCATAATTGTTTTCCCAGTGCCTGGTCCACCGATGACGAGAATTACTCGACCTTCTGGAAAGCCCCCATCAACAAGCTCGTTCAAGCCTGGAATTCCTGTTGCGATTTTCTTAGGCAAATTGTATCACCTGAAGAAGTTAGATACTCTTCGGCAAATATTTATAGGTTATGCATATTGAATAGCCCAGGAAACTATGCAGTAGGGTAATCAGAGTATCCTTATAACGTCTTCAAACAAGTCGTAATATCTTTTCATAGTCACAAATTGTGACTACAAAAGGTGTATGCTATATGTGCGTTGCCTTTTATAGTCGCGATTCTTCTTTTAATCTTAGGTGCAAACGAAATGTCAAGCAATTCTATACCTGCTAGGAGTACTGCAACTCTAAACGTTGTTGAAGGTGATCTTGAGGTAGGTAGACACGCAATAGTGAGAGGTGAAGGAACACCCCCATCTGTCAAGGTTTCAGGAACAGTGTATGTGGAAGAACACTGTCTATTCGAATGTGATCTTACTGCTGAAAACATAGATGCAGAGGGAGATGTCACAATCAAGGGAGATCTTCAGATAAGAAACAGAGTTAGTGTTGATGATGGGCGTCTAGTGGTCACAGGGAATATGACTGCAGATAGAATAGACGTGGACAGAAGTCTACAGGTAGATAAGGATCTCAAAGTCAGAGATGTAGATGTCGGAGGTACAATGGAAGTTGAAGGCAATACTTCGGCTCAGAAAATAGACGTCGGAGGTACTTTCAGAGCAAGAGGAGAAGTTGAATCTCATAGAATTGATGTAGGAGGTTCAGTCAGGATCGAGTCAAGTGTCAACGTAGAAGACATAGATGTGGGAGGTTCAGTAAAAATCAACGGTGGAAAAGCGAGTAGAGTGGATGTTGGGGGCAGCTTTGTTTCAAGAAACTCATTAGAGTTTGAAGAGATAAATGTTGGGGGAACAGTGAAACTTGAGGGGAAAAGCAAAGGTGGCGACATCGACGTTGGAGGGACTCTCAAGGTTGAAGGAGACATAACATTCGGCAGTATTGATGTAGGAGGCATAGTGTCGATTTCCGGTACTGCTGAAGGAGGAGACCTCGAAGTAGGAGGAAAAGTGAGAGCTGACTCACTGCAACTAACTGGAGAGCTGAGTGTAGGCGGAGTTGCTGAAATAGATGGAGAACTGACCGCTGAAAACATCGAAGTAGGCGGTCGACTTTACGCAGGAAAAGCCATAGCAAAATCAAAAGTTTCCGTTGGTGGTTCAATTGAAACGGAGAGAGGCGTCCAAGCATCCTATGTAAGCATAGGAAGAAGAGGCAAAGTTCGAGGAACTATAAAAGCTGACCAAGTCAGGATAAGTAAGAGAGCAAGTGTCGAAGACGTCTACGCCAAAACAATAACATTGGAAAGAGACGCAACAGCTCGAAACTTGTATGGTGAAAAAATACACTTGGAATCAGACTGTAACATTCATGGCGAAGTGCAATACACCGAAGAGCTGCAAAGCGAACGAGGAGTAACCTTTGCAAAAACACCCCAGAAAGTAAACGAATTGCCTTCAGATTTCTGAGTTCAAAACATTATACGTTCTGTACTTGAGAACTGGGATAAGGATCAAGATCAATCGTTTGCAGACGTTCAGTCACAACTTCTTCTTTCTCAAGTGTGGAAGTGCACGTAAGACCAGTTTTGTCATTGGTAGAGCTACTATTGCGCCCATTATCATTTGCCCAATGTTTACTGGAATCTCCGCAACAGCTAATACTTCAATATTGAAAAGAGGGTAAAGGAAAAACATTTGATACAAAAAATATCCTATAACCATGATAAAACCTCCAGAAACCACGGAAAAGATTGTCCAGCCGAACTCAGGATCAGCCAGAAATCCGAGCGCAGCTATTGAAAACGCTGTGACTCCACCTAAAAACAACCAGAACTCCGTAGGAATGTAAAGCGCGAATATGCTGGAGCCCAATGTAATTTCTCCTTCCCCGCTATAGTAGGCACTACCAACCAAGCCTAGTAGGATACCAACTGTAACGCCCAAAAATAGCGTAAAAAACTTCCAGTGGAGCTTGGATCTAAACTTCGGAGTCTTTTTCTTAAGGACTCCTACAACAGCACCTTCACAAGCCTTCACTATTAGAGTGGCTGGAGCATAGTGAGGATAGCCCAACAACAAATCGGCTAACATCGAACCAAATCCTCCCGCAAAAGCTCCAACAAAAGGTCCAAACAGAATAGCTGAGAGAAAGACCATCGATTCGCCTACATTGAAAAATCCTTGCGTTGCAGGGACATATATCGAAAAAATCATCGTGGCAATGCATACAAGCGCAGTAAACACTGCTGTAATCATGAGATGGAAGGGAGATTTTATATTCATTTTCGTCAAATTTAATCGAATTTGGTATATAACAACTCCATTATAATAGTTTGTTCACGATGACGATGCGTCCAAACCTGTGTATATGTATAGAACCTCTATGCAATAGATGCGCAAAAAACCGGAGTCAAATAGCTGACTATTTTCCTCACAAAGTAAAGTTCTAGTTTTTAAGGCGCCCTAGACAATTCTAGGAATTGTACTGAGTATCAAAGCAAACACTTGCACAAGAAGTTAGGACGAGGTCTATGCATGAAGCTTCCAGCTGGAAAAGTTCCACCCAAAGCTCTCCGACAGATTGTACTAGAACATTTAGGAGCTAAACATGAAAAAGTGATTGTGGGACCATCTCCTGGTTTGGATGGCGCTGTGATTGAAGTTGGCAACAAGTTACTTGTCACTTCGATGGATCCAATCACGGGAGCCTTGGAAAGAATAGGATGGTTAGCGGTTAATATAAACGCTAATGATGTAGCTACTTTTGGCGTGCAACCAGCCTTTTTTTCTTCCTGCATTCTCCTACCTGAAAACTCAACTGAGAACACTCTAAAAAATATCTGCATGCAAATAGACTCGGCAGCAAAAAAACTTGGTATAGCTGTAACCGGCGGTCACTCGGAAACAACACCAAACTTGCCTATGCCCATAATTATCGGATCTTGTATGGGGGTGACTGACAAAGGACACTATGTGACAGCGCAAGGAGGCAAAGCGGGTAACATTTTGATCCTCACAAAATCCTTGGGGATAGAAGGCACTGCAATTCTTGCTGCAGATAAATATGACACTCTTGTGAAGAAAATAGACAAGTCTGTTTTAGAAAAGGCTGCCGACTTCTTCAGCTCCATAAGTGTGGTAAGGGAGGCAGTCTTAGCTTTCAAGACAGGCGCGGTCTCAGCAATGCATGACCCAACTGAAGGCGGAGTAGCTGGCGGAATACATGAAATGGCTGACGTTTCAAATGTAGGTTTTAAAGTCTATGAAGAAAGAATGCCGATAGCCATGGAGACCCGGAAAATATGCGAGTTCTTCCAAATTGACCCACTGCAACTAATTGCATCAGGAAGTTTGCTAATCGCTGTAGAAAAAACCCACGCATCGACATTAGTAGACCTTCTGCGGAAAAACCAGATTATGGCCACGATCATAGGAAAGCTTCAGCAACCCCAAGAGAAACGACAAATAGTCAGAAGAAATGGAAGGACCGAAGAACTTCTGAGACCTCATTCAGACCATCTCTGGCAAGCCTTAGAGAAATAACTAATCTTTCGTCAGATCAACCGAACTCTTTTTACTGGTAAATTTCGAGGCTTTGCTTGGTCTCTTTAACCTCTTAATCTTCTCTTGCAATTTTTTATAGGTGAAATAGCTTCGAGTATTCCTGAATATTTCGTTTATGATATCTTTCTTGTGGACGTGGACAATGCTGAAATCAGGATCTAAAACAATCTTATGTCCTCTTGAGACCATTTCTAGAGTCCAGTCGTAATCCTCTCCACCGTACTTCTTTGTTTCCGGTATAGTTCTCAAGAGATCTTCATTAAAGGGGTATTCTTCCCATCGAGACCTACGAATAATGCAATTCATCGTTGATATCGTACTTATTAGATGCATCTGCACTTCAACCAAATGGAAGAGTGCGCGTCCAAACCCTCTATCTGATGGGAAAAAGAAGCCACTCACAGCTGCGACTCCTTCGTCTGTAAAATGATTCAATCCTCTTTCCAACCACTTCAGAGATGTTGGAAGGGAGTGTCCATTAGTGATACAGACAAGTTCTTCCTCAGAAAAGTGCATCCCCAGATTCACTGAAAATGGATGAGAGAAATTCTCATGTTCAAAAGTTATGAGCTTTGTGTTTGGATACTCTTCTAAGCATCTAGACACATATTCTACCTCTGCGCCACTGTAAGAATCCATAACGATTAAAATCTCAGAAGGTGCAACTGTTTGGTGAGTCAAACGGTCTAAGACGCCGCAGAACAGCTTTTCCCGGCTAATGCATCTAACCACAACTGAGACAGGCATTTTTCTTCTTCTGCCAAAATATTGGTTTTTTCTTAATCAATAATTTCTCTCGTATTGAGAGAACAGTAATTTTTCTTTGAAGATTCGCATTTGGATTTATCTGTTGAGCTTAAAGCTGCGCAGTATATTTTGATATAATACTATCGCAGCATAGAAGGAATAGGCTAGAAATAACTGAGGGTAGCGAATAGCGAATTTCAGTTCATTTGCTATTAGAGTGATGCTCTTTTTTATTGACCATACAAATGCTGGTCGATAATGAATACAATATGGTTCGTATGTTGAGATAACCTTGTAACCATTGTTACAAATCCAAGATTTGATATACGCGTCCTCATAGACGTGAAGACTTGGGGGAATATTGATCCCTTTAACAGCATCTTTGCGGACAAGTAGGTCGTGAGTTCCTCCTCTTTTTCTGAAGATTTTCATTGTGATCCGCTCAAACATTTTCAAGAGGTTCACATTTCTTAGAACTGACCATATCTCTACCCCCCATATTGCGCCCACGTCAGGTTTAATTATTCTCTTTGCTTTCTCAAGCCATTTGTTGCATAAGATCACATCACTGTCGACGAACATGAACCATTCTGAGGTGACGACGTCTATTGCTTTCTGCCTGGCCTTTCCTCTTGTGCCTTTATCCATTAATAGAACTATGTTTCGATATTTCTTGCCAAATCTCTCAACCACCTTCAAAGTGTTATCTGTTGAGTAGCCATCAACGACGATTAGTCGATTAACCGGAACATTCCTGTAGATGGCCTTAAAACATTCTGCCAATGTCTCTTCGCTGTTCTTGGTTAGGACAATTACGTCCACTTTCATTGAATCCAACTCGGTAGTTCAAGAGAATTCTGATTATGCAATAGTTCTTTCAGAAGAGGAATCCTTTATAATGTTTATGCTTAAATAGCCGACAAGATTAGCTTTGAATGAAAAAAATTTAAGGAAGAGTATCTTTCATGGGACTTACTCCAAACAAAGTTCTGGGTTTGTTTAAGCGTTCCTTCTCATTTAACAAACCTCATCATGTTCAGTGGATGGTTACACGCCGATGCAACTACCGCTGTAAAAGCTGCGATGTATGGCGTGACCAGAAGCTGACAAAAGAACTTTCCTTTGAAAGGATCAAATCGGGATTGGATATTCTCCACGAGATTGGAGTGGTGGAAATTGTGCTCTCAGGGGGAAATCCTCTTTTACGCGACGATATTGGAGAAATTATAGATTATGCCTCTCGATACTTCATAACAACAATATATGATAATGGAAGTTTAGCAGCTAAGAAAGTTGATGTTCTGCGTAAAGCGGATTTCGTTGCCATATCCTTCGACACTTTGGTGGAGGAAAAGTATGACTATCTTAAAGGTGCCCCAGGGGCTTGGAAGAATGCAATGAATTCCATTCAGACTCTTAAGAAGGAAGGGATACCTGTAGGAGTTTCCCCGACGATCTCACAGGTTAATATGTATGAGATTCTGGAATTCACAGAGTACTTTAGAGAGAGGGGAATTCCTGTTCTGTATTGCTTGTATCAGCACGATTCTCTTGCAAAGCCCATGTTCCAAATAGGAGAGAGAAACGTAGAGCTGGAAATAAAGGATAAGGAGGGGCTCGCAAAGATATGTGACACGCTCTTAGAAAAGAAAAGAGAGAGAAGCCATGGGATCCTAATCACCAAGAAAACCTTGAAAGCCCTAAGAGAACTATATCAAACTGGCAAGAGAAACTGGAAATGCAGAGCACTTCACTCCTTTTTCACGATAGATCCCATGGGTAGAGTTGCAGGATGCCATCTTCAAGAACCACTGGCAATGATCTTTGATCTTCCGGAACTATGGGATAGCCAAAGGTTTGAAACTCTAAGAGAGACGTATAGAGAGTGCAATAAATGCTCCTACATGTGCTATATGTTCTATTCACTTCATGCGAATGTCCAGGGCAACATTGAAATAATAACAGACCAATGGAAAAACGCTGGTGCTTTGCTAGCCCATTAGATTCAATACTTATCACGTAGAACGTTGTCGATCAGATAGCATTAGAGTTTGTAGCCAATTTTTCTTAGAAACTCCCTTCTACTATTCGCCTCGTTTTCAGTTTCGATTCCCTTGCTATGTGAACCATCGATTACACCCATTATTCCCCTTCCCTGATCTGTTTCACATACTAAGACCTGCAGTGGGTTTGCAGTAGCAGCATAAATACAGCATACTTCTGACACTTTTTTAATTTGGTCCAACACGTTAATTGGGTAGGCGTTTTTGATGTAAATGATGAAAGAATGACCACATCCAAGCTTTAATGCGCTTTGAACAGCTTGATTTTTTAGTTCAGGGTCGTTGCCTTCTCCTCTAACTAAGCACGGTCCAGAGCTTTCACAGAAACCCAATCCAAATCGTATGTTTGGAGTTGAATCCATCAAAGATTCATAAAGATCCTCTACAGTCTTGAGGAAGTGCGCCATTCCTAGTATTACATTACAACCTTCTATAGGTTTGATTCCAACTATCTGGATATCCATAGTCATCTCTTCTTTTCTGTTGGAAATGTTAAATTTTCAGCTGTTCCTTTTGCTCCCTTTTAAAGGAGACATTGCTCGGAGTCGTTTAATAGCCTTCGGTAGCACCTCAAGAATATAATCAATGTTCTCAGCTGTGCTGTATTTTCCAAGCGAGAATCGTAAACTTCCACGTGCTTCCTCTGGTTTCAGCCCAATTGCTAGAAGCACATGACTTGGTTCACCTGATGCTGAGGAACATGCTGACCCTGAAGATGCTGCTATTCCCTCCGTATCTAATGCAAGAACTATAGCTTCTCCTTCCACGTAGGAGAATCGAATATTGGCGTTATTACACAGTCTCTCAGTGGGGTGACCGTTGAGATATGTGTTGTCAATTTCTAAGGTTCCTTTTATGAGTCTGTCGCGTAGACGAGTTAGATGTTCTTCTTCTGGTTTCATCTCTTTTTCTCGAAGTTTCACAGCTTTGGCAAATCCAACTATTCCGGGTATATTCTCAGTTCCTGATCTTATACCGAATTCATGTCCTCCTCCATGGATTAAGGGGTCTAATTTGAGGTTTTTACGAATATATAATGCACCGATCCCTTTTGGCCCATAGAGTTTGTGAGCGTTAACTGTCATGAAATCGAAATCTGATTCTTTGACGTTGATGGGCAATTTGCCAAAACTTTGAACAGCGTCTGTATGAAATAAGGCGCCATAATTATGGCATATTTTCGCGATTTTTTCAGCGTCTTGAATAGTACCTATTTCATTGTTTCCATGGACTATGGATACAAGCGTAGCCTTTTCTTCCAATGCTTTTTCAAGAGATTCTAATACTAAAAAACCATGTTGGTCAACGGGCAGATAGGAGACTTTGTAGCCTTGTTGGTCCAGCCATCTTGCTGAATTTAGAACACAATCGTGATCAATCATTGAAACAGCGATATGGCAATTGGCAATCCCTAGTTTGAAAGCATGTCCTTTCAGCACAAGGTTGTTGGATTCAGTCGCACTTCCCGTAAATATGACTTCATCTTGTTCTGCACCCATAAAGTGAGCTAGGGCTTTTCTGGATTCCTCTAAGCTTCTTTTAGCTCCCACACCAAAAGAGTTCATTGAAGAGGCATTGCCATATAAATCGCTGAAAAATGGCTGCATAGCCTTCACCACTCGTGAATCCACTGGTGTTGTAGCTGCATAGTCAACATACACCCTTTTGATAATTGACCCTCCTTTCAGGTAAAAGGGGATACACGCTAGATTTTAATTTAATTCTTGATTTGACATTACTTGAACATGAATTCCCGTCGGAGGATTCTTCTTCCACAATTGATATAATCAAGGATTCACTAGTTTCCTTGTGGTAGAATGAGAACAGTTTTTCTTCTTTTGTTTCTTCTTTTAATCACTCAAGCACACATAATTGTAGGTGGAGAAATAAGCAGCAATCCTCAGAGCTCTACAAGGGATATTGCTCACACTTTCACGCTGAATATAGCCTTTATAGGATATGACCAAGAAGTAGTTGACACGAATCTTATTGATTCCAACATCAAGAAAATCTATGATTTTATTTATGGCAATTACTCTCTTAACTACACTTTTAGTGCAAACTATCATTTCGCTAACTCTTCCTACTACATGGCGCTAAAGGAGTTTGTACTGGCTAATTCTGTGAATGGAACTGATACAACGTCAGCACTGAATATCACAGCTCTACAGATTCAGAGATCTACAGGAACGAAAATGTCTATATTTCTACCCCAATCAGGAAGAGCCATAAACGCTTCTGCAGTGGAAGAGTGGTTTGTCGAGTACCCAATCATAACTGACTCTACTCCATCTTATTGGTTCTATGTGTTAAATTTCACAGAGTTTGACTCTTCAGACCATAATCTTGAACACTGGTATAATGCTACGGAATTGGATTATGAAGCAAATACCTCTCGAAGTTCTTGGAGACTTGAATGGGATAACAACTTGAATCCTGACGTTGGATTTCCTTACGCTTGCTTCACATCCAATAGCAGAGTTTTCTTCATTGACCCCTCCGCATTTCAATGGTATTTAACTTGGGCAAGGATCTGGTGGGGACTCTCAGTAAGTGGACCAAAGTACGATTACTACTATGAAGATCTCGACGAATTCCAAATGACAAATGACGTTGGCACCAGCCAAGGGAAAACGGATCTTGCATATTACCTAGCAGGATGGATTGAAGATGCCCTGAGCAACCTATTAGCTCCCTATCTCTGGACCGACATTGATACATCAAATGCCAACTCAATTTCCATTCAAGCTCTGATCTTAAACAACGCCTCAGCAAATAGCTACAGCATTGAAGACATAGACTGGATAATCGATCCTTCTCTAGTTGAAGACGCATTAGGAGATCTTGCACCATTCACCAACGTGGAAGTCACGGTGAAATTCCGGAATCTTTCCGATATTCCCCAGCTGGAAGCTATTTTCGATAACGCTGCTATTGAAAAAAGAGATGGATGGACCTATTATGACGGATTCCAGATATGGGATGATCTCTACATGGTGAGAGGTTACTACTTCAACTTCTCCGCCGCTGACATCGTGATTAATGGATATGTTTACTTAGAGAAGAATATGAGCATGTTCGTTTATGGTGGAGAGTATACTGGATTGGGTGGAGGTGGACAGATACTTGTCATGAAAGAAATCGGTCGTTATTTTCAAGAAGACGGCATTTCACCGAAATCCGGGTTAGGATCAACTTTTATCCACGAAGCGGGTCACAATCTTGGTTTTCCTCACACTTTCACTCATGGAGCCGCATATGCTGGAGACTTCGCTTTTGATGTCATGGGTTACTATCCGTACTCGTTTTTCTTCACACAGCTCAGGAAAGATTGCTTCAGAAGACTAATTGTCGACTTCAAAATTCTTGCCCTGAGAGAACTACTCTACGAAGATCTTGTACTTTATGAGAGAAAAAACTCGACAGTTATCCTAGACCAGAAGTTTCACCAAGTGGAATTAGAAATTAACGAAACACTTCAATTCTACGACGATCTGCAATTTCTGCAAGCGTATAGCCATGTGGCTCAAGCTGCTTCTATGGAAACTAGTCTTCGAGACTTGATATGGATCTATTTGTGTGATTTAAACGATGATGGATTGATAAGCATATATGATATTGTCAAGATCGCGACAGCATATGGTTCTCATCCGGGCGATGACAACTGGAATCAACAAGCTGACCTACAGCAAGATGACGTCATCGACATATTTGACATCGTCATCGCTGCAAGTAACTATGATAGAAGCTGGCAACAAAGCCAATGCGAGTCGGCTGGAAATTAAATGTTCAATTTTTCCCACTTAGAAAATGGTGGTCAGGCGCACTCGCAGCTAGCTATAAACCTAGAACGGGCTCGGGGGGATTTGAACCCCAGACCTCCGGCTCCGAAGGCCGGCGCCTTAATCCAGACTAGGCTACGAGCCCAGAGAGAGATATAAAATAAAGCAGTTAAAGAGTTTCTTCCTTTCTTAGAGAGAAGTATGCGCACGCGCTAGTATTCCTGAAAATGCTTATAATCACCATTGCTCAATTCTAGACTTGCGGTGATGCACTGGGCCGGTAGCTCAGTTTGGCTGGAGCGTTCGGCTGATAACCGAAAGGTCGAGAGTTCAAATCCCTCCCGGCCCACCACATTTTTCAAGCGTGCGCATCAGTCGCCATTATGGAAATACTTAATGCAGGCTGAGCTTATCTGTTGTTTCTTCGTTGAAGTTTGGGAGCTTTTGTAGACTTGGTTACTCTCGATCCTTTACTGACCCTTGTCGCTTCTTTTATATTTCTGGCAATCATGTTATACAAACGTGTCCCTATAGGAATTACTTTGGTTTCTAGCGCGTTAGTTATGAGCTTTCTCTCCCTCGGACCAGGTGGGGTCTTTGCGGTTCTTAGGGACACCACATTTAACTCGCTTACAATTTCCCTTGTTCTTGTGACCATTGGGATAATGGTGTTAAGTGTTCTCTATAAGGAAACAAAAACCTTGGATCAGATTAGCAGAAGCTTTGGAGGTCTTTTCAAAAATCCAAAACTGGTAGTCAGTTGCCTTCCTGCAATAGTAGGACTACTTCCAGTACCTGGAGGAGCTTTGATGTCCGCACCTCTCGTTGAAACAGAGGCTGAAAAACTTGGATTGAGTCAAGATAAGAAAACTTACGTAAATGTTTGGTTCAGGCACACTATCTTTCCAATATACCCCATGAGTCAAGTCCTAATATTAACAGCCGCACTCACAGGAGTGTCAACATCTTCAATTATTCTTAGTCAAATTCCGGTAGTTATTGTTATGGCACTCGTGGGATACGCTACAGTTCTTAGAAAGGCTCAAGTTACTAAAAACACTAATCCAACAGCGAAGGTCCCAGAACATCTGAGAAATTTCTTGATAGCCTTTTCTCCAATCTTAGCGATGATTCTGACAGCGGCCATTGTTGGTATCGATGTTTCCATTGCTGCCCTTATAGGGATAATATTGTTGCTGCTTATCACGAAGCCACGTCTGCAGACTCTTTTTAAGACGGTTTCAAACGTCTTAATTTACAAGATAGCTCTTGCTGCGTATGGCGCTATGTTATTGAGAACTGCGACGATGGCTTCTGGAGTTTCAGAAGTTCTTGGGCAGATGGTGGCCACGTCGAATATCAGCGAGGTTTTCTTGTTAGTGGCTCTTCCGGGAGTCCTAGCGTTCACTCTTGGTTCGCTTTCTGGGGGTATAGCAGTCAGTGTTCCAATCATTGCAGGAACATTGAATTTCACTTCGAGTAGTGCAGGTCTCCTATACATTTCAGCTTTTTTGGGTTATCTGGCATCCCCAGCCCATCTCTGTCTTGTTTTGACTTCAGATTACTTCAAGTCTCCAATTAGTAGAGTCTATAGACTTCTAGGACCATCTATAGCGTTTTCATTCGCTACAGCCATCGGGGTTTATCTTCTACTTTGACAGTAAGCAGAGATGCATCCAATACATTTTAATGTAAAAAAAGAATCTTGTTCGCGTTTCTTCGTGATGGAAAATGCTCATGCTGCGCTTTTCTCTCACGATATTAAATATTGCTAGACTACTGTAATATATTTCTCACTTGAAATCACACACATAGAAGCTAGGCATTAAAAATAGATTTTATTGGTATAGTTACAATGTGTTAAGTATTATATTCTTCCTTTACTTTCTACTCTGCTTTTATTTTCTGACTTTTGGTTTTTTTTGGGTAAGTTTCATTGGAGTTCGATGTTTTGCTGTGGAAAGCCTAGTTCCATGAGGAAAGTTTTAACTCTGTCTCTTTGATCTCCTTGAAGAATTATCTGATTGTTCTTGGCAGTTCCGCCGCAAGCACAAAAAGCCTTTAGTTTCTGCGCAAGGCGACTAAGGTCTTGATCCTTGTCGTTAATTCCTTCTATTACTGTCGTTGGTTTCCCCCACTTCCGAGTCTCTCGACGGATTTTTATCCTCTGTTGTTCCTTGCTGATTTCTGTGCATACACAGATGTCAATTGGAAGTCCGCACGTTGGACAAATCTCTGCCATATTTCTCAGATAGCTAAAGAATAATGGCTGTATTTAAGATTTTCAATATAGAAATCAAATCATCTGGAAACAACTGCAGACTAAAATAAGAGTCTAAACTTGTTGAGAGAAAACTTCTAAATATAATTTTGGGGTTGCTTTATTTTTCCAGAGCAATGTAGAGTATGTTATTTCCTCTGACTAAAACACTGCCATAGTTTGCTATTAACCGGTCTCCGATACATTCGGTTGCACCTTCGAGAATCATATTCATGTGTCCGTCACATTTTGTCATAGTGCCTTTATAGGTTACACCGTTTTTCAGGGTTATTGTGATATGGCTGTCTAGTTGTTTCACTAGAACATTCAAGGGCTTCTTGGAGGGCTCTAAGCTGCTCACTTTATGAACTCCTATCGCATATGACACGCGCCTCTACCATATAAAAGCTTTATGCGTAGCTGCATTTGCTTGAGGGAACTTAGCAAATTCGTTTAAAAACGTTTAGTTGTTGAGCTTCCCTAAAACTACCTCAGGAATGAACTCATCTCTCGATCTCACTGAAGCTTCTTCGACATAGAGCCGCATTGCGTATTCCAGAGCCTCTTTACTAACTGGAACATAATCTAGACTTGATTGGAAATAACTTAGCAGAGAAGCTGCGCAGGCGAAACGAATAGCGTGATCTTCAAGTCTCGCTGAGAATCTTACGGTGTCTCCGGGGATTTCCTCTAAAATCGCTCTTCGAGCTTTCGTCAGCATTTCTTGAGCCTTTGAAGTGAGCATGACAGATTTCATTGGGAATCTTTTCTGCACTAAGGGGTGCTGGGTTTCCACTGCGTATACAAGCGTTAAATGATCCCTAATTTTAGATCCATCTTTTTCCACATCAATTTCACCAAGAGCTAATCGCATTTGACTTTCCGCGATTTCTATGAAGCGTTGTTTTGTAAGTCTATGTAAACGACAAAGCATTCTGTCTTCAATTGCGTTGAAGTTGGGATCTTGTACAGTAGCTTCATAGCTTCTATCAAGTCCAGCCACGTTATAATTGACGCTGAAAAAACTGTTAAACTGGTAGGGACCTATGACTTCTCTGTGGGTTTCATATTTGATTAGACCATGTTCCAGAGCAAGTTTGAGCGGTTCCACCATGCCTTTGTACTTGAACCAATCATTAAATTCAGGTACAATGAAGTTGAAAACCCTTCCCGAATAGGCTTGTCCTACACGAATAAATCTGGCTGGAGTAATACCTCCGGTGTACCGGTTGCGTCCTGGAATTCCATGAGCAGGGATTTTTGCGTCAAGCTTGCCTAGAATAATGTCTCTTGTTGAAAAACTTTTGCCAGTTCCAGGTTCGCCAAACAATGAAAGATTCCACCCTGTTTGCATTCCTGTTCTGCCATCAGCATAGACAATTTCCACGTTTGCTAAACCATATTGTTGAGTGATAGTCAGTAAACTATCAGAATATAGGAGGGGGCCAAATAATTCTCTTAAATAATCCGCGAGTTGAGATATGGAAAATGTTTTCCCAAATCGCAGTGTTTCATCCAATCGATATTTTATTAGATCACTCAAGTACTTGTGGAGTTCCAGATCCATCTGTTCAATCAACTGTCGTTCTTCACTAAGTGGATCACTTCGTGTACCCTCTGCGCTAGTACGAGGTGTTTTCATTATGCCTCCATTTGCCAGTCCAATTTCCAGCTGAAGGATTGGAGATGTTTCTTCTAGTATTCTCCATTCTTGAAGCTGTTTGCTTTTGTAGGAGGTTATTATTACTTTTAGGTTTTCAAGGTCGTGTAAGATTTGTAAAGCATCAACGTTCTCCGGAATCGAACGTTCTATTTCTCTTAGGTTGAAACTTTTCCCAGAGCTGGCTAAGTGTATCAAGATTGGTATCGATTTTTTTCCGTATTTTTGTTTGATTTGTGCAATTGCAGCGCGAATTATTTTCCCTGATCCTTCTAGCAGGAGTTTGCCGTTTTCGAAAGTGTAGTGTTGTCCTCTGAAGACTTCCCATTTTCTAGGTTCATAGATTTTGAATATGTTTATGAGTTGTTCATCACTTACATGCATTCCAATTTCCAGGGCTGCTCTTTCATCATCGATGTCCCATTTGCTGTGAAACTCGTTAAAGTAGGGGATAGATAGATTCTTTCCCATTTCAAGAAGTTTAGTTTTTGAATAGACTCGCTTGAGGAGAAGTTTTCGTTCGATTGCTTTGTCATCCCGCACTTTTATACTCTCTAAATAGAAAACAAGTATTGAATTATTAATCGTTGTTACTGTTGTTTTTTGCCAAATATGTCGTTAAGATTGCAGCTTTCTCTTCAGATTTTATCCATCCTTCAGCTTCAAGATCTTCCATTCCTTTCTTAATTTTGTCTTCGAAAGACTCAAAAGTTAACAAATTTCTTGAATTTCCCACACTATTCACAGTTTTCCGCATTTCATCGTTTTCTAACATCTTTTCCCCGAAATGATCAAGCAATACCTTCAAACTTTTTGATCGAGGTTTCAGAAGAGTATTCATCTTTGATTGAAGACTGTAGCTTCTTAATTTCTTCCGGATTTTCTTAATGAGGCCAATGTTCTCTTGAGCAATTACTGGGGGTACAATTCGGTATCTATCCTTTTGACTATTCTTGTACTTGATCAAGTAGAAGGGTAAATAGAATAGGATTGGAGTTCGTGTTTTCCATGGAATAGCAGCTTGCTTAATTGCATGGGCACGTTCAATTTTCAGTTCAATTAGTTGTTCAATCTTCCCAACTAACCTTAATGTCTCCTCTTGGAGCTCATCTATTTCTAGATCTTTCTTTCCAAGTTCCGTAGTGCGAAGGTTTTCTAGTTTTGTTACTTTTTTTTCTTCCTCTTCCATGAGTTTCTGATAGGTGTCACATAGGTTCTTCTCGGTCTTCTCGGTTTCCTTGTTGCTTTTCCTGATGAAGTCCGAGAGAGATTTTATTTTCCCCCTTGCATCAGAGATTCTGTTTTGAACGTCTTTTAGTCGTGCATTCCATCGAGTCTCCCCGATCTCATCGCCTTTTTGTTTCCGCGATTCCCTCCTTTTTTCAAATTCACTCCTGTTTTGTTCAAGTTTCAGCAGTTCTCGGTTCCATCCTCTCCTCTCCAGAAGTCTCGAGTGTACTTCCTTTTGATGAATTTGGGCGATTTTTTCAATTTTCTCGTCTCGTTCCTGTTCTAGTTTTTCCTTAGTTTTGTCAACTTCTACTCTCGTATCAGAAACCTTGAGATCATATTCTTCCCGGATGTGTGTCGCCTCTGTTTGAAGTTTTCCAACGTGTCTCTTTGTCTCTTTACTTGCGGTGGCAATCGCAAACTGAAAACCCTTTATCTCAGACTCCAGCCTTTGTAGATGTTCGACAACCCTACTGCAGATATCAACCGCTCTTTTTTCATTGACTTGTGCTGGAATTAGCGACTCAAGCTCAGATGAGTCAGCGGTTTTGGTGGTAATTTCATGACTGAAAATTCTGACATCAGACAAAAGCTTTTGGTCTGCAATGAATCCACGTATTGATATTTCAGTTTGGGATAAGAAATCGGAAAAAGTTTCACTGTGGCTTCTTAGTGCACTATGGTACAATTCCTGAACGTTGCTACTTCTTCTCAGATGCTCGACAAAAGCTTCTATATCTGGTGGTTTAGAGTACAAAATTTTATTTTCATGGATATTCATCCCATCTATAAGAAAACTTATCCCATTGTGAGGAATCACCCATAGGGGATAATGAAGCTTCGAGAGAAAGGCTAAAGCCTCCGCTCCACCCACTCCAAAAAGGCCAGGTTTCTTTTTTCGTTCTGCTTCAGCCAAGCACACGATTGCTGCTAGTTCGACATCCTCGGAAAGACATTTCTTCTTTCCATTACTTTTTATTGCATAAGGTGGAACTAAAGTTAAAGCCGGCATATCAATTTCCCAAAGAGAATATCCCTCAAACGATCCTTTATAACTTCTGAGTTTAAAGCGCGCGCAAAGTTAAAATAAAAAGGACATTGTGCTTTTTACTTTGTCAGGGTTCAGCTTTTCATATGCTTCAATGCTCCCAACATCATACCAAAAGTCTTCGCACTCAAATCCATATACAGGTTTGCCTAATTTAATCAGATGTGGTATAAAGTCTCCCATCAAATCTACTGTTTCTTTATGCCGAGTAAGATCCTCCACTTCCCTAATGATTTTGCCATTGAAAACTAGGATTCCTATACTTACAGGCTTTTCAAGCTTGGGTTTCTCAATAAATCCTTGAATTTCACTTGTTTCGCTAAGGGTTGCGACGCCTACTCGAATTTCAAACCCTGGAGAAACTGCCATAGTTGCCATAGCACCTTTCTCCATGTGAAATTCAATCAACTCTTGCAGATTTATGTTGGTTATTATATCACCATAAAAGATGAGTACAGTATCCTTCTCATCGAATGCTTTTTGGTGATAGGCGTTGATCACGGAACCTCCTGTTCCTTTTAACAACTTGCTGTCCGGGATGTATTGTATCGATACGCCAAATCGGGCTCCATCATCAAAGAAATTACTTATTTGTTGAGCTTTATAGTCGACCAGAAACGTAATGTCTGTTAATTTGTGGAACTTAAGAAGATGTACAATATACTCCAAGAGAGGTTTTTCAGAATATCCGATAGGAATCATAGTCTTTTGAATATAAAATGTAATAGGTCGAAGCCTCTTCCCTTCACCCCCGCATAGTACCATAGTCTTAACTTTATTCATAGAAAAAAACTACTCCATGCGTTTTGCAGGAGAAGAGAAAACGCTTCGTCTGCGAAGCTATTCTTCTTTTTGATCTTCTTTCTTCTCTTCGTCTTTCTTCTCTTCAGCTTCTAGTTCTTCGATTGGTTTTGGGGGTGGAGTCGTTGCCATTGTCCAACCTATCCATGCTCCTATGCCGAGAATTAGTATAAACGCTAAATAGACAGGAAGAGCAATGAGCCAGAAAGAAATCCCAGTCCAAATTGCTTCGCCACTTGCGTATCCGAACCAGAAGAGCCCTAGCGTGTAGCCAATTGCTATAATCACGCAAATTAGGAAAATCAGCCCGCCAATCCCTTGATCTTTACTAACCATGTTATCACAACAATGTAGCACTTTTTATGCTAGTTGTTGTTATAAGCTTTACTCATCAAAGCGAGTGATCTCTCACGAGTTTTGTCTTTTCAAAGTGAAATTAAGTCCATAGGATTTATTATCAGTTAATTTCCGGTTGCGAATTCATCTTTCATCATGAATCGAATCATACTCTCTTATTTTATGACATGAAAACCGTTAGAGTCTGGCAACTAGAATTAGTTCGTTGATCAGTCTAGATTGTACCAGCTTCCCAGCTAGTGAGATATTCTTTCTGTTCAATATTTAGATGGTCAATTTCCACTTTCATTGCTTTCAGCTTTAAGGTCGCTACAAGTTCATCTATTTCCTTGGGAACACTGTAGACATTAGGCTTCATTTTAGGCTTCTTGGTTAAGTGTTCTATGCACAAGGCTTGATTCGCAAAGGACATGTCCATGACTTCAGAAGGGTGCCCTTCAGCTGCAGCGAGGTTTATCAACCTCCCTTCGCCCAATAGGTAGAGTTTTCTTCCGTCATGCAACTTGTACTCGTCCATGTTTGAACGGATCGTCCTTTTCGTGTCTGCCATGCTTTCGAGTCCTGGGATGTCTATTTCCACATTGAAATGACCACTATTAGCGAGAATTGCACCGTTTTTCATCTCCATCATGTGTTCTTTTCGAATGACACTGGTATTTCCAGTAACTGTAACGAAAATATCTCCGATTTTTACAGCTTTCGGCATTGGCATTACGCGGAAGCCATCCATAACAGCCTCTAGTGCTCTGGTTGCATTTATTTCGGTTACGATAACATTCGCACCCAAACCTCTTGCTCTTAGTGCCAATCCACGACCGCACCATCCATACCCTGCGATTATAAAGTTCTTTCCGGCAAGCAAAATACTGGTTGCTCTCAAAATACCGTCAATTGTACTTTGCCCAGTTCCATATCGATTGTCAAAAAGGAACTTTGTATAAGCATCATTTACAGCTATGATCGGATATTTTAGGTTTCCAGATTTGGCCATTGCCCTTAAGCGAACAACACCAGTTGTGGTTTCTTCAGTTCCTCCTTTAAGGTCAGGAATTATCTCCGGTCGTTTTGAGTGGATCGTACCCACCAAGTCAGCACCATCATCAATTGTTATGACAGGTTCATGATCTATAACCTTGTCAATACACCAGTAGTACTCCTCATTTGTCTGTCCCCTCCATGCGTAAACATTTACGCCCTGCATAGCCAAGGACGCTGCAACCTCGTCCTGAGTCGAGAGAGGGTTAGATCCACACAAAGCTATTGTCGCACCACCAGCTTTCAAGGTGTTTATCAAAACAGCAGTTTCCTTAGTAACATGAAGTGAAGCTCCCAATTTTATTCCTTCGAGCACCTTCTCTTTTTCAAATCGTTTTCTAATTCGGTTGAGCACAGGCATGTGCATGGATGCCCATTCTTCTAAAAGAAGCCCGTTAGAGGATAATTCTTGATCCTTCACTTTGAAAGTTGACATTACTAGACTACTCCATTCCATCAATTGCCCTGCTATTTTATAATAAGTACATTAAAATCTTTACTCATTTAATTCGCGCGCACTCATTTAAACGAACAAGGTTAGAGCCTTTGCATGGTCCATAGAGAATTCTTACTGCATTCCTTAATTACTAATACACAATAGACTTATTATCAGAGTGTAAGTTCAGGGGATTATGCTTCTCTTTCTCCCTTCTCTTCAGAAAAGAAAAGCGTCAGGAACTTGCACTCCCCCTACTATTACTAGGAGTGCAATCATATCATGTCGCGATCGCGTATTACGACATATTCCCATGTTAATTACATATATTGCCTAGTCGATAGTAGCTTTTGATTGAGTGAGTATTCCAATATTATTAGCAAAATAGTCTCTGAAAGGATATAGGTCGTGTAAAAAATATTAAGGAAAGATAGGCGTTGAATTCTTAATAGTCGCTGCTGAAACGAAGCTTGGAAGGTTTTCAATGCAGGATCAAATAGTAAAAGCTCTCATGAACCCAGATACTTATGGCGGAGAACCAGGTCAAATCCAATGCATACAGACACATATCTCATTCATTTTTCTAACGAAGAGATTTGCCTATAAAGTGAAGAAAGCTGTAAATCTTGGATTTTTAAACTTCACAACTCTGGACAAGCGGCGATATTATTGCGAACGGGAGTTAGAGCTGAACAGGAGACTGTGCCATGAAATGTACCTCGAAGTTGTTCCAATAAACAGATCCGATGTTTTCAGGATTAAAGGTGAAGGAGAAATAGTCGAATATGCTGTGAAGATGGTGAGGATGCCTCATGAAACGATGATGAACAAGCTTTTACAGGCAGGAAGAGTAGACAAAAAGTTGCTTGCCAAGATAGCAAAGATTATTGCGAAATTTCATTCACAAGCGGAATCAAATAGAACTATAGCCGAGTTTGGCAGCGTTGCCACATTGAAGTTCAATTGGAGAGAAAACTTCGAGCAAACTCGCGAGTTTATAAATAGTACAATATCATCTCATGATTACAATTTGATTCAAGACTCAATCGACGATTTCATTCGGGGAAACACGGAGCTTTTTAAGGAGAGGATGGAGAATGAGCGAATCAGAGATTGTCACGGGGATATTCATACAGGGAATATCTTTGTAACAGACAAGATTTTCATATTCGATGCAATAGAATTCAACAACAGATTTCGCTACTCCGATGTTGCATCAGATGCCGCTTTTCTAGCTATGGACTTGGACTTCAAAAAACGAACTGACCTTTCCAAATTCTTCATCAATCGATACAAAGAGTATTCAGAGGACTATCAATTGACGAAACTTCTCCCTTTCTATAAATGCTATCGTGCATATGTACGAGGAAAAGTCACAAGTTTCAAGCTGAAAGACATAAACATATCCAGAGTTGAAAAGACTCAAGCCTTAGAAGAAGCAAACGCATACTTTGAATTGTCTGTTGATTATGCGAAATCTATCAGCTGACGCTTTCCAGAGTTAGAATTGATCGGATACAAATGCAGGAACCATCACAGTTCCCATGAGGATCGGCTTTTGATGGCAATCGCTTCCACCAGTCATGATTAATCTGTGCTCTTTTGAGAACTCAATATAATGATTCGATGTTAGGTCATCGCTTCTTGAGTGCCAACACTCAATACCGTCGATGTATCTTAAAAGCGATTCAAGAATTATCTCTGTTTGTCTACGCAATGATGTGGTCAAACTAGCGAGCGAAGTTCCATGTGGATCGTTTGGGTGAGCTAAGACTATCACACCTCCAGCATCTCTCAGAAGCTTTGAAGCTTCCTCGAGATAGAGTGGGTACTTCGGAACATTACATTTAACAAGATATTTGTCGAAAGCTTCTTGCTTGTTTTCCACAATTCCTTTTGCCATCAAATAGTTGGCAATATGAGGCCTTCCTAGAGCTCCATCAGCCATAGATCTAATTTCGTGCAGATCAAACATTGTTAACTTCATAATTCCTTCCTTGGAAAACTCAACATTGATCTTTTCCAGAATCTTCTCAGCCCTCTTATCACGAAATCTACGGATCTCCTCAAGTTTGTCCTTCAGTTTCCTGTCCTCGATATCAAACCCATAACCTAGAAAATCCAACGACACATGCTTCCCATTATAGTAATTGGAGTGATGGAAGTCTACATTTAGTTCAACTCCAGAAAGATACTGAATATTATTCTCTAGCGCCAATGTTTTAGCTTCCACCTGGCATGCGACTGAGTCGTGATCTGTGATAGACAGCAAATCTATGTTTCTGGTCCTTGCTTCCTCTATGATCTCCTTGATGAGAAGATTTCCATCAGAGCAATTTTTTGAGTGAATATGAAGATCTATCGTCATGATAGGCAATTGTCCGATTACTTCGTGTTCATTCCAATGATGTTCCAGCCTTCTGGAAGATCTTTCTCTGTGTTAACTGTCAAGTGAATTACTTCGAGTTGGGGATGTTTTCTTTTCAGATGATCCAAATCAACAGGCTCAAACATCTTCTTGTTGTTAAGGTAAGCTTGTTTAGTCAATGCGTTGGATTCATATTTCTCTTTAGTTCTTTTCAAGATTCGAGCGATAGATGCTTCTTGAGTACAATAAGTTTGAAGTATAACAAGGGTTTTGTTGTGTCGTGCAGCTACATCGGAGGCTCGTCGTCTTAGTTTCCGAGTGACAAAAGTTGCATCAAGGATTACTCCTTCATTTTTTTGGGCAAGTTCGTCTGCTCGGCGGAACATTTCGGTGTAAACCAGCTCACGCTTACTCAGGTTCGATGATACCTTTTCGTCAAAGATGTTTTCGTCTTTAAGGACTTCAAGTCGAATCAAATCGGTTCGGAGAATTGGGTAGCCCTTAATCTTCGAGATTTCTTGCGACGTCTCCGTCTTCCAAGTTCCAGGAAGCCCGCATGTTATCAGCAAAAAACCGGGTTTTAGCCTTTCTTCTACGAAGTTAATAAAGGGCATCTTCATTCTTGCACACCCATGCTCCTTGCGAATTACCTAAGCCTAATAAAGGTTAAAGTTTTGCTAAAGAAAAACCAATGTAATTAACCTACTGTTCAAAGGCGTAGAACGTTTGCGATTTCATGTGGTTGGTGGACCGGGCGGGATTTGAACCCACGGCCTCCTGAGTGCAAGTCAGGCATTCATCCCAGGCTGAACTACCGGCCCGCTCACTTCCTTTCTGATTGTTGAAGAAGCCTGATTTAGGTTTTTCTAAAAAGCTTTCACGGATGAGTGTACGTGTATTAAAAATGTTTTTGACGAGAACTCAGATATTGTAGATCAAGGGTTGAGTCTTTTGGTTTTGGCTGTGATTTGGGGGTTATTATGTTTTCTTTAGGCCCAGCCTATCGTAGTGTAGTCTTTTCTTTATGAGGTCCTTCACTTCGCATAGGAAGTCTTTGTTTTTCTCAAGATTAAGGAATTGTTGGCGAAGATCTTCAAAACCTTCAGGTATCTCTACTCTAACGGTGATAAATGGTGTTCCCATTGCCATTTCAAATTCTCTTTTTGCTTCCTCATAATCAGCTTCCGGCTGTGCTGCCCTCTTTTCTATCCACTTCTTAACTTTAGCCACTCGTGCTATCCTCCTAATCCAAATCTCATAATGATATAAAGACTAGCGAAAGCTAATTGTATAATTGAAGTTATCAATCCTACCTTGGTAAATTCACTAAAACTCATTGAAATTCCCTCACGTTTGAGGGTACCCACAGCCATCATGGGGACAGACCCGCTCAAAGGAGTCGTCGCTCCTCCCAGGTTTGTTCCGAAGATTAGAGCTGATGAGACTGGTAGACGCAAGTTTGGATTTAAAATGGAAAAATTCTTAATTATCGGTACGAAAGTTAGAGCAACAGCTACGTTGCTTACTAAGGCGCTAGCGAGTCCGCTAAACCACAAGGTTGTCATCGTTGTACTAAGCGGGTTGCCACCAACCAGAAGAAAGAGCTGATCTGAGATTGTTTTCAGGATACCGGTTTCCTGTATACCTCCCATTAGGAACATGAAGCCTGCGATGAAAAACACTGTCTCCCAGTCTATTCTTTTGAAGATTTCAGCGGGATCAGTGTTACTGAGAATGAGCGCTAAAATAGCGCATCCTAGAGCTACTGCTTCTGGTCCTACTCCTATATTGTCAACCACCAAGAAAAGTAGTACCAAGAGAACCAAGACGAAGATTGATTGATAGAAGGATTTCTTGTTCTCGATACTTTGCCAAGGATCATATTCAGGTAGAGGTTTCTTTTTTCCGAGTCTTTTTCGGAAAATTAAGTAAAGTGCTAAAATCGTTATTATCCAAAGGATAACCTCTCCAAGGGTTAGATAGGCAATGAATTCCGTGAAGCCTATTCCTGCTGCTAATCCGATAACCATGTTGCTGGTTGACCCGATCAATGTACTTGTGCCGCCAAGGTTGATCATGATGGTTGCAGAGAGAAAATAAGGGATTGGATCATAGTTAAGAAGTCTGCTTATTGTAACAGTGGCTGCAGCCATAAGCAGCATTGCTGTTGGATCACTAAGGAATAGTGAAACCACTGCTGAAATCACACATAAGAAAACGAAAAGCCGACCTGGATTTCCTTTTGAAATCTTTACCGCATACAATGCCCCGAATCGGAATAAGCCACTTTTTTCAGCTACTTCTACTACTATCATTGTTCCAATTATCAAACCTAGTAGTCTTACATCAATAAAACTTGCCGCCATATCATATGTAAACACACCGTATTGCAAACCAAACCATGCAATTAGCAAGGCTCCACCTAGTGCTGCAACGGATAGAGGAACAGCTTTAGTTGCAGAGAGAAGAACAGTTAAGACGTAAATAAGCACGAAAATCAGGATTATAGCTAGATCCATTTGCTCTACCCTTTCTCATCTGTTTCAGCAATCTGGGAAAGACGATCAGCCAACAGCTCAGCCCTTTGTTCGATTACCCTGTATATGACTCGCCCAATGTCGTAGATCAATACGATTATTAGTCCAAGGGCAATGTAAATTGTTGCTGCAGACAACCATGATGATTCGCCTGGCCACTTCACCAGAACTACAACAGGAAAAATAGCTGTGGTTACCAGGATTATGACAATTATGTAAATGAAGTCTCTAGCTGCTCTTCTGGGAGAACTTTCACCCTTAATACCTAATCGTCTAACAATTATGTCCATCACAATGTCCCCAAGCACTAAAGCGTCGTATAGTGCCCGTATGAGAAAAATCACCGTTATCCCCATAGTTATCGCTCCGATTAGATAGCTAGCTCCTCCTTCAATACCAGGAACGAGAATGCTGTCAATTCCAGGTGCACGTGGAACCACGTAACTTATTACGAAAAAAATTATTGCCATCACTAAGCTCATAGTCAGTCGTGGAACCCTACGACGCACTTCCTCTCTTATTCCTCTCATGCTGATCTACTTTCTCCAATAACAGATAATCAGGGTTAATACCTAAATGAATTATTAAGAATATAGCAAAGTCACGCGCGCGCAGCACTCTGCTAAGACACAACTCCTGTGGTGATTATTAGTGAACCTCCGCTGCCAATCGAGCTATTGTAGAAAATAGTGTCTCCTGCCTCTCAGGGTCAACCTAGTACTTGGATATCAACAACTATCTGGTACCAGTTGGGTCCTGTTTGCCGTACTACGCGACTGAAGGGGAGCTTGAAATCAACTTTTTGTTTCGTCAGTTTTTCAGCTACTTTCACTTCTGATTTTTCCACTGGATTCTCCTCAACCTTCGAGTGCTGGAAATCATAATAGTGAATCCAACCCCCTTGAGGTTTGACAGCGAGTAAAGCGTAGTCAAGGTAATCGTATGCTTTTTGGGGCAGGGGCATCAGTACTCTGTCAGCTTTTCCTCTAAGGGTTTCTTTCGCGATTTTATTTGCGTTGCCTTCCATTGGAAAAACCCTTCCCACATTCTTGTTGAGTAATATATTTTCCCGCATAAACCTCACTGCGTCGGGATTTACGTCAATTGAAAAGATTTTTGAAGCTTTCGAATATTTGGCAATAACTATTGAGTAGCATCCAACACCAGCAAACATGTTGACAACCACGTCGTTGTCCTCCACAAGTTCGGCAATTCGAATTCTCTCAAATGCTAGTCTAGGAGAGAAGTAACATTTCTCTACATCCACTTTGAAGAGACACCCATGTTCCCTATGAACAGTTACGCTTTTCCTCTCCCCTGCAACCCATTGGAGTTTTCGAAGTCTGTAGTCCCCATAAATTGGGCTTGATTGTCGCCAAACAGATTTAATGTTCTTTTGCTGCAACAGAGCTTCAGCAATTACTTCACTGTGTCGCACTGATTGCTCTGGAATCCTAATGACAGCGATGGTTCCAATGACGTCGTAGGATTTATAGACTAAATCAAGCTCTTTGTCAGTTAGTTTTCCTCTAAGAGCTGTTTTCAAGTTACCTTTCATAGTTCAAATCAGCTTAACCTATTCACCTAATGAAACCAAAGTATTAGATGTTACTCAGGAGACTTGATGCCTACTGAAATTATTTTATACAGTCATATTTTGTGTACTCGTTAAGTTCTTCGGGAGCGGAAAAACTTTTATACAGTACTGAAGGCCTCGATGACTTTGGTCAGGAGTTTTCAGATTTCCATTGCACGGACAAGTCCATTGACTGTAGTCTCAAAGTAGGTTCAATAGATTTAAATTGGAGGTTAGTACACACCACAGAGGAGAGTTAGTGTATGTCTGAAGAAACTGGTCACGGACTTGTTTACGAGTGCGTAAGGTGTGGCGCTAAAGTGCTTACAGAAGAGCTGGATTTGCGTGGTGGCGGAATCAAATGTACTTTCTGCGGTTACAGAGTGTTGAAAAAAATAAGACCGCCTGTTGTTAAACGGGTTTCAACCGATTAGTGTCCTTCTTTCTCAAGACTGGTTAATACAAGTTTAGCTAATTTGACCTTGTCCCGCATGGTCTTCATTATTGTGTTAGTTGTAATCACTTCTACTCCAAGTTTTTCCACCCGTTCTTTCTCTGCTTCATCAACCTGATCCATTATGAAAACATCAATGAAGTCTCGATAAAGATACGCAACGGAGTATGCTGAAACTTCATAGCCTAATCCCCGCATCAACTTGTCTGCTGGACCTTTGAGGGTAGCACCTCTGACAATTGGGCTTATGGCGGCTATTCTTGCCCTAGTCTTTTTCAAGGCTTCTCTCACTTTCTTAACTGCTAGAATAGGTCCGATGCTTACTATGGGGTTACTTGGACATACTATGATCCCTTCAGTTGTTTTTATAGACTGTAAAACTCCTGGAGCCGGAGTTGCTGCTTCGACACCTTCGAGAACCACATTTAAAACCTTGTCTCTTGCTTTTCTTTTCACAAGATATTCTTCGAAATGCATCTTGCCCGTTTCCGTGATTATCTGCGGGATTACTTTACAGTTGGTCATAGGCAGGATCTTCATTTTGATGTCAAATGCTTTGGAAAGTTTCTGGATAACCTTATCCAAAGTTGTCCCGTTCTTTAGAAGTTTAGTTCTATAGATATGAGTTGCCAGGTCTTTGTCACCGAGGTTGAACCATGTCTCAACACCGTATTTCTTGAGTGAATTAAGGCAGTTGAAGGTGTCTCCTCTTATTCCCCAACCCTTTTCTTCATCTACAATGCCTGCAATCGTATAGATTACTATGTCTGGATCTGGGGATATGTGTAAACCATAGAGCTCTATATCATCGCCAGTATTGACTATCGCAGTTACGTTCTCTTGGGGTATTATTTTGAGCAGGCCTTGGAGAAATCTGGCTGCACCTACTCCTCCTGCTAAACACGTCACTTGTCGGATCAAGAGTACTACCTAGCCACTTGTTTCCCTTCGTGGTGTCGTTGATGCGAGAACTTAGAATATTTCTTTTTCGCCAACTCTTCTGAGTGCTTTCCCTCGCAGTTTTACGGGAGATACAATGATCTCGTCCATTGTTTTTTCTGTTGTTTTACGCTTGACAGATTCTCCGCATGTACCCTTTGGTAAGAGGCGTCTTTTTACACATGTTGAATAGTTGCAGTTCGCGACGTTGCATTTCTCATCGGTCCAGCTGCACCAGACATCTGAGCTTTTGTAGATTGCAGCATTTTTTGCGCATTTGAACAATTGGCATCTGGGATAGCAATATTTTACTTCACCCAACATACACACCGTCTTGGTGTTGATTTCGTTTAAAATCTGGTTTTGTTTACTTTTGACTAGAATGGCTTAGTTGTTCGATTGTTATAAACTTTTCCGGATTACTACTCATCTTTCAGGTCTGGTTTGAATTTCCGATAGAAAACAAAGAGAATTATAACAGCGACAGCCAGAAGAATCATAGTTCCTGTGATTAAATGACTGGTTTCTACTATAAAACCACCTATTGAAACTATTTCAGCTATTCTTATCCTAGCAGTTTTTGGGTCTTCGAGGTGTAGAGTAGTGATTCCGTAGGGTTTGTTTTCAATATATACAAATGCTCTGTAATCACCACCTATGAGTTCGGAGAACTTAGCGACTCCTCCGACTTCAGTAATTGAGGATGACACCATAATTCCATTACGCTCTATGGTCACATTTACGTTGACTACTCCCTGCCCGAAGAAATCCACCACAGCCACGTTGAGAGATAGGCTATAAAGCTTGCAGTGAACAGCAAAATTGGTTGGTTGATTCGTCAGAAACACTATTGTCCGGTTGAGAAGTGTGTTTGACTTGTACACTTCTAATTCATACTTGCCAAAAGTAGCACTCAAAGCAATATGACCACTATTTCCTGTGTTCTCAGTAGCAATAAGACCACTCAGCCCAACACCCCATTCATAAATTCTAACTTGCCCATTCTGGAGAACCGAACCATTTCGATCGTAAACATTTATCGAGAGGTCGTAGGTGGGAGCTGTAAAGTTAAACCATTGAGTAGATGTCAGGTTCATCTTACTTCTCTGGAATGTATATCCATAACGACTTGCATCTATTTCGTAGCTTGTGTTTGTGAGAACGTTCTTGAATTCAGCAAAACCAGTTAAGCCAGTTTCCGTGGAAAGTGATACATTAATGGGAACATCCAACCTCGATATGTAGGTGAAGTTTGCTCTGAGAGTGATCCCAGGAAGTTTGTACCCTTCCTCATCTTCTACTGCAATCTTGATTTTGGCAAGAGTGCAGTTAATCTTAGGTGCCTCATTGCCCGTCAGGTTTCCATCTATACTTATCCAGTGTGTTGCACCTACTTGAGCTCGTGGGGCTTCCGAAGAATTCCAAAATGCAATGAAAGTATAGTTTGTATCTTCTAGGTTGAAAAGGGCAATTCCCTCTTCGTTTGTGAAGCTACTACTCACTGCATTGTCTGTTAAATTATTTGCCTCTATTAAAACTCCTTTTACTGGATCTAGGTCGAGATTCAGGGCTTTGACCTCGGAGACAAAGGACTTCGATACGATTGTGAAGTTTTGGATGTCTTGCACTTGCTTTTCCAAGGGTTTCTTGTCTATTTTTACTCGGTAATTCCCTAAGCTAGCATTGGCTGGAATTGTCCAGTTGGCTGTAATTACACCTTCTGAACCATTTGGAGCATGTTCAAATATTAGCTGACCGTTGTGAGTTATCGTGATGTTAATTATATCTGAAATTGTGTAGTTGATGGCTTGAATATTGACTGTTTGGAACCTATGGTATTCAGTTTTATCTGTTATTCCAACATTGAAGTTTCCTGTCGCTAGAGTTACATTTGCTCCCAATAGCGTTAGTTCGTATGTACCTACAAAATATGTTGTTTTATTGCCGTCATAGCCCACATAGATCTCAGCAGAGCCGCTTGAGTTTGAGAGTAGAAGAAGCTCTCGTGTGGAGACAGTTATTTCTGCTGGGTCCTTCACAGTAGCGTTCACGTGGTACGTTCTATTGGCTTCTCCACCTGTTATTGATGCAAGAATAGTTACATTTGAACCTTCTTGGAATTGCCTTGGTTCTTCAGGGGAAATCGGCTGGATTATGTAGTTGGTTTGAACCGTGAAGTTCATTGAAGGACTTAGGGTCCCGTTACTAACATCTTTGATGACTACATCGTGCAGTCCTAATGTGCTATCTGGAACTATGAAAGAGTCTGAGACTGATGTGAATGTTGCATTTCCTTCCTGAAGCACTTTGTCGTCGAACAAAATTTCGTAAGAGCCATTTTCTGTAGTTATCTGCCCGTCTAGTGTCACTTCTGTGCCAACAAAACCTTCTGATGGAGAAATCTGAGTTAAAATAACTTCAGCCGAGGCTTCACACGGTATGAAGCTGACCGAAAAAACGGAAATCGTCAACATAATTATGAATGCTACAACTTCATTTCGCTTTAATCTCTTGACCAAGTTACTCTCCTCTTACCTTATTGTGTGAAGGTTTGACACTTAGTAAAGGGCATGTTTTAAACTTTTATCTGTTGTCGCTCTTCAGTAGGAATGTGATTTCCAGATTACAGACTAATATTGATTGAGGAGAAATAGTAAAAGATTCATCAAAGAATCCGTAATTGGTAAATATTCGATGAATGAAGAAATATAGTGATTTTGGAGCCAATGCTGAAATGATTGATGCGCAAGCGCGAATTCCAGGAAATCAAATATTGTTTTGCATCTTGAGCGCAAAGATGCATGATTCTTGTATTAATCGTTCTTTTGTAGAAAACCGTCCATTATCATGGGAGGATAAGATTCGTTGAAAAGTTTGAGGAACCCCCGTTGCAGCCACCCTATCCAATCGAACTCTTGAAGCTTCTCAAAGTGCAGAAATATCATATTGTGGGTCATCACTCAGCTGTTAAACGTTGTCGCTGGCTTTATAATACACTTATTCATGATCAACCGTGCTACAAGCAGAAGTTCTATGGAATAAACACCCACCAATGCATACAAATGACGCCTTCAGTCTTCAGCTGCAACATGAAATGCCTTTTCTGCTGGAGGGCACAGAAGGGTGATGGAACTTTGAATTGGGAAGAAAAAACCTTGTCAAAAGTTGATGAACCCGCAGACATTGTTGAAGGGTGCTTAAAAGAGCAAAAAAAGCTTCTTAGCGGTTACAAAGCGAACCAAAAAACTAACAAGGATAAGTACCTTGAAGCTTTGAATCCGAGGCATGCTGCGATAAGCCTAGCTGGAGAACCAACCATCTATCCGCGTCTTGGAGAGCTGATTAAAGCTTTCCACAAACACGGAATTACCACATTTCTGGTTTCGAACGGAACAAGACCTGAAATATTATCCCGACTCTCTGATGAACCTACCCAACTCTACATATCCTTGTGCGCTCCAGACCGAAAAACCTTTGACAAAACCTGTCGACCTCAAATTCCAAAAGCATGGGAAAGAGTGAATGAAACTCTCGGACTGCTATCGAGCTTCAAATGTCCCACCGTAATAAGGATGACCTTAGTCCGTGATCTCAACCTTAAAAACCCAGAAAAGTACTCCAAGCTTGTTGAAAAAGCCAACCCCACATATGTGGAGCCAAAGGCTTACATGCACGTAGGGTTCTCACGACTCAGACTCGCTTATGAGAATACACCTCTTCACAAGGAAATCCAAGGCTTTGCCACCTCCTTGGTAGAGAACACTGGCTACAACTGGCTAGATGAATCCAAAGAAAGTAGAGTAGTTCTGTTAAGCAGACTCCAGAGTCCTATCAAGATTGGATAACATCATAAAGCCTATTAAGATGACTCCACGAACCACATAGAGATAATTAAGGAATCATGTTCATGTCTCTGAGCAAAATTCTAGGGAATATTGACATAGAGTTAAAGGAGAGAGAAAAAGCAAAGAATGAACTCTATGACTCGATGCGGAAGGCTATCCGTCTTTCAAAGCAAGCAATTTTCTTGATGCACAGAGAGCAGTTCGTTGAAGCAAAGAAGGTGCTGAGTGAAACAGTGGGACTCTTCAGAATCTTGGAAGATATCTCTACAAATCATCAAGAACTCCTCCATGCAGGTATTGTTCACTCTGCTTTTCAAGAATATTCTGAAGCGCAAATCCTCCTTTCGTTATTGCGCGAAACCCGATTTGTAGAACCGTCAGATATTCATGTGCCATCTACGTCGTATTTACTTGGACTCGCCGATGTTGTGGGGGAGCTTAGACGCGCAACTCTGGATTCTCTTCGAAAAGGAGACGTTAAAACTGCTGAGAGAAATCTTAAAACAATGGATGATATTTACAGGGAGATAATTGCTTTGGACGGGGCTATGCATTTCGTTTCCGAGCTCAGGAGAAAAGTGGATGTCACTAGGAGAATCATCGAAATTACCCGTGGGGATGTAACAATTGAGGTGCGTAGAAGTTCGCTAGAGCATTCTATAAAGAAACTCCACAATGTCATGAAGACAGAATAGTGTATAACGTTGCCTTTTCGAAACGCCAAGACATTACCACCTTGGTTTTCACTAAAGAAAGCTCGCAATGCTCAGAGGTTGATGGCTCGACGCATATCTAAGCAAGATTCTCTCTCAAGAGAAGTCTGTTACGTAGCTGGATTAGACGTAGCTTACACCCAAAAAAAATCAATTGGGGCTGTTGCCATCTTAGAGCTTAACTCTCTCTCGTTAGTTGAATCCCACACCGTTTGTGCCAAAACCAGATTTCCTTATATTTCCACTTTACTGTCCTTCAGGGAAGTTCCTCCTGCAGTTTCGGTCATGGAAGCTGTAGATTTGCAGCCTGATGTAGTGATTGTGGATGGGCATGGAATAATGCACCCCTATCGATTCGGCTTTGCATGTCACTTAGGGCTGATTCTTGGAAAACCCACAATTGGTGTGGCTAAAAGGCCATTGGTTGGAAAAGTAGGCCAACCTAATGACCAAAACTGGGCGCCAGTAATAGATGGAGACGAAGTTATTGGAGTAGCCTTGACAGTTGCTGAAGGAGTCAAACCAATCTATGTCAGCATTGGGCACATGATTTCACTTGGAAAGGCAATAGAGGTCGTCAAACATTGCACATCAAACCATCGAATCCCAAAACCACTCAGCTTAGCACACAGTATTGCGAAAAGAGCTCAGCGGACGATTGAGGAAGAAAGATCCGTTTCAATACTATAATTCTACAATCTCAGTTTTACGAGTGCTGGTGTCTAATAGAGCTATACTTGATTTCCCGGTTAAATATCCACAAACTTCTCCAGGATTCAGAATGACTGTGTTGCCTTTTTTAGTAATTTTTGCTTGGTGCGAATGTCCGTGGACCAGTACATCGAAAAAATCAGCGTTTGCCAGTGATTTAAGAAGCTCGTTATGCTCACCGTGTAATAACCCAATCTTCACCCCATCCATTAAGATCTCCGCAAAGCTATTCCTAATTTCCGCAGCTTCTAGAGCTTTAAACTGTTTCCGGAGGAGAAACTGGTCACCATCGTTATTTCCAAAAACTCCTATCAGCCTTGCTTCAAGTTCTTTGAAACGTCTTACAGCGAAGGGAGCTATGTAGTCACCTGCGTGAAGGACTAAATCTACCTTTTCCCGGTTTAGGCGGTCTATCGCCTTATCAATCATAGGGAGATTGTCATGAGAATCAGCTATAATTCCAATCTTCAAATTCTCTCCACCATAGTCTCTTCTGGATCCTCCTTCTGAAAAGATTTTCCATGATTTCCCATCTATAATATTGATAAGAAATCAGGAAGCAGTATATGACCAGTGCTCGATCCATCACTCTAAGATTAACTGAGTTTCTCTAATTTGCAGGGACGTGTTTCCTCTTCAGAAGCTCTTTACCGAAATCGTAGCCTTTTTCAAAGGCTTTCATATTCAAGTTTTCAGTCCCCTTTGGGATGTTACGGAGAATTGCTTCTTTCATAGCTTCAAATGTGACCAGATTTGTCAGGGACACTAGGGCACCTAACATTACTACGTTTGCGATTATCGCCTTGCCCAGTTCTTTAGCAGTTTTCGTTGCAGGAACGTTGAATATTTTCGTGTTTGGTGGATCTACTCTTTCAGTCACCATTTCAGAGTCAACCAAGATCGATGCGTCCTCCTTTGCTGTATTAATATAAGTGTGATAAGCTTCTTGAGACATTATGACTACTACATCTGGTTCATCAACGAGTGGAAAGTCTATCTCTTCATCAGCTATAACTACTTCTGATTTACAGCTACCACCTCTAGACTCAGGCCCATATGACTGAGTTTGGACAGCATTCTTGTCTCCGTAAATACAAGCGGCCATGGATAAGATTAAACCCGATCGAATTATGCCTTGCCCACCGAAACCTGCAATTCTTATTTCCGTTCTCATTTAGATTCTTCTCCTTTGAGTTTTTCCTGAACTCGAATCGTCATTTCACGTAGTAGTCTCCCATAGCTGGGTTTTTCGATGTCCATAAACTCGCCAACCATTATTTGGTTCTTTGTGATTACTGCCTTTGAAGGGTCATATCCATGTTGAACCTGTGAAATTTGTTTGAACAACCTCATTACATCCGTGGCCGTCCCAAGTTTATTATATCGGTCATAAATCGTTGGGCAAGGGGATATGACTTCAATAAAGGAGAAACCTTCTTTCTGCAGCGACTTCTTTATTGAATTCTTAAGTCTCCTAACCTGAAGAGCAGTCCACCGTGCAACATAAATTGCACCAGATGCTGCAGCTAGATGAACCAGATTAAAGGGATGTTCAATGCTTCCATAAGGTGTAGTCGTAGTCCACGACTCTAAAGGTGTTGTGGGACCATATTGGCCCCCTGTCATTCCGTAAGTGAAATTATTCGCACAGATAACTTTGATGTCTACATTTCTTCGGGCAGCATGAATAAAATGGTTTCCACCAATAGCGAATAGATCACCATCGCCACTTATGACTACGACTTTCAATTCAGGATTAGCAAGCTTCACTCCCGTTGCGAAAGCTATAGCTCTACCATGAGTTGTGTGAAACGAGTCAACATTGACATAGCCTGCTGCTCGCCCTATACATCCAATTCCTGAAACAACCACAACCTTGTCCAAGTCAATCGAAAGTTCATCAAGTGCATTAATAAAGCTGTTAAGTAGGATCCCGTTTCCACAACCCTCACACCAAATGTGTGGCATCCTATCTTGTCTTAAGTATTTTGCAAAAGGGTGATTTTGGAGTATGTTTGATTTCTTCATTTAATCGCTTTCCTGAGGGCTGAGCTGATTTCCGAGGGTCGATGTGGTTCTTCACCAAGTTTTGATAGAAGAAGGACAGGGGTTGTTTTTGCAGCTCTTTCAACTTCTCGAACTAGTTGCCCACAATTCATTTCAGGCACAACTATTGCTCGGGATTTCTTGGCGATCTGGGCCACTAATTCTTCCGGGAACGGCCAGATTGTTACCAATCGAAGAAGACCAGCCTTAATACCCTCTTTTCTGACCATACGTACTGCACTCAAGGCAGCACGAGAAGTTATGCCATAAGCGAGTACTACAATCTCTGCATCATCTAACATTATTTCCTCAATTTTCATAATTTTTTTTGTGTTTCTTCGTATCTTATTGCATAATCTTCTGACGAGTCTATCTTGAACTTCAGAGCTTACTGTCGCGGGTGCTCCTTCTTCGTTGTGAGTTAATCCCGTAGCGTGGAATCTGTAACCTTCGCCGAAACAAGCCATGGGGGGAACTAGGTTTTCATCAGGTTTAAAGGGTTTATATTTGTCTGGTGCCACTTCTGGTTTCTTGCGCCAAGAGAGATGGATTTCTTCTTTTGGAGGAATCTTTACTCGCTCCCACATGTGACCTATGGTGGCATCAGCTAACAACATCACCGGGACTCTATAGGTTTCCGCAAGGTTGAAACTCTCTATGGTCAAATCGAACATTTCCTGAACAGATGACGGTGCTAGTGCAATAATCTCATAGTCTCCATGGGAGCCCCATCTTGCTTGCATTACATCTTGCTGGCTAGGCATAGTGGGCTGACCAGTGCTGGGACCACCTCGCATTATGTTCACAATGACAAGGGGTGTTTCAGTCATGATCGCTAAACCTATATTTTCTTGCATAAGGCTAAAGCCTGGACCTGAAGTTGCAGTCATAGCTTTCTTACCTGCATAGGAAGCCCCAATTACAGCAGCGAGCGAAGCAATTTCGTCTTCCATTTGCAGATACACACCACCAATCTCGGGTAGTCGACTAGCCATGCGTTCTGCTATTTCGGTGGCTGGAGTAATTGGATAGCCTCCGAAAAACTCACAACCCGCAGCTAACGCCCCTTCAGCGCAAGCTAAGTCGCCACTTAGAAAATGCGTTCCTTGGAGAACTGCTCTATTTTTCTCCATCATTATCATCGTCCTTTGATTTCTTTTCAACACAAAAAATAGCAAAATCAGGGCAAATAGCTGTGCAAAAGCCACAAAGTGTACATTTTCCCTCATCTACAGCTTTTGGAGGATAAATCCCTCTTTTATTTAGCTGATCTGATTCCTCTAATACTTTTCTTGGACAAAACTCGATGCAGAAACCACAGCCCTTGCACAGATCTTTAGCAATGGAAATGGTTGCCTCTGGAACCTTGATTTCCTTACTGTCTAATGGTTTTCTCCATAATTTCTTGGGCATAACAAGTCCCATCCTAGCTTCCCTCAAAAACAGCTTTGGTTTTCTCCACTTCCACTTGGGTAAGATTTTGAAGCAAAGGTTTCATTTCACGTATTTTGGAAGCAACTCTCTCCCCTTCAGCAGCAGAAGCCCAAAGAAGCTGAAGCCGGTTTCTGTCAATTCCCAATCTCTGCATCTTCTTCCACAATCTCTCAACTCTTTTCTGAGTTTGTTGGTTAGCATTGATATAATGACAGTCTCCTATGTGACACCCGGCAACTAACACCGCTCCTGCACCTCTGGCAAAGGCATGTTCCACAAACTTCGATGATACTCTGCCTGAACACATTGTTCGTATTATTCGAACATTTGAAGGGTATTGCATGCGGCTGACTCCTGCAAAGTCTGCTCCAGCGTAGGCGCACCAATTACAGCAGAATGCAATTATCTTCTTCTCAGCATCCTTTTCGGTCAGTGCATCGACCTGAGCCAGAATTTGAGCGTCGGTGAAATGGCGCATATGCAAAGCCTCAAATTGACACTCAGCACCACAAGTTCCACAACCTGCGCAGGCAGCTTCAATAACCTCTAAGTGTTTACTCTCCTTGTCTACAAGGATCGCATTGTAGGGGCAAACACGCGCACACATTCCGCATGTTGTGCAATTATCGGGGATAGTTTTAGGAGTTATGGCTTCAACTGTTACCTTTCCCTGTGCCATCAGTATGCCAGCTCTCGCCGCGGAAGCACTTGCTTGGGTTACACTATCCTTGATGTCTTTTGGAGATTCAGCGCAACCAGCCAAGAATACTCCTTTTGTTGGGGTGTCGACAGGTCTCAGTTTTGGATGAGCTTCCATAAAAAAGCCGTCTGATGATCTTGAAAGGGTGAAAAGTCTTTGGATTGTCTCACTATCGCTCCTAGGTTCTAGGCCAACAGAAAGGATTACCATCCCCACATTGATTTTATAGAGTTCATTTTGAAGGGTGTTCTCCCCAATGAGCCACAGATTATTGATTTTCTGTTCCTCAATTACCTCTGTTGGTAAGCCTCGAATGAACTGAACTCCTTCTTCCTTAGCTCGTCTATATAGATCTTCGAAGCCTTTCCCAAAGGCTCTTATGTCCACGTAGAAAACGAAGATCTTTACGTCTGGCCAATGTTCTTTGATTAGTAGACTGTCTTTTATTGTGTTCATGCAACACACATTACTGCAGAAGGGGTTCCCTTTTTGAGAACGTGAACCTACACATTGTATAAAGGCAACTGACTCAGGAATTTTCATGTCACTTGGACGTATGAGGTTTCCAGCTGAAGGACCTCCAGCGTTTATTAGTCTTTCAAATTCAAGTGAAGTGACTACATTCGGATATTGAGTGTATCCATAATTGTGGAGAGAGGCAGGATCATATACATCACTACCAGTTGCCACTATTATTGTTCCGACTTCAAACTCAACTGTTTTCGGTTTCATATCAAAATCGATGGCGTCCCTTTCGCAGGCTTTAATGCATTTGTCACACGCCATGACCCCTTCTTCGTTGAGACAGATCTCACGGTCAATTACGTAGGTTGCTGGGACTGCTTGTGCAAAAGGTGTGTAAATTGCCCTCCTAGTCGCTAATCCTATGTCAAACTCATTTGGTGTAGTTACTGGGCATGCTTCTGAGCAGTCATTGCAGGCGCTACATTCTTCTGTTACATATCTTGGTTTCTCAAGCACTTTCACCTTGAAGTTGCCAACGTATCCCTTGATTTCTTCAACTTCACTGTTGGTCAAGAGATGGATTCTCGGGTGATGGCGTACATCAGACATTTTGGGAGCAAGAATACAAATAGAGCAATCCATTGTTGGGAAAGTTTTGTCAATCTGAGCCATCCGTCCGCCTATGCTTGGTTCCTTCTCAACGATATAGACTTCATAGCCAGTATCAGCTAGGTCAAGTGCTGCTTGAATCCCAGCTACACCACCACCTACTACTAACGTTTTTCTTAATATGGGAACTTCCGCTTCAACTTCTGGTTCCAGAAGAGCAGACCTTGCAACAGCTGCTTTAACCAAGTCTTTGGCTTTTTCTGTAGCTGCTTCTTTATCTTGAAGATGAACCCAGCTACATTGCTCTCGTATGTTGGCCATTTCAAAAAGATATTTGTTGAGTCCTGCTGCCTCGCATGTTTTTCTAAATGTAGGTTCATGCAAACGTGGGGAACAGGAAGCGACGACTACTCTATTCAGATTATGTTCTTCAATGTCCGATTTTATAAGCTCTTGACCTTGGTCACTGCAAGTATATCTATTGTCTTTTGCTATGATTACATTTGGTAGGGTCGCTGCGAACTCAGCGACTTCCCCACAGTTTATAGTGCCTGCGATGTTTAGTCCGCAGTGACAAACGTAAACACCTATTCTGGGTTCTTGAACCTCTTCTTCAGTGTCCATTGTTGTTCTCCTTGTGGGCTTTGGTTTTTAGATACTTGGTGATTGTACATGCTGCTCGTTTTCCAGCTACGATGGCTTCCATCACAGATGCTGGACCTGTGACTACGTCTCCTCCTGCAAAAACGCCTTTCATGCTGGTTTCCATCGTGAAGGGGTTGATCAGTATTTTGCCTCTGTTGTCCACTTTTACCTTTTTGGGTAAGAAGCTAGTATCAGGTGACTCTCCAATGGCAACGATTATTGTGTCAAACTTGTGTAATATTTCGGAGCCTTCAATTGGGTGAGGTGTTCTTCTGCCTGTTTCATCTGCTTCACCCAGCTCCATCTTTGCACATGTTAATTCAAGTTTCTTACCTTTTCGTTTTATTTCTCTTGGTGAAACCAGCAGCTTAATGGTCACACCTTCCTTCTCTGCTTCGGTTATTTCCCATGGGTTAGCAGGCATTTCTTCTTTTGATCTTCTATAGAGAATTGAAACCTGTTGAGATCCATGACGGAGTGCTGTTCTTGCAGCATCCACTGCTACGTTTCCGCCGCCGATTACTCCCACTTTGCTTCCAAGTTTGATTTTTTGTTTCATGTTAACTTTCCAAAGGAAATCTAGAGCATCAACAACTCCCTTCAAGTTTTCACCCTTGATTCTCAGTTTCCGACTCTTGTGAGCTCCAATTGCCACAAATACCGCTTCGTAGCCTTCATGCCACAGGTCATTGAACTCAATGTCTTTTCCAACCTTCGTGTTAGTTCTTGCGTCTATACCTGATTTCTCTAGAAATCGAATCTCTCTTTCCAGTTCCTTTTTAGGTAGCCTATAACCTGGCATGCTTTTTCTAAGCATTCCTCCAAGAGCAGGGAGAACTTCAAAAACCGAAGTAAAATATCCAAGTTCAACCAGGTCACCAGCAGCTGCGAGACCTGCTGGACCAGATCCGATTATAGCGATTTTCTGCTTAGGAATTATAGCTTCTCCACGTAGAGCTTGGGAAGGTTTATCCTTTAATTTCTGCAAAGCTTCGGCTGTCTTTCTGTCATTAGGTCCTGCTCGCTCAGGATGGAAACATGTGTATGAACATATTAGTGGAAAAGGGATTTTCTCCTTTATTGTTTCCATTGCTTGCTCAAAGCCGTCAAAAATCCCCCGCTTTGTAGCTTCAATTTTAACAAGTTGAAAAATCTCTGGAAGCTTGAGCCCCTGGGGGCATCTTCTGCAGCATCTGTAACACCAAGCGCACAACCAAATGTTCTTTTCCATCAGTGCTTTTTCGGGATCTGAAAGAATTTGATTCAACAGACTTCTCGGATTATAACTTGGTGATAGGAGCTCTGTCATCGGACAACTTGCTGTACAAGCGCCGCACTCAAAGCAGTATTTAGCCTTCTTGCGTACATCCATTGGGATTACTACGGAATTCATAACGACCCATGCCCCATTAGTTCCCGTGAATCGCCTCTTGGCTGCTATGTTCAAGTGTTCTGCAGATCATTTGCAGTCACTGTTCTAGCCAATTGTGATTAACGCAATGTCCCCGATATAAAAGTTTACAAACGTAAACCTTTACGCTGGACTGTAAACTTTTATGAAGGTTTATTTCCGTTTTCGGAAGAGTTGCTTATGGTCTAATTCTGTAACGAACTCGAAACCAGCTTCCACGAGTTCACAAGCATCCTCGACAGTCTCTGCTACTTTAACAACGAATTGGTCGCTACCTTGAGTATTGAAGATGGCGTGTTCCAAGTCGATGTATTTCATGGTGTTGTGGATACTTCTGTGCCCGAGAATCTTCTTCACATGCAGGATATCTCTGACTCGGTGGTATTCAACGGTGGCTTTCCAGTGGCGTAGACTGTGAAAGGTTATCTTGTTTATTCTTGGGTTACTGAGCTTGTAAGCTACTCTCTTCCTGCTTGTCCATAGGTTCGTTCTGAGTCCAGATGCGCTAATGTTCCCAAAGATTCTGTTCGAATTGTTGGGGATTCGATTCAACATGATAAGTAATTCACGTGATAACCTAAGTATCCTGGGATGGCTTCCTTTCATTGGACTGATTTTCACAGTTTGACTTTCAGGTTCGAGGTCAGTCCAGTTTAAGCTGAGCGCGTCACTGAATCTAACTCCAGTTTCTTTAATCAGTTGAAGAAATGTGGCTAATTTTCTTCCTACACCAGCAATTAACTGGTCAATCTCTGTTTCTACAGGGACAAATGGAAGGTTTTCAACTCTGCGGTAGTGAGGTGGAGTCCAATTTATCCCGAGCATTTCAGCGAGGTTATCATAGGCGATTACAGCTTGAAACTTTGAGTTCGGAGACCAAGGTTGCTCTGCAAGTATTTGTTTAACTGATTCCGGATTGAAAATGTTCGCTCCAAGCACAACCAGCCTTCTGATAAGGTTCATTCGAGTTCTGATGGTGCAGCTGGCATAACCCTTCTTTTTTAAGTACCACAGGAATTCTACAATCTTCCCTTTGATGTCAGCTGTAGCCTCCCGCTTAGGCTTATCGTTTTGCGGTTGTTGACGCTCCAAATTTTTCGCCTTCGGTCGGTCGGCGCCTATTCGGATACGACTAAAATGTATCTTTTTCAAAGTATTTAAGTTATTTTGTATCAAGTGAGTCTTTTCACGGCTTCCAAGACTCGATGCGCTGAATCTGAAGCCACAGTCTCTGCACAAGTACCGCTGGATTACACCAGACTTGGTTGCTCTTAGCCCATCCTTCCACATCCGTGTACTTCCGCATTCCACACAGCTGATGTCGTTGCCAGCTTTCCTCACCTGTGACAAGGCTACACCTCCACCATATTGCTGTCAGCTGCCTCCTCTGTCATGAACTGGAGCAAAGTAATACGCGAACTTGCTCTTCGGGCATCCTCAAACCGCTTTATGCCCTTTCTAAGCTCCTTCAACGGCTGCGAGCAGAATAGGTCCCTGACCTCACAACTGTAATAGTGTTCAGGATGCCTATTCAGGCAAAACGAACCAGCGTCCTCTATGCTCTCCTCCCCAAACTTCAGTGCTCGATAGCAGCGCGCGCGTACTGGAAACAGCGGATTGGTGTCAAGACTGCATTGACAAGTTGCACAATCACGTTGACAAATGGGGATACAAATGGACCTTCGAAATGCTTTCGTCAGCGAATGGCGATACGCAACCAGAAGAAGAGATCTGGTATGAATAGCGAGAGGGAAAAACCGTGAACATTGAAGCCTTTGCAGATCCACTCTACCAGTTTGACCATTTCTTCGTCCTGAAGCGGCCTTGGGATAGCCCGATGGAAACCATCGAAGTCTACGAGAGCCCAACATCACTCGTCTTAGACGCGTCCTACGAATACCGGGCAATCTTTGTCGACTTGGAATACCCCCTGCAAATTACAGCAAGTCCTGGTGGCGAAACGGATCCTCCATCTGGAAACATCTACTACTACGCGCATCACACAGACGCCTGGGTCACGGCAACTGCAACTGAACCGTTCTACGAGTTCGACCATTAGATGTCAGACGTGCCCGGCTTAGGTTCTGCGGAAACGATCTCGGTTTACATGGATGGACCTCATTGGGTACAGCCAGTGTTTAGATTTGTCGGGGATCATGACGTTGAGGTAGCCCATATCACACCTCACCCACCTGAAAAAACTGTGGTCGGCCAAGGATTCAGCATTACGGTGAATGTCACCGTTGGGAACCTCGGAGACATATGGGAGACGATCACAGTCACCCTCGACGCGGAAGGGCTTTTCTTCGGTGAGCAGGTGTTATTAGTGCAGGTGGTGTCATTGCCTGTTGGAGAAGAGCAGACCGTTGAGTTCACATGGTTCACAGAGAATGTCGTGAAGGATAATTACACCCTAAGTGCACACGCAAGCATCGTTCCATATGATGACGCTGTTCCAAGCAACAATGAACTAATCTATAATGGCATCATCTTGGTCACAATTCCAGGTGATGTCGACGGAGACAGGTCTGTCGCCGTTTATGATATAGCGGATCTTACCGAAGCCTATGGTTCGAGTGAAGGAGATCTAAATTACGTTCCAAACTGTGACATAGACAATGACGCAGATGTGGACATTTTTGACGTAGTTATTGCAGTCTCAAATTATGGTGAAAGCTGGTAAACCTATTACAAAATCATTAACATTCTCTTTTTTTTTAAATCACGCGCGTAATCGCAGCGAGTCACTATAGAGAAAGCTGGTAGTTCTATCTTAAAAGTTGCAATAGCGGAATGTCTTCTTTGTTCTTATAAACATAAGCACAACGGTACATGTGACAGCGTAAAAGAAGCGAGAAAAACCAAGCTTTGAATCCTCTTAGTTAGATTATGGAAAAGTATTGTAATATTTCCTGACAGAAATGCGTGTGCTAAGATAGTAGTGAAATAAACTTGGCTTTGAGTGTTGAAACTGCTATTTCATTTCTTTTTCTAATTTGCCTGATTGCTGAATTTGATGTAATAACACATGACATGTTGGGACCTATCTTAGCTATATAATCAAAATGCGCACTTGTACACATTATGCAAATTGAGCGTGCGTATTACCCGCTCATGCCGAGACGCCAAGAGAAAAACTAAATTGGGAATTTAGCACTTAATTATGTAACAGGGTGTTGGGAGAGTCTTGCCAAGTTCTGAGAGTAGTTCTCACGGATCTGATGACTATGTATTCATTAAACCCAAAGCTACAACTCATCCTAGAAAAACCACAAGAGCAGGCGGATACCCTCCCCGTAGGGTTTCGCACGGCGAAGATGAGGGGGGAATGAAGACTGAAGAAGGAATCAAAGCTAGGTTGGAAGAAATAGTAGCTGATGTTAGAAAGAAAAAACTTAGAGATGAAATGGCTTATTTTGTTATTGACTTCAATATAAAGGGTGACCACCCTTCTTCAACAAAATTGCTTGAAAGATTGCAATCAAAACTCTTGGCATTCTTGAATGAGAAAAAATCAAAAGCTTTGGTAACCTCAAGAATCGAAACATTAGATCAGATAACCAAATCTAGAAAGGAGTTTCCAAAATCACTGGCTAATATAGTGTTTGATATGCATCCCATGAGAATCGAGGAGCAGATTGATAAAGACATACTTCTCGAAGAAAAATGGACAACCGAGTTTAGAGATGTTGATATTTATGTTGTTCCCAATATAGACATTGAGAAGATAAAAAACTATATCAATCAACTCGAGACGTTCCTGAGAAAAAGTGAAACAGAAATCCATGGTCTACTGGTTGATAGGTTTTCCAGATCTGGAATGTTGAGCGTCAAAATTAACTTTCCAACAACTTCAGAACTGATAAAAAGCTCTTCTTTTGTGTATCGAGTTCATGAAACACCAAGAATAGTTGCTCAAAATTTAAGTTCAAAAGCTTCAGATCAGGCTAATCTGCCAAAAAGGGGATCTCTGGAACTTGCTGAAGATAGCAATTCTAAACATAATGCAAACCTTCTACCTGAGATTTGTGTCCTTGATACGGGTGTCAACTACGTTTCACAACTAAAACCTTTAATCTCTCAAAGGAGTTTTGAGCCATGTATATCTGATGCAAATGATGATGATGATCATGGAACATCAGTAGCCTATCTCGCAGCCTTTGGTGAAGAGAGGTCAGCTAGAGCGAGAATTATCTCCCACAAGGTGCATTCCAGCACTGTCAGTTCAAATCTCTTCAGAGCTCTTGCAAATGCAATAACACGATATCTCCCAAAGACGCGGATTTACACCTGCTCAATTAATTACCTAATTGATAATGATGCATCACGTTTTGAGACATTGAAAATTGACCAGTTAATTCAGGCTAGTAACACATGTGTACTCTTCAGCACAGGAAACATATTACCTGAAGCACTAGATCTGTTTAACTCCAGAAACATTGTATATCCAAGATATCTTGATCACAGTCCCATTCAACATCCTTCAGACGCGATTTCAGTTGTTGCTGTGGGTTCATATTGCAAGAACTCGAACTCCCTGTCAATAGCTCAAAGAGACGCTCCATCGCCATTCACTCGATATAGCACCCCAAACTCGCTGCTATGTAGTTGCATCAAACCTGAAGTAGTGGAACATGGTGGTAACCTAACAAATAACTTCACCTGTCAAGGTGTGGGAATAAAAACTCTTTCCGCATCTGGCTCTTTAGTCGAGAGAGTAGGGACTAGCCTCTCAACACCCATAGTGGCTGGGCATATAGCTGAGATAGAGAAAAAATATGGCGAAAATATTCAGAATTCGGAAACTCTGAAAGCTCTTGCTTATAGTTCATGCAAAAGCACGCAAAACCATCCTAAGTTTGTTGGGTTTGGAAAACCTGATTGTGAGGATATGATAGCTTCACCTTTTCAAACAGCAAAAGTAGTTTTTGAAGGAACTATCCGGTTGGTTATCCCACGTGTCAAAGAGTGGTCCCCAGCGCATGAGATAACCGTTTATGTCCCTGCAAAAGTAGACAAGATAGAATTATATCTGGTACACTCTGACAACTACCATACTTCAAGTTTCCTAGGTCTTTACACTTACTTTGAAGTCATACCTGAAAAACCTGCTCGAGTGTCAGCTCCGCTCCCAGATCAAGGAGATTTGCGAAGCAAACAACATGCTAAAAGATTAGTTTGGTTTTATCAAAAAGCAGTCAGAGGATATTGGACCTTTAAGCTCGTACCACATCATATAGGCATTCCTGGTGGGCTTAGGGAGAATGTATTATTGCGCTATGGTGGTGTTATAAAAATGACAACTACACGCGAACGCAGCTTTTCACTTACGAATGAAATAGAGAGGCATTTAAAAAGAGTACAGTAGAATAAGAATTCTCTTCGCTCTATACTGAGTTGAGTGTATGATCCCCTCATCAAAAAAATTGGGAAGATTCGAACGTAAACTAATGGAAGTACTCATTCCATATTTCCAGAACAGGGGATTCAAAGTCCATCCTCATGTCCAATTGAATGTCTCTTGGGGGAGTATAATATCAGATGTTGATCTGATAGCAATGAAAGATGAGAGACTTATAGGGATTGAAATAAAATCGAAAAAAGACAAGTTTAATCGAGCGTTTCACCAAATTAACAAGATTCATGATTTTTTTGACAGGTTTTATATCGCAAGTGATAATTCTATGGAATTTCTGGAAAAACATTGGGAAGATAAGAGAATCGGGATGTTGTTCATTAGTGGTAATGCAGTTACCAAAAGAGAGGGTGAACCATTCTTGAGGAAACCTGATCTTTCCGTTTTAGAAATGCTGAGAAAAATGTGTTTATCAAGACTTGCTAAAGTAGTAGATTGTGGTAATGATGGGACCAGAAAAGAACTCGCGTTAAATATATTACCTTGTTTAAAAGGTGAGCATTTGAAATCAGTTTTGAAGAAAATTGCTACTTGTGAAAGAACCTGTGAAAATACATGTCCTATTTGGATTTTTGAAAACAGGTTAATTTTGCCTTTACGGGATATTCAAAGGGTGCTCGAAAAATATAGACCATCGCGCGCGCACGATAGTCCACTTCCTCTGATTCCAGCTGAGTCAAAGAAAGAAAAAGATGATTAAGCTTTGAGCATATTTGGATTCTGAAGTGCATTACGCGCGCATGCAATTGCACCTCGGTTCATAGAGTGATGATGCGAGTTGACTCTCGGTAACTGAACTTCCGGATAATATGTTCTTCAAAAGTTGTCACAATAAGTTGGTCTATCCATCCTTTTTCAAGAGATTCCACTAAGAAATCTACAATTAAACGGCGATTCTCCCAGTCAAGATGTTCTAAGGGCTCATCCAATAGCATAAATCCAATTTTTGTGAATCGTCTGCAGAGAACAGTTCGTAAAATTACGAACAAGGCAACTTTTTCTCCTCCGCTTAGTTGTTGTGCGTCAAACTTCACGCCCTGTCTGTACAATGTAGGTATAGTTTTGGAATCAAGCTTTATTGAAAATCTCTGACCCTTTCTCAACTTGTTCCATACACTCTCAATCTCTTTGTATACTGGTTCAAGCTTTTTCTCTCTTTGAATCTTTATAGTTTCATGTGTTGCTTTTTCCAATAAATTGAGTGCCATAAGAGATTTAGTCTCGAAAGTTAGTTGTTTCTGTAAATCTTCTAGATTCTCAAGCTCGTCAATCAGCTCTACCTTCTGTATCTCTTGCTGAGTCGCCGAATTTTCAGTGTCCAAACGCTGTGTATCTTGCTCGAGTTCTTCTCTTTTAGAAGCTAGATTTTCGATAATTTTAGTTTTCTCAAGTATAAAAGTGTCAAGTTTCTTTCTTGAAGTTTGCTTAATCTTTAGTTCTGCAAGGAAACTCTCTATGCTCATTAATGTAAAGCGTAGATCTCCTAGATCCTCCTGAAACTTCAGGAACTCACTCTGCCTTTGTTCAATCTGTAAATTCAATTCACTCAATTGTATATCTAATTCTTGTCGACGCTTACGAGTTTCCATTAAAAGCTTCTTTCTTTCAATTAGAGAGAGTTTTTTCCTACAAACTGGACAAAGGATCTCATCCTTTCCTTTCTTTTTTGTGTGAATACCCGCCAGGAGGTTCAAGATCTCATCAAGTGATTTTGCCTGTTCCTGAATCATCCCCTTCTGTTGTGTAGATTTCTCGTGTTGTTTGTTACTTTTCTGTATTTGGATCTCCCAAGACCTTGCAGTTTGCTTAATTCCTTCCAGTAGATCTTTCTCAGAGATTGATAGATCGAACTTAGATGTAAGCCTCTTTGTAGTGCTGGTGATGAGTTCCATAACATCCTTAGCTCTCGATAATTCAGTTTCATGCTTCCCGATCTCAACCGAGATCTGTTGAAGATTCTGTCGATTATCGACGAGTTGTGCTCTTGTTAATCGATTTTTCTTTCTTAGGCTAGATAATCGTTCCTTTCCTTTTGGTGCCAATTTCTTATATCTGCTCTTCTTAAGGATTAGTTCTTGCTGTTTTTCTTCGTGGTGATGTCTCTCATTGCTAATCTCCTGTAGGAGATTTTCCATTCTGTCAATGCCTAAGGCTTCCTCAATCTCCCGGGCTATCCCTTTTCTCGGAGGATCTCTAATGAACCGAAAGATGTCCCCTTCAGAAAGATACAAGACTCTTTCAAAGAAAGAAGCACTTAAACCCATTAGTTGGGTTAGGCGTTTTGTGACACCATTCCAACTTGTAGCAATTAGTTCTCTATCCAAGTACAACTTGGAACTAATCAGCTTCTTTTTGGAGAGTGATCTCTCAATTCGGTATTCCATTGAGTCCTTTTCAAACTCTACAATAACCTCAGAAGGCGTCCTGGCATGTGCTCTTGTTAAGATTTTAGGATCACTGACTGTTAACGCATTTCCAGTGAATGCAAGGCACAAAGCTTCCAAAATAGAAGTTTTTCCAATAGCGTTGGGACCAATTAGAAAATTCACTCCCTCACTAAATGTGAGATTAAACGCGTTAAATGCTTTCCAATTTTTCAATTTTATTGACCTTATCAAATTTATGAGCTCCGAGATGCGATTCTCTGTAGAGCATCATCCAATATCCTCTTCTCGAATTTACCTTCTGAAGCAAGTTCGAAAATTCCCTGTAGTTCTACTAAATCTCTCCGAGAAAAGGACTCAAGAGCTTCCTTTTTATGCTTAAGTCTGTATTTCCTATTTTTCAAGGTTCCAAATAATCTCAGTATGGTCTCATTGAAATCATGAGACGCTATTATTCTATCCTCAGTTAAGGCTCTCGCTTTCACTCTAGGTTTAAGCTCGCTAACAAAACTTGAAGGTTTCATGAAAATTCTTGAAATACACTTGTCAAGAGATTGAATTTCATTTACAAAGGAGAACCTCTCTCTATCCTCCATTAACAATCTATTGAGTCTGAAAATAGATAGATAAACTGAAGAGTGCTCTGAGCTTGAAATCCAAACAATAACTACTCCTTCAGACAACGAGTTTGATCTTAGAATTTTATGAAGATGAATGAGTGCATCCTTTGATAGCGAGAACTCATTCCGTTGATATTTTAAGGTCACTAAGATTTCCCTATCGAATTTCCGGAGTAGAAAATCGAATCCAATTGATTCATCCAGGTTTTCTTGAACCATAAATCCTTTTTTCTTAAAAGTTTCGAGGAAGCGACGGATTCTTCTCTCATTAACCAATCTTTCCGCCATCTCCTCAAAATTTTCTGCTTTTCTATCAGCCTGCATTTCTCGGAGGAAATTTGAGAAAGCTTCTCTGGAATCGCCTTCCGCGGGATTTTCTGACTCTGGCAAATCATCTTCTCCTCTGTTCTTTGATGATCATTGATTTTTGAAACTCCCCAAATGCTGAATCGAGTTGGCGTCCTTTGATTCTCCTTTTCCTATCATTTATTCGTCGAATCATATCCCCTGTAGCGACAAGTCTGATTATGGAGACCTGCTCATGGTTAGATAATTCGCAACATCGATGGAGAAATGATGTATAGCTACATGTATCTAAAGTTAGGATTCCGCGTGTTTGTAGAGATCTCCCTCCTAAACTGATAGAACTGAGACCATATATCTCTGCAACTGCATTTACGAGGTTTTCATCCCTTGTTATAACGAATGTTTGGCTTATCTGATTAGATTTTAGTATTGCTGAGGCAATCAAACTCACATCGTTATTGCGTAAGGATCGTGAAGCTGCAACAGCACTTTTAATCGATTCGAGATCTTCTACTTCCACATGTATAGGTTCTATCCTTGCTTGAATTATCGAATGAAGTTCAGAAAAAAAATTTGCGGATTCTCGATGAAAATCGTTATCAATCCTTTTAAGAAAACTTGATTTCCTCCTTATTGAGCTTCTATTATTATTTGGATTGATCTCAATACTGAAAACACGGTTGGATGTGAACACTCTATCTGATGTAGAGCAATGTCCGCATTTTCCTAAGAAATCTGATAGTTGCTGTTTAAAGGAATTGAGCTGCGCTCTCCAATCAGAGTTCTCTAGTCTTATACTGGACGATAGAAAGTCAACTATATCTATCACAAAATTTGCATCAACTACAATGCACTTCCCACGAAGTTTGCAACTATGTGTGCTATGGTTGCATGGCAAAGTCTTCCTCCCCTTGTTATCGCGTAGGTGAATTTGTAAATATCCACTTTTGTGAATCTGTAGACGAATTAGGCACATGATCAGATAATAGTTTTTTGATAAAATGCGCGCGCAATAAACAACCTTAAGAGATCACATAAACAAAACAAGGGATAAGAAATTGTAAGTGAATAAATTGAATTCACATGCAAAAAAGAAATTTGACGAATGGGTTAGTAAAATTCGTTCAACCCTACAAAGTGATAATAAATCAGACTTAAACTCTCTGCCTGATCAAATCAGATGGCTTCAACATTGGACGAAAAAAATACAAAAAAGGGAACCGAAAACCTATTCAAGAATAGTAAAAATCGAAACAGAATTGAAGGGTAAGGCTGGAAGTGAATTAAGTGAATATTACTCGGAAATTCATCTGAAAGAATCTCAAAGACACAAGAAAGGAACAAAGATTAGGCTAAATGAAATTCTAAGATATGTTTATCACTACGGATCTTATGCCCATCATTACCTTATTTCAGGTCGAAAAAAGGAAAAAGCTAAGACTGTTTTAAGGTTATTTTGGAGGATATATACTGGAGAGATCGTGAAGAACAGAAGACTCTTAGAAGACCATCAGATTGAGTGGTTATTGGAGCTTGCCAAGCTCTCAAGAACCATTGGATTAAAACTTGATGAAGATCAAATTTCTAAACTTCGTGCGAGAGCAGTCAAGCTTGAAGTTCTTTTCATGTTTTTCAACGTAAAAGAATTAATTCAAATGGGAGAAGAACTCAGCAATCAACAAACTAGATGGAAGTTCAAGAAAAGCCCAAGAAGATCACTTGTCAAGTCAATTATAAAAAATGCAACGGTAGAAGAGATAGAGGAATACATCCGGAAAAAGATTCAGAAAAGAGAGATCCCTCGCATTCAAGGAGCCGGTGAGTGGATCTTAGGTCCTTTAGGTCTTTTGAAATCCAAGGTTTCCAGAAAGTTCTCTTCAAGGGAAGATATGACGAAATTCCTGTTCACACATGTTACTTATCCACATCCATATTTAGACATCAAGGAAACATTTAGTGGCAAACTTGATGTAAAAATCGATAAAAATGACTCATTAATCAAAGGGAAAATGTGTCAGCTTATTCTTGTTAAATTGAACGATAAAGAGATTCTTGAAATTTTCAATAAACTTATAGATGAGGATAAAGTGAAAATCCAGACCATCGAAAGATATTGGGATTTCGTCGTCACTCCATTTGGCATCTTCAAGCCACCATATAATGGAGAGAAAAACCTTGCTGAGATAATTCTAAGATCATTCCAAGAGAAAGAATTACGTCCCCATTTGGAAGGCATTGGAACCGTAAAAGATCTGGTATGGCAAAAATGTACGATTGAACCTCCTGATATTATATTGAAAGAGTTTTTCGGATCGGGACCAAATCTCACTAAACTCGCCAAGAAAATTAATTTGATGAGTCTTAGTAAGATCGAGAATAAGGAAATGTTTGTGAAATCAATTCTTCTAAGACTCGGGTTTAATGTTCCTCCAGACCTGCAGGGCATTTATGGCTTGTCATCTACAATACACAGCTATCTCAAAAATGTCAAAAATGAATCAAATTTGGCAGAGGGTGAATGGAATCTGATTTATAGAAATTTAGAAAGAATTCTGGAAGATCTTATCATGTTCTACGGTTGTGTTATTCATGGACCGAAATTAAGGGGTCTTGAAGAAGAAGAGCGTTTACCCGAAATGAAAAGTTGGTTTAGGAAGACCTTCAAATTGGTGAAACAGTTTGATTATTTAACTTTCGGAGACCTATGTGCGCTGTTGAGAAACATGAATAAATTCTCAAAAAATAAAAGAAGAGGTTGGGGAGTAATTCACAGGCTATTAAAGCGTGCAGAAATCGTTAAGGAAAAACATCTTCGAGAATTAGATTTCATTAAAAGCTGTCGAACACAGCTTACTAAGATACATAGAAGACATGATCAAAGAAGGCGTGAGCAAAAGGAGGTTATAGAAAGATTAGCTAATCTCTTGAGAGATTTAGTCTCTGAAAAAGAGCTATCAAGGACAGTTCCGTATGCTTTAAGACTAAAGGAGGAGGTTACTACAGAGTTTGGTGTTAGATATTATACAGTCGTTGATGAAGAAGAGAACATACGTAAACTAAAGACAAATGAACTCATTTTGCCTGAAGAAGTTTATTTTATAATTAGCCAAAATGATAAGTTTCCGATAAACCCCATTCTTGTGAAAAAATTCTGGTAGTCTACGCATTATTTTCTACGCACGCGTAAAAGAAAAATGGGATTGTGCGGGTGACATCTCCAGTCTCTAGTATTTACAAACGTAAACCTCTGCCCGCCCTCACCCACTTCACAGGAAAAGTGCCTACGAAACATCTATATCCCTTCAAAAAATACAGGGATCAAGGTTGAGAACATGGAGAAAATACGGACAGTTCTTTTTGGAGTCGGCGCAATGGGAGGTCTCATTGCCAGACATCTCCTCCGAACTGAAGGCTTTCAAATAGTTGGCGCAATTGACCAATCAAAGGAAAAAGCTGGGAAAGACCTAGGAGAAATATTAGGCCTTGAAAAGACCGTGGGAGTAACTGTCAACCAAGACGCAGAGGCAGTCCTTGCTAAGACAACTCCACATATCGTTATTCACGCCACGTCATCACACATGAAGGACGTTTTTAACCAGTTAGTGAAGATTGTGAAGAATGGAGCCAATGTAGTCTCAACATGCGAAGAACTCTCCGCTCCATACTATTCAGAACCACAGCTAGCGCAGGAATTAGACATTTTAGCTAAAACTGAAGGAGTCACAGTGTTGGGAACAGGTATAAATCCTGGGTTCCTCATGGACACATTAGTAATCACCCTATCCGCAGTCTGCCAAGAGATTGAAGAGATAAAAGTCACAAGAATAATGAACGCTGGAACTCGTAGAGTGCCTTTCCAAAAGAAAATTGGCGCAGGGTTAGAGGTCGACACATTTCGTGAACGTATTAAAAGCGGTCTTATCAAGGGTCACATAGGCTTGGAGCAGTCCATATCAATGATTGCTACTGCCTTGGCATGGCACTTAGGGAAGATTCAAGCTGGGCCAGTTGAGCCAATCATTGCCCCCATACCAGTGGAAAGCAAGGCCATCAAAGTTAAAACAGGTTTTGTGGCTGGACTTAAACAAACTGCAAAGGGGTATCAAAACGATAATGAAGTTATCGCCCTTGAATTTCAAGCCTACATTGGTGCCGAAGATGAGTACGACTCAATATCAATCAAAGGTGTCCCAAATATCAATCAGAAAATATCTCCATGCATCCACGGCGATATCGGTACAGTAGCTATGGTCACTAATTCAATTCCAAAGGTGATCAATGCTCGGGCAGGTCTGTTGACTATGAAAGATCTGCCTGTTCCATCAGCAACAATCCACAGCCCACTAAAGTAACTTCAGACTAGAGGGTAACCGAATGGTGTTTGAAGTCGACATCAACTGCGATCTAGGCGAAGCGTATGGAAGCTTTAGAGCGGGCAATGATCCGGAGATCATGCCTTTCATAACTTCTGCTAACATTGCCTGTGGATTTCATGCTGGTGACCCAAGCACTATCGTTAGAACTATGAAACTTGCCCGAAATAACGAGGTTTCCATAGGTGCACATCCAGGATTTCCAGATTTAATGGGCTTCGGTCGACGTAAAATGGAGATTAGCAACGATGATTTGCGGAACCTTATTATTTATCAAATAGGCACCCTTGAAGCTTTAGCAAAAACTACTGAGATGAAATTACAACACGTCAAGCCTCATGGCGCCCTATATAACACAGCTGCTGACGATGGAACTTATGCTAAGAGTATAATTGAAGCTGTTCAAGATGTAAACTCAAATCTGGTGATTTTTACTCTAGCCAATTCAAAGATGGCTAGGTTGATATCCGAAGCCGGTTTACGAGCGGGTTGGGAAGTCTTTGCCGATAGAGCCTATAATTCAGACGGAAGCTTAGTCTCTAGGAATCTGAAAGGCGCTATTCTCAGTGACCCAAAGCTAGTAGCTGAGAGAGCAGTAAAGATTGTAAAAGAAAAAAAAGTGGCAGCAGTCACAAACCAGGAAGTCAGGTTTGAGAATGTTCACACAATCTGTGTTCATAGTGATACACCAAATGCTGTAAATATTGTGAAAACACTAAAGAAAACACTTCTTAAAGGCAATATTAGAGTGAAACCTATAGGCAGTTTCATCTAGGTGTAGATTTGTATCAACATACGAAATACAAACCAGTTAGTGATAGAGCGTTAATTGTTGAATTTGGAAACAGTATTAACAGAATTATTAATCGAAAAGTTCACGCTCTAAACCAAATCATTACCCACCTCCGTGTACAAGGCGTGCAGGAATGTGTACCAACCTATCGTTCTCTTCTCATATACTATGATCCCTCCAAGATCAGCTACGAAAGTTTGGTGTACCAACTGAAAGACTTTGAACAGAATATACACGAGTTCAATTTCCCAGTCAAAAAGACGATAGAAGTACCCGTAATATATGGAGGTAACTTTGGTCCAGATCTGAACTACGTGGCAAAATTCCACGACCTTAGCGAAGAGGAAGTTATCAAAATACACACTGAAAGAGAGTATACAGTCTATATGATTGGTTTTGTAGCTGGCTTCCCCTATCTAGGCGAAGTATCCAATGCTATAGCAACTCCCAGAATGGAAACACCACGATTACAAGTACCCGCAGGATCCGTTGGAATTGCAGGAAATCAAACAGGAATATACCCTCGCCAGTCTCCTGGAGGATGGCAAATAATCGGACGGACCCCCAAAATTCTTTTTAACCCCCACAAAAACCCCCCTGCCCTGCTGAGTCCGGGAGATATCATCAGACTCAAACCTATAGAGAAGGAAAATGGTAGAGATCTTTGGGATAACAGCTTATGAAAATTTGTGAAGTGAAGATTCCAGGGGTCTTAACAACAGTTCAAGATTCAGGACGCCATGGTTATCAACAATATGGCGTACCCGTTTCGGGGGCGATGGATGAACACTCTTTAATTACAGCAAATCTTCTGGTTGGCAACAATCATGATGAAGCCTGTCTAGAGATTACCTTGCTAGGTCCAAAACTAAAGTTCCTCAATGAAACCCAGATAGCCATCACTGGGGCAGATCTATCACCCACCATAAACGACCAAGAAGTCGATAACTGGAAAACATTGAAGGTCAGTAAGGGAGATGTTCTCTACTTTGGACAACCGAGAAGTGGTTGCAGATCATACTTATCGATCCAAGGCGGAATAGATGTGCCTACCATACTTGACAGTAAATCAACCTATGTCCGCGGAGCATTTGGTGGCTTTCACGGCAGACCACTAAAAACAGGCGATGTAATAGAAGGCAACCGAGCTACTAAGTTTCTAAAAAATCCTCTCACGATGCTTCCGCGATTCATACCTCACTACGAGACTAAAATAAACATAGATGTAGTGCTTTGGCCACAGTCTGATCATTTCACAGACAAAACGAGAGATAGATTCCTATCAAATCTCTACACTATCACGCCACATTCTGATAGAATGGGCTACAGACTTGATGGTCCAAGACTCACGCCCAAAGATTCATTGAAGATTATTTCAGATGCCATGCCAGTTGGAGCAATTCAAGTCCCAACAGATGGAAAACCAATTATTGCAATGAAAGATGGTCAAACAACTGGGGGTTATCCAAAGATTGCGGTTGCTATTACACCAGATATATCTCAGCTAGGACAGATCAAACCAGGGGACAAAATTAAATTTTCGAAAATCTCTCAGAGTCAAGCCAAAACAAAGCTTCTTAATTATTGGCGAATCTTGACCGAGCTGGAGAAGCAACTTGGAAAATCGCAGTGAGCACATTTCACTGCCTGCATCAGTTCCTTTTGACTAGCTCATAGATTAATTTCATTTGGGGGTATATTTATCTCCGGGTGGACTACCGAAAATCTTTTCATAACCTACGTCATATTGCTACGACAAAATGTGGAGCAGAAAATTATGTGCATTTTAGGTAAAGATAGACTTATCAATCTTATAGAAGAAAATCGGATAATCTACCCATATGACTATAATCTTCTTGATGGCGATGGCTACGTCCTCACCGTTAAAGAAGAAACCACTCTAAATTACCTGGAACACCAAAACATCATTAGCTATGAAATAGTCTTCACGCCACCCAACCTCGTCGCGCACCTAACAGCCAAAAGCAAGTATGGGCGTATGGGATTAAGCTTCCTAAATGCAGCAAAGGTTCATAGCGGTTTCATAGGACGATTAGCATTAGAAATTGTAAACCTGAGTAACGATCGAGGTCCAATCAGCATAAAAAGAGGAGATCCCTTTATGCACATCGAATTCTTGACCCGCGTGGGAGAACCCGCACCCTATGTAGGTCCTTATCAATTCCAGTACCTCACCACAGAAGAGAAACAAATGTATACACCAATCCTCAAGAGAGCCTTCCCAAACTACAAAGAACTCGCAGATAAATGGGGAGAAAAAACCCTCTAGTAATCATACAACTTGAGACACTCCTCGTCACCACACTCACAAAAAAGTAGAATTAACAAAGTAATGTGAGACAAACTCTTTAAATAGAGCTTATCTCGCTATGCAAACGGGAAAGAATAGTGAAAGCTAAGAATTATAGAGAGGTAAAAGGTCAAGCTTACACCAGAAGAGAGTATATTAAAAGCAGACCCCCTTCAAAAATTGTGAAATTTACAATGGGCGACACAAAAACCACGTTTCCAATCGAAGCTAGATTAGTATCCAAGGAAAACGCTCAAATCCGCCACAATGCTCTGGAATCTGCCAGAATCGCTACAAATCGTCTCTTGGCTCTAAAGCTTGGAGAGAATTATTTTCTGCGAATCTTGCCTTTCCCACACACAATCTTGAGAGAGAACAAGATGATCTTTGGAGCCCACGCAGACAGGCTTCAAGATGGCATGCGCGCAGCGTTTGGCAAGCCAATAGGAATTGCAGCACGCGTCAAGACACAGCAAACAATAATTACAATAGGTGTAAACGAAGATTCCGTCGAAATAGCTAAACAGGCTCTGAAACGTGGCGGGGCAAAACTCCCTATGCCATGTCGAATAGTAATAAATCAACCGGGAGATTGAAAACCACGAGGAAATCAAAAACAGAAAAACTTGTTCTTTGGTTTCAAAACGTTACAAAAAACGATATTTCCTTTGTAGGTGGAAAAAACGCAAATTTAGGGGAAATGATTAAAGCAAAGATCCACATTCCACCAGGATTCGCAGTAACAGCATACGCATACAAGAAATTCATAACTGAAGAGAAAATCGACACCAAAATCTACAAGATCATCAAAGAAACAGTTACTGACCCCGACGATCCGAAACAATATGAAGCAGCATCGAAGAAGATAAGAAAAATAATAGAAAATGCTAAGATGCCTGACTCAATAAGAGAGGCGATTAGAAAAGCATATCTTAAATTAAGCAAAGATACACGCACTGAAAACGTCTTAGTCGCCGTTCGATCAAGCGCTACAGCTGAGGACCTACCAGATGCATCCTTCGCGGGACAACAAGAAACCTATCTCAACGTGAAGGGGTATGAGGAATTAGTTAGTAAAACAATAAAGTGCTGGTCTAGTCTATTCACCCCTCGAGCTATTTTCTATAGAACTGAGAAGGGATTCGAGCACCAACAAGTCCTGATCAGCGTTGGTGTGCAGAAAATGGTAAATGCTCGTTCAGCAGGCGTGATGTTCACAATAAACCCTGTTACCGGGAACCAAAACCAAATAGTCTTAGAAGGTACATGGGGACTCGGCGAAGCTGTGGTTTCAGGCGCAGTAACTCCAGATCATTTTATAGTTGATAAACAAACCTTCGAAATTATCGAACGAAGAATCGCGAAGAAAACAGTCGAATATGTACGTAACCCAAAAACTGAAAAAACTCAACATTCTAATGTGCCTTTACAAAGGCAGGAAGAACCATGTCTAAGTGACGAGGAAATTAAGAAACTTGCTCATCTTGGCAGCCAGATCGAGCAACATTACACTAAACCTCAAGATATTGAATGGGCTATCGATAGCAAGCTAGCTTTCCCTGAAAGCATATTTATTGTCCAATCAAGACCAGAAACTGTATGGAGCATGAAAGAGGGAAAAACAGATTTGAAAACTCCGGCTCAACCGAAAAAACCTGCGGAAATGAGAATTGTAGCCAGAGGCATTGCAGCAGGCAGGAGAGACATAGGATTTGGTGTAGCTAAAGTAGTTTTTTCCACAGAAGACGCCTCAAAACTGGTAGAAAAAGGAGACATTTTAGTCACATCCATGACAAATCCTGATTTTGTCCCCTACATGAAACTTGCTGCTGCTATAGTAACGGACAAGGGCGGTGTTACTGCCCACGCGGCAATTGTAAGCCGTGAGCTCGGAATACCATGCATCGTAGGTACAGAAACGGCGACTAAAACCATGGTTACAGGTCAACGCTATACTATAGATGCTAGAAATGGTATAGTCTATGATGGAACCGTAGAATTTGCAGGAACCTCTACTCCAGAAAACGCCAGGAGTTCCTATAGTGTACAATCAACACCGGTGACTGCCACCAAGATTTTGATGAACCTGGGTATCCCTGAAAAGATCGACGAATACAAGGACTTACCCTTTGAGGGAATCGGATTAATGCGTCTCGAGTTCATCCTTGCCAGTTACATCGGAGAACACCCTCTTTACCTAATGGAAAAAGGCGAAGGGGGGAAATTTGTAGACAAACTCGCAGATGGAATCGCCAAGGTAGCAAGAGCAATTCAACCTCGAACAGTCGTAGTGAGATTCAGCGACTTCAAGACAAATGAGTATCGTAACTTGAAGGGTGGCGAAAAATATGAGATAGAGGAAGCCAACCCCATGCTAGGGTGGAGAGGAGCAAGCCGCTATATTAGCAAATGGTATGAAAAAGCCTTTAGACTGGAATGTAACGCGATCAGAAAATGCCGTGAGAACTGGGGACTCAAGAATGTTTGGGTAATGCTTCCTGTAATAAGAACCATATGGGAAGCCAAGAAGTGCCTCAAGATAATGAGAGATGAAGGATTGGAAAGCTCTAGAGATTTTAAGGTGTGGTTTATGGCGGAAACACCTTCAATTGCTATAATGGCAGATGAGTTTTCTAAACTCTGCGACGGGTTTTCCATTGGCTCAAATGACATGACTCAAGGTGTTCTGATGATAGATAGAGACTCTGAGAGACTGGGACAAATGGGTTACTTCGACGAACGAGACCCAGCGATCAAACGAATTATTGCTCATTTGATCAGAGTGGCTCACCAAAAGGGAATTACAGTCTCGATCTGTGGTGAAGGCCCTTCAAATCTGCCTGATTTCACTGAATTCCTAGTTCGCTTGGGCATAGATAGCATTTCAGTCAATAACGATGCGATATTTAACACCAAGAGATTAGTTGCGAGTATTGAACAGAAGATCTTATTAGAACATGCGATTAGTAGCTGCAACAGAAAACGAGAAAGAGAATCAGACAAAGGCTCACTCGAATATTAGTACAAAAATAGATGAATAATTGTGCACGATTCATATTGAGAATACTAGTAGATGACATCTCCAACATTTGATTTTGAAGTTCAAAAACTGAAAAAGGAAATTAGAACACGGAAGGCGAAACTAGTTCTCATACAGCTTCCGGAAGGTCTAAAGCCTTATGGTTGGCAACTAGCCAAAGCCATCGAAGAACTAGGAGCTATAGCAATTGTGTCTGCGGATCATTGCTATGGAGGCTGTGACCTTCCTCTAGCTGAAGCAGAATCGCTTGGAGCAGATCTAATTGTTCACTATGGTCATAGTCAAATGGTGCAGCAGAACGCTGTACCAACGATATATATCGAAACCAAAGCTAAAGCTCACATTAAAAACGTTGTATGGAAGGCAGTTCCATACCTTGAACAATGGCGAGAAATTGGCTTAGTTACAACTATACAACACATCGAAAAGCTTGGAGAAGCTGAGCAAGTGCTTTTAGAAGCTGGAAAAGTTGTCGAAATTGGAGACGCTGGACAGATGCAATACCCAGGTCAGATTACTGGATGTAACTACAGCAATGCGAGAACAGTTTCTGATAAAGTGAGTGCCTTTCTCTACGTCGGTGGGGGTAAGTTTCACCCAATAGGAGTAACTCTAGCTACACGTAAACCCACAATAATAGCAGATCCCTTTCAGAAGATAGCTTTTAAGATTCAAGATGAGGTTACTCGAATAATAAAAAAACGTTGGGCTAACATCCAACTGTTCAAACAAGCTAAAAGAATAGGGATTATAATTGGTTTAAAACCAGGACAGAAAAGGTATACTCAAGCACTTGAATTGAGAGACCTATTGTCTAAAGCTGGTAGGCAAACAATGCTCCTAGCTTTGAGGGAAATCACTCCCGAAGTGGCAATGCAATTTCCAGGGGTGGAAGCTTTCATTAACACGGCGTGTCCAAGAATAACCCTTGATGACAGTGAACGATTCCTAAAACCAATAATAACACCCTCAGAGAGTCTTGTTGCTATAGGTCAATTGAGATGGGGCGAATTATGGACAAAAGGCTGGTTCGAAGACTAGACTTAGAACGCGCAATATCAAGTATTGATCCACATCCAGCTCCAACTGCTCATTTGGAACAATATACAATAACACCGGAAATCGCGGCACAAATTCTATTCATTGCCACGTACACAAATGATCACATAATCGGCAAGAGAGTAGCTGACTTAGGCTGCGGAACGGGCAGGCTTGCTATAGGCAGTGCTCTGATGGGAGCAAAAGAGGCAGTTGGCGTTGACATAGATAAAGTGGCTACAACGACCGCTTTAAAAAACGCTGAAGAATTCGGCATAAAGGAAAAGACCCAATGGATAACAGGAGAAATAACTGTTATCAAAGGAGGTTTTGACACTGTACTCCAAAATCCTCCTTTTGGTATACAGAGAAAAAATGCTGACCGAAAATTTTTGCGGAAAGCTCTTGAGATAGCAGAACACGTGTATTCCCTTCATAAAAGCAGTCAGGATAGTCCCGAATTAATAAACAAGCTAGCGCGTAATAGAACTCAATTAGTAGGAGCAGCCCCATCTCCCTTTTTGAATAAACTCGTAGAGAATTGTGGTGGCGAAGTCATAGCTGTTTACACTATGCTCATGACAATCCCTCGCATGTTCAATTTTCATAAAAGACTGAGACATCAATTTCTTGTCGACATCTATATTATAGAACGGAAAGCTTCACCTACGCAATAGTCTCTGTACCTTTATTATTTCGCATAGCAATAAAGGTATTACATGTTTTCCCATCAAGGTATTTCATGAATTTCATAAAATAACTTACACTCAAAACCTCAAAATACTGCCTCAAAAAGTGCAACCATGCAGCAAGAGATTTGTGCCAAATATGAGATCTGTCCGCAAATGTATTGTTCAAGTCCGTCGTTGGAACCGAAACTAGCACCAGGCCATTGGGTTTCGTAACTCTCTTTATTTGACTTGAAACCAAATCCAGATTTTGGCAATGTTCCAGAGTTTCAAAAGCCGTTGTGACATCAAATGTTTCCGACTTGAATGGCAAACAAAGTGCGTCAGCCGAACAATTTCCAATGCTGGAAACGCTTTCTTTGCCCATTCAGTAGCCCACACCGAGATGTCGCACCCTGTTGGTTTCAATCCAGCTTGACTAAATGCACTCATTGAATTCCCAAGAGCGCATCCAACATCAAGTACCCTTCCTGTTCCACCGAATTTTCTAATAAGTAGAGTAATTCGTCGAAATCTAAGCCAAGCATTTGCTCGGTAGAAAATCGAATTGAACCCGAATTTAATAGGGGGTTTTTCATTGAAGTATTTGCTCGCGTACACCATCAATCATTTTACTTACACTGTGATGAAGCCACATATCTCTTGCTATACGGTCACCACATTACCATATGCTTGCCTATTCTCTATTCGCGTTCGTCAACATACAATCAAAAGGTTTATTGAGGAGCACGGTGGAAAAGTAACGAGTATTCGTGTTTATGATATCTTGAAACTTTTGAATCCATGCACATAGAAATGGAGAAGGGATAATCTTGTCTAAAACCAAGTCAAAAAGGCAAAGTGGACAATTCGTTATTCCAGGACAACCTCTAGGTGTGATTGAAGAATTCACTCCAGGTGAAGGTACATATGTCGAGCAAGGAAAGATCCACGCGAATATCAGTGGACGAACACTTTTGGATATACAGAACAAAACAGTTTCTGTTTACCCTCTTGTGCATACAGCTAAGGTTCCAAAAGTTGGCAGTATAGTGACTGGTCGAATCACAAATCTTCAGAGTAAAACAGCGGTTGTACGAGTATTCAGAATTGGAAATGAATCCTTATCAGGTGTTTTCACAGGTCTGCTTTACATCTCTGACGTCAGTGGTTCCTTCGTGGACTCAATCCGCGATGCATTCAAATCCGGAGACACCATTCGCGCCAGAGTTATAAGCGACAAAAATCGCGTATACCATCTTTCCACCGCAGAGAAAAACCTAGGTGTGATTTACGCTCCTTGCTCACAATGTGGACACACACTTGTGCAGAAACAATATAGAATGCTCTGCCCAAAATGCGGTGGGATCGAGAAACGTCACACTGCTGCAGACTATGGCGAGGTAGCCTTCTAATTAGAGGTATGGAATATGGAAATCAAAATTATGAAAAAATCCAAAAATGAGCTGAAAATTCAAATTAAAGGGGAAGGACACACTTTCTGCAACATTTTGCAGAAAGCTCTAGTCGAAGATAAAAGAGTTGACATGGCGGGGTATAACATAAAGCATCCCCTTACCGCGATCCCCATCCTGTACATTAATACCAAAGCTCGAAGCAAACCAGATGCAGTTCTTCTCCAAACAGTAAAACAGATGCAGAAAGATACGAAAGCTTTCAAGTTAGCCTTCGAAAAAGCACTGAAGGAGATGCCTTCCTAGAGCTCATCTTCGTTCATTGCGAATTAAGTTTTTTTTTCACTTCAATAAGAAGAGCACTGAAAGCGTCCACAATGTTATCATATCTAACCAGCACTGCAACATCTTCAGCGATCGTTGTTAGACGCTGCAGCCAAGCATAAGCCAAGAGTGCCTCCACTGCATCTCCTTGGCTATGTCGATCACTTCTTGGAGGCATCAACTGCTTGAGGTCAACCTTCTTTAAAGCTTTGGAAAGTGAAAGGCTGGTGGCTTTAACCCCTCTTGGTTTATTCATCTTCTCCGAAAGATATAGAGAATTAAGTAGGTTGGTGTAGGCGTCACCAAAGCTTGCCAGGTCATCATCCAAGATTATTTCCCTTAGACTCTTGTATTCAGGTGCAAATGAGTATCGTTTCTTCTTCAGACTCGGCATTTTAGCTATTTCCTCCAGTTCGGATAGTCCGTGCCTAGAGAACCAGAAATTTGTATTTAATTTTTTTCATACATCCTACAGTTGAAGGTTCTTTTCCAAGAGAATGCACGCGCGCGGATCTTGGCTTTTCGTACACCTATTCAAGGTTGGTTAACGTCTACGTAAATCTAATGCTTTCCGAAAATGGTTTTTATTTGTTTCCTGTTCTTATTTCTGGCGCTAGACGCAAGTAGGAGATTCTTGTTGGAGAAACTTCGCTTTGTTAAGCCTGAGATTAGAATTGTTGGTATAGATGATGGTTTTTTTGTACCACACACCCATGGGAAATGCGAGATTGTTGGCGTTGTATTCAGAGGAGGTTATTGGCTTGATGGAGTCATGCGGACGCAGATCCAGATTGATGGGATGGATGCCACGGATAAGATCGGAGACATGATAAGACTATCGCCGCATTTTGGACAGTTGAGAGTCATCATGTTAGATGGAGTAACATTCGCTGGTTTCAACGTAGTTGATACTTCCAGGCTTTTTGAAATGACGAAATTGCCAGTTATTGCACTCACACGTAACAAACCTGATTTTAAGGACATAGAGAAGGCTTTGAGCAATTTGGAGTATGGAGAAATTAGACTAGCAACTATGAAGGGATTGAATAGTATTCAGAAAGTGGTTACCAGGAAAGGGGAGGGAGCAGTTTTTATGCAGGTTACTGGATGTGAGCTAGGTGTTGCTGAGAAAATAGTGAAAAATACTTCAACTCGGAGTAATATTCCTGAACCTCTCCGGGTAGCCCATTTGATCGCATCAGGGCTAACTACCCCAATAAAAGATTAGATGCAATGTTCGTCTGAAGAAAAGATTTTTAAGAGCCGATTGGGACGGGAAATGAACGAATGTGGTGAGTAGGTCATGGAGTTTTGCCCAAAGTGTGGTAAGAGGCTTACGCTTCAGAAAGAGGAAAAAAAGAGTGCAAAATTGGTTTGTCAGAAGTGTGGATTCAAGAAAAAGGCTGATGTTAACCAGCAAAACACAGTTCATTTAGTTAAAAATGATATTGAACCATACCAAGAGTCAATTGCAGTGATTGGGAAAGAAGAACAGAAGTTAAGGACTTTACCCACTGTTCGAATGGAATGCCCAAAATGCGGAAACAACTTGGCATTTGCCTGGCAAGTGCAAACTCGTGGCAGTGATGAGTCATCAACCCAGTTCTTCAGATGTACAAAATGTAACTTCACCTTTCGAGAGTATACCTAAGACTCCCATGGATTGATTTCATGAGTGATGGTTAGTAACATACGGTTAAGGGGCTCTGTTTTCCGAGCGGTATGCTTTTATTTTTGGGGTTTACACATACGTAAGCATTGTATGGGAGGTTACTTGTGTGTTTAAAATCAAAATGACAGATCCTAAACTTCTCCGGGACATGTTTTCCGCCATAGCAATCCTTGTAGATGAAGCAACCTTCAACGTAGATCCAGAAGGTATTCAGCTGCGAGCTATGGATCCCTCCAGAGTCGCTATGGTTGATTTCCAATGGTCAAAAGATGTCTTTGATGATTATCAATGTGATCAACCTCAGAAAATGTGCATCAACATATCCGAACTCCTCAAGCTTCTCCGCAGGGCAAGCAGAGAAGAAGTCATAGAAATTTCGTTAAACCCTGAGACTGCCCGGCTTCAAATATCGATCACAGGCAGATACACTCGTACCTTTAATATGCCCACTCTGGAACCACAAGAAGAAGAAGTTCCTACACCAAAAATCACCTTCAAAGTCCAGGCAAAAATAACTACCGATGGACTCCGTCAAGCAATTGAAGACGCTCAATTAGTAAGCGATCACGTACGTATTGAAGCAGACAACGAAAAGTTAGTACTCAATGCGACAGGAGATCTCATGGACGCTAATATTGAGCTCAAAAAAGGAAGTGATACACTTCTTGACTTACAAGTCCAAGAGCCAGCCAAAGCAACTTTCAGCCTCAGCTACCTTGCTGAAATAATCAAAGCCGCTTCAGCAAGCAGCGAAATCGCAACGATAGAATTCGCCAACGACATGCCGATACATATAGACTTTCAACAACCGAAAGAGGGAAAACTCACATACTATCTAGCTCCACGCATAGAAGTGGAATAACCCAGACACATTTCAGAGCACTTAGTCAGATGGATATTTCTCACATAAACAGTCGCGTGCGCGCGCTATTCTTCTCCTGAATACTAGAACTTCAGTGAATGTAAGCGCGCGCGCAAGGACTTCTTGAAGTATCGTGAGGTTCAGATGACTGTATTCCCCCACATTGTGAGTATGTCTATGGAGCTGCTTCAATTATACAGCACTGCTTCCTTTTACCAAGAAGATCTTGACATTGTTGCTGTGGCTCCAGACGGTAAATTTGCAGCATTTTGCACGGCTAGAATTGATCCTCTGAGCAAGATTGCAGAACTTGAACCAGTTGGAACACATCCTGATCATAGAAAGCGGGGATTGGCAAGGGCTGTAATTTGTGAGAGCCTTAAGCGCCTGGAAAAGTATAAACCGTCTGCACTTGTCATTTTAGAGGCAGCTCCATCTGACGGGGCTAGGCGGTTATACAAGTCTGTGGGATTTGTGAACGAAGGAATGCGACATTACGGGTTTCAGAATGTATGACAAGTCTAACCAGGTTGAATTCTTCACATGAGCAAATTCTAATGCAAGTGGCGCCCCCGGTAGGAAACGAACCAACGACTCATGGAGATATCACCCGAATAAAGACTTCTAAAGCCTAATTTCTTCTCCAATTAAGCAATTGATTAAGTCAAATAAAAAGAGATATGGTTTAAAGTTCTAGGTTCTAGGGACTTCAACAAGTCTAAGTGCATCTGCAAGAGGGTCTTTTAGTTTGTCACCCTGAAGAAATTTCTTCTGCTCAGAAGTAAAAGTTCCCTTTTCCGTCTGTCTAATTACCCAATCGAGAAGGTCGTGTGAGTATTTATGCCAATCAGTCAACTTCTACATCTCTATATTATAGTTCCTTTGCATTGCTTTTAAGTTTTTTAGCCTCTACAAAACTAGAAGTTAAAAAAGTCCATAAAAAACCACCACACACACCCCTCTCTAGCGAGAATGTTTGTGTATATAATAATTAGTAATAGTAAAGTAGTAGTAGTATAGTGAAGAGTTAGCACTAATTACTTTCCCCACTATTCTACTGCTTTAACCGCAGAGAGACTAGAGGGAAAGGGTGCAAATTATTGCTTCTTGAAAGAATTTGCTTCTTTAAGTCCCAGACTCGCTTTCGGCACAATCGTCAAAGTCATTGTTTGACGCTGTAAGGTCCGATAAGCTATCTGTACTTCTATGTAGAAATTGCTGTAGTCCTTTCTCATTAGGTGGTGTGTGTGTGGTGAGTCGATTTTCAATTTCTTCCATTTCAATGTAGTATAACGTGTCATTAGTCGGCATTATTTTCTTTTTATTCTTAGTTAAGTGGCTAGTTGGATTTTGAGTAATGTAATATAGGTTTTCAAGTTTACGAATCCATGCGCTAATAATATGCCTATCCATAACATTTATTGCGCCTATGATTATTCCTCTGAGTGAATAACGTGTGATTTTTCCTTCAAATGATTTAGTTTCAAAACCTATTTCTTCTCTCTCTTTTCTCCTTAGTTCATGTTGAAATTTTCTCCATTTATATTCTTCACTTAACTTTGTTAGTATTAATTCGATTTTTTTATTGTTTGATTTGTGTTTCATGCGTCTTGTCACTCCCGATTACGGAAGGTTTAAATACTTGTTTAATTAGAAGAGTAATTAAACTTACTTATAAAGGTTACGGTTTGAGATATACATAATTGGTTATTAAGAAAAGTTGTAACGGTACGGTTTGAGACGTATACACCACTAACAATTATTTAATAACGATAAATGACAAGATGGAACGTTTTCCTAAAAGAGCTTCGGGACGTTCCAAAACCCTTAATACAATTATGACATGCGTCATATTTAAATGTTATGGCAAATGTCTATTTAAAAGAACGGTTAGTATGAGAAATCCTAGAATTTCAATCCATATCTCTTCGTAAAAACAGACCTAACGATAGAAGTAGAAGCCAATAATAATCCCATATAAACAGCAAAATAGTAGTCCATGAGGTCAAGTGACATAAATAAAGAAAGAAAGGGGAAAATCAAAGTGTTACTTGTAGCCATTGCAAGAAAAAACAAGGAAAAATATCTAAATACCTGACTGTTTTTAATTTTAGCCCACGCTCTTAATGAATAAAATCCGACACTAGATGTTATAATAAGAATACTGAACAATACTGACTGTTCAACTAGAAAAAAGTTCACCATTATAAGCAACACAGATTGTGAAAATCCAACAGCTTGAAGTAAAACGTCATCTTCTCTCTTTATTTCCGCGTCATCTGCCTTAGTGACTCTTAAACGAAGTTTTTCTCCAATAACAAGTCCAACAAATCCAATAGAGAGTCCGATTACTAGCTGGATTCCAAGTTCCGCATATTCTTGAAGAATTGCATAACCACGACCTAATGAAAAAAGACAAAAGAACAAAACAACGACAAAAATAATGCTTAGGAAAAACAACATAAACGTTCTGAGTTTCAGCTTATTTTCTCTCCAGCTCTATAACTCCTGCAAGTACGATTTAAAAATATAAGAACTTAATCAATTGATTAATTAATTATCAATCCCTATTTTTTTATACTTAAGAAGTGTAAAAATAAACTGGAAATATATTGAACCCTATAACTTATCTAATTCATAGAAATAGTCAAGATATTTGCTGTCATTTATGTGTATATGGTTATTGTGGTTGGATTATGCTGGCTCATGTAGAAATTACATCATGTAAATGTAATTTACACGGTCATAATATTGACAAAACTAAAGTTGCCACTAAATCATGTTGGAGATTTGTAAAAGAGAAAAAAGGAATTTCGTTAGAGCGTCAAATTGAAAATACATGGTATAACAAACTCACAAGAAATTGGTTTAAAATCATAACAGCTATAGTCATAGTAATCGGCGCTGTACTTGCAATTCTCACGTATCTAAGTAAGTAGCATGCAAAAACGGTGATTAATCAATTGATTAATCTTTCAGGTCTGTTTCTATAGACAGATTTAACTCAGAATTGAGTACGCAACGCGCCAAATCCTATGGACTTATTACATTAAATGTATATATTTTCCATAAGACTTAAATACTACGATATAATACATACATTATAAGAGGTTCAAATAATGAATAAAAAACGAAATAACACCACAGTTAACCTTAGTTACGAATTAAGAGACAAAATTAAGTTCATGTCTCAAAAACAAGGCAAATCTCAAACACAATTATTAACTGAGGTAATTAACGCACTTTTTGATAGTTCATCAATGTTTCAAGAATCCATGTTAATGTTGGTCGATTCGAATATTGCACAATGCATTTTCACGTTTGGTGGAAAAAGCAACTTGGTTTTTGGTTCAGTTCCAATTGAAGAGTCATCTGAGCAGGAATTAGACGAGAAAATCCACAACGAAGCCAAGAAACGACTATTCCAAGAACAAGAACCTGAAGAGCACATAGAAGGCGAAATCCTGAAACTTAGTTCTAAAAAGAGGGAAAATAAATGACCAAAACACCCCAACAACTCTATGATGAAATGGAAAAATATTCTTGGACTCCACAAGAGAAAATGAGGATAGAGAGGAATCGGCATAATGGCTTCTGGAACGCATTAGAAATTATGATTAATTTTAAGAAGGCTGAAACTGCTCAGAAAGAAGGCAATCTTGAGGAAATTGTGACGCGACTTGGTTCAATTGCTATTTCAGAATCAGCGACTAAGGACACTAAGAAACAGTCACTTAAAGAATTACAGGATTTTCTTCATGAAGCCTCTAAAGATTGGAAGTTAGTTGTTTCGCTTGTTAAAGAACGTATGGCGATTGGTGAAAGTTTTGGTATTATTTTCACTAAAGCTCCTGATGGAGTATGGGAAATGCGCGTTAGTAAGTTACCTTCAAAATTTGAATTAACCGAAGAGGGAATTAAGAAAATTGACGAACCTCAGTAAAAAAAACGCTGGCGATTGGGATACTTTACCCAAAAATGAAAGCTTACAGGTTCTTCACAGTGAAGGACAGGTTGGCGACTCAATTCTCGGTTCGATTGTGATAGATTTAGGCATTATAGGGACTATTCCAGAGAGGAAAATTCGACAGCGCGTGGTCATTCCACTCGAACAGGAACTTTTACGGCTTAAAGGCGACTTAACGATTCCACTTAAGGACTATAAAATTTTAGTAATTAAAGGAGAATTAACGCACGTTCAAATAATGCTACACTTGAAAGGCTCGTTAAAACGTCTCGTACCCGCTCAAAAATTTACACTTGACCCGTTGCCCTCTTTAGAGGATACAGTCAAGGAAGCAAAAAAAATGATTAAAAAAATATTGGAAAGTGATTAAAATGGACGAAGAACAAGAAATTCAACAAGTTCTCGAAGACAACAAAGCGCAAGGAATTACTTACACTCAAGCGCGCGATTTAGTTAGGGAGCGAAAAAGAGATAAAATTAAAGTTAGTGTGGACACATCGGGTTTTGATAAAATAATTAAAGAGAGAAATAAGTTAAAAGAAGATTTGTTAATCGCCTCAAAAGCATTGTTTGAAAATAAAAGGGAAAAACTAGAAAATAAATACGGTAAAATCCCCGACTCAATTAAAGACTCTCCTAAAGCTGTTATGGATTGGGCTGAAAAACAGAAAATATACGTCCAAAATAAAGAAGCTAGAAGAAACGCTGACCCTATAGGTAAAGGTAGTGCTGGTCAAGTCCCATTATCCCTGCAATCTGGTTCTGGTGGACACGAATTTAACTCAAATGAGGAAATGATTGATTTTCTCCGTCGTGCTGAAAACTCAAGGGATTCAGATGAGGCAAAAAATGCCAAGCTAATTTTGGATGAATTATTCAAACATTCTATGAAAAGCATGGATGAAATGGGCACGGTTCGCACTAAATACGAAGACAAAGGCGACAAGTCGCCACTGAGAAAAATCCGTAAAGATTTCTCTGAGAAAAGAAGTAAGGAAATTAAAGAGCGCAAAGATGCGCGTGAGAGTGATTAAAAATGGAAGAACAATTAGATAAGAATTTAACGGACAAGTCATCTATCGAAAATTGGATACTTGATAAAGGAGAGTATCGAATTCGCCGCAAAGAAATCATAAAAGAATACCATCCAATTCTAAGAAAGTTTATTATTAAAGATGAAAAGGTCACATGGCTACATCCGAGTGAAAGAGGCTACGTTAAGCGAATTGAATATTCAATTATTTTAGTTAGGCATGCAATTTCCACTGAAACATTACAGCCCGTTAAAGGGTTTTTCTTGCGTAAGTACGTCGCTGAAGTGCCCAATGCTAAACCCTACAAACACATTCATTTGAAACTTTCTGAGGCAACGTATTACAAGAGAAGGTTTAAGCGCGGTGGACTTCTCCATTGCAACTTTGACGGCATGGTTAGCCAATTGCTTGAAGTAAACGACCCAGATTATACAACCGAAGTATCAACCTCAAGGATTCCAAAGGAAACAGCCGAGCAATTACTAAGAGAATGTAAGGCACTCGGAATCTATGAAGAAAGTGACGACGGAACGCTCAGAACTTGCGCTGGACTCGCAAAATACGGCGAAAAGTAAAGGCAAAACACCAAAAAGAGGGGATTTGAGTAACGATGTTCCGAAATCGGCATAACGTGTTAATCCTTTGCTCGAATCCCCTTTTCATTTATTGAGGGAATATGAATGATAACTGACGCAATGAGAAGATACATTGAGAATCCCAGTGGAAGAAAGGGAAAAAGAGGAAGAGAAATTCGTCTCATTTACATGAAGCGAATTCAAGTGCGTATTGACCGCGAGTTAGATATGTTGTTTTGGCTGTGTAAAAATCATCCAGATACTTTCTTAGATAAGGATTATCGCGTGAATTCATATGGGCATGTAATTAAAAACTATAAAAATAGAAACCGTGGTAACGAGCGAATGAAATTATTACTTTTATGCCTCAAAGCATTAACTCAAAATGCTGACGTTGAACTTACTAAGGAATGGAACAAAGATGCAGAAAGTGAGGGAGCGTAGGCATGGTAGAGTTAAAGCCACGAAAGTCAAATTTACAGTCCGTAATTGACAGATTAACGCAACTCAATGAGGCTTATAAGGACGACCAGTTAGCCCAAATAATTTTAGAATTAATTCAAATGGAATCATGGGACCACAAGGGAGTGAAATTATGGTAGATATATTCGCGGAAATAGACTTAGAAATACGCACAAGAATCCATGAAAGAGTGCCTTCGGAAGAAGGATACCCTAACGTTAACCGTCATTTTCATAAGCTTGCTGAAGCAGAAACTAAGATTGTGAAGATGGAATCGTTCATTGAATTCTTTGAGACTCATTTAACCCAAGTAACTGAGGACGACGTTCAAGCATTAAAAGACCTAGACGATGAAGATTTGACCGAATACCACGTACTAATTTTTAGAACTTTAATGAACATGGCTGGCGCGGATATGGAAAAGACTAATACATGTACAATTCTTCACGCGCTCTATAAATTAACCAAAGCTGAAATGGTTAAACATGGACTCCTAGAGAACCCTGACGACGCTTTTGAGGAATTCCTTCAAAACAAAGACCAAATAACCAACCAAGCCCAAAGACTAGAGCAAGCACGTAAATCGGGTAAATCCTGTCCATACTGTTCTGGCACTAATATTAGAAAAAACGGTGAAAACTTCATTTGTAAAGATTGTAAACGCGATGGTCGTAAACCGTATTCATGGCGTAGAAGAACTTAGGCTAATTAATTAAGTATTGGGCATCCTATATATTTTAAACAGGACACTAAATCGCCCACTTAGTCCCCAATTAATCAATTACTTAATTACTAAATCAACCACTTAATACATTCTATACACTCAAACACTCATAATCACATTCACTAATAAGGGACATTACATGCCCTATTTAAGCTTAATTCTTAAGGGTGAGGGGGTTTATAGGCTTATTAATTAAATTAAGGTAGCTGTGAGCTTAAAGCACACTCAGCGTCCACTATCTCTAAATATACCCTATTACAAGTCCAATATCACCACTAAATCAAACAAACACACACTAATTAATATAATAAACACTAAGGTAGTTATGTATAGGTTATTTAGTTGAATTATTGATTAATTAAGGTTAGTTCTGTGTTTAAAACTCAGTTTGAGCACTAGAAAATTAATTGAGTTACAGAATAAATAAGATATATAAAAAGAAGGATTGTTTGAGGTTGTTTACTGTAGCCTACTCTATCGTAATATTAAGTTCTAGGTGTGACGCAATAGCCAAAATATAGCCTACAGTGATAAACAATAATGAATAGGCTAATATTTCTTTTATCAATTGATAAATTAAGTTAGTGGCGACTGTTCTTCCTTCATAATTAGGTGGCATGAACCTCATAAGTTTTAAGGTTTCTTGTATCGCTTGAATTATTGGCGCGACGAATAGAGTAAAAGACACACATAGAACTATTACCATTAATGCAAACACTTTTGTTTTTCCTTTCATTTAATTCATTCACCTCTTTACTGTATTTTTAATTTAGTTTATCCAAAAAAAGGGAAATTATGGTTTATTCATATCTCCATAAGTATAAAGGTCGTTTGACGGATTGTATGCGTAAAAAGCGTCGTAAATTAGGCTTATTTTCGTTTTCAAAGGTTGTCATGTTTGCTTTAAGGATTTCTTCTTTAAAGCGTATTCGTAATTCTTTTAAGTATGCTTTAGCATCAATAAGCGTTTTTTGTTCGGGTAATGTATCTAAGGCAATAGATATAATGTTCTTTTTCTTCCAGATTGGATAATATTTTAGACTAGACATTTTATTTTCCTAAATAGCCTTAATTTTGCCTTAGAGTCAAAAATCTTCATCGGGTTCACCTAATAAGCCTAAATCAATGTCCATTTCTTCATCTAAGTCTAATTCGAAGTCTTTTAGGAATTGTAGCCTCAAATGCTTGTCTTTTGGGCAATATGTCGCAAATTGTGAGTCCATTACAGGTTTAATTGTGTAAGTTTGCTTCTTACTAAGAAACCCCGTAGTTATGCACTCTATTTTATATTCTATTGTTCGTTTGCCTTTAAATAAGTCAGTGGTGTATGTAATTACTTTATTATTAAAGCAGAGCTTAAATTCGAAAGGTTTTTCGATTTCAGATTCTTTTCGGTGTCTTTTAGGCAAAATATCCCGTATTCGACGTTTATCGTTTGCTCCAACCATTAAGCCAAAAGCCATATTCGGGATTCGCTCAGTTAATTTAGGACTTGAATCAGCTAATCGTTGCATAACGAATATGTTTCGAATATTGTAATTTCTGCTAAAGGCTATAAAATCCCTTAAGAATCCTTTTCGTATTGCATAACTTGAAACAATTGTGTTGGCTTCTTCAACAATGTTAATGATAGCTGGAAATTTGGATAAATCGCCTTTATGTATATTAAATGCGTGTTTTTGTTTCTCAAATTGCTTCCAAAATACACTTCTGATAAAATCTATTCGTGATTCCTCAGAGTCCATATTCAAACGATACACAATTTTATTTGAAGGTATAATTGTTTCATTCGCAAAGCTTATTTGTTGTGAAGGTATTGCTTCAAATTCAAAGAACCAATTTCCAACAGTATCAAAAATATTAACTTTTGCGTTTAATGTTGAATCATTAATTATTTTTTTGGCTAAGTGTTTCGTGAAGTTAGTTTTTCCCGAACCTATAGAACCGCACACTATCAAACCGCGCTTAGTTACGGCTTTATAAAATTCGTCATAACTTGGCGTGTCTTGAAAAGTGTTTTTAGGTTGTTTCTGAGGTTGTTTTTCGTTATCGTTGCTATTTTGACCTTTATTTTTAGTTTTCTTCACGAGTCAAAACTCCTTTAGGGTTTAATGTGGATATTTGCTTTTTCGTTACCTGATTTGAAGGTTTCCACACATGAAGTAATCTCCATTATATGATATGGCTTACTCCGATATAAGCATTATTACAAAAATAAAACCCCAAAAAACTTTAAAAATAATAAATATTTTACAAAAATTTGAATTATTCACATAAGGCAGTTATTTAACTTTTTTAAAATCAGGGTTACAGAATTCTTTAATTAGTCATAAAAAATTTAAGTCAGGTTAACCCTTAGTGTAGGTGGTGAAGGATTTATTTCTACACGGTGACAAGCCGTCTTTGAAGTAATCTCCACCCTTCACCACAAATAATTCTAAAACAGGTAAATATAATGTATTAACTTTCAATAATTCATATAAAAAAGGAGAAAAACTGGGTATAGTGAGGGGGTGTTAGGGGGTTAAAACCTGACTTTTTCTTTGCGTTTCTCTGTTGGTAAGAGCTTTTCGTACAGGGTTTCCCATTGTTCTGTGGTTACAGTGGTGAAAGTTAATCCTTTCTCAGTTAGTTTGTCTCTAAGTAATTCCTTTAAACACTCTAGCATTGTATTAATTATTTCATCTGTTCCTGTAGTTATTTGAGGCGTGTCTTCCATTCTTAGAACTTTAGACATTTTAATTGCGTCTTTCGTTAGGTCAGTTCCTTGGATATAGGTCGCAATAGATTTGTCAACCGATTTGCCAACCATCATTTTTGCGCTCCATTGATTAAGACCAAGGTTAACAGCTTTTCTAAGGAATAGTTTACGGGCAATATGAAAACCAAAGCTTTTTTGTGCGTTTACCCTAGCTTTTCGGGATAACTTTTGAAGTCTTCTAAGTAACTGTTTTTCGCTAAGTCGTTCTTGTCTTGCGGATTGGAATAGATATTCATTTGTTTGGTCTAGTGTTGGAATATATTTCTTAAGTAGCTCTTGAAACTCTTGGTCCACAAAGCAATGAGCGATTACAGATTCCTTACGGGTTAAAATTAAGATTTCAATAGGTTCTTTTTGTGGTTGAAGGTCAAAGTCTCTCCATTTTAAACGACAAGCATCGCCAATTCTTAAGCCTAGTAACCATGTTTTCACTAATACTTTATTGTCTAAATTTGCGATTTTATACATTTCTCGTGCTTGGTTAATTGTGAGTAAATGGTCACGAGTAGTTATTTCGGTTCTATAGATTCCTAAACCCCTACGAAGCTTAACATCAACATTATTGTATTTGAGCCATTGAATTATAGGGTTAGTTTTGCTTCGGGCTGTGTTCTGACAGTATTTTTGCTTTATAGAAACAAAGTATAATTCAATAGTTTTAACAGGGTCAGGTTCTTTAAGTAAATCTCTTAGTGGTTTCTTATACCATTTCTCAAATGATATTAGCGCATTTCTGTAACTTTTACGTGTATTCGGGCTAACCAAGCTCTCTAGGTATTTTTCCATTGTGTATATTGATTTCACCTTCCTAGAGAGAAATAGCTTATGAAGTCAGAATCCAGACGTTAGCCGTCTATCATCACCCGATTACTCGGCAAACAACCGAGCGATGCATTGATATCCCAGAAAACCGAAAGTGCTAGTGTGTCAGCTAAAGACTGATCTCTGCGCGCGTGCATATGTGCCAAACATTTGCTCTTATATAGGTTGATTCTGGAATATGAAACTCAATGTGGGATGCGGAGGAGAAAAATATGCGTTCTACGATCTAGGATGCGAAGTAAACTGTGATGTTCAAAAGCCCAAAGCTAAAATTTCAAACTTCATCCTATGTGACATATGCAGTCTTCCATTCAAAGATAGGGGTTTCCAGCGCGTTTATGCCTTCAATGTACTGGAACATGTTAATGACCCCGGGAAAGCCGTTAAGGAACTGAATCGAGTAAGCAATGACGAAGTATTAATCAGGCTAGATAAAATATGCAATTTAGCTAACTGGTTCACATCAGACCATGAAAACATAACACTCCAAAACGTTCTAATGCCCTATCCTAAATCAATAAAATGGTTTGTCAAATTGGTCCGCTTCCCAATAGACCATAGCCATATTTTCCGGAATATTGTACACAATGCTTTTCCTGCCTTCAGAAAGCTAGGTTTACTTGATAAATGGAATTATTACAGAATTAAATAATTTTCGCTTCAATTTGTCTCTCTCAAACCTCGAGAAGTTTCCATCCTTCTTTACGCCGTTTCCTTATAACCTCTTGAATGCCAGGCACGCACGTGGGTGACTTTCCCTATAGTTGCGCGCGCGCAAGTAAGATGTGAAAAGCTTTAAGTTGATAGTTTATGTAATCGGATTTATGGTTTTCAGTGCTATCACAGGATCAAAAAGGGGAATTCTTAAAGGCTTTGAAAACTGGTTAGGCAAGAAGCATTTTGGAAGAGAACGTCTAACAATCCTTCTCACTCTGTCCATTATCGTCTATACAGTAGCCTTTTCATCCCTGAGCATTCAAAGGCACTATGCATACAATACACGTGCTTGGGATTTGGGCATTTTCACACAATCACTATGGACTACACTCAATGCAAACCGTTTCCTCTACTATACATGTGAGCTAATTGTAAATCCAAGTGGAGCTTTCTTTGGAGTGCACTTCAGCCCTATACTATTTCTTATTTTACCTCTCTATGGTATTGTTCAATCTCCTTCAACATTATTCGTTCTTCAATCTTTCGTCTTGTCTCTTGCTGCAATTCCAATATTCAAGCTAGCAAGTGAAAAATCAGGAAATAGAACAGTAGGTCTTGTATTTGCCTTAGCATATTTGATGTACCCACCAATTCACCATGTGAACGTGTATGATTTCCACGTGCAAGCATTTCTACCCTTCTTTTTCGGATATACAATATATAGCCTGTCAAAAGGTGATTGGACTAAATACTTCGTCTTTGTGTTTTTGTCACTTATGTGCGAGGAGCATGTTGCATGGATAGTATTTTTCATTGGTTTCTATGTAGGGTGGAAGAATAGAAAGGGGATCATCGTTGCTCTGAAAGACAAAGTTTTCACTAATCGGAAATTGTTAGTTGCAGTATCAACAATGGCGCTTAGCGTTGTTTGGTATTTGTTTACGCTATGGCAACGAGACACTTTTTTCCCTGTGAACCCTGCTACAATGATAGAGTTTTTGGGATCAGGGAATTTCGGAATCTTGGGCGCAAGCAATCCCTTGGAAGTACCTATCTTGATCATTCTGAAACCTTGGAACGCTATACAATCCTTAGCCAATGACGGTCTTTTGAAAATAGCCTTTATAGTGTTTATGTTTGGTCCTTTGGCATTTCTCTCCTTTAAATCTCCATCGTCGTTAATTCCCGCTATTCCATCTTTTGTTTTCTCGCTCTTCTCTCAGAGTCCTTTTCATCACATATTGGGAACTCAGTATCCAGCTTACTTTGCTTTTTTCATTTTCGGGGCTGCAATACTTGGACTTGAGCGTCAATCTAAGAACTTGAAGAGGTTTCTCACAGTGATAGTGGGCTCAAGCCTAGTTTTCTTTGTCTGCTTAAGCCCGTTCTTTCCAACAGTTACCCTCTTTCCCACAGATTATGACATAGCATCCTTTGGTGAACATGAAAAGCTGTTGAATGAGGTTTTACGAACGGTTCCAGCGAATGCTTCTATCCTAACTCAAGACAATATTTTCCCACATGTTTCTCACAGAGTTGATGCGTATGTTGTTCCAGACAGATGGATACACTCTGATATACGAGAAATAGCTGTAGAGTTCACCAATCAGACAATGGACAGAGTCGAGTACGTTCTTGTAGATAGTAGAACGGACTTTCTAGCATACGAAACAGTTCTCTTCCTTCTAAGTTCAAAACCTCAATTCAGCTTGGAAACCTCACAGGACAACGGCACAATTCTTCTCTACCGTCAGGAATTGCCATAGTAGTGCCAAACTCATCTAAACTCATCTAAGCTCTCGAAGCTGGAAACTTCATAGTGCATAGAAAGCATTAGCTAATTATTGTTAGTGTTTCCTTTTGCTGTGACTCCATCCCTTCAAGTCTTGCTTCGTATATCCGCTAGAAGTGGTTTGTAGTAGAATCTTAAAAGACACTTGGTCACAATAACTAGCCATTATGGCGAGTGCGCACAGCTGTCAAAACAGCATTTTCACACCAACAGAAGTTGGGCTACATGCTTGATCTCAAGGCGAGACGCTTCTCTACAGTGCCAGTTTTCCTCAGTGTGTTCATCATCTCTTTCTATGGGTTGATGCTTCAGATCGCGATCACACGGACAATCTCGACTACCATTTAGCACCATTACGCATTAGGCGCGCGCGCAAATTTTTCCAAGTGTAGAACAAAAGGTAATGATAAGACTACATATAGTTGTAAAAAATTGTAATGCGCACATTTAATCGCCAAGATTTCCCTGAGTGATGTCTTCAGGTTTTATATTAAATTTAACTTCTGATCCGTGAGCATTACAGCCTATGAAGGATTGTATGAATTGTTGTGCACTGTCATCTTTGAATCCAACATTACAGTTCACTGCTTGACAACTCATGAGACCAGTGTTATTTGATGCGCTTTCAGTTATTAGAAATCCGTAACCTGTATTTTTAGGGGCGTGAGAATAGACATTAGTAATTGATACTCGGCTGCTTTCATTTATTGTCACACCTATCCCTGCAAAGTCCACAATGCTATTGATGATCCGTGTATCGTCTGATTGGATTAAATGAATTCCCCGATCAGCATTGTAGATGCGAATAGCTTGCATGGTCACTCCGCTCGATTGGGTAGCGTTCAAATAAATGCCATGTGTTCCTTCAGTCCAGTTTTGAAAGTATATGAAAATGTTGTCCATTGTAAGATCTATGACGCCTGTGAGTTTTATCGCATAATCCACTGGAAAATATACATTCCAATTTCTGAAGGTGCTGTGTTGCAGGATATTCGGGCGTGAAATTAAGTCATCAGTGAAAAAAGCATTGAGTTGTAGGAAATCCACATTTTCGATTGTCAAAAACCAAGTTATGTTGCACGCGTTATTGACATAGATAGCACCTGTTAAATTGTAATCCTGCCAATGAGGATTAAAGAAGAGAAGATTTTTAATTCCAATGGTTTCTGTGTAGTATCGCTTCGAGGGAGAGTAGATTTTCACCAAGTATTTATCTGTAAGGTTTGGAGACGCTGCTCTAAACTCCACTGCTTTGGATCCCTCTCCTTCTATGTGAATATTAGGTCGATCAATTACAATTGGGGCTGTGAAATCGTAAAATCCCGCTCGGAAATATAGTTTTCCACCATTGGTTAGGAGCGAGTCTATAGCAGTATTGATTATGGCACTAATGTTGGTGCTAGAAAATGCCTCACTTCCCGTATTGCCGTCTATACAATAATACGTTAAGTCCACACGGTGGAAGATGTAGGAGGCTGTCTCATAATGGCTGAATCGAGAGTGTGTGAGCCATGAGGCTAGAAAGAGGCTTATTAACACTATGTTAAGGATAACCAGAAAAATAACTATATGCTTCAGATTCTTCAGTGAGTCTATTCCCTGATTATTCTCCATTCAATTTCCTCCAGACAGAAGCACACGCACACATCTCCTTCAGCACAAGTCCTGCTTCACACACATAAACCTGTTTGAACTCTAAACTTAACCAAGTGTGGATATATCGGTAGATCTGAATCCAGCGCATGAATGCATTGACCGCTATGGTTGAGCTGTATAGTTGTCGGTTTTCAAGGTGGCTTATCCAGGCTTCGAGTTTTTCAGCATATGCATACAATTCAGAGATCACGAAGAAAATGATTTATGCAAGGGTAACTCTCGAACCTCAAAGTTTCTGTGACGATTACACGAATTTTTACAAGTAGCTAACATTTGTGCATGATGAAAGAATGGGTAATTGTAAAAAATTGTAATTCGTGGCTTAAGCCAGACAATTTGATTTCAGCAAAAGAAGGCGAGCTCTGAAGACTTGCAGAAAATGCGCATACTCATATTTCATTTATTTTTCATGCACAACTATTATAAACAAACCATATATATCAGCACTTGTCATTTCGAACCCTGATCATAAGAGATCGTTTAGAAAAAAAGTGACACAGATGAGTCAAATAACCATCCCAACAGCATCGGAGCAACTTTCAAACACAAGCAATTCGCAAGAAACAGCTATTGAGAAAAATCCGTCTGTAGCAGTGATACTTCCGACTTACTGTGAAGCAGGTAACATTGAGAATCTCATAAGAGAGATTAAGAATCTGCTTGCTGACTCTTTGGTGCTAGTAATCGACGATTCCAGTCATGACGGAACAGCAACCATTGTTGAAGAGCTTCAAAAAGAATATGATAACATTCTATGTATTAAGAGACCCAGCAAACTTGGATTAGGGACAGCTATTACCGATGGATTTAGAACAATACTCTCTCTTAGAAGACCACCGTCTCATATAGTCACCATGGATGCAGACTACTCGCACAATCCAAATGATTTGTTAGAGCTAATTGCTATGGCTCAGAAAGGATACGACTTGGTAATTGGAAGCAGATACATAAAAAATGGTGAAATTGTTGGATGGCACGCGTTACGCAGACTGATCAGCCGTGTAGCGAACATACTGGCATCTACAATGGTCGCGATGAAGATTCACGACTGTACAAGTGGTTACAGATGTTATTCGAAAAAATACATTCAAAATGTGCTCGATCATCTTCACAGCCAAACCTATGAAATCCAAATAGAAACTGTTAAACAAGCATGGACACGACAATTCAAGGTCAAAGAAGTACCTATAACTTTCAAGAGCAGAAAAAAAGGGAAATCCAAACTCACAAAAAAGGAATTTTATGGCTTCCTGTCGTACATTTTAAGGAACAAAATGTCAATTGCGAAGAATCGTGATTAGAAGCTCTCGTAAATTTAGCAGTCAAGGACCAAGAAGATGGTTGATCTTAAAAAGATCCTCACGAGATTCAGCATAGAAAATGTAGAACAGATTTTAAGACGAAGAATATTCAAAGTGGATGCAAGTGTACTTTTTCTGGGACTAGCTATTGGAGTCTATACTTTAACTTTTTCTTATTTCACCATCATGAAAGATTTAATGTTTGGAACGTATGCGTGGGATCTTGGGATTTTCAATCAGGCATTATGGACAACAGTGAAAAATGGACGGTTATTCTACTACACTCCTGAGTTACTCATCAATCCATCTGGAATTTTCTTTGGAATACATTTCAGTCCGATCCTTTTTCCAATACTATTGTTTTATGCGGTTCTTCCTGCTTCACATACTCTTCTTGTTCTGCAGTCCTTTATCCTGGCTCTCGGAGCTGTGCCTTTGTATAAGCTTTCGATTGCCATCCTGAAGCATAGGGTAGCAGCTCTTGTTTTTGTTTTTGTTTATCTGTTATACCCTCCACTTCAAGGAATAAATTGGTTTGATTTTCATGTACAAGCGTTCCTTCCTCTCTTTCTCTTCTGCACGATGTATTTCTTCAAGAAGAAGAGCTGGAAAGCATATTTTCTGTTTACCGTTTCCTCACTGATGGTTGAAGAACATGCTTCCATGATTGTTATGTTTATAGGGATTTATGGCTTTATAATAAACAAAGAAAGACTGCTATCCATTCTAAGAAACAGAGATTTCAAATGTGCTGACTTTTTGGTCCCAGCTGTCACATTTGTGCTGGCTACACTGTGGTATCTGATGACGCTCTGGGTACGCGACACTTTTTTCCCAATTAATCCGGATTTTCTTTTCGAGTTCAAAGCAGCTGCAAATTGGAGTATTCTTGGTGTTCAAGATCCACTGTTGATTCCCTCATACATCCTCTTATTCCCGACTAGAGCAGTAACTGCACTCAGTTATGATTTCCTCGCAAAGATCGGCTATTTACTTGTCCTTTTTGGTCCACTAGCCCTAAAACCATTTTCAAGCATTAAACAGCTTATACCAACAATTCCATGGTTCATACTTTCGCTTTTTTCAAATTATGTTTCTTACTATTCCATTTTTAATCAATTTCCGGCATATGTAATAGCGTTTATTTTCATTGCAGCTGTTTTCAGCTTACGAAAAAAGGCGAATCTGAGAGAAATGAAAAAGGATTTAGTAGTCATCCTTCTTTGTAGTTTGACAACCTTTGTGATTATATCGCCTTTGAGCCCTGTTGTAAGCATTGTGTACCCTAATCAGGGTTTGAGAACCCTAACTGATCATGAAGTACGTTTACATCAAATCCTAACATATATTCCACAAAATTCTTCTGTATTAACTCAAAGCAACATCTTCCCTCATGTATCCAATAGAATTAACGCCTATGCGATCCCGATTATACATCAAATATGGATCGGAAAAGCTTCCCAGTTTCTTAACTTCACAGGAGAACTTCTAAATAAAGTGGAATACATCCTTGTAGATTTTAATTCGGACCCCATCTCAAGCAGATTAGTTTTCTCTTTAATGCAAGAGAACCAGCAGTTCAAAGTTTTTGCTTCTGCGGATCAAATAATCCTTTTTAAGAAGAACTACGAAGGTGACGCATTAATACTATCCCCATATAGAGCAACATTTACTCACAACAACTTCATCCTATATAGTGGAGAAGTCATTGAAGACTCAAACTCAACCAGCGGATCAGTCATGCACTTCTATGGAAACTCTACGATTTCCCCCATGTTTTGGTATGGTCCGCGAAGTATTCTTCCACCTGGCACCTATAACATAACTCTTAGACTTAAGGTGGATTCCTCAAAAATCTTGTCCGGTGAAATACTCACTATTGAAGTTTGTTTCAATCATGGACAGACCATTCTCATTTCCAAGAATATTCTTCATAGTGACTACTCGAGTAGTTCCAAATGGTTCAACAAGGTAATTGGTGTCAGTCTTGATTACCCTTTAATTGATTTTGAGATTAGAGCAGTCAATATCACAAACCAAGCAAACGTATATTTAGATTATATTGATGTAGTACAAATTGATTCCTAGTGAATATGAGTTCGGACTTTTTTGGGATCACGAACTTATCTTATATATTTAGTTACAAAATTAGAATGGAATACGATGAAAATCGCCATAATCCACCATAGCCTAAACATCCCAGGAGGGGCTGAAAGACTGTGCCTAAGTGCAATTGAAGCTCTAAGAAAGGCAAGGCACGAAGTTACTTTAATAACAGTTGAGAAAACTGATTGGTCCATCGTTGAACGGAGTTTCGGCAAAGTAACACAGCCAGACAATGAAAGTTATCTAACGAGACTGAGATTTTCAAAAAATCTTCCAAATGCACTAGCTGCTTGTGCATATTTCACAGCTCATGTTTATCAGCTTTTATCGAACAAGTCCAGAAAAAAATATGATCTCCTGATTAATACTTTTGGTGATGTTATAAATTCCGTCGCAGATATAACATATGTGCATTTTCCCTTAAGAGCGGCAGTGGAATTTTCCCAAGTTCCTGCTTTTTTCAGCAATTCGATATGGCGTGCTGCTGCTCCCCTGTATGATGCGGTATTGTCTTGTCTAGATAGAATACCATCGGGAAAATTGCTCACAAATTCAAAGTTCATGCGGAATATTATTGTGAAAGTTCTTCACCGTGAACCCTTAGTTGTCTACCCGCCTGTTGAAGTAGCAGATTTTAAGTCACGATGCTTCAGAAGTAAAAAAAGTGGTTGCACCGTTGTGACTATCTCGAGTTTTACACCTAAAAGGCATATTGATCAGATTCCTTACATAGCAAAACATAGCAGGTTCGCTAAATTCATTGTAATGGGTAAGGCTGACGAATATTCCTTGCCTACTTTGGAAAAAATGCAAGATCTGATACGGACATTGCATGTTGAGAATCGTGTGAAGTTACTCACCAATGTTCCTTTCAATGTTTTTCAGGAAACGCTTTCACAAGCCAAAATCTACCTTCACGTCATGCCCTATGATCACTTTGGCATTTCCGTTGTTGAGGGAATGGCCTCTGGATGCGTTCCTGTAGTACATCGCTCAGGTGGACCATGGTTGGACATACTTGACGCCCAGCAAAACGAATACGGATTTTCATATACTTCTCCTGAAGAGGCTGCAGATATCATTGATATTTTGGTTACAGACGAAAACTTAAGAAGTGAAGTCGCCTCTAAGGCTCTCAATAGAGCTAAGAGGTTTGACCAATCGGTTTTCAAGGAGAAAATTGTTGAGGTAGTCGAAGATTTTGGTAGCTAAAAAGGATCCCTTGATATCGATTATTGTGCCTACCTTAAATGAAGAAGAACACCTTAAATTCCTTCTATTATCACTCAAAGATCAAATGTCGATAAGATATGAAACCCTCATAATAGATGGTGGAAGTGTTGATAAAACCAAAAATATTGCGCAACGATATGGAGCAAAGGTTATTGTTTTGCCTACGTGTAGTGAATTCCCTTCAAGAAATATAGGAGCTAAAATGGCAAAAGGTGAGTTACTGTTTTTCACATGTGCGGACGTAATCTTACCAAATAACTTGTTACGTAATGTAGTTGAAAAGTTTAAGAGGAGACCGGAACTCATCGCTCTTTCAGGTCCAGGATACTCACTGGATGCCCCCTTCTTTGGAAAAATTGAGTACTTTCTTTACAATATTATTAGGCTAATGATTGCTAACCTTCCCAAATCTGTCAGAAGATTCTCAACGAGTACAAACTTTTTAGTTGTAAGAAAGACCTGTTTTGAAAAAACTGAAGGTTTTAACGTTAATGAGATCAATGCTGATGGGATTATGGGAAAGAGACTATCGAAGATGGGTGAAGTCGCATTTCTTCCGGAAACCTTTGTATACATTTCAGCTAGACGAATGAAGAAAATGGGCCTTCTAGGTTTTAATAAACACTACATGTATGTTTTAGAGAATCTTTTCTTCTTCCTATCCAATACGCAGATATTGAGAACTTTTAAGTTACGCTCAAAATTAAGACATCCGAAAATGCATCATAATTAAACTTGTACTTATACGAGCAAAACAAGATTATGAAATTAACATTTCACTAATACTTCGGATTTTGTATATGCGCTATATAATCAAGACAAACTAGTCAACTGAGAAGCAGTCTCAGTATGGAGATTCTTCTCATCATATTTACACCGCGCCTCTATCCAACTATATGTCCTAGCTAGTCCTTCTTCAAGGGATATTTTTGGCTCCCAGCCAAGAGTATCTCGGGCAAGACTAATATCAGCATTTCTACCCCGGACTCCCTGAGGTGCAGATAGATCATAAGTCTTCTTTATTATCTTTCCCGAAATCCTAATTATCATATCAGCCAACTGGTCTACACTAACAAGTCTATCTGATCCAATGTTTATTGGTTTATCGTATCCCGACTTCATAAGCATAATTGTACCTTCTACGCAGTCATCGATATAGCAGAAGCTACGTGTTTGTTTGCCATCTCCCCATATACAGATGGTTCCCGGGTCTTCTGCCTGAGCTATCTTTCGGCATAGAGCAGCTGGGGATTTTTCACGTCCACCTTTGTATGTTCCATTTGGGCCGTAAATGTTATGGTATCTGAGAATTCGGATTTTCATACCATAGTCTCTTTGATACGCCTCACACATTTTTTCAGTATACAGTTTTTCCCAACCATAGAAGCTATCAGGATCTGCTGGGTAAGCATCTTCTTCCTTTAGATCCCCTACTTTCGACTTTTCCTGCAAGTATTTTGGATAAATGCAAGCAGATGAGCTGAATAAATATCTTTTTACATGGTTTTTCCTAGAGGCTTCCAACATATATGTATTAATTAGAACATTGTCATGCATGACCCCAGCACCTACTCGCGTAATGAAGCCAATTCCACCCATATTAGCGGCTAGATTATATACGTAATCCATGTTTTTGGTGACAGCTATGCAATTGTTAATTTTTCTCAAATCAAGGTCAATTTTTTCATCATAGTATTCCCCACGAAAATAGTCTTCGAATTTTTTATCGACAATCCTCACAAAATTTCCTTGTCGATGTAACTCTCTCGCTAGATGGCTACCAATGAAACCTCCAGCGCCTGTAATTAGTATACGAGCCAAATGCCATCACCACTGTTTGTCTCGAATATAGTTGCTTGAATATAACTTTTGTTGACTCATTTTTTCATGAGACTCTACTTAAGCGACACCTATGATTAAATTAATTTGGACGCTACATCATTTCCTAGGATTGAATAAGTTAATAATAGTAATTTGGATCTTGTTAAGAAAATGTCTTCACCAGAGATGCAGATTATTCGTAAAAAATTCGAGGATTTCTATAAAGAAAAGGATTTCTCTGCTCATTCTCCACCGAGATTTGAGGAACGTGAATTTGGTTTCCTGTTGTTCACAGAGGGAAAGATGATAAGGCATCAGAAGTTCACAAATGTTAACCTTCTCAACGAATTCTTGGGTAAATTGGTCCCATCTGATGTCTATTATTCCAGTGCATATTTCGAGAGCCCTGAGAAGCAGATGGAGAAGAAAGGTTGGCTTGGAGCGGACTTAGTTTTTGATATTGACTCAGATCACATTCCTACATCTTGTGGGAAGGTTCATGACAGCTGGCAGTGTAAAAAGTGCAATTTTGAGGGAAAAGGCATTTGCCCTGAAACGTGCCCGAAGTGTGGAGAAACAAGGTTTGACTCCAAAACATGGGTTTGTGAAGTTTGTATGGAGTCTGCGAAAAGTCAAACGAGTAGACTTGTGAACATGTTACTCGAAGACCTGGGATTCTCAAAAGATTCAGTAAAAGTGTATTTTAGTGGACACCGAGGCTATCATGTCCATGTTGAGAATGAGCGCGTTCACAGTCTCGACTCCATGGCTAGGAAAGAAATAGTTGACTATGTAATTGGGCTTGGCTTGAAACCGAAGCTTCATAGAGTGATTACTAATCAGAGAATTCTTCTTACAACTGACTTGAAAGGTGGAGGTTGGAAAAAACGAGTTTCCTTCGGACTCCATGAGTTACTGACGAAGCCAACCCTAATAGAAGGTCAAATGGTTGAGTTGAGGAAGCCCATCATAGACTATCTAAAAAAGAGTAAGGAAATTGTTAAGGATTCGAATAACAGAGGTTGGATTGCCTCAAAGGGAATGAGGTCAGGAAGTTGGGAAGAGCTTGTTAGGTTAATTGTATCGCAGCAGTCATCGAAAATTGACACTGTAGTAACCACAGATATTCATCGTCTAATTAGATTAGATGGAAGCTTACACGGAAAGACAGCCTTAATGAAAATCAATGCCCCGCTCGATAAACTCACTGAGTTCGACCCCTTGAAGAAGGCAATAGCCTTTAAAAAGGGGGAGATTATTGTTGACGTTACTGAAGCCCCAAAGTTTCGCATAGGAGACACCTATTACGGACCCTACAAGAATGATTCGCATGTGAATCTTCCTTCAGCAGCGGCATTATTTCTCCTGTGTAAGGGTGCAGCAAAAGTAGTGAATGTAAATGTATGACGAACTCTACAACGCTTGGGCAAGAGAGAAAGGTGAAGTATCATTGCAGAGACTTCAAAAGGATTTCTACACGGAAATAATCAGTTATGTTGGCCGCGTTAGACAAGAGGGACGAATGCTTGATCGAAAGTCACCTAAGGCAAAACTAATCTCCAGAGAGCTCTCCAATGCCAATAAGTTAGTAGAAGAACTTGTCAAGCTGCGGTTCGAAAAATCAGTCAAGCAAATTATGTCGAAAAAGACCCTAGGGGAACAATTAACTCAAGAGGAACAATCAATATTATTAGGGTTAAGGAGTTCTTCGGAAATCTTTTATTCATTCTTAAAGGAAGCTTTGCGAGGAAAAGTTACGGAAATTAAGAAACCGGAACAGCGAAATCGAGTAGCCTTAAGGTTCCTAAAGGAAACGCCTGCAATTGCAGGCACTGATTTGAAAGTTTACGGACCTTTTTCAGTTGAAGATGTTGCCACCTTACCAACTGAAAACGCTAAAGTTCTAGTAAAACACGGCGTGGCAATGGAAATAGAAGCTAAGTGACTCAGCTACCGACTTGGGCTCCAATACAATTAGATTCCTATTCAGGAGGTTTCACTCAAGAACCCTTTTTAGTGCCTTGCTTATTGATGAACAGATAAATCACGGAGATGCATCATTGCCGGAATATGGACGCTGGACGACTGGGATAGCAACTGAATTTAAAGCTTTTACCAGGAAGCACAGTTTTTACCTAAGGATTTCCATTATTCTCTTGAGTTTTGCCATACCTTTTGCTGTTCTCTTCGGGTTGAACCCACAATCTTTCAATGCAACGTGGAAAGGCAGAACATTCTATCTATTCTTTCTATGGCTTGTTTTTCTGGAATTGATCCTACTGGAAAAACCTGAGCGCCGCAGTATAAATGAATCAAAGGTTCGACATGTGAATAACAAGAGAAGGGGAAATCAGCTGATTGTCCTAGGCAGCATATTTCTTTTCTTAACCGCATACTGTTTCAATCTTGCTAGCCAAGCAGGTTTATCCGCAAATGTCATAGGAATTTGGGTGCTGTCTCTAACAATTCTGGTTATTTCACTGGGGTTTATTACAATTGGATTGTACACACGAGGGTTATCTCTGAGCACGAGTGCAAGGAGGTTAGTTCTAGGTGTTACCCTTTGTCTTCCAGCTGTATACGTAGTTGCTGTTAACTTTTTTGGGCAAGCAGCAAATGTCGCCAGGCTTGTCGATTTGTTTGGAATCCCCTTTGCTCCAGTACAGCGACAAGGTTGGATCTATTCAAGTTGGAGTTTGTCCTTGGAATATCTAGTCTTCACGATATTGTTTGCCACGATTATCTGGGTTGCTTTTGGGAGGAATGGTTTGAAGAATTTCTCCATATCCCTTCTTTTCATTGGAGCTGTCGGGACTGTTTACATGTTGGATACTCTTTACCCTTATGGATACTTCACGCCCTTTCAATCATTTGTGCCCTTTACAGCGTCTTTGGCAGCAGGATTACTCAATTCTATGGGTTTCCAAACAGCCTTCATGAGTCCAAGTCTTAGTACACCAGTTCTAGCTCTCTACGATTCATCAGGAAGTTTCATAACTGCTTACGGAGTGGGGTGGCCCTGTGCTGGAGTGCAAAGCCTGCTAATTTACACTTGTGTGATGTTAATATTCTTCAAGAAGACGACAATCTCCATCTTACAGAAGGGCTTATACTTCATAATTGGAGCCTTGATTACTTACGCGGTTAATATCCTAAGAATTACATCTATTTACTTAGCCTACGTAAATTCCCTTGATCAAGGCGTAGAAGCTGCTACCCAAGCTGCTTTGCGCTTCCATGATTATTATGGAGGACTATACTCTATGACGTGGATTGTGACCTACCCGCTCATTATAATCGGAGTTAGCTTGCTTTGGACCAGGATTAAAACACGATTGACCAACTCCAACTCATCTAGACAACTAGAGTAAACCTTTTCTGAATCGTTTACGGAAAGTCTTTTGGGAATCACTTTGACTAAGATTAATGCAGACAGAGTATTGGATTGTCTTGGACTTTTCTGTCCGGAGCCTGTTTTTAGAACTCGATTAGAGCTGGATAAAATGAAAATCGGCGAAACTCTTGAGATTTGGGCTGATGATCCCGCTGCAGAGAGAGACATGCAAAGTCTAACCCAGCGATTGGGTCACAAAATCTTGAAGATGGAGAAAAGTGGAAACAAGCTGTACTTTCTGATCCGCAAAGAGGGTTGAGAAGGGATTCAATGCGCAAAGTGTACATGGATTATACCGCTGGCATGCCAGTTGATTCCCGAGTAATTAAGGCCATGGACTCTTACATGGATAAGATCTATGGAAATCCTTCATCTTTGCATTCTTATGCTCAAGAAGCTAAGAAAGCTCTGCTGGAGTCCCGGGAAAAAGTGGCTGAGCTGGTAAATGCAGAAAAGAAGGAGGAAATTTTCTTCACGTCCGGCGCCACCGAGAGTAATAATTTGGCAATAAGGGGAGTAGCTACTAGAAACCAAGAGCGTGGAAAGCACTTAATCACTACCAGCATCGAGCACATGTCAGTGATCAACGTCTGTAAATTTCTGATGAAGCAAGGCTTTCAAGTGTCATTTCTGCCAGTTGATAAATATGGATTAGTTGACCCTGAGTCTATCAGGAACGAATTGAAGGATGGGACAATTTTAGTATCAGTTACTTGTGCAAGTGGTGAGATTGGTACAATTGAACCGATAAAAGAGATAGGTGAAATTGTACATGGTAAACAGGCATATTTACATGTGGATGCAACAGCTGCTATTGGACAAGTTGAAATCGACGTCCAAGACCAAGGCATAGACTTACTTACACTGTCTTCAAACGATCTGTATGGACCAAAAGGAGTTGGAGGGTTGTACATCAAGGGAGGAACAAGGGTAGAGCCTATCATGTTTGGAGGAGGGCAAGAGCGAGGATTGAGATCTGGCACCGAAAACTTGCCAGGCATTGTTGGTTTTGGGAAAGCTGCTGACCTCGCAAAGGGGGAAATGAAAAAGGAAAGTAATAGATTATGTAGGCTCCGAGACACCTTTATCCATGATATCTTGAAAAAGATTCCATATTCTTTTTTAAATGGTCATCAATCAAAGCGTTTACCGAATAACGTTGCTGTTCGATTCAGCTTTGTTGAAGGAGAGTCTATGCTTCTCAATTTGGACATGGTAGGTGTGGCAGCTTCTTCTGGTTCTGCTTGCACAGCCAAGACCTTGGAGCCCTCGCATGTACTACGAGCACTCGGATTAAGACATGAAGAAGCACATGGCTCTTTGCTATTTACTTTGGGTCGAAGTAATTCCTTAGAAGAGGTGAAATATGTTACAGGACTGTTACCCGATATCGTTAAAAGGTTGCGTGTGATGTCACCATTAACACCGAAGGAGTTGAAGGAAAATGTATAGTGAGAAGGTTATGGACCACTTCAGAAATCCCAGGAATGTGGGTGAGATCTCAAACGCAGATGGAATTGGCACTGTTGGGAACCCTGTCTGTGGAGACATGATGAGTATATACATTAAAGTGAAAGATAATCACCTCACTGACATTAAATTCAAAACTTTTGGTTGTGGTGCAGCTGTTGCGACCAGTAGTATGATAACCGAGCTGGCGAAAGGAAAAAGCTTGGATGGAGCAATGAAAATTACTCGAGGCGATGTTGCAGAAAGTCTAGGTGGTCTTCCACCTGTTAAGATGCACTGTTCAAATTTAGCAGCTGATGCTCTGCATGAAGCTATCAAAGATTACCGTAAGAAACAGGAGGCAGGCAAGGTTTGACTAAGCTCATCAAATGCCAGCAATGCAGTATGAAAATTGGAGATAAAATGTGCGAGTTCGCAGTTCATAAAAGTTCCAAAGACGGAGAAGAATATATCTTCTGCTGCGAAAAATGTGCTGAGAAGTATGAGAAGGAGAAGTAACTCCTCTTTTCCGGTTATTCATGAGATGATTTGCCCAAGAACCCCTTAGTGGCGTATCTAGCTTCAACTAATACAATTTTCTCGAAGGCTGATTTTTCCTCGTCAATTATTCGGGGCACCAAGTGCTTTTTTGAGAAGTTTTCAAGTGTTCTTTCCACATTGGAAAGAGTGGATTGAACGAGTAGAATACGTCCTATCTCCTCCAAGTATTGAGGTGCTTGGGCAATAAATCTATCAATTGTGGTTCTGCCATCCTTTCCGCCAGACCATGCTTTCTCAATCCAACTTTTTCCTTCATTTGATTCAACTGGCAGATATGGTGCATTAAAAATTATCATGTTGAATTTCCTGTCACATGTTATGGGGCTGAAAAGGTCTCCTGTCGCTACAGTAATTTTTTCACTAACCCCATTAAGTTCTGCATTTTTCTTTGCAGACATGGTTGCATGCGGGTTGATGTCTATTGCTACTACATTACTGGCATCTTCAGCTGCTAAGACTGCTAGAATACCGCATCCTGTGCCCATGTCCAGTACAGTTTCATCACTTTTTATAGAGAGGTTCCGCGCTAGAAGAAAGGTGTCTTCAGCGGGTTCATAAACCTCTTTTGGGACGATAAAGACGTACTTCCCATAGAATGTGCGCTTAGGATGAGAGTTCATTAGCTAACACTTCAAAATCCTCGGGTGCCAATTCTCGAACCCGCTTATTATGGAAAGGCAGTAGCTCAGGGTTTTTGACCCCCATCCTCTTGCTTTTTAATATATGTCCAGGAAAAATCTTCCGTATTGCGGTTTGGACTTTTCTGTTGCGTTGTGTGAACAGGAGTCGTACGGTTTCATCGAAAATCTTTTCGTCTCTGATTTTAAAAGGTGGTTTTTCAAGAAGTCTAAGTCTGACTATTTGTGCTTCAACTTCAGGTGGTGGATAAAATGCCTCTCGGGGAACAATGTCTAGAAGCTCGATTTCTACTTTTCGATACATACAAACCGTTAGACGACTGTACTCTTTACTTCCTACAGGGGCAATCAGACGCTTGGCGTATTCTTTCTGCAGAGTCAAAACAGCTCTGTCGAAGGTTTTTCCTAATAACCATAGGAGCATTCGTGAGGAGATAGAGAATGGAGGATTGGAAACTAGTTTGTTGAAAGGGGATCTTATGTTTGTTGTAAGAACGTTACCTTCAATTAATTCTATATTGTCCAGGTTTCCTAGTTCAGCTCGTAACGATTTCATCAATCGGTGGTCTACTTCCACCGCAAACACTTTTCTCGAGCTTTGAGAAAGCATGCGTGTGAGAAAACCAAGACCGGCACCGATCTCCAATACGATGTCTGATTTTGCTACTTCGGCATAGGAACATAAGAGATGTAAGAAATGGGTATTAACCATGAAGTTTTGTCCGAGACGTCTCTTTGGATGAAAATTGTGGACTCGAATGAAGTCTTTCGTCTTTTGGAGAAGATCTATAAAAGTCAACTAGGGTACCCGTGTAAAAAGCCTATATTTACTCTCCCCACCCAATTCCTCCACTATACGTTTAGTGATTAGTTTTGATGGATCAGGTATGCTGGTTCGCTCTTGCAGATCCTTGAAATTTAGGAACGCTTTTCGTTCCCGCTCATTTACGATTTGCCACATGTACTTCTTTCCGATGCCAGGAATCAGTTCCATGGCATGCATTCGAGAAGTCACAGCTTGGGCTGTATTAAAAAAGTTAGTGAACCAGCGTTCACGGTTCAACACAATTTTTTCCACGATATTTGGCAGTTCCATCTTTGCATTTGCGGTTAGTTCCTCAAAGCTTATGCGTCCAGTAATATATGTGATCTTTTCCCGCCTGGCTTTTCCAACGTGAACCTTGTCGTTGGGTTTAAGGATAACACCTTCCTTGACTATTGCTTCTAGAAGAGTGAAAAAAGCTTTGCCTACTACTTGCACAACTGCTCCAGCGCGGTAGCCAGGTCGTGTTCCTGCGCGTGCGCCTGCACGGCCATAGGTTAGAAAATCTAGAACGAAAGCTTCTTCCTCATATCTCTTCTCCATTTTCTCTCCCAGTACCTCCTTTTAGTAAAAGCGTATTCTTTATTTTGTTAAGTACTCTATTCTCTTGTCCTAAACTCATCTAAAACTTTTAGGATGTCTTCCAACTTTTTTGTTTCAACAATCTTTCTGCCACCTGCTAGAAAAACCCTTATCTCTTCAATGCTTCCCGGCATACAATTGACAATCTGTACAGCTTCTACTTCTTCAAGCGCATATTCCTTCACTAGGTTCTTAACGAGTTTCCTGGAGGATTTCGCATCTAATCTAGCAAATTTTGATGCATAATCAAGAGCCCGCCGTTGGAACTGATCCAGGTTTTCCTCTCCGACACGTTCCAGAATCCGTTTAACCTCGGGCACAGTTAGTATTTTTTCCTTTGTTTTTCCGGACATCTTTCAGTTCTCCCTGTTTCATGTATTGAAGGGGTGCAGATGCTCAGGCCTAACTATTATAGTTTTAATTGCTTTAGCTTGATTAACATTCACTACGTATGCTTGCCCTCTTTTATTTTCAACGATACCAATTTTCCCATGATAACGACGGTGGGGCATACCCTTATGGATGCTTGGGTCCAGTTTTACTAGAACTCGCTCACCCGGCTGGTATATCCTAAGGATTCTACTTAATCCCAGTTTACCTTTCTCTCTTGCTTTTTTTCGAAGCAATTGACGAGTTCTATGACGATAACCTTGTGATTTCATTTTATGTCTCCTGTAACCACGCTCAATACATCTAGCTCAAGAGTCGACGCTTCAATGCCCAGTATACTTGCTACACTAGTTTTAGTTCGTCCCTCATCTCCATTTATTAGCTCCTTAATATAGAGACCCCCTTGGCAATGTATTCGTATTTCAGCGCGGTTTTGTGACATCTTTCTTGTCTTTGCCTCATATATGTACCTTTCTCGCGTTAAATTGGCGCGACGATGTAAAACACGTGTAGGTGTTTGCTGGCTAATTATCGTATTCGAAAGGGTTTCTTCCACCTGTTTTAGCTCATCAGTGGAAACATTCCGACCGAACTCCACTATTGCGCGATATATCTTTTCCGCGCCCTCTGCTTTCTTATACTTTCTGACAACATCCTTGTTTGCAAAGCAGAGTCTAGTAACTTTTACTTTTCCTCTTGCATATTTGTTTATTTTCTCTTCGAGTTTATGTAAGTCAATGAATCTTTTTTTGGGTTCTTTGATTTCCAATACGAAGGGACGCCCAGAACCAAGCATTCGAGCGTCAACATCTTCTCTGCCAGCGCCGTGAAAAGAAATTTCCTGACCTTGCGTGATTTCCATCATTGGAATTCCAATTAGCTCCTCAATTGACTCCTGATACTTTCTACCACTCCAATTGCAGATTTCGCAGCCATTTCCTAAACAGTTTCCGCATAGCCATCTTGACTGAGGAATACCACGAACAAGTTTTTGGTATCTCCCTGAAATGTAAAAAGGGTTAATTCTCAACCTGACAATTTTGGTGAAGGGTTCAACTAGAACAACTACCTCAGGTTTTCTAAAATCAACTTGTTTCCCTGTTATTTTGCAGAGCAGTTTCCCAATGTCTCGACTAAATTGGCTCCTCATACTTTCGCCATGGGTAACATTATAGCGAGCCTTGAATTCATCTTCTTGTTCAGCTATTTCAAGTGGCAATTCAATCCCAACTAGAAAAGTGGTATATTCTAAGTCCTTCAGGTTCTTTTGAGCTTCATTTACAAATGTTTTGATGTTTTCAAAGGTATCCTTGCAAAGGGGACACTGTTTATTTTCTTCGCGCGGGTCATTACAGAGTTTTAGTACTTCGAGTGTCGGTAGAGAGGGGTTGATGGTGCTTGCTGTCCACATAATCTCAGGACTAGTTTTATACCTTCTGAGAATTATGTTATTGTCTATCAATGTAATTAGTAGCCTAATTGATTCTCCACGGCTTTCATTTTCTATGCCATGCCCAAGCATGGCGAATTGTCTACCCAGACAATAATTGCAGAGAGAATAGTCTAATAACATCTTCAGAGCCTTTTGCAGAATGTCCATGACCAGTTTTGCCTACCTGAAACTTTTTGGTAGTTTCTTTCCAGATAGAAAGGGAATCTTCTTCCGTCGTAATTGTTTCATCATCCTTCTCATATTGTTATATTGTTGAACTAGTTCTTTCACTTCTTTCTCCGCCGAGCCTGATCCTCTCGCAACTCGACGAGTTCTGGAAGATGAAAGAATTTTCGGATTCTCTCGCTCCTTCGGAGTCATTGATTGGATGATTATTCGCCATTTCTCCAGTCTTTCTTGAGCCATATCAACCATATCATCCGGAATATTGCCGGACATACCAGGGAGCATTTGAAGAAGTCGTTTAAAGGGGCCCATACTTTTCATGGCTTCGAATTGTTCGTACATATCAGTTAAGGTGAATTTTCCACTAAGAATTTTCTTGGCTTTCTTCTCGGGTATTTTGATCTCAGCCCCTCGAACCCTCTCGATGAGGCCCTCAAGGTCCCCCATACCCAATAGTCGCCCTACGAAACGTGACGGTACAAAAGCTTCGATGTCCCCGATTTTTTCTCCTACACTGATAAATTTAATTGGAGACCCTATTGCCGCTACTGCAGAGAGGGCTCCACCCCCGCGAGCAGAGCCATCTAGTTTAGACACTAGTATTGAACCTATTGGAGTAACTTCATGGAAAGCCTTTGCTTGTATAGCAGCTTGTTGGCCTATTGTACCGTCTATTACAAGCATGACCTCGTCAGGCTTGAGAGCTTTCTCTAGTTGTTTCATCTCACGGATAAGATTTTTCTCCTCCTTGTGGCGTCCTGAGGTATCAATTATCACAACGTCTCGGTTCCGGAATTCCTTCAGTCCCCGTAGACCTAGTTTGATTGGATCCTTTGACTTTGGATCCCCATGAAAAGGAACGCCAATACGGTTCGCTAACTGCTGTAGTTGGTCGTATGCTCCTGGTCTGAACGTATCTACACAGATCAAGGAAGGTTTCAAACCTCTCTTCTGTAAATACCGAGCAAGTTTCGCGGAAGATGTGGTTTTTCCTGAGCCCTGAATTCCCACTAACATGATAATACGACGTTTATTTGGCTCAATCTTAAGGGGAACCTGCTTCTCCCCTAGAAAACGGGTTATCTCCTCGTAAACAACTTTTACCACGTGTTCTTTTCGAGAGATTCCAAGAGGTAGTTCCTCTTTTAGGGCGCGATCCTCTATTCGTTTTGATATGTTAAGGACTAATTTTACATTTACATCTGCTTGTAGAAGTGCTCGTTGGATGTCTAGGACAAGCTCCTTAACCGTGGCCTCGTCTATAACAGCGGCTTTGAAAAGCTTTTTGAGGGCTCCCGATATGGATGATCCGAGACGCTCCAACACCATTACATTTCATCTACCTAAGTTTAATGGATACTTAAATAGGGTTTGTGTAAGTTAGAACTCTTTTCTTTCATAGTTTTATCATTGACACATATTTAGATAGCTACACATCGTTTAAAGCAGAAGCGATAATGAGTGGGAACGCGATTGTGGCATCACAGTTAACTGTGACTGTGTCATCCTCAGACTTAACTTTGCTCCAGCTGATGGCTTCTTCTAATGAAGCACCACTCAATCCCCCTGGCTCAGGCCTATCGGTGGTAATCTGAATTGCCGTATCCACCCCTTCTCGAAAAGTGTTCGCAAATAACGTGAAGTGCTTTGGCATTCCACCTCCCAATATTATGACCCCCGATTTCTTGGCTTCATAAACTTTGTCAACTAATTTTGAAATATCACCGAGAGAATCGAGTACCAGTTTTTTATCCTGCGAATAAGTCCATAGTTGAAATCCTGCTATAGAGTCAGTTAAACCAGGACAGATAATCGGTATATTCTTCTTCGCAGCAATTGCAAGAATTGAGTTGTCGTCGTCTATCCGTTTTCCAATTTCCAGTAGCAGGTCAGAAGGAGAGATTCTTAGACGTTTTGCTTCAGGAATTTCCTCCAAGAGAGTGTAGAGCCATCTCTCCAGTTTTCTGAAAGCTCGGTGTTCTATGTAGATGTCTCCAATTCTCCCAATGTCTCTTTCTTTCAATTGCTTATCTTCAGCTCTGAAGGTCCCAATCTTATGTTTGCACCCTAGAGATTCCAGCATATCATGAACCATATTAGCTCCAGTAGTTACAACAACCTCTACATTTTCATTCTCAAGAAGTTTAGCTACTATTGTCCTTAAGCCCCCAGCAACTAACGGCCCAGCTAACGAAAGGAAAACCGTGTAATCGGAGTCTTCAAACATTTGTTTTACTAATCTCGATGCTTTCCCTATTTTTCCAGCTCCCAGCACTCCACATGAATCCATCTCTTCAACAAGTTCCGCAACAGTAATTCCTTTTTTTAAGCTTATTTGCTTTAGATTCTTCAAGGTTTCAAACTTCTATGGATGAACTACCAACTTTTAAGAAAAGTAGTTACCCCTTTGTGCGCATTATTTTGGTTCTTCCCAGAATTCTCCAGTATTCTATCTCGACACCTGATGCAAGTTTGCTCTTAAGAGCTTCTTCTTCAGGAAACGATGCCTCAAAAACTTCGTAATTCTCCAAGTCCATTATCTGGACAGCGTTCGGTAACAATGCTAAAACTTGACCAGCTTTCTTCTCAATCATTGGAATTTCTATCTGAGCATCGATAGGTTTCACGAAGGTTTTTTTCCCCCCATCAAAGACCTCCACAGCCACCACTCTGGCTTTAGCAGAGCCATGTTTACCTGGCTTGGATTTCGTTAGGTTAACGACACGACATGGCTCGCCATCAATTATCACGTATCCACCTATACGTAGAGTTCCAACGTCGGCAGGTTTGCTCATTTTCCTTCAGCGCCCAAGATATTACAGCAATGTTTAACAAGTCAGATAAATAGATTTTTGCAGGCAGGAGTTTACTGCAATAATTGAATAGAAAAAGCTTTGAGATAATTCTAAGATGAAAGAACAAGAGAAAAGAATTGTTCTAGATACTTCCGCGTTCATAGCAGGATTGGATCCTCTCTCTATCCAACTAACCCAATACACAGTCCCTGAAGTTGAGAATGAACTTGTACACCATTCGCTACCTTGGACTCGATTCAAAACCGCCGTTGACCTTGATAAACTGAGAATTATATCTCCTGAACCAAATTGTGTCGAAATGGTTAGAGTTTTTTCAAAAAGCATAGGAGATCTTCTGTTCCTTTCAAAAGCAGATAAACAAATTCTGGCATTAGCTCTGGAATTCAAGAACCTCGGACAATATCCTGAAATTATCACTGATGATTATTCCATTCAGAATGTAGCAAATAAAATGGGAATTAAATTCGTGCCTTTGAATACTTTTGGTATACGATTTCGATTTCACTGGAAACTTTACTGCCCAGCGTGCTATCGGAAATACCCTGCGGACTACACTTCCAAACAATGCAGCATATGTGGAACTAAACTAAAACGTAAACCTATCAAGAAAACTCCACTGGAAGACTAATATAATTTTCTTCTTAACTCAGAGGTGGTCGAGTTCCAAGCTCCAGAGAAATAATGATTTCAGACCCATTCCTTTCCACCCTTATTAGGATTGTTTGATCAGGTGCCGTGTATTCTTCAAGGTAGCGTGATATATCATCCCCACTTATCACCTTTGTACCATTAATACCAAGGATTATATCTCCGCTCTGCAAGCCAGCTTGGAAGCCCGGACCTGGGAAGAGTACTTCAACAATGTACCAACCATAAGTAGTGGTTGTACCAATCTCTTGAGCTAACTGATATGTCATATCAGTTCCAGTTACGCCTACCCAAGAATGTGGAAATATGTCACCCCTGACAAGCCAAGCAATCTCCCGTGAAATTGTGTCGGAAGGGATAGCGAAACCAACTCCATATGAGCTTTCAATTATGGCAAAGGTGATGCCTACGACTTGGCCTTTTGAGTTCAGCAGAGGTCCTCCGGAATTACCGGGATTGATGGGGGCGCTGATTTGTATCACTGCCGCTATTGAATATCCACCTGCCTGGTCTTCAGGGACTGCTCGTCCGAGTTGGCTAACAATCCCTGTGGTCATGGAACCCACCAGCTCATATGGGTTACCAACTGCAATCACAAGATCGCCTACTTTCAGTAGTGAAGAACTACCGATTGTAAGGGGTATAAACTCCTCAGGCGGGGCATTGACCTCTAAAATTGCAATATCCACATAGGGATCCGAACCAAGAACATTGGCGGAGTATGCACGCCCATTCGTGAAAGTGACTGCGATGCTTGTTGCATCTTCAATAACATGAAAATTTGTGTTAACGACCATCTGACCTGAATAGTTGAAGACAAAACCAGACCCAGCCACTGATCCCTGAGCTGTCTCAGCTCGAATTAGAACGACAGAGTCTTTGACTTCGCCATAGAGTTGAGAAAGAGATATGTTGCCAACACTTGTTTCATTGAATTCCCCTAGAAGGCCCGTTAACACTGAGATCTTGGTTTGGAGTGTGGCAACCTTGTTCTCTAGACTTCTGACATTTCCTGAAAATAATTGATAGGTGTAAATGTTACCAATAATGCTGGTAACCACGATAATAGTAACAACTGTTACAGTTAGAAGAGAAGAGTGATTTGAGCGATGTTCATATTCATTAGACAAGCTTTAGCACCAATTGAAGGGGATTCGTAGATGCTAGCGTTCTTAATTCTTATAAGATTTCCTTCAAGTCATGTCGTTTATAGTTTCTTTCAGCGCCGGGGAGAGGATTTGAACCCCTGAGGGTCGAAACCCACCGGCTTACTGGCCCACTTGAATACTTTAGATCTCGAGGCCGGCGCATTACCGCTCTGCCACCCCGGCTTCAAATAGGTCATTCCCGACACCATATCTAAAAGCGTTTTGCCTAGCTCATAATTAAAAAGCTGAAACCCACGTTCAGCACTTAGAAATAATAGGAACCATCAAGTACCAATAAGCTGAAGACAGAGGAAGATCGCAATGAATTTAGTGAAAAAACTTCAGATCGATCCTACAGTAATACAGCAGAAGATCACGCAGTTTATCAGGGACTATATGGATAAAACCCAAGCTGAGGGAGTAATTCTTGGTATTTCCGGTGGAGTAGATAGTGCAACTACTGTTGCTCTCTCAGTGACTGCCCTTGGGCGAACTCGAGTATTAGGTCTTTACATGCCGGAGAAGGAAACTGTATCAGAGCAAGATAAGAAGCATGTGGAACTTCTCGCGAGAAAGTTTAAATTCAAACTTATAACTGTGGACCTCACAGACATTTTAGGCGCTTTTTATAGGAATATACAGGATTATGATGAAGAAGACAAACTTAGTAGGGGAAACTTGAAAGCTCGAACTCGAATGCTCATTTTATACTACTACGCTAACCACCAAAATCGTATCGTTGTGGGCTCTAGTGACAAAAGCGAAACAATGATGGGTTACTTCACAAAGTGGGGAGATGGAGCGTCTGACATATCTCCTATAATGGATCTTTATAAAACTCAAGTCCGACAACTTGCTCTACACATTGGGGTCCCCCAATCAATTGTCGAAAAACCATCAACTCCTGGTCTTTGGCCAGGTCAAACCGCTGAAGAGGAGATAGGTCTGAAGTATAAAATTCTTGATCAGATTCTTTACAGCCTAGAACACTTTGTACACACAAAAACGATAGCTTCCCAACTCCATTTACCAATTAAAACGATTACCAGTATTAAGAATAGATGGTTGCAGACAGAACACAAAAGGCAAACACCATTAACCACCAAGCTTAGCTACCGAACCATCGGTGCTGATTTTCGGCTCAATCGCTCAATGAAATCGGGAAGTGAATGACTTGGATAGTGAATATGGAATTGCACTTGGACAATTCCCATGCGAAGTTGGCAGTAAACTGATTAACATAAAAAAAATGGCTAAGCTCGCTAAACAAGCTAATAAGAAAAGAGCTCGAATCCTTGTCTTCCCTGAAATGTCACTGACCGGTTATACAATTAGAGACTTAACATATGAACTTGCTGAAGATATTCCTGGAGCTTCTACTGAGAAAATCGAGAAAATAGCTGAAAATGAGGACTTGTACATCATTCATGGTATGCCTGAGAGGAGCAAAAAGGGAAAGGCGATAATATATAACACAGCAGTTCTAACGGGACCAAGTGGTTACATTGGTAAATATAGAAAGATGTATTTACCAACCCATAGTGTTTTTGAAGAAAGAAGATATTTCAGACAAGGATATCATATGCCAGTTTTCGACACTGACATTGGCAAAATTGGCATTTTGATATGTTATGACCTTTTCTTTCCTGAAGTTGTACGTGTATTGCGGCTTCAAGGCGCGGAACTCATAGTCTGTATCTCAGCTTCTCCGTCCATGGCGAGAAGAAACTTCGAGATTTTAACACAAGCCAGAGCAATAGAAAACACCTGTTTCCTAGCATATGTGAATCTTGTTGGAATGGAAAACGGTCTACACTTTTGGGGTGGAAGTCGTCTCATCAGCCCGAGTGGCTCTTTGATCATCAAAGCGAAGTATGACCTTGAGGACTTGACTGTAGGAAATGTTAATTATAATGACTTAGCTGCGGTTGAAACCTTTGTACCCACAATTCGAGATTTGAGACCTGAACTGTTCGCCTTGCTAATGGAACTTTCCGAAAACCTGTGATGTCACAATCAAGTCACATATACGTGATACGTGTGTGATTTCGAGCAGGCATCCGGTGATTCACGAAATCATCACAGGTCTTTGTCAGATGCCTTATATTCGCAGCTTTTGAGTGGCCTGTTCGATTCTATGCAGAGCCTCATTGATATTTTCTGAACTTGTGGAATAGGATAATCGGAGGAAGCCTTCCCCTTGTCTTCCAAAAGCTGAACCTGGAGTTGTGACTACCCTTGCTTCTTTTGCCAGAAACTGGGAAAAATCCAATGACTTGGTTTCAAAGTCCTCAATATTCGGGAACACGTAAAATGCTCCTTCCGGAAGATTACATCTAAAGCCTTTGGTTTCATTCAAGCCGTTGCAGATAAGCCTGCGTCTTATGTCAAACTCTGAAACCATGTTCGCAATGAACTTTTGGTCACCTTCTAGAGCTGCAGTTGCCGCATATTGTGCTGGGCTATTTACAGATGCGACCACAAATTGTTGGGCAAGGGTCATCGACGAAATCAGTTCTTTTGGTCCCAAGGCATAACCGACACGTAGACCGGTCATTGCATATGTCTTTGAGAAAGAGTTTACAACAATAGTTCGCTCACGTTGGTCAGGAAACGTTGCAAAGCAATAGTGCTTAGTCTGATCATACGTAATCTTCTCATAAACCTCATCAGAAATAACAATTAGATCATTCTCTACAGCAATCTTGCCTAGCGTCTTTAATTCATCATAGGTCATAACAGAGCCTGTGGGATTATTTGGAGAGTTGATGATAATCACACGTGACCTGTCCGTGATAAGTGATGTCACAGTTTCGAAATCAGGTTTGAATCCATCTTTGAGTTTCATCGGAATTGGCACTGGATTTCCTCCTGCTAAGAGGACTGCAGGCTTATAGCAGACAAAACCAGGATCGGGTAAAAGTACATCGTCACCTGGATTAACTAAAGCCATTAGTGCAATTGCAACAGCTTCTGTTGCCCCTACAGTAACAAGAATCTCATTGTCTGGGGCATAGGAAACCCTATATTCGCGGGAGTATTTCTCGGCTATGGCTTCTCTCAATTCCGGAATTCCATTTGAAGGCGAATAATGAGTTTTTCCCTCATTAAGCGCAAGTATCGCTGCTTCTGTCACGTGTTTTGGAGGAGAAAAATCAGGTTCACCTATACCAAGATTCACCAGGTCAGTCATGTTTTGACTTAGTTCAAAAAGACATCGAATTCCAGAAGTTTTTATGTTTTTAAGTTTTTCGGTTCTCCGCTCATGCTTCCGCAAGTTGTTTCTCTCCCTTCATTGAAACTCTCGTCATAAAATGTTTGTCTATACCAACTTTTTAATGATGTAAACATGTAACAAAAGAGCTAAATCTTACTTGTATACAAAAATGTATCCAAATCACACTCGGTGGACTTCACAGATTTGATGTTGAAAAAAAGCGTTCGGAATTGGCTAAATACGTCTATGGCTGACCCTCTTGTCAAAACACTCGCAAATAACAGTCATTTAACCGCTACACAGTTAGAAACATTACTCATAGACGTATTAGCTACCAATTTAGCGTCTAAACCACTATTATACTCTGAAAAAGCCAAATTACGCCTAACTAAGGCAGAAATAAGCCGCGGTTCATTCAATAGAACACTTAGACAAGCAAAACAAAATATTATAAAATCAATATACACAATTCTTTTACTGGGTTACTTTGGGATTTTCGACACACCAGAACTTTCCCCATATTTAGAAGTCGCAAACAAACTCAAATCCTATACTGAGGCATACAAGAATCTCATCAATAATCATGAAGGATCTAAGGAACAAATCCAAGTCATCCAAATGCTTCGCGAAGAACTGCAAACCATGTTTAGCCAGATCTCTAAACCATGGACCTCAACCAAGCCGTGATGTCACACATCACAATCATAACACTAGACAAATATTAAAGAGGGGCTTAATACACAGTGACGTCAATACCCATCAAAAAGAGCCCTAATCATTATTTTAGCCCATTAGAAGGCGTTATTCTATACTACCCCAAACATCAATTTCACAGTTCCTTCTGCAAACATCTTTGTGTGATTTGTGACGTCACATTAACACCATTTCGACCATAAGTCTTAAGTTACTTTTACATGATATGTAATATAAAGTGTGATATCATTAAAATCACAGCTAATCACATTCAAATCACAAGTGTGATCTAAATGTTGGAAGCAATTGCTCTCGTAAGTACTCTGTTAGTTTTAACCCTAGCTTTCACTCTTCTTTACAGCAGGAGAATAAGAGACGCACATAGGAAGTACGCCAAAGCAAAGGGCATCATTGATGAAATAATCACTAGTTTTAACAGACAGCTTGATAACCAAAATTCTAGAGTTGAGAACGTTAAGAAACGTATTGATGTAGTATCAGGTCGTAATCTAATCACGGCTGAAGAATTGGAGAAACAAGAGAAGAAGATTGAAGCACTCAGAGAAAGTCTCAAGTCTCGATCACCTTGGAAGGGAGAGGTAAGTAGAATCGACAATTTAGAGAAAGAACTCGCAAAAGCTTCCTTATCAAAGGAAACGATATTAAAGAAACTTGCGGAAGTTGAGAAACAAGATTTTCGTGAAAATAGGCGTATGCCTGAACCTAATATCACATCAGCAATTCCCATAAAGCGTGAGAAGGCTTTGGCGCCACTAACCGAAACCGAACTCAAAGTTCTTGAACTTTTAGCAGCTGAAGGTGAAAAGACAGCCCCTGAAGTTAGGGAGTTAATAAAACTCAGTAGGGAACATACTGCACGATTAATGAAGAAACTCTACGGGGAAGGCTACTTAGAACGTAGCGCCATCAAAGTACCGTTCACTTATCACTTAAACGAAGAGATGCGGAAGATTTTGAAGAAACCAGAGCAAAAAAGTTAGAAGGTGTCAGTTCTCTCTTTTACTTTTCGCAATCGAACTAAGTTCTCATCCATTGACTCCAGGGTCTTAGAGGAAGGAAGATTATAATCAACTTTTCTCTGGTTGTCCAAGTATTCAGGAAAATGTATGATCTTCACAGGAACTGCAAAACGGATCTTAGGTTCCGAAATTAACAAAGCCTCACCTATATCCAGCATTTTTATCTCTGTGTCGCTGTATTCCAAGTAAGGAGCATTCTTTGTCAGGTAATCCCTATCGGCCTTCAGCTCTGTCTTCATAATGACTTTCGTCCATAACTCTGCGAAAACATCCGGGTTGATTCGGGAAGGTCGAGGTGTTACTGCATTCAGTCCAACGCGATACTTTCTATAAGTTAGTGCAATCGCAGAGAAAATTGTCTGGGGTCTATTTGGATCTAAAAACTCATGTGCTTCTTCAAGCGTGATTAGCAAAGATGGAAGTTTTTGCCATTCTTTGAACTTCTGTTCCCACATTCGTTTATAGTAGTTAGCTACGCCAGTAGCAGTCAGACAAACGATGTGATGCTGTTCCTCAGAGCTAATTCCTGAAATATCTACTAGGCAGGTGATACCCTGGCTTATGTTTTGGACCACATTATCTACAAAACTGTAATCAGAGGGGGGAAAGAGCGTTGTATCAAGGGCAATCAACCTACTTGTTAATGCCTCGATCACTGTTTTGTTGCTATATCCCGCTAATTCAGCAATACCTTTGTGTCCTTTCACAACGTATATTTCACGTGTCTCTTCTATCCATCTAGCACCCAGTTTCTTATATAATTCATTAGCAAGTCGAAATTGAGGATATCTAATTCCAGGGAAAAGGGTACGTAGTTTTGCGGGAGTTAGTGTACGCAACCCTATTCTCATCTTTTCCTCTTTCGTGGAGTAAAAACTAACTCTGCTATGAAACAGGGGGTGATCCCTTAGCCCTTTTCCACCGATTTCTTTTCCCTCCAACAATTGACCAGCGAAATCGAAGATAAGCCCAGCTGTTCTTGGGCTTTGATCAATTAATTGCGCGTTTAGTATTAACTCGGTATTGGTTTTACCTGAGCCAGTCATACCGAACATGCCAATCATCCTTGATAACGCACTGATATTTAGTCCAACAATATCCAAAGTTTGTTCTCCTGAACGAAGATACCCCATATTGAGATCTCCCGTAAGTTTCAGCACCTCCGAATCCTCCAAGCTTAATGAAGATACCTTATCCATGTAGTTTGGGTTGAAGGTCGGGGATCGAATCTTTTCATGTTTTCTTTCGAGAAAAAGTACGGCTTCAATATTCCTATAAAAAGAATAGGGGCCAAATGCTTCTTTTCCTTCCGCCTCACGTAATTGCTCTCCTGTTTCCAGGGTGGATTTGCTTTGCGCGTTTACAACTCTTGCATAAAAACTACTGGTTTTTGAATCTATACGTACAATTTGACCGAAACAAAGATTGGTGTTTTTTCTTAGGAAAAAAAATACTCTGTCACCTTTCACTTCACCTATTGACCCAAGGTTCTCAGCACTAAGGTTCTCAGGCACTAGGTATCCGCTCCCAACTGAAGGCGTGTTTTACTCCATGGAGTTCATCTGCAAAATTACATGCAAGCTCTTCTTTCCTGAGCAGATCTAGTAAGCCTGCGTTTTTCAAGGTGTCTTCAACTTCCACATAGTACTGAACTAATTTTGTTTCCGAAAGACTTGAAAAGTCATGGGCTAACCATAGCGCCACAGGGTAGCCTGAGCAACGAGGATCCTCAGAAATGGAGCAAAGTGGGGATATAATTTCTTGCACATTATCATCTACTAGATAATTCATAATGTCACATCTAAATGTTCGTGGGCTCTCCTCGCATAGTTTGATGATAGATACGTCGCCATATAGATGATCATGGATGTTGGCTTTTTTGACAGGGTGATAAACCCAACATCCTTTTGGCCCCAGAATGCTTGTAGCAGCAATAAGGTCTCTACCTTTATTGTCACGTAACATTGGCGATTGTTTACTAATCGTGAGAAGTTTTAATCCTCTTCTCGCACAAGCTTCATATAACATTACATTGAACCTTCGTTCGCCACCAAAGTAGCTTGCACCATCGAGAAGAATGAAGTCCTCATCATCAGCAATCCTCTCTAATCTAAGAGCCATTTCACTTTCAAGTTGAAGCCTAGTTTCTTGCATTATTTTGCGGCGTACATAAGCATCTCCTTTGACAGCTCTAATCGTTTCCTTAAAACCCCAATCTACATCTCTGTTTTGAACCACAGCATACGATACACGACAGACGTAGATTGCCCAATTGTTTGCCCGTCTTAAAGTTCTAGTCGAACAATCAACCGCGAAGAAGTGAACGTCGCGTTTCTTTTCCGATTTCAACGTAGTAAAATTAGATGTTGATGGTGTTGTAGAGATTACAGGTTCAACTTTTGATTTTTCAGGATCAATTACGCACCCTTTTTCAATATAGTCTCTCATTATTTTCTCCATTTTGGAGAAATCCGATTCAAGTCCTCCATTCATACGTAATACGCCTAATTCATTGGGATAATCATTTGCTTGTTTTATTTAATGATTTGAGTGTGCTTTTCGATAGTTCTGTGAACATTCGATACTTTCTATTGTTTTGTGGTCCCTCTGTCATTAGAAAGCCACGTCGAGTCATCCTTGCCAAATAAGTGGATGCAGTACTCAAAGCAATTACGTCGCCAAAAGTCTTTCCATATGTTTCCACAATGTCACGAGAGGAGAACCATGAAAATGCAAAACGATCATTAATCAGTAGCTTTGTCTTACTAAATTTCGTTGATTTGCTAGGACTCATTCGTTCAGTGCCCTTCTGTACACTGCCGAGTAGCTCGACAATGTCAAGGACGCACTGAGCTTTTTTTCTTGTAACTTCACCTTCAACAATAACTATGTATCTATTCCCTTCATCATCAAAAACCTCAACTCGTAATTTCCTAGCAGGCATAGATACAGACCACACATACATCAATCAAACATATGACTTACAGGGACTACAATTCACAAGTTATAGCTGTTATGACTAAATATTATAGTGCAAAATACCTCAAATTGAGTCGCTATTAAAAAAGCGAACTAATTTTACACTTATTTTGATTTAACATCATTGACAAATCTTCTCCATGTATAGAAGAGGAACAAGCTACGAATATTCGTTATTTTCCAGAGGAAACGAGGGGGTGGCGTATTCACTTAAAATAGACAGAAAAATCATGAAAGGCAGTGATTTACGTGACGAAACTTCAACAACTGATTAAACTTCACAAGGACTTCACATTTTTGTGAACATTCTAATCCGGCACCAATTTCTCCAAACCACGCGCCCATCCCCCAACCCCTACATTTCCACTCCAACCTTGGTTTATGAAAATAATGAGCCCGCATAAAAAAGAAAGGAAACATTGAATTATTATTGTCAAAAAAAAAGTGATAAGTTACTTTAAAAAAATAAACAAATATGATTAATATATATTAGGTTAAATTAAGTTCCAGAGTATATTTTATAATAACAAATCATCATAACCAATAAAAAGAATCAGAGTATTCCAATAGAAATAAAGGGGTGTGTGTGTATGTATTTTTAGTTTTCATAATGCGCGCGCGTATTTTCTATCATACTTTCTTCAGATGAGTTTCTTGACAAACACAGATTTTAACATGTATAGTAATCATCTATTTTTTTAGACAAGAGTCTTTAATTTTTCAAGTTGAAATGGTGGCTCTGCAAGTGCATTTGCTGAAGGGAGATGGTGACCTTATGGTGGAGAAAGAAGTGGACATACTTGACGCAGTTTTTGAGCGTTTCCTGAATAACGTAAACTTATTCAAGGATAGAGATGTACTCCGCCATGATTATGTTCCTCAGAAATTACCTCACCGTGAACAGCAGATAAGATATTTAGGTATGATTGTTGCTCCACTTTTAAAAACAGCTCGTTGCTCAAACATCTTCATCTATGGAAAAACTGGGACTGGTAAAACAGCTGTGATAAAATACGTTCTAAATCGACTAGCGAAGAAAGCAGTGGAACTTGATACATCAGTTAAAATTGCATATGTAAATTGTCGTCTAGCTGGTACTGAATACAGGGTATTTTCGGCTTTATGTGGCTCAATGAACATAGATGTGCCTTTTACCGGTCTAGCAGTTGGAGAAGTTTTTGAGCGTTTCAAAAGAGGACTGGAACAACGAGGGCTGTCGCTTATAGTTGTGTTGGATGAATTAGATGAGCTAATTAAGGCTAGAGGCGACGTACTTCTATACGAGTTAACGCGAGTAAATGAAACCCTTAGTAGAGGGAAGGTTGCAATCGTTGGGATCTCAAACGATCTAAGGTTTAAAGAACTCCTCGAACCACGTGTGTTAAGTTCATTAAGCGAGGAAGAAATTGTCTTTAGACCCTACGATGCATCTGAATTAAAAGACATTTTATGGGAAAGAGCAGCACTAGCTTTCAGCAAAAACATTTTACTTGATGGGGCTGTCAGCTTATGTTCAGCTTTAGCTGCTGCAGAACATGGAGATGCAAGACGCGCTCTTGATCTTCTAAGAGTTGCCGGGGAGGTAGCTGAAAGGAATAATGCACAATCTATATCTGAAGATCATGTTAGAGAGGCTGAGAAAAGAATCGAACATAATAGAATAATAGATGCCTTGACGAATTTGACTTTACACTCCAAGTTCGTTTTGTATAGCGTGTATCTTCTCGGAAAAGCCAAAATTTATTCCGCGATTACTGGTGACATATACGAAGTGTACACTGAGCTATGTAGAGAGATTGGGATCTCACCCTTGACTCAGCGACGTGTAAGTGGACTAATAAACGAGCTTGACGTTATTGGACTTTTAAATGCTAGAATTGTCAGTAGGGGCAGGTATGGTCGGACAAAGAAGATAAGCCTAGCTATCCCCCGGAGTCCTTTTAAAGAAGTATATGCCAACGATGACCATCTAAGTCAGTTGCTTAACTTCAACCCGAACTGCTTAAGCACGAAGATGAGAAAAACTATCCATTAAAATCTATTGGCAGAACCTGTTTTGTCTGAAGGTTAACAACTGGAATTATCCCTGGTGTGGGATCCAAACCTAAATTTCGTTGATACACTGTTTGCCTTTGCCAAGCTCCAGAATTTACCATCAAAGTGCCTCTATATGTATCATACTTCATCACGTGTACATGACCTGAGTGATAAATATCTGGAATTTTATCTATCACTAGGAAGTCTCGCTTTCCTGAGGCTATCGAAGTTCGTTGGCCATAGGTGGGTGCTAAATGTCGACCCTGAAGCAATAGGCGCATAGCTCTCTCTGGAGAGTGAAAATTCATCTCTGCTGCAGTTGCCAAGACATCATCTAGACTTCGACCGTGATGTACAAGCAATCGTACTCCATGAATACTAACTACTGCTGGGTTACCTAGAGATAGCAGATTTTCTGATTCGAGGAGAGGCGCAGCGTACTCTTTTGGAATAGCTGGCTGTGGTAACGCCTTTCTTGATGCATCATGATTACCTGGAATTATAATCACCTCTATGTAATCAGGGATTTGTTCGAGAAACTTTGCGGTTATTTCGTATTGTTTATAGATGTCCCGTATTGCGAGTTCTCTTATCTGATTGGGGTAAATGCCTACACCGTCCACTAGGTCACCTGCTATAATGACATACTTTATAGAACCTGCAACTTCTCTTAAGTTCTGTGAACCATGCTTACCGTTAAGCCATAACAGAAAGTTGTTGAACTCTTCCCGCATGAATTCATGACTACCAACATGAAGATCAGATATGAGGGCTGCACAAACAGGGTCCTTAGCTACTCGTGCCTCTTTTTGAGGAATGTCAGGAAGAAGGATTTCTTCAGCAACAAGGTAATTCTTACGTCCCTTGAGTAGGCTAAGACATACTACTTGATCGGGGAGTATGGACTTAGTTTTCTCGAAAAGCTCTAATGACCCATTCCGCGGAACAAGCACGGTTGTGCTGTGTTCAAGATCCTCAACCTTGAGGAACACACCGAACTTGGATTCCCGCTTTTCCGTAACCATACAAAAGGCTTTTTCCCTAGAACGAGGTTGAGCTCGGAACACATCCCTGAGGGTTCCAGCGCTTCTTGAGTCCATTCTCTGCCTTAGCAAACGCACTATACGCTTAAATCGGTCCTGGAAATAATCCTGATATTCATCAATTGAGCCAGTGGAACAGACCTTTCCAGTTGGATCATCCAACACTGTAATATCTTTCTTGATATTCTTTGCGAGGGAATGGAATACTTTCCTAGTTTTTGTGGTGGTTCCTGAAGATTGGGGAAAAGGAAGGGTATCAGGTTGTTTTAAGTCTCTTGTTTTGCCAAAAACCTCTGTTGCCATTTCCTCAAGAAGGCTTTTGCTAATGAAAAGTGATTTCCGGGTATTGGCTTCCATTCTTTTCAGGGTCAATTCAATTAACTTTTCAGGGTCTTCTCTTTTTGAGATTGCTGTAAGCAGCTCAAAGGCCTCTTCATCAAGATGATACCCTGCGGTGAGCGAAAGAGACAACGCTTGTTGTATACGTTCTTGTTCATTCACCAAACTTTTCTCCTAATCGCATCACCGTAAACATTTCCATGAACGAAGGAAAGCAACGTCAAGATTCACAATGTGGTATCAGAACCTCTTGAAGGTTTCGTAGTCTTAACTTTCCCATTTAAGTTTCCTACATTTGCCTGCTGTTTAAAACTTGTTTATCTTAATCATACATCAAATCTGAATCACCTTTGAGGTGCGTGCGTACAAAATTAATACAGTTAACATTAATTAAATTCGGCTTGTTTATACTTAGTAATACAAATTTTACTCGGTCTATTCTTTCTCATCTGTGTTTATATACACCTTTCTTTAGAGAAACATTCAACGAGGTATTGTTATGGAACTACGCAGAGTTCAATGCACGAAAAGTGGAACTTATTTTGTTTCCTTACCAAAATATTGGGCTAAAAAGGTTGGGCTTGAAAAAAGTGATGTATTAGCGATTTCGGAATCCTCTGAAGGACAGTTATGTCTTAACCCTTCATATGATTTGGAACGCGAACCTCTAAGCACAATTATAAAACCATCAGCTTACCTAGGACGAGAGATTGTAGGTAAATACCTGCTTGGGTATGATGAAATCTGCGTGAAGGCTAAGGACACAATTTCCCCTCAAGAAAGAGTTCTTGTCAAGCAAACCTCTACTCGTCTCATTGGTTTAGAAATCGTTGAAGAGGATTTTACCCGCATTGTACTTCAGTGCTTACTGGAACCCGCTGCATCATCACCTAGGAAGATTCTACGACGCGAATACAATATTGCGGCTGGTATGCACCGAGATGCAATTAGTGCTTTCTTGGCAAGTGATATGAACTTGGCTCAGAATGTAATTGCTCGGGACGTTGAAGTAAATAGGTTCTACTTTCTTCTCGTGCGAACTTTACGAACAATGATTCAAAATCCAAATCTTGGTGAAAAGTTAAACATCCGCTCTATCGACTGTCTTGACTACCGGCTGTGTGCCAGCTTGGTTGAAACCATTGGAGATCGAGCTGTGGTAATTGCGAATAAAGCCCTAGCCTTGAAGGACATTAAGATTTCGAGAGAGATTTCGCAGTTAGTGGGAACGTTTCATTCAATGATTTTCAAAAACCAGGAAAAAGCTTTGAAAGCATTCTTCGAACATGATGTTGCTTTAGCTGAGGAAGTTAGGCGCGATAGGTTAAATGTTGGGAATACATTTGATGACATAGAGTCAGCTGTAAAAGAACAAGCTGGTAAGATTGTTCCTATTATCTTGACAGCAATGACTTCTCTGTATCAGGTATTTGGTCACAGTTTGGATATCGCTGATTTGGTAATGCCAAAGATCGATTAGGAATGAAAGAGATATCAATCTTAATGAAAGAAACACTCATCAAAGCTTAGCTTAAAGGTTGTTTTGATTAACTATTTAAGGAGTAACTGTATACAAGTCGATACCAAGAGTTTGAAGAATATGGGACGACGTCGGAGAAAGGCTGTTCGCGTTCTTAGAAAACGACTGCCCGAAATCTTTCTCTGTCCGCGTTGTGGGAAGGAGAGTATTGCGGTGCAACTCCTACCGCGCGAAGGAAGAGCTTTGGTTCGTTGTGGAGGTTGTGGCTTGAGTGATGAGTTACCTGCTTTGAAACCTCACAAAGAAATTGATGTCTATTGTAGGTTTACTGATAAATATTATAGTGAGCGGAAACAACGCTCTGAGAAAGCATAGAAGAGAGCTCCGTATGGCTGGACCCGTGGAAAAACACCTTCTTAATTGCATTCAAGAAGAGGGCGCAATTCATCTAACTCTCATTGACCCTGAGAAAGTGACCCCCACATCAGCCCTTCATCTCGCTGAGAAAGCGGAAGAATATAAAACGACTGCAATCATGGTTGGAGGATCAACCTCAGTTTCCACTGCTCATCTGGACGACATCATAAAAACGATGAAGCATAATATTTCAGTCCCCATAATCTTGTTTCCTAACAACGTTAGTGGGATAAGCAAATATGCAGATGCTATCTGGTTTATGTCCCTTCTCAATTCCACTGATCCATATTTTCTTGTTGGTGCTCAAATCTTAGGTGCTCCCATTGTAAAAAGAAGCGGATTGGAAGCATTACCTCTGGGATATATAATTGTAGGAGATGGTGGTACAGCCAGAGTTGTAGGGCGTGCAGCTCCAATCCCCTACAAGAAACCTGAGCTCGCCTCTGTATATGCTTTGACAGCACAATATCTCGGTATGAGATTTGTCTATTTAGAGGCTGGCTCAGGGGCAAGTCAACCCGTTCCTCCAGTCATGATTGGTGCTGTGAAGGAGACTATAGACATTCCATTAATAGTAGGCGGTGGAATAAGGAACGCTGAGCAAGCTAAGACCGCTGTCGTCTCCGGTGCTGACATTATAGTAACAGGAAACATCACTGAAGAGAAAGGTGCGAGTATTGAGTTTAAACGACTTGTGACAACAGTAAGAAAGAACACTCATAATTAATCTACTGACCTATGCACTTGCACGCTCAAATATGTAACATGACAAGAGCCAACTGACATCTGCAAACGCAATAATTCCTCTTAGAAGCGTTATGGTTTTACATTATCTATACCAGAAAATTCAAAATAGGTCTGTGCCTTCCCTTTTGATGGCGAGTCTCTTGGACATAAAGATGAGCAAGGAACATCAGAAATATGTTGAATCCCTCGGAATTGGGCTCCAGAAGTTATATGAAATCGCAAAGAAAGCTCGACGAAGAGGATTCGATCCCAAGTTAGAACCTGAGCCAGAGATTGCCCGAGACCTCGCTGAACTAGTCGAAGGCCTTGTGGGACCTCCTGGAGTCGCCAAAAGCATAAGAGAACTCAGCGAAAAGCTTCCTCGAGAGGAACTTGCATTCAAGATTGCAGAGGAAATTGTCTATGGCAAGTTTGGTCATTTGGAAACTGAGAATGCAGCCGAACAAGCTATCAGAACATCACTTGCCATACTCACTGAGGGTATCACTGCAGCACCACTTCAAGGAGTTGCTAAAGTTTGTATTAAAAGTAATTTTGATACCAATCAAACCAAATATCTAGCAGTCTACTACGCTGGACCCATTCGTTCAGCAGGAGGCACAGATCAGGCGCTAACCATTATTATAGGAGACTTCGTGCGTGGTCTTCTTGGCCTAGATCGATATAAACCAACGGAAGAGGAGATAAATCGATTCATTGAAGAGATGCGGCTTTTTGAGAGGTCTGTCGGAAGGTTCCAATATCATGTCTCCGATGCTCAACTTCGAAGGGCAATAGAATTTATTCCTATAGAAGTTACTGGCACAGAATCTGATCCGGTGGATGTGCAGTCGTTTCGGAATTTACCTCGAATAGAAACTAATCGTGTTCGGGGTGGTGCATTGCGTGTAGTTAACGATGGTATCATAGGACGAGCGGCTAAGATTTCAATAATCATTGAAAAACTAGGCATTGAAGGCTGGGATTGGCTGAAACGTATCGGTGAAGCAGAAGGAACTACAGATGATAACAAGAAAAGTGCCGGTTTTATGGAAGATATAATTGCGGGACGCCCTGTTTTCTCTTTTCCATCACACCCCAATGGATTCCGCCTTCGTTATGGACGAGCAAGAAACACTGGTTTAGCTGCTGTCGGTATCAATCCTCTAACAATGAGTATTTTAAATCAATTTCTAGCGGGCGGGACACAAGTCCGCATCGAACTCCCTGGTAAAGGTGGGGTGGCTATGCCTGTAGACTCCATTGAACCGCCTATAGTGCTACTTGAAAACGGAACAGTTACCCGTGTCACAAAGCAAAACCTTGCGCAAATAAAGAATAAAATTAAGAAGATATTGTTCTTAGGCGATATGCTCGTAAACTTTGGAGATTTTCTTTATAACAATAAGAGACTTTGTCCTTCAGGGTATACAGAGGAATGGTGGAGAGAAGAGCTAAAAGCATCAATAAGAGGAAAACTGAATGGTAACCTGGAGAGAGCAGCTTCGGTCACAAATGTTTCGAAGAAGCGGCTAGAAGAATTTTCACTAAATCCATTCATCAATAAACCAAATACAAGTGAAGCTTTTTCTATTGCTGAGAAACTCAATATTCCCCTTCATCCCAACCACACTTTTTTCTGGCAAAATACCACGATCGACGAGTTGAAAATATTACAACGATGGTTACAAGGATGCCAAACCCACGATAACGGTGAGGAAATTTATGAGTTAAGGGGAAAACTGAACTCATCAATTAAGAACACCCTTGAGCACTTAGGCTGTTCTCATAGAGTAGTGGAAAACCAAATAATCATTGAAGGCGACGAAGCTTTAATCTTTAAAAAACTTCATATGAATTCACTAGAGGAGCAAGTAGACACAACATTATCCCCTCTAGCAGCCTTAGAAAAACTCTCAGGAATCACCATACGTCCCAAAGCCCCCACTACAATAGGAGCTCGGATGGGTCGACCAGAAAAAGCAAGTAGAAGAGAAATGAAACCTCTTGTTCATCTTCTTTTTCCTGTAGGATTAGCTGGAGGGTCAAAACGCGATCTGACACTAGCTGCCAAAAAAAAATCGATCAATGTGGAACTCGTCAAGCGATTCTGTCCAAAATGTGACAACTCTACATTCCGCGTCTTATGTTCTCAATGCCACGAGGAAACAATTCTCCTTAAAACTTGTCCCCGTTGTGGCACAAGGTTGAACCAGGATGTCTGCCCATCCTGCGACGTACCCGCCCACAACTTTGAACAACAGAGACTTAACATAAAAACTATGCTTGAAGAAGCTTACCAACGATTAGGAGTTAATCCACCTAGAATTATAAAAGGAGTCAAAGGCCTCTCAAACAAACAAAAGATTGCTGAAATCCTTGAAAAAGGAATTCTCCGGGCTAAAGAAGATCTATCCATCTACAAGGATGGCACAATACGGTTTGATGTGACGAACGCTCCCTTAACACATTTCAAACCTGCTGAAATTGATGTTCCCACAGACACATTGAGACGGCTAGGCTACACTGTCGACCTCGAAAAACAACCTCTCAAAGATGAAGAACAAATCTGCGAACTAAGAATACAAGATGTTGTTATTCCACGAAAGAGCGCAACCTACTTTGTACGCGTGGCGAGATTCGTCGATCAACTCCTCGAAAAAGTTTACAAAATTCCAAGGTTCTACGAAGTTAAAAATCCCCAAGATCTGATTGGACATCTTATACTCGGTCTAGCCCCTCACACTTCAGTGGGAATAGTAGGTCGAATCATCGGCTTCACTGATCTTGACGTCTGCTATGCTCATCCACTCTGGCATTCAGCGAAGCGACGTGACTGCGATGGAGACGAAGATTCAATCATGCTAGCACTTGACACCTTGCTCAACTTCTCAAAAAGTTATCTTCCTTCTCGAATCGGAGGGATAATGGATGCTCCTCTATTCATAATCCCTGCTGTTAATCCAACTGAAGTACAAAGACAAGCGCATGAATTCGATGTCGCCAGCAAGTATCCTTTAGACTTTTATAACCAAACATTGAAGCGAGTTTCTCCTAGTAAAGTGTCAGACCTTGTTGAGTTGATCGCACACAAGTTAGGACATGAAAACCAGTTTGAAGGCTTTGCCTATACAACCCCAGTTTCCGACATTAACATGGGAAACCGCGAAAGCATGTACAAGAAGCTGAAAAAGATGACCGACAAGCTAGATTGCCAAATGGAGCTTGCTGAAAAAATTACAGCAGTGAACGCACGAACCGTAGCCTTGAAAGTACTGACCACACATTTTATGCGGGACATCGCAGGAAATCTGCGAGCTTTTACAACTCAAGGATTCCGCTGTAAACTATGTAACAAACGCTTCCGACGCATACCTCTAAAGGGAAAATGCACCAAATGTGGAGGATCACTATCGCTCACCGTATATCGTGGTGGAATTGAAAAATACCTAGAGGCTGCACGACACCTTGTTGAGAAATATAGGTTGCCAAAATACTACATTCATCGCTTGGATCTGGTTAAAAAGGAAATCATTACGCTTTTTGAGGGAAAGAAACCCCGACAAAAAAGTCTCGAAAGCTTTGCTTAAACCTTTTCTTCTTGAAAAACAATGATGCTCTTGATAAAGATGGCAAAGATAGCTTTTCACCCGAACGCTTACTTGATGAATACAAGAAATGTTAAACGGGGACTGATTTCCCGAACAAGAATTCTATTTGTGTTGGAAAGAAAGAATGCTACTGCAAAAATCCTCGCAAAGGAATCCGAATTAAGTTACAATGTTGTTCTACACCATTTACATCTTTTGGAAGGCGAGAGAATCGTTTCCGGAGTGAAAAAGGAGAAACCTTTCCTTTGGAAATCCACAGGCTTAGGTCAGCAAAGCCTAACTTCCACCTAACTTTTTCGGGGAGATTCCGAAAGAGCACCTACAAGGAGATGAACCACATTTCGGGCAGCATTCCCTGTATTTTGAAAGTAAAGCGCTTTCTAAATCAACTTCGAGAAGATTGGCCAGTGACATTAACCATGCTACAACGTCTGCAAACTCACTTCTGAGTGCTTCCTTGTTTCCACGATGAATTGCATCTTTGAGTTCATCAACTTCTTCCATTAGCCACTCGAAAGTTCCCTCTACACCTCGCTTTGAGTCCTTATAAAAGTAGATTTGACGCATTGTGTCCTGAAGACTTCTCATTGAAACCATAAATTAGCCCCTTGCTAAAAAAAACATTCGGACACTCAATGGATTCTCATGTATTTGTAAGCTTCTGCTGATGTATCAAAGGAGTAATGAACATTCACATAGTCTTGTCGAAAATTCATAACATCTCTTTTAACTTTGTGTGCATCTTCCTTTTTAATAACTACTCGCTTGAGGAAATCTGCGATTTCACCCATCTGTGCTTCCTTCATCCCAAGCCTAGTGACCTCAGAAGTTCCTAATCTAATCCCTCCAGGATGCATAAAATGACGCCCCTCCTTGATATCCCATGGTAACAAGTTACGGTTAATTATTACATTCGCTTTTTCCAGAGTTTCCTCTATTGAGCCACCATCGCCATATTTGGTTATATCCGCCAAAATAACATGTGACTCAGTGAAACCCTTGTGTTCCGCCAACACATTGAATCCTCGTTCATACAAAGCTTGGCCCAACGCCTTACTATTCTTAATCACTTGTCTAGTATAATCATGACCGAACTCTAACATTTCAGCACATGCAATAGTGACTCCCGCCAAAGCATGTAAGTGATGATTGCTGACCATTCCTGGGAAGGTAGCTCTTTTGATTTTATCAGCGTACTTACTCCATGAGAGCACTCCACCATGCTGTGGACCAAAAAGAGTCTTGTGAGTGCTTAAACTCACAACATCTGCTCCTTCTCGAAGTGGATCTTGGAATGTTCCGCCAGCAATCAAACCCGCTACATGAGCAGCATCATAACTAACTGTGGCACCAATGTCATGAAAGACTTGAGCAAGCTCCTTAACAGGGTGCGGAAAGGGAAACACACTCGCACCAAACACAACAAGTTTTGGTGGCTTCCCACTTTCCACTAATTTTCTCACACGCCTCTTCGTTTCATCAACGTCGATGTTTAGTTCCCCATAGTCCAGAGCCAAATAACGTACATCCAAACCACTTACTGCTCCTGCAGTGCCACCAAGTCGCTTCTTTCCTGTAGTAATATGTCCGCCGCAGGGGATAGACAAAGCCATCAAAACATTCCCAGGTTCCGTGAAAGCCGTGTACACCACGAGGTTTGAAACCACACCTGAAATCGGTCGAACGTCAACGAACTCCGAATCAAAAAGCCTTTTCATTAAATCGATGCATAGCAGCTCAACTTGATCTATATACGAGCATCCGGCATAAACACGCTCGCCAGGCCATCCCTCGGCGTACCTGTGACCAAAATCACTCGCCAGGGCTTCCCTGACAGCAGGGCTTGAAATATTTTCACTGGCAATTAACGGAATACTTTCCTGAAACAATTTATGATGTGCCTCAAGTAAATTAAATGTACGATCATATGATTCACGAGCTGACAAACTCCTAACCTCCTTTTACTGAAGTCTCACTCAAACATAAAAACTTTGAAACATGAATTCAAATCCCACGAAGCGAGTTCGCAAATCCTTTTTGCGCGTGCGCTTTTCCATGACCAATATTATTCTCTTCGCCATATGTTATAGGGGCACTGGTTCCAACAGTATCTGCTCCCTTTAAACACACACCCTTCGCATTCTAACCTGCTAAAAGGTTTTTGTTTCCTCATTAACTCCCAGATGAAAACTGCCAAACTGCTTTATGAATTATCCCTTTTGGCGTCCCCTAAAATGCTTCTTGCAATTAAGTAGTTTTTCTCTTTCCTCTTTTGGCAGGAGAAAAGCAGGCATTATCTTTGTTTTCCTTGGTCGCCCCCAATTCTTCAGGATAGTAACTTTGATTTCCTCTGCCAATAATCACCCTCCTACTATCACGTGGCGAAGGGAGGTTCGATTCTTCACCTTAGACTATTTAAGTTGAGCGAACATAATAGATAATTTGAAAGCTTATTGGTGATTTGGGCAATGGGGAAAAAGAAGCCTTCACGTGCAAAGAGAAGGATGTTAGAAAGACAGAGAGAACCGCCAATTTATAGTTCTGAAAGTCTTCGTCATGCATATGAACAGAAAACCAGATGGGTAAGCAAGGTTCAAAAAAGAAAAGAGTGATAGCCACAAAATGGATCTCACGCGCATTTAAATGATCATTCCCGAGTCTATGGCGCACTTAATTAATGCTTTCTTCATGATACCTATGTCATGAAAAAATATGTGTACTCATTGCTTTACCTTGTTTGGCTTGAACTCAAGAGAGTTATTTTTGGGGTGAAGTATTTTGCAGAAGTTGATGTAACGGATAACTGCAATCTTAGATGCAAACACTGTTATCATTTTCACGGAAAAGGCGATTTTAGAACACTGGAACTCTCCATACCTGTTTTGATAAAAAGGTTTAATGAACTCTACAAGTCAGGAATAAGGCATATTCTTTTGGTTGGTGGTGAACCTGCGCTCAGGAATGATGTTCTCATGCTTGCTGATCGGGTTTTTCCTTTTGTCTACGTTATTACGAACGGAACGATTAAGATACCAGCAGAATTTAATCACCGGTTATTTGTTTCAATAGATGGTTCTCGAAAAACAAATGATTCAATCAGAGGAAAATGTGTTTTTTCAAGAGTAATGAAAAATTATTCAGGGGATAAACGTGTTGTTATCAATATGACAATAACGAAAGATAACTTCAAAGAACTTGAGGAGGTCATAAAAATTGCAAGAGACAATGGTTTCGCAGGTGTTGTGTGTAACATTTGCGCGTCTGGAACCGATATCAGTGTTCCCATGGTTGTAAGAAGAGAAGATAGGGGGGCTATAATAGAGGAACTGAAACGGGTAAAATCATTGTATCCAAAAGATTTTCTTTTGAGCAAGTCTATGATAAAATGGTACGAATACCCTGACCATAGGGATTCATGCCACTGGGGCGATGAAGTATTACATTTTGATGTTTCATGGAACAGAAGAAGGTGTTTTGGAAATAATGTGGACTGTTCTAATTGTGGGTGTCTAGCAGGATCTCTGCAAAATCCTCTAAGAATGCTAAGACACCCAAAAGAGATGATGAAACTTGCTTAAAATCCCACATAACCTTTGCGGTGTCCGCCTTTCCTGACAAATAATGCACGAAAAAACATGACATTTTGAATAGTAGTCAACTAAGATTTTAGAAACCACTCTGAACCTTAGCAGGTGCGGGGGTATTCTACAGACTTTGCGAGGTGAATGAATACGCTATTTTTTAGTAGTTAGCTCGCTGAGATCAAACGTGGCAACACATAAGACACTGTCAGCACCCCCATAGTAAATGATGACCTGACCGTCCATCAGAATATTGCCACAGCTAAAGACCACATTAGGCACTTTGCCAAAGCGTTCGTAATCCTCGACCGGTGTCAAAATTGGTTTTTCGGAGCGGTAAAGGACTATTTCAGGGTTTCGCCGGTCAAGTAGTGCAACTCCTAGTGAATAGATCTTCTCGAAATTCACACCGTGATAAATGAAGAGCCACCCCTCGTTGAGTTCTATTGGAGGACCAGCAGCGCCAACTTTCCAACAATCCCAATTCTTTGTTCGAGGCCTCATTATAGCCTTGATATCAAACCATCTTTCAAGATCATCCGAATAAGCCACACAAATATCGGGTTCGATACGATGGAACATCACATATTTCCCATTTATTTTCCTGGGAAAAATCGCAGCGTCCTTGTTGCGAATGCCCTGAAACGGTAAACGCCGATCCCCCCATTTCCATGATTTCTTCACAAAACCTTCGATTGCAATTGAAGTTAACGCGACCTGATACACAAGTTGATGATTGTGTTCACCGAGCGCTGTGTAGGTCATAGCGCATCTACCATCCATAATTGTTAGACGCGGGTCCTCACAACCCATCTTTTCTGCATCAATAGCTGGCTCAAATACAGGAAATGATAGACGTTCTTCAATAAGATAGCCATCTGAAGACGACGCATAGCCCAAACGAGAGATGCCATCATTTCCCATGGCACGATATAGAATGTGAACTCGTTTCTCTATAAGGGACGCTGATGCATTAAACACTCTTCGAGATTCCCAAGGATGCATCGACACTGATCTTAGAATTGGATTGCCATGAAAACGTTTCATCACATCGTTTCCTTTTGCCACTCTTACAACTGGTTCTTTACGCCACAAATTTCATCCAGAAGGCCTCTAATCGCTAATAAACCCACCAGTTTCCCTCCACGATCTACCACCGGTACGTGTCTTATTCCATGCGAGACTATGAGCATTTTTGCCTCTACGAACGAAGCGCTTTCCTCAATAGTATACACTTCTCTTGTCATGACTTTCTTCAGAGGAGTATTCAGAGGAATTTTTTGGGCTATTGTTCTGATGGCATCTCGCTCCGTGAATATGCCTATGCATTTATCTTCATTATCAGTTATCACTACTGATCCGATGTGTTTCCTATGGAGCATCCTGATTGAGTCTTCAATTGTGATGTTTTCTTTTGCTGTAACCACGTTTTTTAACATTATATCTCGAACCATCAGCACCTCATCTACACCTCATCTTTCGTAGAAACTCATGCTTACTTTTCTATTTTGTGGATCGTAGCTCAGTTTTTTCATGACCGGTGTGTTTTATGATTTGATCGTTGCTGCTACGTCTACGGATGACTATTCGGATAATTCTAGTTCCAGACGAGATAGAAGATAGACCACGGTAGCTTCTGCACCTTGATTAAGGTTCAATCCTGAAGGGGTTATCCCGTCGTAACAACCACCTGTTTCCGGATTGTAAACCACTGCTTTTTGAGAGTTTCTCCCGAGATACCACTCAAAAATAATGTAAGCTGTTCTTCTATATTCCTCATCACCAGTGGTTTGCAGGGCTGACAATGCTGCTTCTGTCATGCAAGAAGCTTCAATTGATTGTTGATCATACAAGGCCTTTCTGCCACCTTTTGGAAACCAGCCATTATTACCAATTGGAACAAACTCACCATTTACCATTTGATTTCCCACAAGAAAACCAAGTGATTCCTCAGCTATCTGACAATATTCCTCTTTCTTTGTATTTCTGTAAGCTTCAAAAAATGCTTGTGCTAACCGTCCATTAGCATAAGTAAGATAGGGCTCAAACCAATGCCAATCGCCCGAAGATTCATGGTTATAGTTGTTCAGAAGTTGATCAACCAGCCTAATGATGTTTAGTGTAAGGTTTTGGTCTTCAGGATATGCTTGCTGATAGTAACTGAGACCTAGGATTGCAAAAGCTTTGGCTCTAGGTGACCGAAAGTGAGGAACGTGAGGAAACCCCTTATCAAAAACCTCTTTTGAAACCAACTTCTTCTCTTTATCGAGAGAGGAATTTATGGCGTACCCGCAGGCCCAGAGAGCACGACCCATGCAGTCTTCAGAACCCAAATTATCGAGAAAGCGTCGATCGTAACTCAGAAAATTATGAAATCTGCCATCTGCCATTTGCATGTGGTATAGAAAGCTCAAATAGATGCCTGCTAGTCTTGCTATTTCCGGATCGCTGTGGATCCGATGGTACTTGGCGCACACAATCAGTGCCCGTGCATTGTCATCTGTGGTGTATCCTTCTCTTCTGTTGGGAGTTGTAAATTTGGTGTGTTGAATAATTCCTGTATCATCTGTAAGAGCTCTTAGATAATCCAACTTGATCGGTGGAATCTTGGGCGACCCAATTCTCAAGCCTTCGCTAGTCTCCTAAAGAGTACAGCATATTCTTGCGCTACTTTCGGCCAGGTAAATTCTCTACTGTAGCTGTAAACCCTTTTTTCCAAGTCCCTTTTTAATCCCTTGTCTTCTAGAAGCTGAATTACGCGTTCAGTAATAGAAGCAGGATTCTTAAACTTACAAAAAAGACCCCGGCCCTCGGCAAGAGCTTCTTGAGCGTGAAGGTAGGGAGTTGATATTATTGCTTTTCCTGTTCCCATGGCATACACAAGAGTCCCGCTGCTGATTTGATTCGGTTCGACATATGGAGTGAGATAAATGTCCGTTGCCTGGAGATACCTAATTAGTTCCCGTTTTGAGAGAAAACGATTGTGGAACCTAACATGTTCGATTAGATTCAAATCATCAACCAATCTAATTAGTTTCTTTCGATAACGCTCTCCCTCAAACTTTCTTACCTCTGGATGAGTCTCTCCGATTATAAGGTAAATAATCTTGGGCTCGTTCTCAACAATTTTCGGGAGAGCTCGAATAACATAGTCAATGCCTTTACCACGGTTTATTAGTCCAAAAGTGGATAGAACTATCCTACCTTTCAAGCCGAGTGTAGGCTTGACAATGTCGCTAGAAACGAGTGGAACAACAGGACATCCATGTTGAACGACTTTGAGTTTTCCGCATGGAATATTATAACTCTTTAGTAATTGCAGTGCAGTGCTGGTCATGGTGATTATTATCTCGCTACGATCTGTAATATTCTTTAAAACGGCTTGAGCCTTTAGTTCAAAGTCTGGCGATAAAGTGTGGAGCGTAGTAAGTATTGGCCTCTGAACATTCTCCAGGAACAAGTTTATATATTCTCCCCACTCTCCTCCAAAAAGACCAAATTCATGTTGGAGATTCACCAAAACAGCTTTGGATGAATTAACGTAACGAGCAGCTTTGATGTAATCATCAGCAGAGTCCCTTCTGATCTCACATTTAACTCGTCTTCTATTATAATTATAGATCGTCTCATGCTCATTTACTGCAATAACTAGCGGTTCTTTAAACATACGAAGCTGATCTACAGCATTGACCAAGTTTTTCGTGAAGGTCGCTATTCCACACTCACGCGGGGGATAGCTACTCAAATAAGCGATTTTTCCCCCCCCGATATTGGAAACTGCGTTCTTATTCATTTTTCAATCAACACTTCTAATATTCTATACAAAGATGGTATTCTTATTCCAAGATTATAGGGTGGAGCAATTAAAATCGCATTTACTTGCGTGTGCAACCAGAATTAATCCGCCCTCGATCTGTAGCATGAAACGAAGTAGATTCAGTTTCTTTCTCTTCATCTGTCCAATCTCATCTGAATTTATCATGAACCAAAGGTTAGTTGCAAGAATAATAAGATTATTAGGCATCACATCTTTTGTGGGCGCTTAGCGCGCACACTAAGAATCCAAAAACGCGCGCGCACGCAAAAAAATGTAAGTCGCGTATTAATGAATTTTGCGTTACGCGAACATCTTTATTCATCTTGAATGCATGCGCTTTATTACGTATGCGCGTGATGGAGAAAGGAGTTATGCTACCAAATTGAGTAGCCAGCTTTTAAAGGGATTATAGCATAACTTTGAAAAGGTATATACGAGTTTCCTGCACCTAAGTATAACCTATCACCTAAATGCGAAGTGAATTCTGTGTCTAAAACTTTTGAAGGCATCATCGTAAGTTATCGGAGGGGACCGAAAACCCAGAACCCGAAAGAATACATCCTCCGTTTTCCCAGCATTGACCCAGTTAGCGGAGCGGCGCGACTCATAGGTCGAAAGGTCGCCTGGCCCATCGGAAAACATAAGGCTCGAGGAAAAATCGTAGCGTTGCATGGAAAGAACGGCCTCGTCAGGGCTCGTTTCAGAAAGGGTGTGCCGGGCCAAGCGCTGGGAAGTCTAGTAGAAATAATCGGTTGACCCATGCGCGCGTGCGCATAACAAATGTGCATGCTTGTGACTTTGAGGGGGTTCAGCTAAACCGTGGGAGAGAAATCACTGCATGACGCAATCAAGTGCTGGTATGCTTGTTCCGATGACAAATTAGAAACAGAGATTGGAGAATATATCATTGATATTGTACGCGGCAACATGCTAATTGAGATTCAAACTCGCAATTTCTCAGCCATCAAAACTAAACTCAGAAATTTAGTTAGACACAACCCTATACGGTTGGTGCATCCTATCGCACAGAAGAAGTGGATCATTCGAGTTGACATCGAGAGTAAGAAAGTGCTTTCACGTCGCAAATCACCTAAAAAAGGTTCGTGCGCGGATTACTGATTGGTTAAATTCATAAAAGATTCTGTTTGTTGGGGGATAAGATCTAGTTTTTGGGTTGGGTTTGGGGGTTCGAATCCAACCCCCCCACACACACACACAGCGCGCGCGACAATAAATGAGGATAAGCCTATTCCAGAAGAAAACGTAAATTCAGAGAACTATCCACTGCGCCCCACTTTTATCAACGGTTCGCACAACCTCCAACAATGCGCGCGCAAGAGGATCATTCAAGTGTATGTTATTTGTAAAACTAAGGGATAGTCACTTGAGCCCTATTTTTTTTCTGTTGGTTATTGCAGTAATGATTCTTCTTCTTCTCCGATGCTGCTTATGGATAGGTGTCACATTGAGTTTGGTCGGATCAATATTCGATTTTGCTTTTAGATAATGTGCAAACGCGTCAAACTCGTTGGTATCTCTGAATTGGGCGTGCACTATTATATCGTGAATTGCAGCTGGACTAGCTTCATCAATCTCAACTACGTTCTGATGGTCTAGTAACTCTTTAATAAAGGCATCTCGATCTCTAAGAACCACTACTGAAAAAATAACTCGCCATATCGAAGGATACAGTTCAGCCAATTTACCCTGATTAATTGTTACTGTAAAACGTTCAATTACTCCTTTGCTGACTAAATTGTTTATTCGCTTTCGGACCGTGTCTTTATGAGCCTTTAACTTCAATGCCAATCCTTTGCTTGTCTGTCGACTGTCCTCAAGCAACTGCTTCAAAAGTTCAATATCTAACGCGTCAATACCTTTTCTGGGCATAACCAACACATATATAGAGGAAAGCACCACAGGATTTAAGTTTTTGTCCTAATAGACTGCAATATTCTCATCTTCTAGCTTAGTAATACTTATAAGTTGTCGCTATCCATTACAGTCAAGAAGGTTTTTACCATGGGTGAAAGAAAAGAACCAGTTGTCAAGACAGCAAGTGAAGACGAAAGCGAAAAGTTCGGAGCAAGTATGTACGCGGAATCGTCAAGAGCGATTCGGCAAGTAGGTGCACGAGTAGTGCTATCTGTCGGCGCAACTATACTCATATGGCTCGCGGGACGATTAATTTTTGTTCCCATGGCCGAAGGGTTAACACAGCAACTATTAGGCTACCCAGTAGCAGGAATAGTCAGCGCAATCATCGCCGTCGCATTGGCAGTCATAATCTTCACCGTGTTCATCGACATTCGCAGATTAACCAGTGGCCTAGCAGGAATAATGGCGTATCACTTCGGAAAAGCCAGCGGCGAAGTACAAAAAGCAGAATACAACAACTACCGAACAGCCCTAGATGGCGTTCTATACGTTGTCATAGTGACACTGACATACCTGCTTTTCGTGGATTATCTCGCAACTATACACCCGGCAATTCCAGCAGTCCTACTGATACTCATCGTGATCTGGGCAATATTCGCTTTGTACAGAAGCACCCGCGCAGTAGCAAACATTGTGGGCAAATACGCTTCAAAAGCGGCTGACGAACTGGAGAAGCAGGCAAAAAAGAAATAAAAACTCAAACCCCCAATTTTTTTGAAAATACTAGTGCACAACATTGGAGTGTAAAGAAGAATGAGCACCGCTGAAGAATTAATAAATTTCAAGCAAGCCCTGAGATTTTATGGTGCAAAAACTTTGCATCTTCTGTTGTCGGCTATGTTGATTTGGCTTTTCGGCGTACTGGTTTTTATTCCGATGGCATCCTCGATAGGATGGGACGCCGAATTTGTATGCACTCTGATAGTCCTTGTTGCCTTTACAATTCTCGTTTCAAGAGCGATTTCTGGTTTCAGGAATCTAATTGACGCATTCTCGGTTTTTCCCGCACGAAAATACCTAATTAAGAGAGGATTAGCCAAAGAGAACGCTGTCGTTGTTTCAAAACAAATACTTTACATGCTTTCAGTTGTGGTTCTTTATTTGTTGTATTTTCCGTTCTTGGTGCGTCTGCATCCTGCGTTCAGTGGAATGGTGCTTATCTTAGTAGTGTTTTTTGTTTTTTTACTTGCTCTAAAGACTCTGCGTGCGTCGCATAGAGCAATCACAGACTGGCTTTGCTCTTGACAATTGAAGCAAGGATTCGACAGCTAATTCAACTCGCAAACTGCAACCTAATGGCGAAAAAAGGAACTTTCGAATTAGTCATATTCTGTTGAAGTAGTTTATTGGCACATACCAATAGATGATAATTGGATTTTTGCACTTTGGATTTTGGCAAACAAGCTCTTGTTGGATCATATCGCCATCATAATTGCCCGCTTGCAGTTTTTGTGCGCGCGCAGCAACAACGTGCACAATCTTGGTCTACAGAAGAAGAAAAAAGAGAAAAGCCCACAAGTTGAGATACTATCGTATACTTTGAATTTACTTTTCCCAAAAACGGTGGTTATGGTATAAATTACAGTCTGGGGGCAGTAACTCCCGGGTTTATTCAAACATGTAGGTATTCCATGAGAAAAAATGGGGTTTTGCGGGAATAATTTCGGGTGATGTCTCCACTGTGGTGGGGGTTCGAATCCCACCCCCCCCCACACACACAGCGCGCGCGCGTCTACTGCCGCGTGTTTTTACCTTCTTTTCTGTTTCTTTCCTCCACGAGTTCTTCTAGTCTGATGCCCCTTCGATTTGACACGACGAGCGCTCTCTTTGGCTTTTCTACGGGAATCCTGTTCTTTACTCATTTCCACCACCTCACCTTTCAATTGTCAACACATACTTTCCAAAATAAACTTGTTGTGCGCGCGCGCACACACAAAACGAAATGGATTGGAAAACTAGATATTTGTTCCAGAACTGACTTATGAATCCCCGAAGACTAGACAATAATGCTAGAACTTGTAAAACACACTAATTGAATCTAAGAGCTCACCCATATTATTTTGCTCTCGTTTACATAATTGTCTTTCTTTTGGTGCTTGCCAATTTATTACATGTTTTCTCCAATTGGAATCATTTAATTTTTTGGAATGCATTCCAAAAAAGATAAGAATTTCTTTATCATTTACATGACCATTCTCGTCTTCGATAACAAAATGAGGGACCTCATGTAAATATGTCCTTCCAGCAATCATGTAAGAAAGTAAAGAATGGTGCCCATCAAACAAGATCCATTCCGATTGCTCTGTCTTTACTAATTTAATATTAAGTAATCCACTTGGAGATAGGATATCATTTCCAGATTTTATTTCTTTAACCATTGTTCTTATCTGGTTCATGCTTTTAATGCCATCAACATTATGGAGGTTAATAATTTCTCTCAATAAAACTAGTTCTTTAACTTCTTCTATTGTCCCTTTTATTTTCGAACCCAACTCTTTTTCAAAATGACCTACCGCGTCATAAATGGTATTGCTTTTATCTTTTAAATGAACTTTTAATGATGAAACACAAGTTAAATTTCCATCTTTAGATTTACACGGATGTATTAGTTTTACAAGTCTATAATTCAGAAAGTAGTTATGAACCATCTTCATCGGGAAATCCCACCATGTTGTTTCTTCTCGAGACCTGGAATCCATCTCTCCATGAGGATAGACCTCGGAGTATGAACTTATCCGTCCTCTCAGACGTTTATGCAACATCCACATTTTTATTGCGACAGGCATTGGACGAACCTCAATCTCTAGTAATTAGCGCGCGCGCGAAACGACGCCTAATTGCTGATTCGAACGCGCAACATTAATTAATTTAAGGTTTAATGAATGTACTATATAGTATAGGAGAATGTTTCTTTGAGTAGGAAAAAGAAAAGGGAAAGTGGTGCGCCTATGCCTGCCGCTAGTGCGGGGTTGCTTCGATTCTTTGAGGAAGAAACCAAAGGAGTACAGATAAAACCGGAACTCATTATTGTGTTCGCCATTGCTTTGATAGTTATCTGTTTACTTGCACAGCTTTGATACCGCTAGCCCTTATCAGCTGGCTACTCTTCATCATTATGAAGAACTTCTATCCTCTGAACAGAATTCAGATTCAGAAATATCTCGCTTCGGTCCTCTCTACCCGAAATCTGTGGTATGGGATTCGCTATAGTTGCTCGGAAAATCACTGCTTGAGCGCTTGAAAGCCATATTCCCGGGGGGTCATGTGTCAGTGCCACTAATTCCCCTTCGAAACCATACGCCTGGTTTAAGACCACAAGCAGTTTACGACCGACATTTCTCTCTAGCATATGAAAGATTGAGAGAGGAGGAACTGAATTAGATGACATAAATAGTCTCTACTGAATACTAAGCAGCTATCAAATAAAACTTTGTCGCGTCAACTCTTCGATCAACTAATCCGGGGGTCTTTGTTTTCAAGAGAGATGGACATTATCTCCTATTAATATGCCAGAATAACAACAGAGTGGCTAAGAGTTCACTAACTTTAATATTTTAGGAGATCCTCAAAAGGAATCCATGTGAGAGGTGCAGTTGCCTGACTTCAAGAGAGGATCTGAATAATTCCATTGAGAGGGCAGAGAAACATTACTCGTCACTATTCGCCATGCCATCTTATGGAAGAATCATCATTCTAACCTTTCTAACGTGCATGGTCGGAGGACTCATAACAATTCCAATCTCAACTCCTTCAATTTCCGGAGTTGTTCTGGCTTTACAGTTTGGCATATTATTTTTCATCCTATCAACAATATCTGACTTAGTCACCAGGCAAGCCTTCACAAGATATGATAGGATCTACAATACACGACGTTGCGCAGGTCTTTCAATGTTCTCAAACCTTCTATGGTTTGGTTTCCTCCTACTCGGTTCTGTACTCGTTCGCCTTTTCAGTTATTGGAGTTTATGGTTTGATCTCTTATGGATTGGATTTGCAGCCACCTGTATTCTTCGTTCAATTGTGTTTTCATCAACCAGTCTTTTATCGTATTGGAGAAAAACTATCTCTGCTCTACTCCAACCTATAATCTGTCTTACATCCCTATTTTACGTATCATATTCCTTGGGACACCTTACAGATAGCTTCTCAATTGCACCATTGTTCTTGTCAATTCCCATATCTGTTGTCACGGCATTCCTGTTCATTAATTCAGTAGACAAAATTGGAATCAAAACCCTTAAAATCGCTACTACTTCAATATTGAAATCCTTCCTAGCAAACTGGATGGAAGACCTTAATGCTCCCGTGGAAAATCTTTTTGAGAGTTTTGGGAGTAAAAGAACTATAGATTTCTCCATTTTGGCATTCAATGTGAATAGCTCTCTCAAGTCTTTAATTGTGGTTCCTTCATTCCACCCTGGTCCTTTCAAGAATGTTGGAAGCAGCTCGCTTCCATTCATTATCCAGAAAGAATTGGAAAAAAAGATGGGATGTCCTACTGCTGTCCCTCACGGTCTATTTGGCCATGAGTTTGATCTTTCGTCTCAACAGCAAAATCGAAAGGTGCTGAAGAGTGTGTTAGAGTCAACTGATTTCCATTCGTTTAAGAAAGAAGCTACTAGACTGGTGAGAGTTCGCAAAGGCAATGCAAGCGCAAGTTGCCAGATATTTGGAAAATGTGCATTAATTTCCTTGACCATGGCGCCTGAAACCACTGAAGATTTTCCAAGGGAAATAGGAGATTCTATAATAAATGAAGCATTAGAACTCGGACTATCCCATGTTGTGATAGTAAATGCTCACAACAGCATAAATGGCTCCTTTGACGTAAGCAAGGTTACTGAAACCCTGAAAGAGGTTTCCTCAGAAGCTTTGCGGAAAGCTTCTCACATGGAACCTACTCTCTTCAAAATAGGTGTAGCAAAGTCTGTTCCGACTGAATTCAGTTTGGAGGATGGAATGGGACCAGGAGGTATACATGTTTTACTGGTAAAAACCGGAGAGGACACTTGTGTTTACATAACTATAGACGGCAATAACATGATTTCAGGCTTGAGAGAGAAAATTCTTGAGACTCTGAAGGATTTCGACATTGATGCTGGTGAAGTCTTTACAACTGACACACATGCGGTCAATGCTATAGTATTGACTGCTCGTGGATACCACCCTATCGGCGAAGTTATGGCTCACGACATATTGATTCGTCACATCAGAGAAAATGTAAAAGAGGCACTATCCAATATGGAGTCAGCATCGTTTAGTTGGCGAGCAGGTGCAGTAGCTGATGTCGGGGTAATTGGAGAAGAACAGATTCGAAAAATAACTCTTCTCGCAGACAAAGCATTGAAGCGTGCAAAACTGATTTCCTTTCCTCTATTTGGAGTTGTAGGTCTGGTTCTAGTGTTGCTTAATATTCTCGTCTAGAGTCAACTAAGCCATATCGCATTTTTTTAGCAATTTACCCCAGCGTTTGTCAATCCTCTCTTGAATCACGGTTCTTACATGTTCAAAGCTAGGATTGAATAGGTGTCTAAAACGCCGTTGCATCTTCAGATAATCTGTAACCGGCTTTTTTCGGTCCGGCTTTAGTGCTGCAATCTTACTCTGAGGAGATAGACTGTAATTCCCGTTCACAGCCTCCCAAAGAGGGAACACACATGTCTCCACAGCTAGACGAGCAACTTCTACTGTTTTACTTGTGTCATAGCGCCACCCTCGAGGGCAGGGGGCGAAAACATGGAGGAAAGCAGGGCCTTCTACCTCAAGTCCCTTTCGGGCCTTCATTAAAACGTCTTGCCAATAAGCTATAGACGCAGTTGCTACGTAGGGGATTTCATGAGCCACCATTATGTCCGCTATGGGTTTTTTGAACTGAGTCTTCCCTGGAATAACCTTTCCTGCTGGAGATGTAGTTGTTGATGCCCCGTGAGGAGTACCTCCGCTTCGCTGTATCCCAGTGTTCATGTAAGCTTCGTTGTCGTAGAGAACATATAGGAAATCGTGGCCTCGCTCAACTGCTCCAGATAGGGCTTGGATTCCAATGTCGAAGGTTCCACCGTCTCCAGCAAAAGCTATTACGTCAATAGTTCCCTTGTACATTTCCTTTCTTTTCATGGCTTTTAGAGCTGCTTCGATCCCCGATGCGTTTGCTGCAGCATTTTCGAAAGCTGTATGGATCCATGGAACTTTCCATGCTGTATAAGGATATATTGTCGATACTACTTCCATACATCCTGTTGCATTGGTGACGATTGTCGGTCCGCGGGTGGCTTTCATAACCTGACGCAAAGCGATAGCTGGTCCGCAGCCTGCGCAAGCTCGGTGACCAGATGTGAACAGCTCTGGTTTCTTCACGATTTCTTTTGCAGTAAATTTCCAGGAAGGGAGTGTCACTCTATCATCTCCTATTCTCGAACCCTCACAAAATTCACGTAGTTCTCGACTGCATTATTTTGCTGGATTTTTTGCAAATCGATGTAAATGTCTTGTATGTCATTCGGGGGCATATCTCTCCCTCCAAGACCATAAATATAGTTCACAACATGGGGATGTGATTGAGTATCGTACAAAACGTGGCGGATCTCGTGAAATAGGGGTCCTCCATGACCACCAAAGCTGTTGCTTCTATCCATTACTGCTACAGCTTTGGTCCTTGCTAAGGCTGATACAATATCACTCATTGGAAGGGGTCTTACGGTGCGAAGACGTAATAAGCCAGCTTTAATTCCTCTACCGCGGAGGTTGTCCACTACAGATTTGGCTGTACCTGCTGTTGAACCTACACATATCGTGGCAATGTCGGCGTCCTCGAGAAAATAGGGGTCTATGAGACCGTTGCCATATTTCCGTCCGCTCAGTTGAGAGTACAGGTCGTTGATTTCACTGATTATCCCTGAGGCGTTTCGCATAGCTTCTTCTTGTTGTCTTTTGTGCTCGAAATAGTAATCTTGAAGAGCTAGAGGTCCAATGGTTATGGGGTTTTTTGGATCTAATTTGAAGGGCACTTTTTTACCTTCGTGACCCATCACTAAAGGTATTTGTCTTGTGCCGACAAAATCTTTCACTTTTTTATCTGGGAGAGTTTTCACATTCTCCAGTGTATGACTTAGAAAAAAAGCGTCAAGACAAACCATTACAGGTAGTAGTACTTTGGTGTGTTCAGCTATTCTGAATGCTTGGATAATTGTATCATATGCTTCTTGAGAGTTCTCCACGTAAAGCTGAATCCAGCTGCTGTCTCTCTCTGCCATACTGTCTGAATGGTCACAATGTATATTTATGGGTGCAGACAAGGCTCGGTTTGCAATAGCCATCACTACCGGTGCTCTGCAGCCTGATGTTACATACAGGATTTCATGCATCAAGGCGAGTCCTGCTGAAGCTGTTGCAGTGAAGGTTCTAGCTCCAGTGGCAGAGGCAGCTAAACATGCTGTTAGTGCGCTGTGTTCCGATTCCGTGCATACAAACTCTGTTTCCACCTCTCCGTCAGCTACATATTCACTGAACCTTTCTACGATAATCGTTTGAGGTGTTATCGGATAAGCTGCTACTACATCGACGTCTGATTGTTTAGCAGCTAGAGCTACAGCTTCGTCTCCATTTAACGCAAGAGTTTCTTGTTGCTGAACAGTTGTCATATTATGCTTCTCCTTCTCTAACCATCTCTATTGCATTCGCTGGACATTCGTTAGCGCAAATACCGCAGCCCTTACAGAAATTATAATTAAACTCTATGTCTTGTGTATCTTTTTTCCAATTGATGGAAGCATCTGGACAGATTATTGGACAGAGAAGGCATCTTGTACATTTCTCGGAGTCGCGAACAGGCTTGAAGGTCCTCCAGTCACCTGTAGAGTACTCGGTGGCTGGTTTCCAGCAAACTCCACCAATTGGGATTTCTTTCCATCCCTTTTTTTTCTCACTCATCCCATCGTCGCCTCCATGTATGCTTTTTTTATTACAGCAACGTTTCTTTCAGCCAGTTCATGTCGGAAGCGTTGTCTGACAACTTTTTCAATGCTCTTTAGACTGACTAATGATGCTGCGCGAGTGGTGGCCCCTAGCATTGAAGTGTTTGTTATTGGAGCATTGAGAATGCTGATAGCGATGTCTGTGGCTGGCACAGTCCAAAGCTTCTGAGATGTAATATCCAATCTGTCCTTCAGCTCCGATGGGTTTTCCTTACTATTGATGACTAATATTCCGTCTTTAGCAAGACCATGGGTTACATTAACAGTTTTCAGAAGAGTAGGGTCAAGTACAACCGCGACGTTGGGATTGTAGATGGAGCAGTGAAGCTTGATTGGCTCGTTGCTTATGCGTGTGTATGCTGCAAGGGGAGCACCCATACGTTCTGGTCCAAACTCTGGGAAAGACTGAACATGTTTTCCTTCAAAAATAGCAGCTTTCGCCAGGAGCTCACTTGCTGTCCATGCTCCTTGACCGCCTCGACCATGCCAACGAATCTCTTGAAAACCTGTCAATAAGAATTCCTCTGGAAGTTAGTTCTAAGTGCTAATGTCGGATATACACCTTTCTCTAACCTCCAGCAAAAAGAGAGGTATACTGGATTTGAGAGTGGTTCAGAATCGCGCATGGAATTAAAAAGAATGTGTGAACCTATTATATGACCTCATTGAACATTAAAATCCAAGCTAAAACCTTTAATCGAAACACTTTTCCCTATCCAACAGCACTTCTTACATCTCACATGGTTATGTAGTCCTCATGGGCTGCCTCAAACATTGGAGAGTTGAAAATGGGGAAGATCGTGATTGATGAAGACATGTGCAAAGGATGCACTCTCTGTGTCAGAGCTTGTCCATTTCATCTGGTAAAGATCTCAACACGAATAAATCCCAAAGGCTATTTTCCCGCTGAGTTCCTGGATTCAGACGGAAAATGTACTGGGTGCACTCTCTGCGCAATAATGTGTCCCGATGTCGCTATAGAAGTTTTCAGGGAAAAAACGAGTGGGGGAAAGAAATAGTGAAAAAGATGTTTATGACTGGAAATGAGGCGATAGCTGAGGCAGCAATACAAGCTGGATGTAGACACTTTTTTGGTTATCCAATAACCCCTCAAAGCGAACTTCCTGAATACATGTCGAAACGACTCCCAGAAGTTGGTGGTGTTTTCCTTCAGGCGGAAAGTGAAGTAGCAGCGATTAACATGCTTTTTGGGGCAGCAGGTGCTGGTGCGAGAGTGATGACTTCTTCTTCTAGCCCTGGAATCAGCCTTATGCAGGAAGGAATCTCTTACTTAGCAGGTGCTCAACTTCCTTGTGTTATAGTAAACATCATGCGCGGAGGACCAGGATTAGGCGGCATTCAACCTTCCCAATCTGACTATTTCCAAGCCACAAAAGGTGGCGGACATGGAGATTACCGCTTGCTTGTGTTCGCACCCCATACGATTCAGGAAGCAGTTTCTCTCACAATGGACGCTTTCGATCTGGCTGACAAATACCGAAATCCTGTGATGATCTTGGGTGACGGCAATATGGGTCAGATGATGGAACCAGTTGTTTTCAAGAAAAATAGCGGACTCAAGCTTCCAGAGAAGCAATGGGCTCTAACGGGAGCTAAGGAAAGACCTGCAAATTTAATCAAAAGCCTTTACCTAGATCCTCAAGCTCTTGAAAAACATAATCTGGAAATAAACCGAAAAATCCAGGAAATGATTGCGAACGAGGTTCGAGTGGAAACTTATAGCGTGGAGGACGCTGAGATAGTTATTGTCGCATATGGAACTGTCGCTAGAATTGCCAAGACAGCTATTAGGGTTCTACGTGAGCGAGGATTCAAGGTTGGAATGATAAGACCCATCACAGTTTTTCCATTTCCTTACTCGACCTTTGAGCAGATTAATGGTGACCTACGCAAGTTCCTGGTGGTGGAAATGAGTCTAGGACAAATGGTTGAAGATGTTAAGCTTGGTGTTTGTGGCAAAGCTCCTGTTGAATTCTACGGAAGAACTGGAGGAGTGGTGCCAACTTATGACGAAATAGTTACTGAAACGGAGAGACTTTTCAAAGGAGTGCCATGAGAAATGCAAGTGGAACAGGTGAAGGTTTTCACACGACCAAAAACATTACGTCCTGTAGTAACGCATTACTGCCCCGGTTGTGGACACGGAATAGTGGCTCGTTTAATAGCTGAAGTAATAGACGAGCTTGGAATTGCGGAAAAAACTGTCGGAGTTGCACCGGTGGGTTGTTCTGTTCTTCTTTATAACTATTTGGACATTGACATGTTTGAAGCTGCTCACGGTCGTGCACCTGCAGTCGCCACCGGATGCAAACGAGTACACTCTGAACTAGCGGTCTTCACGTATCAAGGAGATGGCGATTTCGCTTCAATAGGAACTGCTGAAGCAGTGCATTCAGCTGCAAGAGGCGAACTAATCACCACAATTTTCATCAACAACGCCATCTATGGAATGACTGGAGGCCAAATGGCTCCTACAACCCTTCTCGGTCAAAAGACTTCGACTTCTCCACTGGGGCGAAACTCAAAGGTACATGGATTTCCGATTCGTATGGCTGAGATGCTAGCAACCTTGGAAGGCGCTAAATACATTGCGAGAACAGCTGTCAACGACCCGAAGAACGTTATTCAAACAAAAAAATCTATTAGAAGAGCATTTGAAACACAACTAAAAGGCTTAGGCTACTCCATGGTAGAAATATTATCTCAATGTCCAATAGGATGGCACATGACACCACCTGAATCAACGAAATGGGTTCAAGAGAAAATGATGCAATACTATCCCTTAGGTGAATACAAAACCTCAAAGGAGGTTTAACAGCTGGAAAAAACGGCAAAGAAGCCTCTATACGCTAATGTAATTATGGCAGGGTTTGGAGGTCAAGGTTTGATGTTTATCGGTAAACTCTTGGCTTACAGTGGAATGAAAAATGGGAAACATGTGACATGGATACCTTCTTACGGTCCTGAAATGCGTGGAGGAACAGCCAACTGTACGGTAGTTATCTCCGATGAGGAAATAGGTTCACCAGTCATAACATCTCCTCAAGCATTGATCGTTATGAATAATCCTTCTCTGGAGGCTTTTGAGTCGCGGTTAAAACCCGAAGGATTTCTGTTCCTCAACAGCTCACTAATTACCCAGAAAATAACACGCAATGACATTGATATAATATCGATTCCAGCGAACGATATCGCATTAGAAGTAGGTGAAAGGCGAGTAGCAAATATGGTGATGCTCGGAGCCTACATTGAACGCATAAAAGTTGTTCCTAAGGAAAGTATTTATGATGGCTTGAAAGAGTTTTTTGTAGACAAAGTTAAATTTCTCGATGTAAACATTAAGGCATTCGAGAGAGGAATTTCACACAGTGAATAAAAGTAACATTTGTGTGAACAATAAACTTGAATTCCAAGTCGATGCGTGCAAACAGGAAAACTATAAGAGAAACTCGTAGAGTGGTATGCTATACAAAACAGAATATCTGACATAATTTTCGTCAAGGAATTGCTGGAAGTGGAAAACATGACTGAAGAAAAGGTTAATGGAACAAACTCTGAAAAGCCCAAAGAAATAGCAACAACACGCGAAAATAATGTCTTCGTCGGTCGAAAACCAGTGATGAACTATGTGGTTGCCTGTCTTACCTTCTTCAATTCAGGGGAGAAGAGCATTTTTGTCAAAGCTAGGGGACGTGCAATCACTACAGCGGTCGATACTGTGGAGCTTCTTCGACGAGGTTTCGCGAGTGATGTGAAAGTGAGTACTATCAACATCGGTACAGAAGAGCTTCAAAGAGACGATGGGAGAAAAAGCAACGTCTCCACAATCGAGATAAAACTTGAAAGACCATAGATCTGAAGAAGTTGCACATAAACTAATTTCAGTTTTCCAGACATCGACAAAGAGAACCTGAACTGTACTTCTAATGAACTTCTAAATAGATACTTATAAGAATCTCTTTGAGGCTAGTTTGGTCTTCGTAAGAGGTTAACGAAATGTCAGCTTATCCAAAAATGGTGGTAACACCACCAGGACCTAAAGCAAGAGAGCTAGCAAAACGAGATGAAAAGGTGATCTCACAATCATTTGTTCGATTCTACCCCCTTGCTATAAAACACGGAAAGGGTTGTATAATCCGAGACGTGGATGGAAATGACTACATAGACTTCAACTCTGGTCTCGTGTGCCTAAACGTGGGGCACAGTCATCCAAAGGTCACAAAGGCAATAAAGAACCAGGTAGAAAGCTTCCTCCACTATTCAGTTACTGACTTCATGTACCAAGAAGTAGTGGATGTTGCCGAGAAACTAGTGGAAATAACTCCTGGAGCTTGGGAGAAGAAAGTTTTCTTCTGTAATAGTGGCGCTGAAGCAGTTGAAGCGGGAGCGAAGCTTGCAAGATGGCACACTCGAAGACAATTATACATTGCATTTATCAGCGCCTTTCACGGTAGAACCTTTGGCGGGATGTCCTTCACTGCTAGCAAGCCTGTTCAAAGACGCTACTTCTTCCCCTTGGTCCCTGGTGTAACCCATGTACCATACGGCTATTGTTACCGCTGTCCCTTCAAATTAACTTATCCAGAATGCCACTATTGGTGCGTTGATTTCATAGATGAATATCTGCTGCAAAAATATATTCCTCCAGAAGAAGTCGCAGCTTTCGTTTTTGAGCCAATACAAGGAGAAGGTGGCTATGTTGTTCCTCCTCCAGGATATTTCCAAAGACTCAAAAAACTGGCTGACAAGTATGGTATATTATTAATGGACGATGAGATTCAAGCAGGAATGGGGAGAACAGGAAAATGGTTTGCGATAGAACACTGGGATGTGGAACCGGATTTGATCTGCGTAGCCAAATCTTTAGCAGCGGGGCTCCCCCTGGGCGCAATGGTGGCCAGAAGCGCGATTATGGACTGGGAAGGAGGTTCGCACGCGTCCACCTTTGGTGGCAACCCAGTTTCCTGCGCAGCAGCCTCTGCAGTAATAGATATTACCCGAGATGAGAAGTTGATGGAGAATGCGACGAAGCAGGGGGTTTATATGAAAAAACGATTGGAAGAGCTTAAGGATGAGAGTGAGATTGTCGGTGATGTTCGTGGAAAGGGCTTAATGATAGGAGTTGAACTCGTTGAAGATAAAGAGAGTAAAAAACCAGCCTCAAAGAAAGCGTCAGAGGTTATAACTCGAAGCTGGAAGAGGGGTGTTGCAGTTATCACATGCGGCAAGTCAACAATACGTTTGGTTCCGCCACTAATAATAACACGAGAACTCGTTGACTCAGGATTGGATATAATAGAAGATGTAATTAGGCAAGTGGGAAAAGAGGGATAAAAGCTGCCGAAAACCTCAGACACTAGATAATATTCACCTTCTTATCTCTCTATAATCTATTAGACGTCACGTGTAAAGTTGGTTGAGATCTACACAAATTCTTTGTAAATAGACGGAGAGTTATAGTTTGGAAGGTGAGAGTGATGGCGGTTCTAAACGGAAAAGAGCATGGATGGATTTAGAGTGCTCCCGAACAGCCATCCGCAAATCCGCTTCCTTAAAACCTTCAAACAATCATTTTTCACTCTCCTTTTCGACTTGGGAGGCATTATTGCAGGACTTATTGTAGCCTCTTCCTTCAGTGTTTTCTCAAGTGAAAGATGGATAATTGCGATTTACCCCGGTATTCTTAGTATGAGAGGAGTTATCGGCGGCTTATTTACAGGTCGCCTAAGCACAGGCTTGCACTTAGGTACCATTAAAGCAGGCATTCTAGGAAAAGGTTCAGAAACCCTCCATTCGCTTTGGGGTTCAATTGTGGTGTTAGCGTTTGTAAGCAGTCTCTTGTTGGGAGGAATATCAATTCTGTTTGGAACACTTTTCTATGGACTAGATCTGGTAAACATGCTCGCAATCTTTGTTGTAATAACTGCAACAATGGGTCTATCTCTGCTTGCAATATCTCCTATAACTATACTCGTAGCACTCTTTTCGTTTAAAAAAGGATTAGATCCAGATATAATTGTGTACCCAATCATATCAACAGTTGCTGACATTTTGTCTACATTGTGCTACATATTCGTCTTAATCTTAATATTTTTCACGGAAATAACTGGAAAACTAATTGGAGCCTTCATTTGTTTGGTATTCTTTTTTGCAGTCTTGTTTGTCCTCCACCGGAATGGAAAGAACCCGAGATTTATGAAAACAATTAAGGAAGCGCTTTTCACAATGATTATTGTAGCTTTTATAGTGAACATAACTGGATCTGTGCTTTCTCGAATCAGCAGACGTATCAGCCAAGGATCCGCGGTTTATGTTGCTTATCCTGCTTTGATCAATACAATGGGCGATGTTGGAGCTATCATAGGGTCAACTGCTACAACAAAACTTGCCTTAGGTACAATGGAACCTTCTCTAAAATCAGTAAAGAAGCACGGGAATCAGATAGCAGGAGCATTGACCGCGTCAATTGTTATCTGTTTCATTCTTGCGCTCTTTTCATCCTTTATCCAAATTCCTGGAAACAATCTCACTATGATGCGGTTTGTATTTGTAATTCTTATAACCAATCTATTTTCAGCCATTTGCATGATTTTCATTGCTTTCAGCATAGCCATACTTACCTTTCGCAGAGGTCTTGACCCCGATAACTTTGTCATTCCTATAGAAAGCTCGTTGGCTGACGTTGTCACAACTATTTGCTTATTTTTGGCATTAGGCCTGATAAATTAATTATTGAGGATAGGAAGAATTATCAGCTATTCTGTAATATGTTATCGATGTGCTTTGCACATCCTTACTGGAGCGTTCTTCGCCACATGGTGAAGTTGGAGAAAATAGAATACAAACCCATTTCAGTTAGGGACTTGTTGATTGAAATCAAAGACTTGTCCGAACTTATGATCGATCTCGCGTATTCAGCAGCACTTTTTAATAGCAAGGAACTCGCTGGAGAAGTTCTGGAACTTGAAGAGCGTGTAGACACCCTAGTTTATCTTATAAACATGAATGTAATGATTGCCGTTAGAGACGCGCAAGACGCTGAACTTCTTGTAGGAGTTTCTGTAGTAGCATCAGCTGCAGATAAAATCTCAAACGCGTCTGCAGATATCGCATCCCTAGTCCTCAAGGACATTGGAATCCATCCAATTGTTCGTCAAGCCTTCGAAAAAGCGGAAGAACATTTAATTCGTGTAAAAATAGCTCAAAACTCGATTTTAGCTGGAAAGCTGCTGGACAAGCTTGAATTGGCTGCTAAGATTGGGGTCGATGTCATTGCGATTAGACGAAATAAACAATGGATGATAAACCCGAAGAGTGAAAAACTTCAGAAAGGCGACATTTTGATAGTTCGTGGTGCACCACACGGTATTGAGGAGATGAAGGGAGTAGCTGAAGGAACCATTATGAAGTTGGAAGAATAGAGATGACGGGAAAGGAAGATCGTTTCACTACAATAGCAAATAAGCTTGCGGAATTAAAGAACACTTCTGAATTAATGATCGATTTAGCCTACTCCTCACTCCTACTTAACAATGTTCGAATAGCAGAAGAAGTACAGACTTTGGAAGAACATATGGATGATCTTCACACGGAATTTGAACAGCTAGTTCTATCAAGCGGATTCAAACCAGAGGAATCAAAGCATTTTCTAGGCTTAATCAGACTTGGTGTAACTACCGAGCAAATCGCAGATGCTGGAGCTGAGATCGCTCAAGTAGTCCTGAGGGGTCTACAATCTCATCCAATCTTGAAAACTGCTATTGAAGAAGCAGAGGAAACAGTGGCACAAGTGCAAGTAGCCTCAGGGTCTTCATTAATTGGGAAAACTCTCCGTCAAGCTCAGATTCATGAGGAAACAGGAATGTGGATATTGGCAATTAAGCGAAACAATATTTGGACGAGACCAAAACCAAGCACAGTCATAAAGGAAAGTGATATAATAATTGCTTCAGGATATTCAGAAGGAGAAGAGGCTCTAGAGGCATTAGCATCTAGCTGAAAATGAAGTATTCAGGTTCCACAAGAAGAAACCCACTATAATCCACCACACAATCCATTCGCTTTCATGGGAGCAATGTGAATTTCACACATGTGCTAACATAGAAACGCCTTAATCGAGTCTAATTTTCTCTCGGTATGCTTCGAGGTCCAAGAATCCATGACCACTTATGTTCATGCAAATGGCTTTCTCTTCATTTGCTTTTTCAGCTTTCAAAGCTTCGTCAATACAAGCTCTCACAGCGTATGCTGATTCTGGTGCAATCAGCCATCCTTCACTCTGGAAGAATGTTTTTGCAGCTTCAAAAACTGTTATTTCATCTGTGTCGTAGGCAACGGCTTTTATCATGTTGCGATTCCTCAACGCACTTATCAAGGGGGCTGCAGCATGGTACCTTAATCCATCTGCTTTGATTGGCACCAACTTGGTTCGATGTCCTAAAGTATACATTTTCAGTAGTGGGGTTTGCTCTGCAATATCTCCATAGTCATATCTGTATTCCCCTGTGACTAGATTGGGAGCTGCTTTGGATTGTGCAGCTAAAAATTGGCATTCACGTTTTCCTTGGAGAACTTCTCCTGCAAAAGGTAATGCAATTCCGCCAAAATTCGAACCTCCTCCTAAACATCCAATGATGAGATCAGGCTCATCTTCTATTAATTTGAACTGCTGAATCGTTTCTTGGCCAATTATTGACTGGTGAATTAAGACGTGGTTGAGAACTGATCCTAAGCAGTAAACACTGTCATCGTTTAAACTTGCATATTCCAGTCCTTCGGAAACTGCGATTCCTAAGGAACCTGGGTGGTGCGAATCTTGGGCGAGTAATTCTCGTCCAATCTTAGTTTCTGAGCTAGGAGAAGCATGAACGGTTGCGCCTAGAAGGTTCATGAAGGTTTTGCGGTCTGCTTTCCAGTTGTAGACTGCTCTTACCCAGAAAACAACGCAGTCTAAATCCATCAATCTCGCTGCATAGGATAACGCGCTACCCCACTGTCCTGCACCTGTTTCAGTTACCACTGTGGTTTTTCCTTCTTTTGCAGCATAGTAAGCTTGTGGTAAAGCAGTGTTGACTTTGTGGGACCCTGTTGGTGACAAGTCTTCTCGTTTGTAATACAACCTGACGTTTGTTAGCCCAAGATGTTTCTCTAACCTCAAAGCTCTGTATAATGGTCTTGGTCTACCCGCTTGAATGTATAGATCTCTGATTTCTTCAGGAATAGGAATCCACCGGTTTTCGGAGGCTTCTTGTTTCAAGCACTCATTAACCATCGTCCTCCCCAGAAACTCCATGCGTGATGAGCCATCTCCAGGCTCTTTTGGTGGAGGCAGAGGATCCGGCAAGTCGGGTACAATATTGTACCAATTCTTAGGTAAAGCTTCTACAGGAAGGGAAATCTGATTTAGCTTCACACAATTCACCCAACAAGAGAAGGTTATATTCTGGACTAGTCTTGAAATAAATGTTTTCATGCGCTTCAGGAACTTAGCGCATATTCAGCTCAATTCTCCTCTTTTAAGACCCCAGTATTTTATACGTACGCACATCTAGTTTACTTATACGCGCACAATCTTATTGAAAAGTCACGATTTCTGTGGAGGCGCGTGTGTTGATTTCAAGTTGGCTTCCCAATCCTCTTTTGACATAAGTGTTTTTTAGAACCACTTTGGAACCTGCATTTAGTTCCGCGAGTTTCTCCGCATGCTTACGCCAAGCAGAAACCCTGATTTTACCCGTTGAGTCTTCCAGCTCGAAAGAAGTGACAAGAACATTCTCACCAGATTTCGTGGTCACTTCTTTAAGATTAGGTTGTGTTTTAATCACACCTTCCAGAACATGAATGTTTATGCCTTCTTTCAAATCAATTATACGTGAGGGGGAATACTCTGAGTTCTTTATTTGAGGATAATCAGTTTCCACGACATCAGAGGGTGATACTTGAAGGTCGCCACGCTCCCCAACACTCAATTCCATTGGTCCATACTTCGACCTACGGACATACCCGTGTAATACTCTGACTATCTGACCTGGCTGAATCATCTTTGTGATTTCTGCTCTTTCATTCCATAAAATAACATTTATTCTGCCTGTTCTGTCAGCTATTGTTACACGAGCAACTTGTCCCTGTCTATTAGCTGTAGAAAATTGCTTGGTCTCTCCTAAGGTCAAAACTCGCCCTGTGATAGTCACGTTATTTAGCCCTGAAACTAGTTGCTCTATATAGATTTTTGGAGCTGGTTTTCTAACCTTGACTTCCACGCCATATTCCGCTGCAACCAGTCGTGTGGCTGCCGCATCAGTCAGTAATCCTCCACTGGAAGTTTTCCTATCCTTGATAGCTTTTTCAACTTCATGACGAGTTAGAGTTCGGCAATGAGTAAGAATACGTTGTATGACTTCTTCATTCATTCTTAGTTCACAACAATAGTTCAAAAACCAATGACGGTCTCATATAAACCTGTTTTGCACGCGCGTTCGTTTTGATTTAAGCTTCATGCTTGACTCTATCGTACTGAAATATATGTACTCAGAGAGAACCTAAACACTTAGAATCGTATTCTCTGCTTTAGTCTTCTCTACCTCGAAGCAGCTGGAGAAAAATTATCACTAAAGTTACAAAGGCTGTAACCATCAAAATTAATAACATCGATTGGAAGAACTCAGCTATACCCAATCCAAATCGTCACCTTGCTAAATATTTGGAGTTGGTTGGTTATTTAAGGTATCGCCTTTTTCCATTCCTTCATTAAAGCCTCACATAGTTCGTCTTCTTCTTTGTACAAATCGTAGATTTTCAAGGTCTCTGCAAGTTTTTGCGCTATTAGATGATAGCATAGGTGGATGTGTCTATCTAGAACTCGAAAGTAGAAGTCGTTACAGGTACAAAAGTCAGCTGCAGGTATTATTAAGTAGTCTCTGTTTTTCCCTACAACAATCCAGACTACGCGTTTGCTTGGTTTGAAGACATATTTCTTGACACGGTTACCTTCAACTGCCTCCCATGCCTTTGTGAAACGTTGACCGAAGGCTTTAGTGAGTCTCTGCATATCCTCCTTTTTGATTGTCTTAGCTTCAGCTGCTTCCTGAAGGATCATAGTGAGCGTTCTTAGCTCTGAGGGTTTCACCATGAAGGTAATCACTGGTGACCTGATTCATTTTCATGGTATAAGTGTTTCTAAACAGGGAAAATACTTGTTTTTTCCCAATCCAATTGTTCAGCTAAGGGCTCTGAGTTGTTTGACTCTTCCTAAGAATGTTCCGTCAAGGAGGTATGCTTCTGCTGTTTCAATGTTTACTGCACCTGAGCGAAGGATGGGGCTAATGTAGCTTCTGTGTTTGCTTTGTCGATTGACAGGGCGTCCTCCAAGAAAATCGTTGAAACATGGCATTATAATCAGTTGCTCGGCTTTGGGTTCTGGGTCAGATTTATCTCTTGCAGTTTTCGCCTTATTTTTTCTCTTATTGATTTTAAGTTTCTTTGCGTTGAGGTTGGCTCTTATCCAAACAGGAGATGTGGTTTGTAACCCTAGGTAATCTCGAAATGCAACTGTGGGATGAACATGGCCCATGATAAGTGTGTTACAGGAAAGGAGTTCAGCAGCTGGCCACGTGTGACCATGAAAGAGACCGACATTGTTTAGAGTTATTCCAGTTGACGGGTGCATTTTTATTGTTGGCAGAAGTAATGGTTCAAGGTTCCCGTCGTGGTTTCCTCGGATGATTTGTATGTTGGCTACTTTGGCTTTTATGCTTGTGAAAAATTCAGGTATGTCTTGCCATTCTCCTTGTTCAGCTTTCGCTATTGTGTGCTTTACATCTCCGAGAATGATGAGTCCGTTTGGTTTCGCAGTTTTTATTATTTGAAGGAGTTTTCTTCGGATTTTTGGCATTTGTGATGGAAGGTGTATTCCCCTCCTTGTGAGATGGGTTTCCCACCCCAGATGGAGATCTGTGATTATCAAGGTTTTCTGATTGTTTTCCTTGTGAAGGAAAGCGGGATAATCCTTTATCGGAGTTATCATGCTTGATTAGCCTTTTTCAAGAATTTCTGTAATAGCTTGATGAAGATTAGTGTTCCCCGTTGCGATGAAGCTTACTCGTTCCGTGGGATCTAGGTTGTTAGTGAGAGGTGCGTTATTAGGTGTGGTGATTTGTGCCCCTGCTTCTTGGATAATGAGCGTAGCAGCAGCCATGTCTGTGGTGCGGAGTTTTCCTCTGATGTCTATGAATGCATCAGTTGTACCGTCGGCTACGTAGCATATCTCAAGGGCGTTGGCTCCTAGATGACGGATATGTCTGCATTTCGTCAGAAGAGTATTGAGGTTTCCAGAGAGCTCTGTAGAAACAAGAGTGTTGAGGTCAAGACCTAGAAGTGCTTCTGATAAGTTTGTGGTTTCTGATGGGGATATTTTTTTGTAGTTGCGGTAGGAGCCCACATGCTTCTGAGCTATATAGGTTGTATCATGAAAAAGATCTGTGACTACCCCTGCTTCAATTGCATCAAGGCGTGGAGACTTGCTGACAGCAATACTGGTGCATGCGAAGGGTATCCCCCTCAGGAAATTGGTAGTTCCATCTACTGGATCCGCAATCACATAATAGTCGGGGGCTCGTCCAAACTCTTTAATCCCCGATTCTTCGCTGATTAATGTGAAATCTAATCCGTGCTCGGTTAAAGTTTCAATTATGGCTTTCTCTGCTTGAACATCTATGTGTTTTTTTTGGTCACCACCCGCTCCAATACCGTACGTTTTTCTAGAAATAGGTGTGCCAATGAGTGGTGTGACCAAAGCCTTGACATGTTGAGTGGTTTCCGTAAGAATCTCAAGCCAATCCATAGGGTACGTTTGAACAATGATGCTATTAAAATTACGTGTTCATGAATCCACAAGTGAAATTAGTTTATACAGTTCATAGTTACCCCGGGGTTAACATCGGAATGATGTATCGAGATGTCACACAAGCGCTGTTAAATGTTTATATGGTTGGCTTCTGACTAACCTAGAAGAAAAGGCACGTGCGTGCATGAGAAATGAATGTTCCAAAAGTGATCAACACCTATTGCCCGAAATGTAAGACTCATACGGAACACTCGTTGAGTCTACTCAAAGTCGGAAAACGACGTGCCCTTGCAATAGGTGCGCGTCGCCATGAAAGAGAGAAACGCGGTTATGGTGGTCAAGGATGGCCTATGCAAAAAAAGTTTGCCAAAACCACCAAAAAACAAACATTAAAATTAAAGTGCAAGAAATGCGGCTTCACAATCCAGAAAAAAGGCATACGTTTAAGGAAGCTCACAATTGGAGGTCAAACTTAACCAATGAGTACTGATTGGGAAGCTCTCATCCCAAAACCAAAGTCTTACTTCCTGCGCATACGGTGCCCTGATTGTGAAAACGAACAGCTCATCTACAGCCACCCCACAAATATTGTGAAGTGCAATATCTGCAAGACAATCCTAGCAACGCCCACTGGAGGAAAAGGGAAATTTAACGGGGAAATCATTGCTATCGTGGAGTGAGGCTAAGTAGTAATGCCTATACGGAAATTTGAATGGCCTGAAAGGGGCGAGCTTGTTCTAGCTTCAGTCAAGAAAGTAACTGATCATGGAGCATATGTAGCCCTTGAGGAATATGACAACAAAGAAGGGCTTTTACATAGAAGCGAAATAAGCACAAGCTGGGTTCGAAACATCCGCCACCACGTCCGCGAAGGCCAAAAACTAGTCCTCAAAGTCCTGCGAGTGAACCCAGCTAAAAGACACATTGACTTATCCAGGAAACGTGTAACTAAACGCGGGCGCATTGACAAAATCTACACATTTAAGCATGAACGTAAAGCTGAAACATTCCTCCGCATCATCGCAAAGAAAATAAAAAAACCCACTAAAGAACTCATTGAAAAAGCTGGGATTCCCATGGAGGAAGCCTACGGGGATGTCTATACTGCTCTCGAAGAAACGAGCCGTCACGGTCAGGAAATCCTGACAAAAATAGGCATTCCAACGGAAATTGCCCAACCCTTAGCCGAGTTAGCCCAAGAAAAAATCCGACCCCCATTAGTCGAAGTGAAAGGAATCCTACAACTAAGCACCATCAAACCTGATGGAGTCAAAATCCTCAAAAAAGCCCTGCAAGCAGCCCAAAAAACAGCGGTTCCCAAGACAGCAAAAATCCACATCTACACGATAACACCCCCAAAGTATCGTTTAAAAGTAGAAGCCGAAGACTACAAACAAGCTGAAACAATCATACTAAAGGCATCAGAAAAAGCGGTGAAAACCATCACGAAAACTGGCGGAGAAGGAAGCTTCAAAAGGGAAAAATAACATGGGATGGCGCCTCAGAAAATGCGAAAAATGCAACCGTTACACACTCAAAACGGACAAATGTCCCTACTGTGATGGACAAGTTCACATCCCTCACCCCGCAAAGTTTTCCCCAGACGACAAATACGCCAAACAGAGAGTTGCATTGAAAATGGAAAGTGCTCCAAATGAAAACAACGATAAGCGAAAAACTCCGGATTAAGCTCAGAAAACCCATTCTAATAGAGGGTCTCCCCGGACTGGGAATGGTAGGTAGAATCGCAACACGATACCTTGCTAAGCAACTGAAGGCTGAAAAACTAGCGCTTCTCTACTCCCCCCATTTCCCATACTATGTAATTGTAAACAAAAAGGGTAGCGCTCGATTACTACGGGGGGAATTTCGCTACTGGAAGAACCAAGAGGGCAGCGACCTAATTTTCTTCACAGGCGACAGTCAAGCTCAAACCATCGAAGGACAGTACGAAATTGCGGAAACAATACTAGATTTCGCGAAGAGCTATGATGTGCAAACAATAATCACCCTTGGAGGTTATCGCAAAGAAGCCGGCGAGACTCCTGAAGTCATCGCCACTGCTACAGATCCCGCAACTCTGGATCTAGCTATTAAAGCAGATGCTTCTCCTAGTCCTTCTGGGCATCCGATAGTTGGAACTGCTGGGCTCCTAATAGGAATGGCGCGATTCAAGAAAATTCACGCTTTATGTCTCTTGGGAGAAACTCGTGGATACCTTCCAGATCCCAAAGCAGCGAAAAGCATAATTCGAGTTCTCCAAAAAATGCTGAAGATCAACGTAACTTTAGATAACTTGGATAAAGAAATCTCCAAGTCTGACAAGATACTGGAAAAAATGCGGCAAATAGAAGCTCGGAGAGAAACCCGCGCAAAAAAAATGCGCAAGGATGAAGACGTAAAAACCTCCTACATAAGCTAAAGCACCATTTTAACACTGTTCCAATGAAGAATGTCAGAGGAATCTGATTGACGGAAACCTCAAATCCTCAGGCCCATGTAGCGAGAGGAGCTACCTTCATGGTTCTCCAAGGTTTCATGAGTTCAGCGATGGGAGTGATTTACGTTTGGCTCCTCCTCCACACCAAAGAAATTGCTGGGCAAAATCTCTTCACAACGAATGATTATGCTACTTTTGCGATGCTAAGTTTCATCTTGTCTTTGGCTACAACCTTAGGTGTTCTTTCCTTACGTTCATCCTCTGTTCGCCATATTGCTCAATACATGGCTGAGGGAAAAAAAGATTCAGCCAGCTCAGTGGTAACACGGGTCTTACAGGTTTCTCTTGTAACCTCATCGGTTATTCTGGTTGTTTTCTTCATTTCTGCAGGGCTGCTTTTAGGAACATTTCAAAACCTGTTTCTTACATTGTTTTTGCTCCCTTTAACATCGATATTCATGATCTTCTATTCCCAAGCTCAAGGTTTTCTGCAGGGCTTACAGAAAATAAGAGAACTTGCAAGCATAGCGATAATTTATGCAGTTGTGCATTATTCGGTAGCCATAGTTTTTGTGTATGCTGGTTACGGGGTCTTTGGAATAGCTGTAAGCTGGCTACTTAGCACTGGTTTGTCATGTTGTTTAAGTTTTCTAGTGATATTTCGAAACCTCGGGTTCACTAGGAAGCTCCACGAGCTTAAACCCCTTCTGCTATTCTCCTTGCCAATCTATATTTCCATGATTCTAACTTTTATTGTCGGCTGGGTGGACCAGATCATTATTGTTCCAATAAGAGGCAGCGACGAATTTGGGGTCTACAATCTTGCCGTGAGGGCTTCTTCAGTGTCCTACATAGTTTCTGTTGCAGCAGTTACTTCCATTTTTCCAAAACTATCAGAGTTACAGTCACTTCATGGAAAACAAGGTCTAAAGGACGCCTTCAAAGTCTCGACAAGATATGCTGCCCTCTTAGGGTTCCCCATATCACTGATGGTAGCAACTCTAGCCTATCCGATAATAGTTCTCTTCGCCACCGCGACATATCTTGATGCTGTTGGACCATTAGCAGTTATGTGTATTGCGTCGATCCCCGCGATTCTTGGCTTAGCGATTTTCCCAACTCTTTACACATTGAAGCGAACAAGAGCAGCTTCTTCAATTGCAGCGATCTCAATCATTAGTTCAGCGCTATTCTCATACTTTGTCTTACAGTTTCTGAATGCGGGGCTCACAGGTGTAGCCTTAGCACGGATTCTAGCAGCGTTAATTCATTTTTCTTTGGGTGTACTTGTGCTCCGGTCTAGTCTAGATGTAGAGTTTGACAAGGACGCAATCTGGAAGTCTGTAATTGCGGCTATCATTATGGTTATTTCAATCTTTGGACTGGAGCTCTTGAGGTCAGCTATAGAGCCAGTGTCCTTTGAGTTTCTGGTTCTGAGGTTGCGCCTTCTCCCCATCTATATGTGTGTTGGGATCATTGTTTATTTTGTTTCATTAGTATTGCTAAGAGGTTTCAAGAACCGGGACATTGAGCTTCTCCATGACTATCTTCCTTCTAGGCTCAGAAGAATCGCTACTTTATTTCGACGCATAGCACGTGTCAAGGAACCTCTAGACGGTAAAAGTGAAGGTCAAAACGAATAGTATCTGTGAGGAAGATGCTTCAAATGCTATGAATATATCCTTTTGCCCGGGATATCTGACGTCTTCTTCCATGGAATAGCACCGTTTCATTCAACCGATCAGAACATTCGTCCATAATACGCTTGGCAAGTTGAGCGAGATCTTTATTTATGCAGGCGTCATGCGCGCGCGAACTAATCAGGTATTCTAATCACTTTGCCATCAGTGTCCTCTGGGATATCCAAACCCAAGAAATTCAGTATTGTTGGGACTATGTCATATACTTTCACATTCTTTATACATGATTGTTTCAGGTTTTCCTTGTGGATGATTATTATACCCTCAGGATAATGGCCAGAGAAATCTCTTCTTACAACAGTTTTTGGGGCGATAACGTCTCCGCGGAATCCAAATCCCTTCTCATAGTTAGGAACCATAACTAGATCAGGTAAGGTCTTCAATTGTTTACCACTATAGAGATCTTCTCTTCTCCAGATGCCTCCAATAAAATCTTCTTTTTTCAACTTTGAAACTATATGGTTTACCAAGGCTTCGTTTTTAACAAAGATTCCAAAACCATGTGCGAAGGCTTTTGAAAGCTTTGGATCAACATGAGTTGTCAAGCTTGCCTTAATATCCGCCTTTACAAATTGTTTGTAAACCTTCAATAGCACTAACTCGATTGGTGAAGGAATGGCAGAAAGATATTTGTATAACTCTTCCGGAAGATGAAACTTCACTTTCTGCTCAGCAACCTGACGTTGACAAGAAATATCTCGGATAGCACGTCTCTTCGCTTTTTTCGCGATTCCTAATTGCTCAAGAAAAGTATTAGAGTATACTCCATATCTGAACTTACCAAAGCCATGGTCGGAAAGTACTATTACCAACTGTGCATAGTCTTTTACCACTTCAAAAGTTTCATCAATCTTGCTGAGAAGCCTCATCAATCTACGATCTTTCTTTACTACACGGTCATAGAATCTGTGAAAAAGATGATCAGGCTCACTATAAACAACCCAAAACAGGTTCCAGTTTACTTTCCGTAAAAGTCTGTTGACGGTATTAACGCGACTTGACACATCTTCATATTCAGCGTCCCAATCCTTCCTAAGCAAGGGAGAAGCTTTGCCCAAAGTAGGTCCACGGTATTCTTTTGAGTACTGTTCAATTTCCTCTGAACACTTTATTTCGGGCGATAACCAATCAGTTATGACGTAAGATCCAGAGATTCTCTTTATGGGGCAAGTTAGAAGCTGGTTCACACAAACACTTTTCAAATTTTGTGTAGCAACCATTTCGTGAATTCTCAAATATTTTACATCTCGTGAACTTAGAATCACGGAATCCTCATATTGCTCAGTCGGCTTAGTAAATCCAAAAACTCCATGCTTACCTGGATTAACCCCTGTTGCAATGCTTGTCCATGCAGGAGCTGATTCAGGCGGGATTGTAGATCGCAAAGTTCCTCTAAGAGATTTTTTAGTCAACTCTTGGAGATTCGGCATGACTTTCCATTCAAAGAGCTTCTCAAGAATATCCCAAGGCATTCCATCCAAGCCTATAACAGCGGCTCTTTTCATGAATCTTCCCCCACTATTTCCTTCAGACGTTGCCGGAGTCTCCGAAATTTCTCTACTTCGATTGCTGGTCTTCCAACTACTGTAGTGTTGTCAGAGACATCTCTCAAAACCAAACTACCAATACCAACAAAGACATTTGAGCCTATGTTAATACTATTCTTTATCGTGGAATGCGGGGCTATGAACGTATGATCGCCAATATTTGTGGCTCCAGAAATCATCGTCATACCCGTTATTATACAATGTTTTCCAATAGTCACTTCATGACCAATATTGCAGTTTGGTCCGATCTTTGTGCCCTCACCGATTATCGTTGGTCTAAGTATCCCTTTTTGAATCGTAGTATTGCTTCCAATATCCACATCGTCCTTCACTATTAGTGAGCTGATGTGAGGGATTCTCATTAGTTCTCCGATTTTGCTTTTTCCATAATCCAATCCTTCTGCACCCAGAACTGTATTTGCTCTTATCGTTACTCTGTTTCCTACAAAGGTGTTATCGTAGATTACGACACCTGCATGAATGTCAACATGTTTACCTAACTTCACATTTTCTCCAATGCATGACTGAGGAGAAACTATGTATGTTTCAGTTCTGAAGAATTTCTGCAGAACTCTAGCAAAATCATACTTTGGTGAATCGCTCAGGATGATGGCTCCCTTAATTCCTTTTGAGATTAACATATCCCTGAGGTGTCTTGAGGCGATCACAACTCCTGCATTTGTATGAATGATCGCATCTAAATCTCTCTCATCATTCTTCAAAAAGCAATACGCTATGTCTGTGGGTTCTGCTGTATGCAAATATCCTGGAGATAAAATAACTTTAGAGGGATCACCGATCAGTTCGGCTCCGAGATAATTAGCAATCTCCTTTGCTTTCATATTCTTCAACCATAGACCACTTTCTTTCCATTTAAAATGAAAAACATGGCTGTATCAAATCCTGAGCGCGCGCCGAGGATTTTCTCTACTGAGCACCAGATCTGAAGAAGTCCAATGATAGGATACTCCAATGTGAATATTGGCAATAGAGATTGTCAAATTTTAGTCATCTTGCCAATATGGCAAGTACTTAGCTAACCTTTCTTGTGAGAATTCATGTTTTCTGTAGTTCTTGGGCTTTTTTATTATAAATTCTGGTGGAACATCAGCGAGTTTTTTGCATGGATTGCCAACATATATGCCTTTCTCCAGTACATCTTTTGTAACTACAGAGCCATAGCCTATGATCACATTGTCGCCTATGTGAACACCTGCGCTCAAGTTTGTGTGGCTGCCAATGACTGCACCATATCCTATCCTCGTTATATGTTGTACTCTGGGTATTTTTGGTCTATTGTGATAAATTTGCTTTGTATGGCTACTCATAATACCTGCCCCAACGAATGCTTTATCCTCGATGATTACCGATTTAGATATACATGAACCAGTCCTAATGTTGACGTGATTTCCTACATAGCAGATTCCTGTGGTCTTGCAGTAGTCAGCAAAGTCAATATGGTTGGCAAATCGTGTTCCACTTTTTAGGTAACAGAAGTTACCTATCTTGACATCATTTCCTAATTTAACATCACTACCCAAGACTGTATGGTGCCCAATACTCACGTTTTCCCCAACAACGACTTCTTCCTCAATTATTGAAAAGTAACCAATCTTGAAGTTTTCATCTCGCCTGAATGTCTTATGAATTATACTGGTTTTCATTTTTATGAATCTCTTAGTTGATTTTGTCGTGTATGTAATTATTAGCCTAGTGGCCAAGCTTTAAAGTTTTATCCAGCTCAAATATTCTGAACTTTTTGATGGAGAGGTCGCAGTTTCCTGGTACTTGCAGCCAACTCTTTTCTAAACTCTTTGATGTTCAGCTTCTAGCAAGTTTTCGTAAAGACCTGCAACCCTTTTGGCAATAATACTTGGAGAGTGGTACGACTTCAGATATATGGTCTCTTTTTCCAAAATGCTCCTATCCTTCGAGTGCAAAATCGCTTCTGCGATTCTTTCAGGAGTAAAAACATCTAGCAGAGGAAACTCTTTGTACTCGGGAAACTGTGATGAAACATGGGCTATCGTGGGTCGACCACACGCAATTGCTTCCAGAGCAACCATTCCCAAGGTTCCTCCTATTCCAATCGATCCAATAACTACGTCGGCGTTTCTATAGTATTCTGACATTTTCGCGTGAGTAACACGAGGGAGGACTGTAAGGGTCAAACCCAAGCTCTTGGATAGTGTCCAGGTTTTTTCCACATCTATACCGTATTTAATAATACTCACATCCACTTCCTCGATTATGCTCTTAAGACCCAACAAAATCTTGTCTGTTCCCTTAACTCTCCAATCGTTTCCTCCAGCGATCAAAACTTTTAGTTTACCTAAATTCTCTGTCGGCTCTAATGGATAAAACAAGGTTGTGTCAACAGGGTTCGGGATGTACTGTGCGTTTTTGTTATATTTCAAGATGGTCTCGAGTAGATTTGGAGTAGCTGCAATAACCATATCGCAGTTCTTAAGATTATGCCTGACAATTCTCCCTAGGATAAAACGTTTGGTGTTCTCCCTAATGTCTGTTCCATGAGCGTGTCCTATTAATGGGTGTTTCTTTAGCTTAGATGCAATATAGCAATCTTGAAGGAGGTAATGCGCATGGTAAATGTTTCCCTTAGCTCTAAGAATTTGCCATCCTATTCCGAAAGTTTTCGCGAAAAGACCTCTGGTTCTTCTAATCTTATGAACCGCTATATCTTCCGGAAAGTACTTTTCCAATGTGTCCCCTATAAAAGCGCAATCGTTGATCATCACGACTTTCATGGTTTTTTCCGCACGACTGAAGCTATTCAGCTTGGATTTCTTTTCTCCTTTTCTCGTTGGATTCAAGAATGGCATCGATAAAGGGTGATGGATACACACTTTCTAGGAGTTTTATGTTTGGGATCACGCAGTGTCCTCTAATGACTCCTGGATAAAACACTGGTCGTGGGTGTTTTCCCTTGGAGTCTGATTCGTTGGTTTGGAAAAACTTGGTTATCTCGTCCTCTTTGATTTGGAATCTTGTGCAAATCCGATGGATTTCTTGGAACCAACTAATCATGAGTCCATAATAGGTGGTGTTGAGAATTTTCATGAATTCTGTTTCTAAAGGTGAAGTACATATGTATGTTTTGAATCCCAATGATTGGTAATATTCTTCAGCCATTTTACTGAATTCCGGTTTCTCCGGTCCAATGAACTTGGTGTATGTGGAATATGCCCATTTGAATCCATCCGCCATTCTACCTCTAACTGGACTATGGCAGACAGCCTTTCTTGTTTTTGCATATACTTTGCTCGTGGTGAAAGGAAGAACGGTGCTTTCAATAAGAGTGAGTTTTGGATCAAACTTCTCAATGTAGTTGGCTGTCACTTCGACAAAATCTGCCCTATATGGAAAGCATATGTGCATAACATCGAATGGACCATGAGCCTCTTTTGGCTCGATATCTAGTCCTTCTGCGCTAAAAGTCCCTCTAACAATCTCTAGAAGGGGTGCGCCTATTTCTCCTAGACCAACAACTAAGACCTTCTCGACTCTCAATAATGATTCCTCGGGCAAACAATACGTAGGATGTGCTAATTTCCTCTCTATTTAGGTCTTATGGAGCCTGACTCTTCTTAAGAATCCCCTTGTTAAAAGGTTAGAGCGCTTGTTGGACAATCTTTTCTATGCAGTCAACTGGATTTTCGAGTTGTTGTAATCTTCTTTTCACATCCCATTTCTGTCCGACATGTTTTCTAGCTAGCTTCAAGACTTCGTTTGGTTCAGAGGTGAATAATGGGAATCCGCAATTGGTCAAGTAATTGTTTACATAGGATCTACCAAAGGTGTGAATGACAATGCTTGGTGTTCCTTGTAGAGCAGCCTCTCTCGAAATGGTGCCACCGACACTTATCACAAGATCTGCTTTGGCAGCAAGTTTGACTGAGTCAACAAAATCTGAAGGAACAGTCAGCCCTGGTCTGTGTCGCCTCTCATATCTTGGGATGAACAGTACATCTCCTAGAGAAGCGAGTTTTAGTGCGATTTGTTCTGTAGTATCCGGTGTATCTTTGGCATATGATGCCATTGTCTCCATCTGTCTGACGACGATAAGAGATCTGTCATGTTCTTTTCGCTGTGGTTCGCTTTCCTTAATCCAAGCGACTTCGTCTACTCCATCGAACTGAATGATTTTCTTGACTCCAAACTTTTCGTATTCTTGTGTTGGAATTGCTTTTGAAGTAATCAAAATGTCAACTAGTGGTAAGGCTAATTTATTGGCTGCGACTGCGTGAGGCGCGTCAGCGGTAGATAACAAGTTTACTCCTAATCCAAAGGCGACTCGACACAGGTCTATGGATCCGTGGGAAATCGCGTAATTCGGAGGTTGACTGCCAAACATTTTGGAAAAAGCTAACTGCCGTTCCAAACTTTTCTGCAGTCTTGAGAGTGCTGAAGTTGGTGAATATTCGCCCACGATCTCAAAATCTGCACCTAGCAAGTCTAGCAATGCAAGGGTGTCAGGGTGTCTTCTGGTTGTGAGAACAACATCATGGCCTAGACTTTTAAGTCTCTGGCTAATGGCAAATCCGTATCTCGCATGTTTCCCGGTGCATGCGTCATACCAGATCTTCAAGTTTTCACCTTGATAAAATCGCAGCCGATTTTTCGGGTGGCTGTTCTATCATTTTCTCGGTCTCCTATCATGAGAACTGAACTCGGATCAAGATGCATTTCGTTTATCGCTTTTAGGATTTGTCCAGCTCTATCAAAGCAGTCTTCCCTGGTGATCCTAATCCTAAAGAATAACTGAAAGGTCTCAAGTATTCTCTCCACTATATTCTTCCCCTGCATTGTTACTAATGCCATTGGTTTGCTGGAAAATTCTCTATAAAGTTTCATTCCTTCTTCATTCGCACTGGCGAATGGTAACGCTTTTAATTCAGCTTTTTCCCAAAGTCTATACATCTTCATGCGTGATTCTTCACTCAGCGTTTTGACAGTTTTTGTTAGTGGTCTTACCTTCGTCAGCTGTAATTCTTTTCTAATATTCTCGTGAAGCGTGTTGTAATCAATCGGGAGTTTAATCAAGGTTCCCTCTAAATCAAAGATAGTTCCTCTTATCACTTGTACATGGTCCCCACTATTTCTCCGTCTTTGAGAAGTTTAGCTGGAGCGTCGATATGTCTGATCCAGTACAGGTCCTTCGGCAAGGTGTTGTATTTTGGCATGGCAGGTAACTGCTCTTGGAATGCTAGTTTAACATATAGATAGGGGAAGTTTGAGTTGTAGTTACCTAGTATTTTTTTGCTTGCGTAAGAGAAGAAGAATGAAGTGGTGAACATTCTTCCTGGGTTAATTTCCGTGACGTGTGGGATTTGGGCATCGTTTTCCTTCAGATCTACACAGGCTAAACCGTTGAATCGAGGGTCGATTGCCAGTACCGCATTGGATGCGATTTCATTAACCTCTTTGTCATGGATTGTTCGTTGAACGGATGGTGTGCCTGTTATTCCTGAGGGTGCAAGATTTGGGTATATGTATTGTATTCTTTCTCTCGCCATGGAAGTAATAAGTTCACCATCCTTCCAGAGACTGTGGAATCCAATGTTTCTCCCATTCAAGCACTCTTGGGCTATGAAAGTCCAATCTTGATGCCGGGATTTCCAATATTCTATCCACGATGTAGCTGTTTCCAGATTGCTTGCGGGAGTGCTGCCTTTTCCTCCTGCTCCTTGTCGAGCTCGGATCCAGATTGGGGATGATAGTTCCCCGAAGGCTTTATCGATGTCAGAAACGCTGTCTATCCTGATTGTTTTAGCAACTGGAACTCTCTTCTTCTTCCATATTTCAGCAGATTTCAGCTTATCTTGGCAGTTGCGTATTGCCTCTTTTGAAGGGAGGAAGGTTCGTGCGTGTATTTTCTCTCGGTTCTCTGAAACTGCTCTTACTTCGATGTCTGGCTGAGGGTGGACGAGTTCTATTCTTTCTTTCTCAGCGATCTCGTTTATACTATCTATGTAATCTGGGTTTGCTGCCACAGGAATGATGTATGTCTTGTCGGTTGTGGCAAGTTTGGAATAGTATTGATTCGCTTCGGTTCCTACTAAGTACATTTTTTCTGGAGTGATTTTGAGTGATTCAGTGACATTTATGCCAGCTGGTCCACCAGCTCCTGTTATCAGGATCCTCTTCACCATGGGAACCCCACAAGTGTTGCGATGAGGGTTGAAAACCCGACTATCAACGTGATTACTAATACAAGTTTCTTCTCTGTCAAGGGTCTGTGGCGAACAAGCAGTGTTACTAGGCTGCGTCTGCTTTTTGAATGAAGTTTATTTCCCTTTAGAACAAGGCGAGCAGTCTGACCAAGGAAGAAGACATTAAGGAGTATTAGGGAGGAATTGAAGATGAAAGGTAGAATAGAGATTAATAATGTCTGTTCGTTGTTGGCAATTATAGCGTATGAAGCAAGCGTAATTCCAACAGCGAAAGACCCAGTGTTCCCAACAAAAATCTTGCCGTGGAAATTAAAAATTGCCAAGATGAGATACACAATTAAGGGTACTACAAGTAATAAGCCTTGATTGGACGTAAGAATTATCCCCACCATAACTATTAATGGACAAATTGTTTCTAACCCGTTAAGGCCTCCAAGTTGGTTTATCGTGTTTGCTGTTATTGTCACAATAAGTGGAATTATCAAAAAGTAAAACGCGACTTCTCCTATGGGAAAACCAGCAAAGCTGAAGAGGCTAAAGTCTACTTTGCCAACGATGTAGGTTGCCATCACAGGATTACCTTCTCTTAACACGACTAATGGTAAAGCAGCGAATACTGGAATGAATGCTTTGTATCGCCATCTAAGATCCATCCAATCATCGATTAACCCCATGAAACCTCCAAATAAAATGCAACCTGCCAAAGGTAGAGCTGCAGGGTAATCGAAGTAGTAAAGAAGAAAAAGGTAGACGGAGCTAATTAAAACGTAAACTACTCCAAGTCCATTTGGAATTAATGGCTTGTTCGGCTTGTGTTGATCTACAGCTTTTGGGAACAAGATAGTCGCCTAGGTCTACGAAGAATAATCAATCTCGTATAGACACACTAATGCGTGAAGGTAGACTGTTTGATCTCCAGCCTGTCCAATTGCAGCCACAGGTATTCCAGGGGAGCGATGAGCGATCTTAAAATGCGTCAATGTAGGCGCTTCAACTGATGGAACTATTTGCTTTTTGCCATTTTGCATCAACTTGTAGATTGTTGTGTTCATTCCCAAATCGTTCCACACCCACTGGTTTTCTTGGACTTCCCCAAAGGTATTGTATTGCATGTTGTCTCCCCACTCCTTGTAGAAACCTTGAGCTACTGATTGGTTTGCAATTCTAGCCATCCATCTCCACTTCCCTTCATCGCCATAACCTTGGTCGCTGCCTACACTGGCGAATGTGGTAAAGACAAGAATGTGTGTTGGGGGCCCCCTAGGACCATCAAACCGTTCTTGTAAGATTCTTACTGCTTCGGTTTCATTGGACATGAAAACTTGACCTATTGATCCTATGTGAGTAGTGTTGAAGGTGGCATTATCTGCTAGGGATGTTCGATTTCCCTTCACAGTTATCCAGTATCCGTAGTCCCACCAGCTGGCTACTATCGCGTTTTCGGGCAGGTTTACTTGTATCCAACTTAGCATTTCAGTCCATTCAGTTACAGCTTCAGCTGGTTTTATTGGAACACTTGCTGTTAGGATTGTGGGGGGAGAGAATGCGTGATTGTACATTCTAGGTGAAGGAAACGCATAGGTCACAGTTAAGAGGACGAACATGATGATTAGAACTAAGCCACCAAACTCCTTACCAACATGACCCGTGATGTACTTTCTGCCTGCACTAATTTTCGGTGTTTCCTTGATTAGTGTGACAAATGGTCTAAGCATACTTACAATCCCCAAAGACATTAGAATACCGAAAATTGACGCTAATAGAATTGTCAGTCGAACCATGGAACCTGCAAAATACAATGCTGTCAACCCAAAAATCAGAATATACAAGTTTCGATTGGTCATATCTCTCACTGCAAAGAATAAGCCGAGAGCAAAGAAAAATACACCAATACCATAATCATAGTATATTGAACCCCACGCTGTCAGTCTGTGCTCCTGCACTGATTGATATATCTCTGATCCCCCCCGCCGAGTCGGATCTAAGACAGACATGAATTTTCCAGCGATTGAACCAACATATCCCAAGTAGGATAAAGCTAGGAACCCTCCCACAATAATTACGATGAAACCCACAACCGATATAATCCTCCATTTCCTGCTTTGCATAGTCCTTACTACTTCACTAAGACACAGTAATCCAAAAACTCCTGCAACAGGCAAGATTGCCCAGCTGGCAAGAAATTTAATGGAGAGCTTAGGCACGTTGATAGCGAGGAACAAGCCAAGGCCAAATGTGATACTGTATGAGGTCAGCAACCGCCTAGAATAACGTCTGAGTAGAATTAAGAAGAAAACGAAAAGAGTCGCCATTGCAATCGGATATAGCGCTGCTCCCCAGGAGGCAGTTACATAGCCAAGTGTCAATCCAGCAGTAATGGCATATATTATTGAGTGATTTCGTGGGCGTTCTTGGTCCAGCGCTCTCAGAAACAAAAACGCAAAAAGGAGTATTGCTCCGATTCCAACTGTTTCGTCGTCGAAAAATCCTGCAGAGGTTCTTGATATATGTGACGGGGTCAATGCAAGGAAAAATGCTGACAAAAGCCCAACAGTCTTGCCTCCAAGATCTTTACCAAGGAAAAACGCCATCACACAAGCTAGTGCACCAAAGATGACAGGAAACAAGATGCAAAAATGATAAAGGGAAATGGGGACTCCAAGAGCCGAAAGTATGTTGTATAGAGTTGCAGCTGTTAAGGGAAGACCTGGAAAGGCTTTGGCACCAATGTTAACTTCATAGCCGATGGGGTACCAGCGATTGATGTCGTTCCAATTTAACCAGTCGAAGTATCCATCATTAACAATTTTCTCCGTGAAACGATATTGAAAATAAGGATCAAATTCCGATAATTCAAGCCCCCACCGTATAGGAAGCAATCTAATAAAAAAAGCTAAGAAAAATATAAGAGTTAACGCAGAGACTGTGAGCAATGTTGAACGAGAGACAGAAAATCTAAAGTTTGAAAGAGTATGCAAACCGTCAACTAATCTTCCCCACTTTATCAGCTTCCTAAGGTCCAACAGTCATGTCTCCTTTTGCTCAATGAAGTTGATACAACTCTTTTATTTCCCTTGTGGTTACACGCGCAACCCTTTTACTAGGTTTGTGCTGCTTTTCTTGTGGAGCCATATTGGTTCGGGTCATAAAATGGAAACCTGACAATTTCTGCGGTAGTTTTCTTGTTTCTCAGCTTTATTTGAACGATTCCACCTTTGATAGCTTCTTCACTTTTCACATAAGCCATGGCGATGCCACACTTCAGCAGTGGTGAGAAAGTGCCACTAGCAACATATCCTATTTTCTCTCCCTGCTTGAACACTTCGTGATTTGCACGTGGAATCCCAGCTTCAAGCATTTTTAATCCCACTCGGCATTCAGTTATTCCTTCTTTTTTCTGTCTTAGTAGGGCATCTTTTCCTATGAAACTCTCTTTTTGCATCTTAACCACAAAACCTATTCTTGCCTTCAAGGGTGTAATGTTCTCATTGAGATCGTTGCCGTATAGGCACATACCTGCTTCAAGCCTCAAGGTATTCCTAGCACCTAAACCACAAGGTTCAATTTTGAACTCTTTTCCCGCTTCGAGAATGGCTTTCCAAGCTGTGATAGCTTTTTCAGGATGAGAGAGCGGCGTGTTGAGGATGAAAACTTCGAATCCATCTTCACCCGTATATCCCGTCCTTGAAATGAAAGCCTTTAAGCCTGCGATTTCCACCCAGCCACATTTGAAGCGTTGAATCTTACCAAGATCTTCCTCAGTTATCTTTTGGAGTGTCTCAGCAGCTTTAGGTCCTTGAACCGCAAACATGGCAATGTTATCTGATACTTCTTCTACTTTCACCTTGAAGTTTGTTGCATGTTTTATCAGCCAATTGTAGTTCTTGGTTCTGTTAACTGAGTTGTAAACCATAAAGTATCTATCGTTTTCTTGTCTGGATAGTACAAAATCATCCTTCACGCCCCCCTTCTCGTTGCACATGACGGAATATTGGGCGTCAAGTCTTTCTAACTTGGACACGTCATTGGTTGTGACATAGTTTAAGAAAGACTTCGCCTCGCTTCCAGAGATTATCACTCTTCCCATGTGAGAGACATCGAAGACACCTACACTGCTTCTAACAGCTAAATGCTCTGGAATAATATCTTTGTACCAGATGGGCATTTCAAATTCAGCAAAAATATCCATCTTACCATTCTTAACATGAAACTCGTGAAGATGCGTCCTCTTTACTACTGATTGCAAGCCATCACGTCATTGCTCTTTTATTTGGCTGCTCCAACTTCAACATCAATTGGGACGCTAGATAGTTTCCGACCACACTCAGGACATTTACCGTCATGTTTTTGTATGATCTCATCTGGGGGTTTCAAGTCAGGTCCTTCGTATAGGATATGTGTGCAATTTTGGCAAATGACTTTTTGAGGCATAGGCACTATTCCCCTACTCGGGCAACTTCAGAAAGAAACCGTGCACACTATTTATGTCTTCTCATGAAATAGAATAGTTACTATTGCAGTTCTTCTGCGCGCGCGCCATCATAAATCAGTAACTTGTCTTTTCGTTCCCAATGTCCCTTATCCACAATTTCTGTTAATATACCAGAATTGTAATTATTGTGAAAGGGACGGAACGGGACTTTTTTGCTAGTTTTCCATACAATTAGAGCGCGCGCGTAGAGGCTAGCATCTTCCCCCAAAGTTATCGGTCGTTTTTTCAGTCTAAATTCAAAATCCTTTGATATACATTCTCCACTCGGGTCAAAGTCACTAAAAACTATGATGTGCCTAGGTTTATCTTTATATTTATGAAGACGTTTTGCTTCTTCCTCTACTCCTATTTCTGTCATACGTATGGCGCATTCAGAGGTATACTACGCAATCTACATATTTCCAAGTGTGGCAATCCAAAAAACCACACGACCAATTGGAATAAGCTTTGAGACATCCGCTGAAATGAATCTGCTCCTTGACAGTTTTATTGGCAATACTCGACTCTTTATATCAACTATCCTGAACCCATTCTTCCTCAGTAAATGTTGAATTGTGTGTTTATCAAAAACATAATTATGGTCAGTATGAATTGTCCCTCCAACAAACAAGTATGGGTCAAATCGGTTTGGTGTACTGCCCATAAACAATCCATTTTTCCCCATTACATTTCTAATGTTCCTAAGCGCCTTTACTGGGTTTTCAAGATGTTCAATAACATCAAACATAGTTACGAAATTAAATTTCTCTCCAATCTTTTCAAGATTCTCTTTTTCAAGATTCAATACATAATCAACAAATCTTCCAGGATTCAAATCCACACCTACAACGTCATATTTCCCTCTTAGTTCGGACCAATATCTCCCTCCCCCAATGCCTATATCAAGCACCCTTGAATACCAAGGAATATACTTGGAGATCAATTTACTTGTGTAACAATGTCGCATTTGAGCAAGCTTGTCAAGTTTCTTAATTTGTTGAAATTCAGTTGAGAGAAAACCGATTTTATCTTGGAGTTTAGCGGATGGTTTTTTTAACATTGTTCTATGCAACCATAGGACTAATATGGTTTCGATTCTGATTTGGAATAGCTATTAACGCTTATGAATTAGAAATGTGGATTTCAAGTCAGCATTAATTTTGTCCAGGGCAACTCCTAGTCTTGTGGACTTTGCCAGATTTTCTTCTTCAGCTAAGATGTTCTAAAACGTAGAACTAGATGAAGCATTACTTCTTCTTTAGGTGATGATTTATGGGCAGACCATTGACGGTGTTTGCGCGCGCCTTCTGAAAGACTTAGTTAAGCGCGCACGTCGAGGTAGTCTAGCTATGCGTTTCTGTGTCAAGTCTTAAAGATATTCCGCTAGTTGGATTCTAATTCATATTCTGAATTCATAAGACAGTTATGTAGCTCGTGTTCATCCCTGACTGCTGAGAAAGTCGGGGAATAAAGAAAATGGAAACCATCACAGAAAGTCGCGAAATAAAAACGACAAATGAACATGGAACACATAAGATAACTCCCATTCATCCACCTTCAAAATACCCGAAGATTTTGTGTGTTGTTCCTTCCATACCTCGCGACTTCAACCTTTCTACGTTGAAAACTATTCTTCAGCAGACGTTACCAATAGATATGATAGTTATATTGCCGAAGAAAGTGGAGGGAAAAACTGTCGCTGAAAAAGTTTCAAAAGTTTTAAACGACGGTCTCTCACACCTTCATCTGAAAGATTTTGATTACTTACTGCGCATAGACAGTGATACTGTAATCCCACCTAATTTTCTTGAAGAAAACTTGAAGGGTGAACCTGATTTGTGTGGTGGTGCAGGTTACGCTATGATAATCAAAACGTCAACTTTTGAACGCGTAATGGAGGGAAGGTTTCATCCTTTGAGTGATGACAGTTATACAAGCTACAAGTTCATGGAGAAGAACTGCAGAGTTTCCAAGCATCGAGTCAAACCCAAACTTCTCAGAAGAAGCGGGAGCTCTCATGGCGTCATATACTTCCTTCACAGAGGAAAAGCTATGTTCAAACATGGATACGAGCCGTTTCATGTTCTGATCAGCTTCAGATGGGGATGGAAAAACATTGTCTGTATGTTTGGATATGTATTGTCCCTCCTAAAAAATGAACGCAAGTTTGACACAGCGAGTTTTGTTTGGCATAAACAAGTCAGGAGGCTCTTCCACTGGTGATATTGGATGTTGGCTGTGGAAAGCACAAGCGTGGAGATGTTGGTGTAGACTTGTCGAGAGACTCTCTCGCAGATGTTATTGCAGACGCTCAGCATTTACCGTTCCGTGATGAAAGTTTTGACATTGCCATCTCACATCACATGATTGAGCACTTGCAGAAACCAGTACAATGTGTCGAAGAAATGCTGCGTATATCAAATGGGCGAGTGAAGATAGTTTGTCCACACAGATTTGGGCACTACGCAAAAATAGCTTCCGATCACATAAATTTCTTTAACAAAAGATGGTTTGGTAGGTTAGCTAGAAAACTTAATGTGAAGGAGAACGTCAGAACAACATTTGAACCAGCAATTTACTTTGGTCTTTTTGGTCTTTTCATGCGCCCATCTGAGTTAGTTGTTGAATACCGAAAATTGTTGACCCAGAACTCGAAAGAAAAAATCCCGTCTCTCTCCCCAATGTTGAAAACCATACAGGAACACACTCAATGTGCCTGCGAGACCCAACCATGATCTTATGAGTGTGTTTTTCTCGCCAGTGC